>Ga0302326_10001253_pt1 | contig 65482 bp, 56 predicted proteins | sample Palsa_T0_3_FD_202264 | JGI IMG/M metagenome (GOLD analysis project Ga0302326, IMG submission 202264) | Peat permafrost microbial communities from Stordalen Mire near Abisko, Sweden - Palsa_T0_3 | ecosystem: Environmental > Terrestrial > Soil > Palsa > Peat permafrost | place: Sweden: Abisko...
GAGTGTCGGTGGTGGTCGGGGTGGCAGGAGCGGGCCAGGAGATCGCGACGCGGCCGTTCCAGCTCGTGACCGGGCGGGTGTGGAAGGGGACGGCATTTGGGGGGGTGCGCGGGCGCACCGAGGTGCCGAAGATCGTCGACTGGTACATGGACAAGAAGATCGCGATCGATCCTCTGATCACGCACGTGATGCCGCTGGAGAAGATCAACGACGCCTTCGACCTCATGCACTCGGGCGAATCCATCCGCAGCGTCGTCACCTACTGAACACTGATTGGTTTAAGTACCGCCGGCGCGGCCCGCGCGGCGGTTCATGCAAACGCGAACCTGAGGAGAAGATCATGGCAGTTTCAATTCACCCGGCGGTCGATGGCGGCGTCAAGGCCGGCTCGCCCAACTTCGCTGGCGGCACCCTCACGTGCAAGTGCACCTCGAACCCGGTGACCGTGAAGGTCTCGGCCAACACCGCCTTCAACCACGTCTGCGGCTGCACCAAGTGCTGGAAGCCCTCCGGGGCCACCTTCGCGCAGATCGCGGTGGTCGGCCGCGATAAAGTCACGGTGACCGCCAATGGCAACAAGCTGAAGATCGTGGACGAGAAGGCCCCGATCCAGCGCCACGCCTGCACGGTCTGCGGCGTTCACATGTACGGCCGCATCGAGAACAAGGACCACCCCTTCCACGGGCTCGATTTCGTGCACACCGAGCTCTCCAAGGAGAGCGGCTGGTCGGCCCCGGAATTCGCAGCCTTCGTCTCCTCGATCATCGAGTCGGGATTCCCGCCGGCTCGCATGGGCGAGGTGCGTGCCCGCCTCAAGGAGCTGAAGCTTGAGCCGTACGACTGCCTGTCGCCGGCGCTCATGGACCTCCTGGCCACGGATGCCGCGAAGAAAAAGGGCACGCTCGCCGCGTAGCGCGCGCGGCGGCGGCCGCCTTAAGATCGTGCGGCCCGTGCGAACCGGCGCCGCTGCCCCGGGAATCCTCCTGTGGCAGCCGGCGCCGCACCTTTTTTAGGGCAGTCAGGAGTTCACCGGTGACCGATCGCCGCCAGTTTCTCGTCCACTCCGGCGCCCTGGTGGGCCTCGGTGTCGCAGCCGCGCTGCGCGCCCCGCGTGCCTTCGCGGACGCCACCCCCGTAAGCGCCCGGCATCTCGACGCCCTGTTCGACGGCTTCATGGCCGAGCGCTTCGCCAGGAGCCCCGAGCTCCTGACCAGTCTCGGGCTCGACAAGGACCAGTACGCCTGGGCGCGTTCGCAGCTGAATGACGCATCGCTCGAGCGGGTGGCCGCTGCGAAGCTCGAGAACGCCTCGCGCCTCAAGCGCCTGCGTGACTTCGGGCGTGCCGGGCTCGGCGGGCGCGACCTTGCCAACTACGACACGGTCGAGTTCCAGATGGAGACCTTTGCGCGCGCGACGCCCCTTCAATACGGCGACTACGTGCGCCCCTACGTCGTCAGCCAGCTGACCGGTTCCTACCAGGGGATCCCGACGTTCCTCGACCGCCAGCACAAGGTCGAGAACCGCGACGACGCGGAAGCCTACCTTGCACGCCTGCGCGCCTTTGCCGTGGTGCTGGACCAGGAGAGCGCCCGCGTCGAGCACGATGCGGCCCTCAAGGTCGTGCCGCCGGATTTCCTGATCGAGCGCACGCTCGAGCAGATGGGCCAGCTGCGCAGTGCCGCACCGGCGGACTCGATCCTGACGACCTCGCTTGCGACACGCGCCACCCAGCTCAAGCTCAGCGGGGACTACGGTGCGCAGGCCTCGCGACTGGTCGCCGATGAGGTGTATCCGGCGCTCGAGCGGCAGATGAAGGTGATGGCGGAGCTGCGGGGCCGCGCCGTGCACGAGGCGGGGGTGCGGCACCTGCCGCAGGGCGAGGAGCTGTACCGCGTAGGCCTGCGCTTCGCCACGACGACCGACATGACGCCCACCGAGGTGCATGAGCTTGGACTCACGCAGGCGCAGGCGATCCATGCGCAGATGGACGCACTGCTGCGCAAACTCGGCAAGTCACAGGGCACCGTGACCGAGCGCGTGCAGGCGCTCATGAAGGACCCGCAGTACCTGTACCCCGACACGGATGCCGGACGAGGGCAGGTGCTCGAGTACTGCAACGGGCTCCTGGCCGCGCTGCAGCCGCACCTGCCGAAGTATTTCAACATCCTGCCCAAGGTACCGGTGGAGATCCGCCGCGTGCCCGAGTACACGCAGGCTGGCGCCCCGGAGGGCTACTACAACACCCCGGCGCTCGATGGCTCGCGCCCCGGTGCCTTCTACATCAACCTGCGCGACACCAACGAGCTGCCGCGCTGGACGCTCCCCACCCTGGTGTACCACGAGTCCGCACCCGGTCATCACTTCCAGCTCGCCCTCGTGCTCGAAATGCCCGCGCTGCCGCTGATCCGCAAGGCCGGCGGCGGCTTCTCCGCCAACACCGAAGGCTGGGCGCTGTACGCCGAGCAGCTGGTCGATGAGATGGGGCTCTACGACGCCGATCCTGTCGGACGCCTGGGGATGCTGCAGTCGGCGATCTTCCGCGCCGCGCGCTGCGTCGTGGACACCGGTATCCATACCCAGGGCTGGAGCCGCGAGCGCGCCATCGACTACATGGTCGAGACCACGGGCGACAAGCGCAGCTCCATGACGAGCGAGGTCGAGCGCTACTGCACCTGGCCCGGGCAAGCCTGCAGCTACAAGGTGGGGCAGACCCAGTGGCTGAAGCTGCGCGCGCAGGCGCAGCGCCGGCTCGGTGCGCGCTTCGACATCCGCGCCTTCCACGATGCCGGTCTGACCGCAGCTCCCATGCCCATGTCGGTGCTCGGCGGGGTGATCGAGGAGTGGGTGCGCAGCCAGGGCGCATGAGCGCGCGGGGGCACGCACGCCCCCGGCGCGCACCCCTGCGCGGTGTGGCGCAAGGCTGGTGCGCGGCAGCGGTTCAAGAGCTCGAAGCGCTGAATCAGCCCGTCGGGGGGCGCTCGCGCAGGAATCCCGGATTCAGTTCCGCCACCGAGTTACAGCCGAGCTCACCGAGCACCCGGTCGAGTTCGCTGGTGAGGATGTCGAGTGCATGGTTCGCGCCCGCTTCGCCCGCGGCCGCAAGACCGTAGAGCATGGCGCGCCCGAGCAGGACGGCATCGGCGCCGAGTGCCAGCGCCTTGACGAGGTCGGTGCCGCGGCGAAAGCCACCATCCACGAGGAGCGTCATGCGCGCCCCCACGGCTGCTGCAATCTGCGGCAGCACCTCGAGTGCCGTCACGCAATGATCCAGCTGCCGCCCGCCGTGGTTGCTCAGCACCAGCCCCTCGCAACCGAGGCGTACCGCGCGCTCGGCGTCGCGCACGTCCAGGACGCCCTTGATGAGGAGCTTGCCGCGCCACAGCTCCCGGATCCACTCGACGTCGGCCCAGGAAATCGAAGCATCCATCAGGCGCGGGATGACGGTGCTGCCGCCGAGCGCGTTGGTGGCCGCGGGCGTGAGGAAGCCCTCAAGATTGCGGAAACGCGGCAGGCCGCAGGCCGCGTGGCCTGCGAGCCAGCGCGGGTGGCGGGCGATGTCGAGGAGCGTGCGCAGGCTCGGCCGGCCGGGGGCGCGGTAGCTGCGCCGGTCCCATTCGCGGCTGCCGAAGACATTGGCATCGGTGGTCAATACCAGGGCCTCGTAACCGGCCGCGGCGGCTCGTCCGATGAGCTCGCGCGCGATGGCACGATCCTTGAGCACGTACAGCTGCAGCCACAGGTGGCCGCCGGCGCGGCGCGCGATGTCCTCGAGCCGCGCCGTGGAGAAGGTGCTCAGCGTGAAGGGGACGCCGTGGCGGGCGGCGGCGCGCGCCAGCGCCACGTCGCCGTCGGCGTGCAGGATGCCGTTGAAGCCGGTGGGACCGACCACGAGCGGGGCGGCCAGCTCGTGGCCGAAGAGCGCGGCGGCGAGGCTGCGCCGGCGGGTGTCGATGAGCGTGCGCGGCAGCAGACGCCAGCGTGCGAAGTCGGCGCGGTTGGCGCTGAGCGTTGCCTCATCCTCCGCACCTCCCTCGACGTACTCGAACGCGAAGTGCGGCACCCGCCGCACGGCGAGCGTGCGCAGGTCGGCGATGTTCAGTGCCCGGGCGAGCGGACCGCGGTGCAGCGCACGTCGCTTCCAGGGCATGGCGCTCCCGCTCTCCGGCCGCAGGCGACCGGCTAGTTCAGGAACGACACGCTGATGCGGGTCGCCACGAAGGTGTTGCTGGCGCTGTTGTACTGGCCGACGGCCACGACGCTCACGACGAGGTTGGTACCATTCAGCGCAGTCGTGAGCGCCGGCGCGAACGCCGCGGCGTTGTTGTACACCTGCACGCCAGCGGTGAGGGTGCTGTTGCCGAAGGACAGCACCAGCTCGGTCCCGGCGGGGGCGCCGACGGTGGTGATGAGCGGGCTTGCGGGCAGCGTCTTCAGCTCCAGCGCCTCGGGGCCGGTATAGATGTCGTGCAGGGTGCTGATCTTCGGGTCATCGAGGTTCAGCAGCAGCTCATCCACGCCGATGGCGGTGAACGGATGCGGCGAGCCGCTCGGATAGGTCACCACGAGCTCCTGCTGCGTGACGGAGCCGAGGGTGATGGCGCTCGCGGTAAATGCCGGTGGCGCGCTGCCGAAGGCGTTGACGACGCCATCGACGGCCAGCAGCGACCCCGGGGCGGTGGTGGGCACGGGGATGGTGCCCGGGTTGACGGTGTAGTTGTCGATCGGCACTTTGCCGCCGCCGGTCGCGGTACCTTCGAAGTTGAACATGGCGTTGTTCAGGTTGCCGAGCGTGTGGACGTCGAGGGTGAGGGGGCTGGGGCTTGCTGAGGTCAGCGCGCCCCAGATACGCGTGTTGGTCAGGCGCACATTGCCCGCAGTGGCATCGAGGGTGATTTCGCCGGTGCGGCTGCAGACCACCGTGAGCCCACCGACGTCCACCGACTGCCCGACGGAGATCGACTGCAGCGTTTCCGAGGTGTCGTAGCCGTCGCGGGTGACGAGCGTCTGTGGTCCGAGCTCCACCTGCGCATTCTCGAGGAAGTAGGTTTCGCCAACGGTCGGGTAGGCGGTCAGGCACAGGCCGTTGGTGCCGCCGGTCGTATACAGGTAATCCGCGCCGATGACGGTCAGCGTGTTGCCCGTGCGTGCGCCGACCACGCCACGCACGTGATCCGCCAGTCCTTGGCTCTCGAGGCTCGTGCCGACGATGATGGTGTCGGCATCCATGGAGGGCGTGATGCCCGAGAGGCTCGTGACCTTGCCGTAGACGGCGATCGGAGTGTTGATCTGCAGCGAGCTCATGGCGTTCAAGCCTTCAGCCCCAGTGTAGGTCGTCCCGTCGATGATGTAGTAGGCGTTCGGGTTGACGTAGACGTAGATCGCCCCGAGTGCCGACACCAGGTCGAAGAACGGGCGGATGTTCATGACGAAGAAGTTGGCGCCGGTGTAGACGAACAGGCCGCGCGCGCGCAGCTGCGCGCCATCGAGCGTGTTGGTCTGCGTCATCGTGACGTATGGGTTGATGCTGACGGTCTCGTTGGCCACGTCGATCGTGTTGAACGAGTCCAGATCGAAGTTCAGGTTCACGCGCGTCGACTCACCGTTGGTGACCACCAGCGGGTTTTTCGGGTCGAAGGTGATCGTGAGCTCGGCGGTCAGGATGCCGTCGCTCGCGGTCGGCAGAACCGGGTCCAGCGTGATGAATTTGCCGTTGACCTGCGTGACGATGTTGGCGGCGGTGTAGTCCAGGGTGACGGTCGCGGAGGTGTAGGTGTCGGAGGGCACCGCTGGTGCCTCCACCAGCTCACTCAGGTCCGCCAGCCGCGTCAGGTCCACGGTCTCTGGGCTCACGAGCGGGGTTGCGTAGGTGCCGTCCGCCCCGGTGAGCGTGATCGAGTCGATCGCCACGATATAGGCGGCGAACTGGGTGTTGGTGGCGGTGAAGCTGACGATCGGAGTCCCGGGCGGGGGTATGGTGTCGCCGCCACAGGAGCTAAGCAGCGCAGCAAATCCTGCAATGATCACGGGCAGGGCGTGCGCCAGGAGCTGGCGGCCAGGACGGTCGGCGGTCATCTTCGAGGATCCCCTTCAATTCTTAGACTAAAGGCGCGCCGCGGCGGCCGCGCCACAGGTTTAGAGGCGCGCGGGGCGGATACGTTCCCAGTCAGTTCAGCGACTTGGCCCCATGGCGGTGCCGAAAGCCGCGCATTCTACTGGTTTTCGGCAGAAGAATCGGTCAGTTGATGGTCACGGGGACCGAGATACTCGTGGTCGAGCGCAGGTCCGCCGGGGTATCAAACCACTGGCGCAGGAGGGTACTGGCGGGGTTCGTGGTGTTCCAGACGCGCACCGAGACGTAGTAGAGCGAGCTTGCGGTACCCGCCGGGACTGTCGCCGAGACGTTGCCCCCGGAGGCGAGGAGCGAGGCGGCGAGCGGCACCTGGGCGACGAGCGCGCCCTCGTGCGAGATCAGGAGCTGCCCGGCGTTGAACTTGCTGTTCGCGGTCACGACCGCCACCACCGAGCCGGTCGCAGCACCCGAGGCGAGGGTCAGTGTCGGCACCGCGACCGACACCGGCGCCGCGGTTGCCGTCGGCGTGGTCGTGGTCGGCGGAGCCGCGCCGGCGGCGGCGGTCACGCACGCGCTTGCGGCGGGCGGGGTGATCACGGCCGTGAACGTGCCGTCGGCGTAGTTCGGGGCGGTGCCGGCCACGGTGTAGCCGCCCGTGCCCTGCGTGGGGGCGGCGCTGATCACGTTGATGGTCTCGCCGCTGGCGACGTAGGTGCCCGAGTCCACGGTGCAGGCCGAGAGCGTCTGCGCGTTGGCGAGATTCTGGTTGAAGGGGTCGATGGGGGCCGACTCGATCACGTACGGCACTTCAGCGGATCCGGACAGGGTCTCGTAGAAGGCGATATCGGTGCCAGCCGGCAGGGCGCCGCCGGCGGCGGCGGTGATGTTGGCGGTGTAGGTGCTCGCGTAGCGCGGCAGCAGCGTGCCGAGGGAGACCGTGTTCACGCTCGGCGGCGTGATCGTGGCGGTGTCGATGCTGGTGTTGGTGCTGTTGATGGTCGCGGCGCTGAGCGCGGTGGTGGTGCCGGTGTCTGTCGTGGCGGCGGTAGTGGTGTCGGTGGTGGTGCTGCTGCTACCGAAGCTGCTGCTGCTGCTGCTGGTGCTCGGGAGGGTCACTTCCACGTTCTTGATAATGATCGTCGCGATGCCGCTGCCGTGGATGACGACGTCATAGTAGACATTGGTCGAGGAACTGGTCGGTAGCGGATAGAGGAGGAACGTGCCGTCCGAGTGCACCGGGACGCTCAAGACCACCTCGTGCCGCGTGCCATCGGCGCTCAGGCTCTCCGCGGTCGCCTGGATATCCGGTAGCCCGCTGACCGCCGTGTAGCCGCTGAGGTTCGTCAGGGTGAGCGTGCCCTGGATGGCGGTCACCTGCGAAAGATCGAATGCGGTGGCGTGCGAGCTCAGCATGATGCCGGGGATACCGTTGGTGCCGCCGGTGCCCGTCGGGGCGTACAGGAAGGGCACGAGGTCGCGGTTGCCGTCGATATTGACCGTGAAGGAGGCGATCGTGGTGGTGGTCGTCGTGCCGGTGGCCGACGTGGTCGTGGTGCCGGCGGTCGTGGTGCCGGTGCTGGTACCGATGCCCGTCGCGTCCGTGGTCCCGGCGGTGCTCGTGGCATCCCCGGTGCCGATGCCGCTCGAGCCGCCGGCGAGGGCGCCGATGCCGGCGGATCCCACGCTGCCGATCGGCACCTTGAGGGACGCCTGGATGCCGATGCCCTTGTCAGGGTTGAGCAGTTCCAGGGGCAGCTGCACGGTGGTGCCCGTGGCGGGGTTCACGTAGTCGGCCTCGGCGTTGTAGGTTGCGCCAATTGCCGTCGCCGACACCGACAGGGGTGCCGAGGAGTCGATCGGGATCAGGCGGATCTGCGAGTAGGTGCCGGCCACCAGATTCACGTTGGTCGCGATGGTGCCGAGCGTGCCGTCCTCATCGCCGACCAGGTCCACGGTCGCCGGCGTCGTCAGCGGGAATTTCTGCCAGCCGGTGTCATCCGGGCCTGCGGTCGCGCTGGTGTTGAACCACACTTCCTGCGTGGTGATATAGACATGAGAGTACTGCGCGGGGGCGTTGCCAGATTGCGACACCTCGGTACGGGCTCCGCAGCCCGCCAGGAGGAGGCCGGCAGCTCCCAGGCAGCCCAGCAATAGGGTCGTATTTCTCATGCAAATCCCTGTGCGCGGTGAACAAGAATCATGGCCGAGACAGTCTAACGAGGCAATGTGAAAGTCGCTGACAACTGTGTCCAATTGTCGCTCTGAGACATGCATTGGACTCACGGACTGGAATTCTGTACAGTCCGCCCCGCCAAACGACCTTACGTGCTCGGTCAGCACCGTTTCGCTCGCAGTCTGTCCGTTTTCGACGCACTTCGATTTACCATTAACTTTCAGCCTCGCGCCTGACCGCCGCTGCGCAAATGCGCTTGCGGGCGAGCTCAAACAGAGGTTTTCCGACATGTTATTTACAGAACTTGGGCTCAAGCCCGAGCTGTCCCGTGCTGTTGCCGATAAAGGCTACGACACCCCGACCCCCATCCAGCGTGAGGCCATTCCGGCCGTGCTTGCCGGCCGCGACGTGCTGGCGGGCGCGCAGACCGGCACCGGCAAGACCGCCGCCTTCGTGCTGCCGATTCTTCACAACCTCGGCGCCCCGGCCGGCACGGCCCCGCGGGCGCTGGTGCTCACCCCGACCCGGGAACTCGCAGCCCAGGTGGCGGCGAGCGCCCGCGACTATGGCCGCTTCGTCGCGCTGCGCACCGTCGTCATCTTCGGGGGCGTGAGCGAGAAACCGCAGATCGAGGCGCTGCGCCGCGGCTGCGACGTGCTCGTCGCGACCCCGGGACGTCTGCTCGACCTCGCCCAGCAGCGCCAGCTCGACCTCTCGCACGTACGCACCTTCGTACTCGATGAGGCCGACCGCATGCTCGACATGGGTTTCATCCACGCCATCAAGCAGATCATGAAGCTGCTGCCGCGCGAGCGGCAGAACCTGCTGTTCTCGGCCACCTACTCACAGGACATCCGCGGGCTCGCCGAGCGCATGCTGCGCTCACCGGTGCAGATCGAAGTGGCCGCCCGCAACGCCACCGCGGAACGCATCGAGCAGCAGGCCTACCGCGTGCCGAAGGAGCACAAGCGTCACCTGCTCGCGCACCTGATCGAGGAGGGCAACTGGCAGCAGGTGCTCGTCTTCACGCGCACCAAGCACGGCGCCAACCGCCTGGCACAACAGCTGGAAGGCAGCGGCATCCGCTCGAGCGCGATCCACGGCAACAAGAGCCAGGCCGCGCGCGTGCGCGCGCTCACGGACTTCAAGGAAGGCCGCGTCACGGCGCTCGTCGCCACCGAGGTGGCCGCGCGCGGCCTGGACATCAAGGAGCTGCCGTACGTTGTGAACTACGAGCTGCCGAACGTCCCGGAAGACTACGTGCATCGCATCGGCCGCACCGCCCGGGCCGGCGGCAGCGGCGCGGCGGTGTCCCTCGTCGCCCCTGATGAGGCCGCGCTGCTGCGTGACATCGAGCAGCTGCTGAAGCGCAGCATCCCGGTCGCAGCGCTCCCGGCCTTCAAGGTCAGCGCGCCGACCGCGGCTGACACAGCGCGCGAGAGCAGCAGCGGTGCGCACCGCCATGGCGGCCAGCGTCCGCACGGTGCCTTCGGCGGCCAGCGCCGCGGCGGTGGCCGCAGCCGTGCGCCGAACTCCTTCTCGCGCGGTGCCCGCCGCTCGGTGTAGCCTCGTGGCATGAGGCCGAAGCGTGTGGCGTTCGCGCTCGCCGTGCTCCTTGGCAGCGGCGGCGCGTTCGCGCATACGCACCTCACCTCGAGCACGCCCGCCGCGGGCGCGCAGCTCACGGTGGCCCCGCAAGCCCTCACGCTCGAATTCTCTGAACCCGCGCAGCTCACGGCGCTCTCGATCGCGAAGGCGGGCGCGGCGCCGGTGAAGCTGGCGGCACCGTCCGCGCCCCAAAGCCGCATCCGCATTGCCCTGCCCGTGCTCACACCCGGCACCTGGACCGTGCGCTTCCGCGCGCTCGCCAGTGACGGGCACCTGATGCCGGGGGACCTGACTTTCACCCTGGCGCCGTGATCATCGACGGCCTCTGGCTCGCACTGCGCGCCGCGGGCTTCGTTCTCCTGCTGCAGGCGAGCGGCACGGTGCTGTTCCGCGCCTGGTTTGCGGCCGAACTCGGCGCCCCTGCCACCCAGGACCTCAAGCGCTACGCGCGCCGACTCACGCTCGCAGCGCTGGCGGTCGTCATCGTGCAGGGGCTCCTCGAGCCGGCGCACCTCGCCGGCGCCTGGGAGGGAATCGAAGACCCCACACTGCGACACCTGGCACTCGCCTCCCCGGGGGGTGTCGTGCTGTGGCTGCGCTTCATGGGCCTGGGCACGCTTGCGCTCGCGCTGTGGCGCGCACATCCGGGTCTGGCGCTGCCCGCAGCGCTGGTGGCGCTCGCCTCGTTCCTGGTCAGCGGCCATACGCTCACCGATACGCACCGGACGCTGCTGCTGCCACTGCTCGCGCTGCACGTGGGCGCGGCCGCCTTCTGGTTCGGCGCGCTCGCCTGCCTCAGGCGCCTGTTGCCGCCGGTTTCGGATGCGGCTTACCTGAATCTGCTGCGCCGCTTTTCGGTGCGCGCACTGTGGCTGGTGCCACTGCTCGGCGTTGCCGGAGTGCTGCTCGCTGCGACGCTCCTGCCCGACTGGGCGGCCTTGCGTCGTCCGTACGGACTGCTCCTGCTGACCAAGGCTGCGCTCTTTGCGGTGCTGCTGGGACTCGCGGCGCTGAACCGGCTGCGCCTCGTGCCCGCGCTCGCGCGCGGCGCGCAGGCGGCCTGCGCAGCCCTGCGCGTGACGCTCAATGCCGAGTACCTTCTCGTCATGGTGGTGCTCACCGTCACCGCGCTCATGACAGGCGCCTTCTCGCCCGGGGAAGGCTAGGGTGCCGGGTGCGCCTGCATGATCGCGCGGCGGATGTCGGCCAGCGGGGCCGCCTCGTTCAGATGCACGGTACCGTCTGCGCTCTCGACGCCCAGGTCCTTCCACAGCTGCGCAAGATCGGGCGCCGGGGCCGCGTCCCGGTAACGCGCATAGAGCTCCTGCAACACCGGGACACCGACCGCTGCATCGCCGGTGGCGAGCACGCGCGCGATGGGCCAGTCCGCGGACAGGCCGCCGCTTGCAACGAGGATGGCGCGCAGCGCGTCCTGCAGGCCGCGGGCGTTGTGGGTGCGGCGGTGGATCTCGACGTCCGCCAGCAGGCAGAACATCGCCCCGCCCCAGTAGGTGCGGCCCCAGGTGTGGGTGTGATCGAGCCCCGCGTCGCCTGCCTGCGGCAGGCCGCGCGGCATCGAGGACAGCTCCTCCGACCACAGGTCGAGCTCGCTGCGGTTGCCCGCCTGCACGCGGGCGATGCCCTCGACATAGGTCGCAAGCCCCTCAGAGAGCCAGGCATGCTCCTCGCCCGTATCGGGAAGCGCCAGGTGCGTCATTTCATGCACCAGCACCCAGTCTGCCAGGAGCTGCGCGCCCGTGACCGCGCGGCCTACACCGACGCGGATATAGGCATCGGGATTGGCGAACGTCTTGCCACCGTGGACGCCCTCACCGGGACCCGCCTGCAGCGCGAGCCTCAGGTGCCGCACCGGGAAGCGCCCGTAGTACGCCCTGACGATCTCGCCGCTGCGACGCACCCACGGCAGGATGAGTACCGCGCTCTCCCCGAACTCCGCGGGCGCGTACTCGAGCTCGACCTCCGAGCCGCCGATGCTGACCTCGGCGGCCGGCGCGGCAGCGGCTGCCGCGCTTGCGGCAAGACACAGGAGCACGCTTGCGAACAGCCGCGCGTACATGGGCTGCACGCGCCCTCAGCGCGCCGTCTGGCCAAAGAGGATTTTCTTGGCCTCTTCCGTCAGCGTCGTCTGCGTGCTCACGCCTGCGCCGCGGGCATAGGCGCGTACCGTGGCGGGCCGGGCCGCGACCGCCTCGAACCAGCGCTTGAGGTGCACGAAGTCCTCGAGCTTCTGGCCCTGCGCCTCGTAGGGCACGATCCAGGGGTAGCAGGCGAGGTCGGCGATCGAGTACTCGGCCCCGCCGATGAAGGCGCGCCCGGCGAGCTGGCGGTTGAGCACGCCGTAGAGACGGTTGGTTTCGTTCACATAGCGCGTGATGGCGTAAGCGATCTTCTCGGGCGCGTAGCGCACGAAGTGGTGGTTCTGGCCCGCCATGGGGCCAAGACCTGCCATCTGCCAGAACAGCCACTGCAGCACCTCGAAGCGGCCGCGCAGCGCTTGCGGCAGCAGCCGGCCGGTCTTCTCGGCGAGGTACAAAAGGATCGCCCCGGATTCGAACACCGAGACGGGCGCACCGCCGTCGGCGGGCGCCTGGTCGACGATCGCGGGCATGCGGTTGTTGGGCGCAATGGCGAGGAACTCGGGGGTAAACTGCGCCCCGGCGCCGATATTCACCGGCACGATGCGGTAGGGAAGTGCGGTTTCCTCCAGGAACATCGTGATCTTGTGGCCGTTGGGCGTGGGCCAGTAATGCAGGTCGATCATGCGTGCGACACCTAGCGGCTGTGGGACTTCGGGCACCCTGTCATGGGGGCGCGCGGGGCGCGAGGCCCCATCGGGGTCGGTACGCTCTACGCCTTTCGCAGGAGCGCCATGGTACAGGGGGTGAGTGAGGCGCGCGCCCGCGCGCTCGCAGCGCTCGCCGGGGAGGGCTTTGCGCGCCTGTCCGCCGCCGAGGCGCAGCTCGCCCTGGGAGTGGACGTCGCGGCGCTGACGCAGCTCGCACCGCTCTGGGAGGCGCTGCCGCGCGATGCGTACCTGCGCGACGGCGGCGACTACCGGGCACGGCGGCATGGCTGCTTCACCCAGGACTCAGGCGCCGCGCCGCTGCTGGTGGCACACCGCGCGCACTGGCAGCCTACTGCCTACAACGCGCTGCACGGCGGACTCACGCGCTGGTTCGAGCCGATCGCAGCCGCTGCGGCCGAAGCGCCGGCCTGGCTGCAGCTGCTGGGCGCGCTCGGGGCGCTGTTCGCGGACCTCACGCCCGTGCCGCGCTGGTACATCGAGGCGCACCAGTTTCGCATCCACACCGCGCACGGCCTCGGGCGGCCGACGCCGGAAGGTGCACATCGCGATGGCGTGGATTTCGTCGCGGTGATCCTCATCGGGCGCCGGCACGTCATCGGCGGAGAGACGCGCGTGTTCGAGGCGCACGGTGCGCACGGGGTGCGCTTCACGCTCGAGGAACCCTGGTCGATGCTGCTCATGGACGATGCGCGGGTGATCCACGAGACCACGCCGTTGCAGGCCCAGGGCGATGGCGGTGCGCGCGATACCCTGGTGCTCACTTACCGCGCCGCAGGCTTCCAGGCCCCGGAGTGACCGTCACCGACATCTCTCCCACGTACGGACGAGGCGCGGTGCTCGAGCCGGCGCGGCGCCGGTGCCAGCGGGAAGTCGACCTATTTTCATGATTTTCATGACGCATGCGGTGGCTTGAGCCCGGGCGCGACGTGCGCTTCAGGACCGGCGCTTGCACGGTTCTGTGGCCGCAGGCGGATGCTGCCGCAGCTGCCTCCGGCGCACTTAGACAACTTCTCGCGAAAACCCGGCGCAACTGGTCTAGTCTTCCTCGCGGGCCGATGGCGGGAACATGCAAGCGTAGCGACGGGGGCGAGACTAAGATTTTGGGCTGCGACGCCACACGCGTACGCTCGCACGTTCCGATTGCGCAAGGAGCGAACGACAGTTCGCCTTAGGCTGACTTAAAACTATAAAAGCAGAGGAATTGGCAGATGCTCATTCTCACTCGACGGGTCGGTGAAACCGTCATGATCGGTGACGACGTGACCATCACGGTTCTGGGGGTCAAGGGAAATCAGGTTCGCGTCGGCATCAACGCGCCCAAGCACGTCGCCGTCCATCGGGAAGAAATCTACGAGCGCATCAAGCGCGAGCAGCAGCCCGAGGACGTCGCCGCGGACAACCCGAAGACCGCCCAGTACGTGCCGGCCTGACGCGCCGCGGCGGTGAGGGTGCCGGCGCGCTCGCCGGATGCCACTCCCGCAACAGGCGCGCTGTCCCGGGATGGCCAAGAAAAAGGGCCGCGACCCTTTGAAGGTCTCGGCCCTTTTGTGCGCCGGCTGCGCGCTCAGGTTAAGGCTACTGCCCTTCCTGCGCCTTGCCCGCATCCTTCACCGGGATGTCACCCGGGTTTTCCAGCACGTGCATCACCACGCGCCGGTTCTGCAGGCGGCCTTCCTTGGTCGCGTTGCTGGCCACCGGCTGCGTCAGACCGTAGCCCTTGGTCGTGAGCTGCGCCGCCGGCACGCCCTGGCTCTCCAGGTAATCGCGCACCGAGTCCGCGCGCCGCTGTGACAGGCCGAGGTTGTAGGCCGCAGATCCGGTGCTGTCGGTGTGGCCCTGGATCTCCACCTTCAGGCGGTGGTGGTCCTGCAGGCCCTTCGCTACTTCATCGAGCACCGGCTTCGACTGCGCGGTGAGCGTGGAGGAGTTGGTCTCGAAGTTCACACCCAGGAGCACCACATCCGCGATCGGGCAGCCGTCCTTGTCCACCATGACACCGGCGGGCACGTTCGGGCACTTCACCTGCGGTGCTGGCGGCGGTGGCGGCGGCGGCGGCGGGGGCGGTGGCGGCGGAGCTGCGGCCACCGGGGGCGGAATGCCCGGGCCGAAGGAGATCATGAACCCGAGCGTGTACAGCACGTCCATCGGGCCACCGGACCGGCCGAACGCGTCAGCGCGCAGCTTCACGTCCGGACGCAGCGAGAAGCTGCGCGAGGCATCGGCGTTCTCCCACATCTTGATGAAGGCGCCGACGCCACCCTCGATCATGAAGTTATCGCGGCTCGAGTCGCCCGCAACCTGCGAATGCAGGTCGCCGGCGCCGACGTCGACGTAGGGTGCGAATACGCCGCTGCGGTTCCACACGCGCAGGGCATCGAGCGACAGTGCCGAGAGGCGCGTGTGGCTCTGGTGATCCTCGGTACCGAGGCGCGCGGTGTTGAGATTGAGCTCCGTGCTCCAGTCCTGGCTCAGGTGATAGCCGAAGGCGAGCCCGCCGAGCCCGGTCGTGTTGCCATCCCACTTGTTGTCCGGCGAGATGCCGCCCACGTAGGGATCGATATACCAGTGACCGACCTCGTCCCCTGCTGATGCTGCCAGCGGCAGGCATGCCAGCAGCAGCGCATAGTAATGACCCTTCATCCTGAGAACTCCTTCCTTGTTGCAAGACAACAACACCAGACAGTGCTGCTTGATTTCGACGCGAATTATAACTGCTGTGAGCACGGCGCGCCCGCGCCGTTAGGGTCGCGGTGTTAGGTTGTTCAGCGGAAACTGGGTAACAAACTGTCAGCCAGTGACTGAACGTCTGGGCGGCGCAACACGAGCGCAGCCGCTGCAATGTCGAGCGCCAGCAGCCGGTCATCGGCTGCGAACGGCACCGTGAGGCGCAGCGCCCCATACGCACGCATCAGCGGTGCCGAGGTCTTGAGCGGAGCACGCAGGTCGATGCCCTGACAGGCGGCAAGGAACTCGATCGCCACGACGTTCAGGGCGTTGGCCGTCATGGCCAGTACCCGGCGCGCGCCGTGAGTTGCCATGCTGACGTGATCTTCCTGGTTGGCCGAGGTCGGAATGCTGTCGATGCTGGCCGGGTGGCACAGCATGCGGTTCTCCGCCACCAGCGCGGCCGCCGTCACCTGCGCCATCATGAAGCCGGAGTTGACCCCGCTGTCGGGGGCGAGGAAGGGCGGCAGGCCGCTCATGTTCGGGTCCACCAGCAGCGCCACGCGCCGCTCGGTGATCGAGCCGACTTCCGCGCACGCCAGCGCCAGCACGTCAGCGGCGAAGGCGACGGGTTCGGCGTGGAAGTTGCCGCCGGAGAGCACCTCGCCGGATTCGGCGAACACCAGCGGATTGTCGGTCACGGCGTTAGCCTCGGTCGTGAGCGTCGCGGCCTGCTGCGTCATCAGGTCCAGGCACGCCCCCATCACCTGTGGCTGGCAGCGCAGCGAGTACGGATCCTGCACCCGCGCGCAGCTGCGGTGCGACTCGCGGATCTCGCTGCCTTCAAGGAGCGCCCGGCAGACCTGCGCGACCCGCGCCTGGCCATCATGCCCGCGCACGTGGTGGATGCGCGCGTCGAAGGGGGCATCACTGCCCTGCAGGGCATCGGTCGAGAGCATGCCCGTGACCACGGCAGCTGCGAACACGGACTCGAGCTCAAAGAGCGCCGCGAGTGCCAGCGCTGTGGATACCTGAGTACCGTTCAGGAGCGCCAGACCCTCCTTCGGCCCGAGCGTCGGCACGGTGAGGCCGGCCGCGGCGAGCGCCTCCGCCGCGGGCAGGATCTCGCCGTTGCGGCGGATCGAGCCCTGGCCGAGGAGCGTCAGCGACAGGTGCGCGAGCGGGGCGAGATCGCCCGAGGCGCCGACCGAGCCCTGCGAAGGCACACAGGGGTAGAGCCCCTTGTTGATCAGGGCCTCGAGGAAGCGCACCAGGGCGATGCTGACCCCGGAGAAACCCTGCACCAGGCTTGCGAGCTTCAGCACCAGCGTCAGCCGCACGATCGGGTCATCCAGGAGCGGCCCGACACCGGCGCTGTGGGAGAGGATGATGTTGCGCTGCAGGAGCGTGCGCTGGGCGGCCGGGATGCGGGTGTTGGCGAGCAGGCCAAAGCCGGTGTTGATGCCGTAGGCGGGCGCATCGGCGGCGGCGATGCGCAGCGTCGCCGCGTGCGCCTGCTCGACCGCCGCGAGCGCGCCCGCATCGAGCGCCACCGTGACGCCTGCGCTGTAGATGCGGCGCAGGTCGGCCAGGTGCAGCGGCCGCGCGCCGAGCTTCAGGGAGGGGAATTCGGCCATCTTAAGACCTCGCCCGCGCGCACCACGGTGCGGCGGGGGTTAAAGCCAATCCAGTACGACAGTTCCGCGAGCGAGCCCACGTTCCAGACCACGAAATCCGCCGCGAGTCCCGCGGCGAGCGTGCCGCGCTCGTGGCTGAGCCCGAGGGCGCGCGCCGCCTCGCGCGTGACGCCGAGCAGCGCCTCTTCCGCGGTGAGCCCGAAGAGACGCGTCGCCATGCTGAGCGCCAGCAGCAGCGAGGTGCCGGGAGCTGAGCCGGGGTTGCAGTCACTCGCCACGGCCAGGGCGGCACCGGCCGCGCGCAGCTGCGCGATCGGTGGGCGGCGCTCCTCGGCGAGGCAGTAGTAGGCCACCGGCAGCAGCACCGCGACTGTGCCCGAGCGCGCCAGTGCCGCAGCTTCCGCCTCGCCTGCAAACTCCAGGTGATCGCAGGAGAGCGCCCCGCAGCCTGCGGCGAGCAGCGTGCCGCCGAGATTGGAGAGCTGCTCGGCGTGCATCTTCACCGGTATCTTCAGATCGCGCGCGGCGGCGAACAGGCACGCGGCCTGGGCGGTGGAGAAGCCGATGCGCTCGCAGAAGATGTCCACCGCATCAACGAGCCCCTCGGCGACCAGTGCCGGGAGCCACTCGCGCGCGATCACCTCGATGTACTCATCGGCGCGACCGCGGTATTCCGGCGGCAGCGTGTGGGCGGCGAGCAGGGTGGTGCGTACGGTGACCGGGAAGGCCCGCCCGAGCGCGCGCGCCACGCGCAGCATCTTGGCCTCATCCGCCAGCGTGAGTCCGTAGCCGGACTTGATCTCGAGCGTCGTCACCCCCTCGCTCATGAGCGCCGCCAGGCGCGGCGCGCTCTGCTCGAAGAGCTCCGCCTCGCCCGCCGCGCGCACCGCGCGCACGCTCGAGAGGATGCCGCCGCCTGCGCGCGCGATGTCCTCGTAAGAGCGCCCGCGCAGGCGCTCGGCGTATTCATCCGCGCGATTGCCGGCGAACACCAGGTGCGTGTGGCAGTCGATGAGCCCGGGCGTGACCCAGGCGCCGTTGAGGTCGTGAACTTCTGCGGCGGCGGCCGCCGCGGGCAGCGCGTCCGTCTCGCCGAGCCACTCGATGCGCGGCCCGCGGGTGAGGAGGGCGCCGCGCGCGATGCGGGTGTTCGCCGCATCGCAGGTGGCGAGCTGCGCGTTGCGCCACAGTTTGAGGGGGGCCGACACGCTCAGGTTCCGCGGCGCCGCTTCAGCGCGCCGCGCCGAGGAAGGGCAGGTTCAGTCCCTGCTCACGCGCGCACTCGATGGCGATGTCGTAGCCGGCGTCCGCGTGGCGCATGACCCCGGTGGCCGGATCGTTCCAGAGCACGCGCTCGATGCGGCGCGCAGCCGCGGCCGTGCCGTCGCAGACGATGACGACGCCGGCGTGCTGCGAGTAGCCCATGCCGACCCCGCCGCCGTGGTGGATGGAGACCCAGGTCGCCCCGGATGCGGTGTTGAGGAGCGCATTCAGGAGCGGCCAGTCGGCGACCGCATCCGAGCCGTCGCGCATCGCCTCAGTCTCGCGGTTGGGGCTGGCGACGGAGCCGGAATCGAGGTGATCGCGGCCGATGACGATCGGCGCCTGCAGCTCCCCGCGTGCCACCATCTCGTTGAAGGCAAGACCGAGGCGGTGCCGGTCCCCCAGGCCCACCCAGCAGATGCGCGCCGGCAGTCCCTGGAACTGGATACGCTCGCGCGCCATGTCGAGCCAGTGGTGCAGGTGTGCGTCATCCGGCAGCAGCTCGCGCACCTTGGCGTCGGTGCGGTAGATGTCCTCCGGATCCCCGGAAAGCGCGACCCAGCGGAACGGTCCGATGCCGCGGCAGAACAGCGGCCGCACGTAGGCGGGTACGAAGCCCGGAAAGGCAAAGGCGTCCGTGACGCCCGCATCGAAGGCTACCTGGCGGATGTTGTTGCCATAGTCGAACACCGGGATGCCCTGGGCCTTGAAGGCGAGCATGGCCTCCACGTGGCGCGCCATCGACTCACACGCCGCGCGTGTGACCTCGGCGGGGTCGTCGCGCCGCATGCGGTCCCACTGCTCGAGCGTCCAGCCGCCCGGCAGGTAGCCGTTGACCGGATCGTGGGCGCTGGTCTGATCGGTGACCGCATCCGGCCGCACGCCCCGGCGCAGGAGCTCGGGGAGCACTTCGCAGGCATTGCCGAGGAGTCCGACCGAGACCGCCTTGCCGTCCTTCTTGGCGCGCTCGAGGATGGCGAGCGCCTCATCGAGGCTTGCCGCCTCGACGTCCAGGTACTTCGTCTGCAGGCGCTTGGCGATGCGCTCCGGGCGGCACTCGATGGCGAGCATCGAGGCGCCGGCCATGGTGGCGGCGAGCGGCTGCGCACCGCCCATGCCGCCTAAGCCTGCGGTGAGGATCCAGCGCCCCGCGAGATTGCCGCCGAAGTGCTGGCGCCCCATCTCGACGAAGGTCTCGTAGGTGCCCTGCACGATGCCCTGGCTGCCGATGTAGATCCAGGAGCCGGCCGTCATCTGGCCGAACATCATCAGGCCCTTGCGGTCGAGCTCGTTGAAGTGCTGCCAGTCAGCCCAGCGCGCGACGAGGTTGGAGTTGGCGATGAGTACGCGCGGCGCATCGGCGTGCGTCTTGAAGACGCCGACGGGCTTGCCGGACTGGATGAGGAGCGTCTCATCCGCCTCGAGGGCGCGCAGCGCGGCGACGATCTGCTCGTAGCACTGCCAGTTGCGCGCCGCCTTGCCGATGCCGCCGTAGACGACAAGCTCTGCGGGACGCTCGGCGACCTCCGGATCGAGGTTGTTCATGAGCATGCGCAGCGGGGCTTCGGTGAGCCAGCTCTTGGCGGTGAGGGTCGCGCCGCGCGGGGCGCGCAGCGGCATGCGGGTGCTGGAGTCAGACATGGCATTTACCTCGGCTGACAGTTCGCGGCGAGTTCGTAGCGCGAACCGGGATGATAGAGATCGGCAAGGCTCGCGACGCGGCCCTGCGAAAAGGTGCGCCGCCGGATGAGCAGGCAGGCTTCCGAGGCATCGAGCTTTAGCAGGCGCCGGATGCGCCGGTCAGGAGTCAGGGCGCGCACGGTGTGTTCGGCACGCTGCAGCGGGGCGATCCGAATCAGGAATTCGTGCGGGGTCGTGCGCGTGAAGTCATTCTCGAGGTACCCGGGCGCGACGGCAGGATTCACGTAGCGCTCCTCCAGCTGCAGCGGCAGTGCCCCCTCGTAGTGGATGAGGAGCGAGTAGGCGAGGGGGCTGCCGGCCTTCACCTCGAAGCGCTCGGCGAGTTCCGCGCTCGCGTTCAGCGGCGCAAGCTCGATCACCTTCACCTTGTAGTCATGACCGCGGGCGCGGATCTCGTCGGCGATGTTGCGCACCTCGAGCGGGTGCGCATGCACGCGCCGCTCGGCGACGAAGGTGCCGACCCCGGCGACGCGCACCAGCACCCCATCCTGGGTGAGTTCCTTGAGCGCGCGATTGGCGGTCATGCGCGAGACGGCCAGCTCGCGCACCAGTTCGTTCTCGGACGGCACGCGCTCCCCGGAACGCAGTGCGCCTGCGGCGATGCGCTCGAGCACGTAGTGCTTCACCTGCAGGTAACGGGCGGCGGCCGGGGGTGCGGACACGTTTCGGGCTTCCTCTTGAAGGGCGCTGGCGGTGCCCCAATCCTGGCATGGTCGGCGGGGACTTGTCTATACAGGTCTAGGGCGGAAGGCCGCCGCGAGGCGTCCGGGGCGGCGCGCGGTGGGTTTCCATCGCGGGGCACGTTCCGGTAGAATGCGCGGCCCGCAAACGGCTCCGAGGCCGCAGGCGGGCACATGGGTGGCTGGTGCCGGGTGATCGCTTCGAGGCGGTGCACGGTGCCCCCTAAAGTTCGAAGACCGTAAAGCCCCCCCTGGGGCTTTTTGTTTTTAGGGTGGGCCATAGGGCCCATTTTTGTTTCCGGGCGGCACCTTTATATAGAGGGGATCTGCGCGTGACGGGTGCGGTACGCGAGCGGCTGATGGCCTTGGTCGAGCCCCTGCTCGAGGGCCTGGGCTATGAGCTCGTGGACCTCGAGTACGTGGCCGGGCGTGGCGGCGGCGTGGTGCGCATCTTCATCGACAGCCCCGCGGGGGTCGGCGTCGAGGACTGCACGCTCGCGAGCCGCCAGGTGTCGGCGCTGTTTGATGCCGAGGATCCGATCCCGAGCGCCTATACGCTGGAGGTCTCCTCCCCGGGCTTCGATCGTGTGCTGCGCACGAGCGCGCACTTCGGGCGCTTCGTCGGCGCGCGGGTATTCGTGGAGCTGAAGGAGCCGCGCGCCGGCAGGCGCCGCTACACCGGCACGCTCCTCGGGGTGGATCCGGAGGGCATCGCGCTCGAAGTCGATGCGGAGCCGGTGGCAGTGAAGTTTGCGGAGATTGGCAAGGCGCGGCTGGCTTCCTAGGGGAAGCCTCAAAGCCGCCGTTGAGCCCAGCGGGCGCGAAGCCTGAGCGGGCGAGAGGTACGAGGATCGTGAATAAAGAAATCCTGATGGTGGTCGATGCCGTTTCCAACGAGAAGGGCGTCGACAAGGAAGTCATCTTCGAGGCGCTCGAGGCGGCGCTGGCCTCGGCTACCCGCAAGAAGCACGGCGAGGAGTGGGATGCGCGCGTCTCCATCGACCGCAAGAGCGGCGACTACGAAACCTTCCGCCGCTGGAAGGTGTTTGCCGATGACTCCAAGGAGCTCGAGGTGCCGGAGCGCGAGCTGCGCTTCGAGGACGCGCTCGACATGAACCCGCAGGCGGAAATCGGCGGCTTCGTCGAGGAGCCGATCGAGTCGGTCGCCTTCGGGCGCATCGCCGCCCAGCAGGCGAAGCAAGTCATCGTGCAGAAGGTGCGCGAGGCCGAACGCGCCCAGGTGGTCGGCGCCTATCAGGAGCGCGTCGGCACCCTGGTGAGCGGCGTCGTCAAGCGCGTCGACCGCAACGGCATCTACATCGACCTCGGCTCCAATGCGGAAGGCTTCGTGCCCCGCACCGACATGATCCCGCGCGAGCAGGCGAAGCCGCAGGACCGCATCAAGGCGTTCCTGAAGGAGGTGCGCTCCGAGCCGCGCGGCCCGCAGCTGTTCCTCACCCGTACCGCCCCTGAGTTCCTGATCGAGCTGTTCAAGCTCGAAGTGCCCGAGGTCGGCCAGGGCCTGATCAACATTCTGGGCGCCGCGCGTGATGCGGGCGTGCGCGCCAAGATCGCCGTCAAGAGCAACGATCCGCGCATCGACCCGGTGGGTGCCTGCGTCGGCATGCGCGGCTCGCGCGTGCAGGCGGTCTCCAACGAGATCGCCGGTGAGCGCGTGGACATCATTCCGCACGTGGACAACCCGGCGCAGTTCGTGATCAACGCCATGTCGCCCGCGGAAGTGATGTCGATCGTCGTGGACGAGGACTCGCACAGCATGGATATCGCGGTCGCCGAGGACAAGCTGTCCCAGGCCATCGGCCGCGGCGGCCAGAACATCCGCCTCGCGAGCCAGCTGACCGGCTGGGACCTGAACGTCATGACCGAGTCCGATGCCGAGGCCAAGAGCGAGACCGAGGCCAAGGAGCTGGTGCAGAACTTCATGAAGCAGCTCGACGTCGACGAGGACGTCGCCACCATCCTCGCGCAGGAGGGCTTCTCGACGGTCGAGGAGATCGCCTACGTGCCGCAGGCGGAGCTCGCTGCAATCGAGGAGTTCGATGAAAACATCGTCAAGGAACTGCGCAACCGCGCGCGCGACGTGCTCCTGACGCAGGCGATCGCGAGCGAGGAGACGCTCGACCAGTCGATGCCGGCGGATGACCTGTTGCTGCTCGAGGGCATGAGCCCGGATCTTGCGCTCACGCTGGCGCGCCGCGGCGTGCGCACGCGCGAGGATCTGGCCGAGCAGTCGGTCGATGAACTTGCCGACATCGAGGGGCTCGCCACCGACAAGGCGGCGCAGCTGATCATGACGGCGCGCGCGCCGTGGTTCGAAGCCGGCAACGGGACTTAAGGATCGTACAGCTATGGCGGAAGTAACCGTTTCCCAGTTTGCCGAGGTCCTCAAGGTACCGGTGGACCGGCTGCTCGTGCAGCTGGACCAGGCCGGCATCAAGGTCACCGGCCCCGATGCGCGCATCAGTGATGATGCGAAGCTTGAACTCCTGACGCACCTGCGCCGCGCGCACGGCAGCGAGGATGCCGGCGGCGACGGCGCGCCGCGCAAGATCACGCTCAAGCGCAAGACGCAGAGCGAGCTGAAGCTCGCCAGCAACCAGGGGCGCGCGCGCACGGTGAACGTGGAGGTGCGTCGCACCCGCAACTATATCAAGCGCGACGTGCTCGAGGAGCAGGCGCGCGTCCAGCAGGATGAGCTCGATTCCAAGAAGCGCGAGGCCGAGGAGGCCGCGCGCGCGGTCACCGAGAAGGCCGAAAGCGAGCGCCGCGAGCGCGAGCGCCTCGAGGCCGAGAACCGCCGCCGCGTCGAGGAAGAAGAAACCCGGCGCCGTGCGCAGGAAGAGTCGCGCCGCCTCGCCGAGCAGCGCAGCCGTGACGATGAGGCGCGCCGCGTGCGCGAGCGCGACACCGGCGAGCGCCGCGCCGAGGACCGCGAGCGCCCCGAGGCGCCGGTGGTGGCCGCCGCCCCCGCCCCGGCCCGCGCAGCCCCCGGGGCCGCGCCGGTGGATGACAAGGCGACGCGCTACGGCCGCCAGGAACTGCACGTCGCGGGCGATGTGAGCTCGCGCTACAAGAAGAAGCGGCGCACCAAGGCGCGCCCGCTGCCCTCTGCCGGCGGCGAGGGCCGCCATGCCTTCGAGATGCCGACCGCACCGGTGAAGCGTGACGTCGGTATCGGCGAGACCGTCACCGTGGCGGAGCTTGCCCAGAAGATGGCGGTGAAGGCCAACGAGGTCATCAAGGTGCTCATGAACATGGGTGTCATGGTGACCATCAACCAGCCGATCGACCAGGACACCGCGGTGCTGGTGGTGGAGGAGATGGGACATACCCCCAAGCTCCTGCGTGAGAACCAGATCGAGGACGATCTGCAGGGTGAGCAGGTTGATGCCGACGCCGAGCCGCGGCCGCCGGTCGTCACCGTCATGGGTCACGTCGATCACGGCAAGACCTCGCTCCTCGACTACATCCGGCGCACCAAGGTGGCCGCGGGCGAGGCCGGCGGCATCACCCAGCACATCGGCGCCTACCACGTCGAGACCGACAAGGGCGTCATCACCTTCCTCGACACCCCGGGCCACGCGGCCTTCACGGCCATGCGTGCCCGCGGCGCCAAGGCCACCGACGTCGTGGTGCTGGTGGTGGCGGCGGACGATGGCGTCATGCCGCAGACCATCGAGGCCATCCAGCACGCGCGCGCCGCGAACGTGCCGATCGTCGTGGCGGTCAACAAGATCGACAAGGGCGATGCCGACCAGGAGCGCGTGCGTACCGAGCTCTCCAAGCACGAGGTCATCGCCGAGGAGTGGGGTGGCCAGAACATGTTCGTGCCGGTCTCGGCACGCACCGGTCAGGGGATCGATCAGCTGCTCGATGCAATCCTGCTGCAGGCGGAGGTGCTCGAGCTGCGCGCCCCGCGCTCCGGGCTCGCCTCCGGCATCGTCATCGAGTCGAGCGTGGAGAAGGGCCGCGGCGCGGTCGCGACCGTGCTCGTGAAGCGCGGCACCCTGAGGATGGGCGACCCGATCATCGCCGGCTCCGAGTTCGGGCGCGTGCGCGCCATGTTCGATGAGAACGGCAAGGCGGTGCAGGAAGCCCCGCCCTCGATGCCGGTGGTGGTACTCGGCCTTGCAAGTGCGCCCAATGCCGGCGATGAGCTGCTCGCGGTCGAAAGCGAGCGCAAGGCGCGCGAAGTGGCGCTCTACCGCCAGGGCAAGTTCCGCGACGTGAAGCTGGCGCGCAACAGCACGCGTGCCGAGGACGTGTTCTCGCAGATGGGCGAGGCCAAGGCCGGCATCGTGGCGATCCTCATCAAGGCGGACGTGCAGGGCAGCGCCGAGGCACTGCGCGAGGCACTCACCAAGCTCTCCACCGATGAGGTGCAGGTGAAGATGATCGCGAGCGGCCTCGGCGGCATCACCGTATCCGACATCCAGCTGGCGGCCGCCTCGCGCGCGCTCGTCATCGGCTTCAACGTACGCGCCGACGCCGGTGCGCGCGATGCGGTCAAGGAGACCGGCGTCGAGGTGCGTTACTACAGCATCATTTACGAAGCCATCGATGATGTGAAACAGATGATGTCCGGCATGCTGCAGCCTGAGATCAAGGAGACGATCGTCGGCATCGCGCAGGTGCGCGAGGTGTTCCGCTCCAGCAAGTTCGGCGTGGTGGCCGGGTGCCTCGTCACCGAAGGGCTCGTCAAGCGCAACAACCCGATCCGCGTGCTGCGCGACAACGTGGTCATCTTCGAGGGCGCGCTCGAGTCGCTGCGACGCTTCAAGGACGATGCCGGCGAGGTACGCGCCGGCACCGAGTGCGGCATCGGCGTCAAGAACTACCAGGACGTGCGGGTCGGGGATCAGATCGAGTGCTTCTCGCGCGTGGAAGTGGCGCGTACGCTGCAGTAATGACCCAGCCGCGCAACCTTCGCATCGAGTCGGAGATCCAGCGGGTGCTGTCCGCGCTCATCGCCCGTGAGGTGAAGGACCCGCGCGTCGGCAACGTCACTATCACGGGCGTGACGGTGGCGAAGGACAAGAGCGCGGCGAAGATCTTCTTCACGCCCTTTGCCTCCATGAACCCGCCCGAGCAGGTGCGCATCGGCCTCACCCACGCGGCCGGCTACCTGCGCGGGGAGCTCGGCCGGCGCCTCGGGCTGCGCCATGCACCGCGGCTGGAATTCGTGTTCGACGACACCATCGAGGGCGCCGAGCGCCTGACGCGCCTGATCAACGGCGCGGTCGCCGGCGATCAGGCTGGCGCCCCCGAGCCCGGCGCCGAGCCGGCTGCGGGCGAGGACCCCGCCGGGGGCTGACGCCCCAGAAGCTCCCATGCGCAGCGGCATCCTGCTGCTCGACAAGCCGCTCGGGCTTTCGTCGAACGCCGCACTGCAGCGCGTGCGCAGCCTCTTTGACCGCGCCAAGGCCGGCCACGTCGGCAGCCTCGATCCGCTCGCGACCGGCATGCTGCCGGTGTGCCTCGGGGAAGCCACCAAGGTCGCCGGCGACATCCTCGCCGGGCGCAAGCGCTACCGCTTCACCATTGCCCTCGGCAGCGCCACCAGCACCGGGGACGCCGAGGGCGAGATTACGCAGCGCGCCGCCGTGCCGCCCCTGGATGACGCGCAGGTGTTGCCGGTCCTCGAGCGCTTCCGCGGCGCGCAGTCCCAGGTGCCCCCGATGTACTCCGCCCTGAAGCGCGAGGGGCAGCCCCTCTACCGCCTCGCGCGCGCCGGCGTGACGGTGCCGCGCGCGCCTCGCAGCATCGAGCTGTTCGAGCTCTCGCTGCAGGGGCTTGGCGCGGAGCATCTCGAGCTCGAGACCCTGTGCACCAAGGGCACCTACATACGCGTGCTCGCCGAGGACATCGCCGCAGCCCTCGGCAGCTGCGGGCACGTGGCGGCGCTGCGGCGCATCGCGGTCGAGCCCTTCGAACATGAGCCGATGCAGACGCTCGAGTCGCTCGCCGAGCTGCGCGCCACGGGTGGCCCGATGCCGCTGCTGCCGCTCGACTTTGCGTTGCAGCATCTGCCGGCGGTGCATCTGAGCGCCGACGACAGCGAGCGCTGCCGTCGCGGACAGCGGGTCGCAGCCAGCGCAAGCGGCGGGCGCGTGCGCATCTACGATGCGCAGGGTCGGTTCATGGGGTTGGGCGAGGCCGACACCAGTGGTGGTCTGCAGCCGCGGCGGCTGTTCAATCTCGACACGTCCGGCGCTGGCTGAGCGCCAGCTGCGGCGCTGCAACGCCGCGCACCGCCGGCGGTTGTGACGGCTCCGCCATCGGCGTAGCTTGCCCCACGGGTTCGCGGCCGCGGCGGATCTCACAACCATAACTCCAACAAACAGACATTCCATCTTCAGGAGACCTGTCATGACTCACATGAGCCGCAGTCTTTGTGTTCTTGGCACCGCATGCGCCCTCGGCGTGACGGCTTCCGTGGCGCAGGCCGATGGCCGCAACTGGAACGATGGCCCGGTGATCAACGTTTCGGCCATCCGCACTCTCGATGGTCACTTCGATGACTATATGAAATGGCTCGCGACCGGCTTCAAGAAGCAGGAAGAGGCGGCCAAGAAGGCGGGACTCGTCCTCTCCTATCGCGTACTGGTCGCCGAGCCACGCAGCCCGAACGATCCGGATATCTACCTCGTGATCGAGTACAAGAACTGGGCGGCCCTGGATGGGCTGGGCGGCAAGTTCGACGCCCTCAGCACCCAGACCGAAGGCTCGCCGGATAAGGCGGCGGCAAGCTCAGCCGAGCGCGGCAAGATCCGCACGATTCTCGGCTCGCAGACGATGCAGGAAGCGCTCCTCAAGTAGCCTTGGGGGCTCTCCCGGCGGGCGGCTCCCACGCGGGGCCGCCCGGGGTGGGGTCGCCGCGCGAGTCCCCAGGGGCCCCCGGGCGTTCGGGCGGGCGCGGTCGCTGCTTAGCCTGAAGAGTTAAGGGCTCCGGACCTTGTCGCCAGGGTGGTCTGCCGTATAGAATTGGCGGCTTACCAAAAGGCTCTTAAGACAAGCAGTTAGGACAATCGCGCAATGGCTTTAACCAGCGAGAAAAAGGGCGGCATCCTCGCCCAGTTCCGCCGCGACCCCGCCGATACCGGTTCGCCGGAAGTGCAGGTCGCGCTCCTCTCCGAACGGATCAACGGACTCGGTGAGCACTTCACCGCGCACAAGCGCGACCACTCCTCGCGCCGCGGGCTGGTGAAGCTCGTGAACCAGCGCCGTAAGCTCCTCGATTACCTCAGAGCCACGAAACCCGAGAAGTACCAGGAGCTCGTCGAGCGCCTGGGGCTTCGCCGCTAAAACGCAGAGGGCCGCCGTCATGCAGACGCGGCCCCTGTCGTTTTCACCCACCGAATTCACTCTTTGAGGTATTGACCTTGAGCGTCCTCAGCAAGTCATTTCCCTACGGCCAGCATAACGTCACCATCGAGACCGGCGAGATGGCGCGCCAGGCCGACGGCGCGGTCCGCGTTTCCATGGGCGAGACCGTGGTGCTCGTCACCGCCGTCGCCAAGACCGCGCCCACGCCAGGGCGCGATTTCTTCCCCCTCACCGTCAACTACATCGAGAAGACCTACGCTGCCGGGCGCATCCCGGGCGGGTTCTTCAAGCGCGAAGGGCGCCCCACGGAGAAGGAGACCCTGACCTCCCGCCTCATCGACCGCCCGATCCGCCCGCTCTTCCCGGACGGCTTCCTGAACGACGTGCAGGTGGTCGCCACCGTGCTGTCGATGGACCCGGACATCGATGCGGACATTCCCGCGCTCCTCGGCGCCTCGGCGGCCCTGTCGATTTCGGGCATTCCCTTCAAGGGCCCGATCGGCGCGGCCCGCGTCGGCTACAGCGACGGCAAGTACATACTCAACCCGACCGCCAAGGGACTCACCACCTCGCAGCTGCACCTGGTGGTCGCCGGCACCGAGCAGGCCGTGCTCATGGTGGAGTCCGAGGCCAAGGGGCTCTCGGAGGACGTGATGCTCGGTGCTGTGGTGTTCGGCCACCAGCAGATGCAGGTCGCGATCCGCGCCATCAAGGAGCTCGCTGCGGAGGCGGGCAAGGCGCGCTGGAAGTGGGAGGCCCCGGCAGACAATGCCGAGCTCAACAGCGCCGTGTCACTGCATGCGCAGGCGGCGCTTGCGCAGGCCTACAGCATCACCGAGAAGCAGCAGCGCCACGCGCGCATCAGCGAGATCAAGGCGCAGACGCTCGCGACGCTCAGCGCCGGCGAGGCGCCGAAGTTCAGCGCCGGGCTGGTGGATGATGCGATCTTCAAGCTCGAGAGCAACATCGTGCGCCAGCGCATCCTCAATGGTGAGCCGCGCATCGACGGCCGCGACACCCTCACGGTGCGCCCGATCACCGTCAAGGTGGGCGTGCTGCCGCGCACCCACGGTTCGGCGCTCTTCACCCGCGGGGAGACGCAGGCCCTGGTGGTGACGACGCTCGGCACCAGCCGCGATTCGCAGATCATCGATGCGCTCGAGGGCGAACGCCGCGAGCCGTTCATGCTGCACTACAACTTCCCGCCGTTCTCGGTGGGTGAGACCGGCATGATGGGCTCGCCCAAGCGCCGCGAAATCGGCCACGGCAATCTCGCGCGCCGCGGCGTCGCCGCGGTGATGCCCGACATGACCACCTTCCCCTATGTCATCCGCGTGGTCTCGGAGATCCTCGAGTCCAACGGCTCGAGCTCGATGGCAAGCGTGTGCGGTACCTCGCTTGCGCTCATGGATGCGGGCGTGCCGCTCAAGGCCCCGGTGGCCGGGGTCGCCATGGGACTGGTGCTCGAGGGCGGGCGCTTCAAGGTCCTGACCGACATCCTCGGCGATGAAGATCACCTGGGCGACATGGACTTCAAGGTCGCCGGCACCAAGGACGGCGTTACCGCGCTGCAGATGGACATCAAGGTGGAGGGCGTGACGCCGGAGATCATGCGCGTGGCGCTCGATCAGGCCCGTGCCGGGCGCCTGCACATCCTCACCGAGATGAACCGCGTCATCGGCACGCCGCGCGAGAAGATGTCCGAGTGGGCGCCCTCGATCATCACCATCAAGATCGACCCGGAGAAGATCCGCGACGTCATCGGCAAGGGTGGCGCGGTCATCCGCCAGATCACCGAGGAGACCGGTACCACCATCGACATCGAGAACGATGGCACGGTGAAGATCGCCTCCGTGAGCGGCGCGGCGGGGCGCGAGGCGCTGGCCCGCATCGAGCTGATCACCGCCGACGTCGAGGTCGGGCACATCTACGAGGGCAAGGTTGCGCGGCTGATGGACTTCGGGGCGTTCGTAACGATCCTCCCCGGACGCGACGGCCTCGTACACATCTCGCAGATCTCCAATGAGCGCGTCGAGCGCGTCTCCGACAAGCTCAAGGAAGGCGACGTGATCCGCGTCAAGGTACTCGAGGTCGATCGCCAGGGGCGCATCCGCCTCTCGATGCGCGACGTCGACGCGGCCTGAACGACGGGCCGCGTCTTCGAGGACGGTGCGGCGCGGCGGGCCTAAGGGCCGCGCCCGTTCTGGCTCGCGAACTGCCGCAGGCTCTGCTCCAGGTAATTGCCGACCATGGCGCGCGTCGTGCCGCCGTAGGAACGGATCACCTGCGAGAGAAAGTCGCGGCTCATGAGCGGTTCCCCGTCATGCTCCTGTTCCGAGATGACCTGCAGCAGGATGCTGCGGGTAATGTCGGCCTGTGACTTCTTGTCGATGACTACGAAGTCTATGCGCTCGACCACCAGGCGCCGGATGTCGGCGAGCGTGATGTAGCGGCTCTCGACGGTGTCGTACAACCGCCGGTTTGGATATTTCTTTATCGTCCGCGCGTCACTCATCGTAAGTCCCTCACTTATGGGTTGTTATTGCACCTTCCCTAGTGCGGGCGTTTCACATATACCTTATTACACTGCCGCAGGCGCAGCCACCGCTGTGCGGCAAAACTGCTGTTGCAGCTTCTTGCGCTATGAAGCGCGCACCTCGCGCACACCGCGCAGCCGCTGCGGATCCCAGCGCGCAATAGCCCAGGCGAGGATCTTCTGCACCGGCTCAAGCTCAAGCTCAAGCTTGGGCTCGGGTGCCTGTCCCAGCAGTCGCAGGGCCTCGACGAGTTGGGCGCCGGCGGTCCGAGGCTCCAGTGCCACCGAGCGGCGCGATTTCGCGAGCTTGGTGCCGTCGGGCTCGGTCACGAGCGGCAGATGTGCATAGCGGGGCCGCGGCAGCCCGAGGGCTTGCTGCAGTGCAATCTGCCACGGCGTGCTGTCCAGCAGATCCGCCCCGCGCACCACGTCCGTCACGCCCTGCCACGCATCGTCCACGACCACCGCGAGCTGATAGGCGAACCCGCCGTCGCGCCGGCGCACGATGACGTCACCGAGTGCGCCAAGATCGAAACGGCACTCACCCTGCAGGCGGTCGATGAAAGCGAGTTCCCCGGTGGCGACCCGGAAGCGCTCCGCGGTCGGCCCCGGAGACCTGGGTCGCGTGCGACAGGTGCCGGGGTAGCCGCGCTCGGTTGCGAGTTCGCGCCGCGAGCAGCTGCAAGGAAAGGTGAGGCCGCGGGCGCGCAGTTCCTGAAGCGCCCGCTCGTAGTGCGCCTGGCGTGCGCTCTGGCGCTCGAGCGGTCCGTCCCATTCGAGGCCGAAGGCGGCAAGCGTGGCGAGCATCCGCGCCTCGCACCCGGCCACGATGCGCCCGCGGTCGAGGTCCTCGATACGCAGCAGCCAGCGGCCAGCGGCCGCGCGTGCATCGAGGAAGCTGCCGAGCGCGCTTAAGAGGGAGCCCAGGTGCAGGGCGCCGGTGGGCGAGGGCGCAAAGCGCCCGATGTAGGGTGCGCGCGCGCGGGCGGCGCGCTCGGCAGCGGAAGCTGTCTCAGCGGTAGCGATCGTCGCGGTCGCCGTACTGGCGCTCGCGCCGCTCGCGCCGTTCCTGCGCTTCGATGCTCAAGGTGGCAACCGGGCGCGCCTCGAGGCGCTTGATGCCGATCTCTTCCCCGGTCTCCAGGCAATAACCGTAGGAGCCGTCCTCGATGCGCTTGAGGGCTTCGTCGATCTTGCGGATGAGCTTGCGTTCGCGATCGCGCGTGCGCAGCTCCAGGCTGAACTCTTCCTCCTGGGTGGCGCGATCATTCGGATCGGGGAAGTTAGCCGCCTCGTCCTTCATGTGCGAGACGGTGCGGTCGACTTCGACCATCAGGTCGCGCTTCCAGCTGTTGAGGATGCTGCGGAAGTGCTCGAGCTGCTCCTTGCTCATGTACTGCTCGCCGCGCTTGACGATGTACGGCTGTACATTGCGCGGGCCGGCCAGCAGGCTCCCCGGTTCCAGGGACTCCGACTCGTCGGTATCGGCGGCGGTGGCGAGCGGCACGGCGCGGGCAGCGGCAACCGCGGTGGCTGCAGCTCCCGGGAGTGCGCGGGCGAGGGGCTTCTTCAGTTCCAGCTCACTCGGCGCGACGGGCGCGGCGCCGGCCTTCCTGGCAGGGGCCACCGCGGCGGCCTTGCGCACCTGTGCGCTCACCGGGCGCGGACGCGCCGCCTCGGGCTTGCGGGCGAGGGGCTTGCGGGCCGGCGGCCGGCTCACTGGCTTCTTGCCCTTTGCGGACTTCGGCGCAGGTTTCTTAGCCGCCATCAATGACTCCTCGGAACTGTCCGGCCTCGTTTAAAGAACGCGCGATTATACCGGCGCACTTGGGGCTGTACAGTGCTGTAACGAAGGTGAATTTCCAGGCCTGAAAAGGCCTTTGGCGCCAAGGGGCAGCGGCCGTTTCTTCAGGCCGCACATCGGCCCCGGCCCCGGCGTTCAGGGGAGCCGGACTTCCGGGGCCGCCTGCCAGCCGCTCTGTCGGCGCTCCGCGACAACGGTGGTATAGATCCCGCCACGCACGTTGAAGCGCGCGCTCAGGCGCAGGAAGCGCGCCTGTACGGCCGCGTGCAGGTGATCGGCGATTTCGTTGGTGACCGCCTCGTGGAAGGCGCCGCGATCGCGGAACGACCACACGTAGAGCTTCAGCGACTTCAGCTCCACGCAGCGCTGATCGGGCACGTACTCGAGCTCGAGGGTCGCGAAGTCCGGCTGCCCGGTGCGCGGGCACAGACAGGTGAACTCCGGGATCTGCATGCGGATGGTGTAGTCGTGGGAGCTCGCCGGGTTCGGAAAAGTCTCGAGCTCACGGGTGGGCGCTGTCGGCATATTGCTCTACACTACACCATCCTCTGAGGACCTGAAGTAAGGGCGGAAGTAATACGAGATGCGGCTGACCAAGATCAAGCTCGCCGGCTTCAAGTCCTTCGTCGATCCGACCCAAATCAACTTCCCCAGCAATCTCACCGGTGTCGTGGGCCCGAACGGCTGCGGCAAGTCGAACGTCATCGACGCGGTGCGCTGGGTCATGGGCGAGCTGTCCGCCAAGCACCTGCGCGGCGACAACATGGCGGACGTGGTGTTCAACGGCTCCGGCGCCCGCAAACCCGTGGGCACCGCCTCCGTCGAGCTCGTGTTCGATAACGGTGACGGCAAGATCGGCGGTGCCTACGCCGGCTTCAGCGAGATTTCGCTCAAGCGCCAGGTGTCGCGCGATGGCACCTCGGCCTACTTCATCAACGGCGGCCGTTGCCGCCGCAAGGACATCACCAACCTCTTTCTCGGCACGGGCCTCGGCTCGCGCAGCTACGCGATCATCGAGCAGGGTATGATCTCGCGCGTCATCGACGCCAAGGCCGAGGACATGCGCGCCTTCGTGGAGGAGGCCGCCGGCATCTCGCGCTACAAGGAGCGCCGCAAGGAGACCGAGGCGCGCATCGCCGACACGCGCGAGAACCTCGAGCGCCTGCAGGACGTGCGCGATGAGGTGGAGAAGCAGATCCGCCACCTGCAGCGCCAGGCCGCCACCGCGCGCCGCTACCAGGGGCTGAAGGAGCAGGAACGGCGCCTGACCGCCGAGGTGCTGGCGCTGAAGCTGCGCGACCTCGACAGCGGCGCGGAGGTCCACGACGCTGCCGTGCGCGCGTGCGAACTCACCATGCAGGCGGCCCTCAGCGAGCAGCGCGCCGCGGAAGCGGCCATCGAGCGCGAGCGCACCGAGCACCAGGGGCGCAGCGACGCACTGGCGCTCGTGCAGGCTCGCTACTACGAAGTCGGGGCCGACATCTCGCGCCTCGAGCAGGCGATCGAACACACCCGCGAGCTGCGCGAACGCCAGCACGCGGACCTCACCCAGACGAATGCCACTTTAGGGGAGCTGGCGAGCCACATCGAGCGCGACGAGGCACAGCTTGCCGGCCTGCGCGCCGAGCTCGCAGCGCTCACCCCCGAGCTTGAGCGCGCGCAGGCCGCTGAGAGTCACGCCGGCGCCGCGCTCGAGGCGGCGGAGCGGGCGCTCGGGGAGTGGCAGCAGCGCTGGGAGAGCCACACCCAGGCGGCGAGTGCCGCCGAGCAGGTGAGCCAGGTGGAGCGCGCCCGCATCGAGCAGCTGGAGAATCAGCTGCGCCGCCTCAGTGCCCAGGCGCAGCGCCTGAGCGAGGAGCGCGAGGCGGTGAGCGCTGCGGATCCGAAAGGTGAGCTCAACGCGCTCAGCGACGAGGAGGGCACGGCGCGCGCGCGCAGCGAACACCTCACCCAGGCGCTCGCCGCCGCCCACGAGCGCGTGCAGGGGCTGCGCACCGCGCAGCTCGCCGCCGAACGCGAGCTCGAGCGCGCGCGCGGCGCGCGCGAGGCGGCGCGCGCCGAACTGACTTCGCTTGAGGCCCTGCAGGCGGCGGCGCTCAGTGATCACGCCGGTGAAACGGCCGCGTGGCTGGGAGCTGTGGGCCTGCAGCGCCAGCCGCGCCTCGCCACCGCGCTCGAGGTCGAAGCCGGCTGGGAGCGGGCCGTGGAGACCGTGCTCGGGGACTATCTCGAGGCGGTGTGCGTCGAGGGGCTGGACGCGGCGGCCGCGGCGCTCGGCACGCTCAACACCGGACGCCTGACCCTCATCGAGGGCGCCGTGGCCGCAGCGGCCGCGCCCGCCGATACGCTCGCCGCGCGCGTGCGCGGTCCAGCCGCCATCGTGGCACAGCTCTCGGGCGTGCATACCGCCGCGAGCCTGCAGCAGGCGCTCGCCGGGCGCCGGGCGCTCAGCGGCGGCAACTCCTACATCACGCCCGCCGGGGAGTGGGTCGGGCGCGAATGGCTGCGCGTCAGCCGCGGCACCGACCAGCGCGCCGGGGTGCTCGAGCGCGAGCATCGCCTGAAGCTGCTGCGTACCGCGGCCGGCAGTGCCGCTGCCACGGTGACGACGGCGGAAGCCGTCCTCGCCGCGGCCCGCCATGAACTTACCGAGGCCGAGCACGCGCGCGATGAGACGAGCGCGGGCCTGCAGCTCGCGCATCGCTCGCACGCCGATCTCGTAGCGGCGCTCAAGGCCGGGCGCAGCCGCGCGGAAGCCGCGCGCGAACGCGGCGAGCGGCTGCTTGCGGATGCCGCCGAGGTCGAGCGCGAGCGCGCCGCCACCGCCGAGCAGCTGGCGCGCGCGCGCGCCGAGCTCGAAGACGCCGACCGCACGCTCGCTGACCTTAAGACGCGCCACGCCGGCCTCACCGAGGAACGCGAGCAGCGCCGCGGCACACTCAGCGGCGCCCGCACCCAGGCGCAGACGCTGCAGAGCAGCGCGCGCGACCTGCACGTGCGCGTCGAATCGCGCCGCTCGACCGAGAGCTCGGTCGCCATCGGCATGGGCCGCATGCTGGAGCAGCGCGCCCAGCTCACCCGCCGCCGCGCGGAGCTCGAGGGGGAGCTCGCCTCGGGCGATGAGCCGATCATCCAGGCGCAGGGGCGTCTCGGGGCAGCGCTCGAGCAGCGTCTGGTGGTGGAGAACGAACTGGCGGGGGCACGCACGCAGCTCGAGGAGACCGAGAGCGCGCTGCGCCGGCTCGACGAGGAGCGCCTGGCGGCCGAGAGCCGCGTGAACGCGGCGCGCGAGGCGATGGACGCCGCGCGCCTGGCGGCGCAGGAGACCCACGTGCGCCGCGCGGCGCTGGCCGAGCAGTTCGCCGAGACGCGCGCGGAGCTGGCGGCGGTGCTGGCAGCGCTCGCCGCGGAGGCGGATGTGCTCACCTGGGAGCAGTCGCTCGTGGCAGTGCGCGCCGACATCGAGAAGCTCGGCCAGGTGAACCTTGCCGCCATCGATGAGCTCGCCGAGCATACCCAGCGCAAGGAATACCTCGACGCTCAGTTCGCCGATCTGAACAGCGCCCTCAACACGCTGGAGGAGGCGATGCGCCGCATCGACAAGGAGACGCGGGCGCGCTTCGAGGACACCTTCGAGCGCATCAACATCGGGCTCAAGGACAAGTTCCCGCGCCTGTTCGGTGGCGGGCACGCCTACCTTGAGCTCGTGGGCGAGGACAAGCTCAGCGCCGGCGTCGCCGTCATGGCGCGCCCGCCGGGCAAGAAGAACAGCACCATCCACCTGCTGTCGGGCGGGGAGAAGGCGCTCACCGCCGTGGCGCTGGTGTTCTCGATCTTCGACCTGAATCCGGCCCCGTTCTGCCTCCTGGACGAGGTCGATGCGCCCCTCGATGAGCATAACGTCGGGCGCTTCTGCGACATCGTGCGCGAGATGTCCCAGCGCGTGCAGTTCGTGTTCATCACGCACAACAAGAGCACGATGGAGCTGGCCTCCCAGCTCATCGGCGTCACCATGCACGAGCCGGGGGTGTCGCGGCTCGTGACCGTGGACGTGGATGAGGCCGTGCGCCTGGCGGCGGTCTGAACCGAAGGTGGCGCCCCTCATGACCTCCGAGCTGCGCTGGATTCTCCTCATCCTCGGGGTGCTGTTCATCGCCGCTCTTGCGGTGTGGGAGCGGCGGCGCCCGCGCCAGGCGAGTGCCAGCAGCGCGACCGAGCGTCCGGCGCCGCGCGACGTCCTCGGCGAGAGTGCCCCGCGCGCGCGCCAGGAGCCGCGGCTGACGCTGCCGGAAATCTCGGCCCAGCCGCACGCCGGCCACGAGCTGCCCGTGATCGAGTTCGGCGGCGCGGACCCCGAGACCGACGAGGTGCCGGTGCTGACCGCGGTGGCGGAGGCGCCCTTCGGGTCGCCCGCGCAGGCGGGCGTGGACGAGGCGGACGAAGCGCCGGCGCACGTCCCCTTCACGGACGCCACGCCGCAGGCCGAAGCCGAAGCGGCCGCCGGCCGCAGCGGCGGTGACTTTGCCTACGTGCCGAAGGCCGGCGCGGCGCCGGCGCCGCAGGCGGTCCCGGACGCTGCGGCCCCGCACGATGCCTGGCCCGGGTTGCCGCCGGTGGAGCCCCCGGTGGTCGAGTGGCCCCCGGATGAAGAGCGGCAGATCGTGGCGCTGCGGCTGGTCGCGACTCAGCCACAGCGCTTTGCGGGGCGCTCGCTGCGCCAGGCGCTGGCGGCAGAGGGCTTCGTGCTCGGCCGCTTCGCCATCTTCCACAAGCCCGACGAGGAGCGCCGCGCGGTGCTGTCGGCGGCAAGCCTCAACCGTCCGGGCACCTTCGATGCCGACACCATGGATTCGCAGCACTATGGCGGCCTGTCGCTGTTCGCCGTGCTGCCGGGACCGATGTCCCCGCCGCAGGCCTTCGATGAACTGGTCTTCACCGCGCGCAGCCTCAATGAGCGTCTGCACGGCGTGCTGCAGGATGAGCAGGGCGGCCCGCTCACCCCGGCGCGCATCGCGAGCCTGCGGGAGCGCCTGAACGGCGGAGCCGGCGCGTGAGCGCGAAGGCGGCGGCGCGGGCCGCCGAACTGCGCGCGCAGCTCGCGCAGCACGACTACCGCTACTACGTCCTCGACGATCCGCAAGTCCCGGACGCGGAGTACGACCGCCTGATGCGCGAACTGCGCGCGCTCGAGGCGGAAGATCCCGCCCTCATCACGTCCGACTCCCCGACGCAGCGCGTCTCGGGCACCCCGAGCGCACAGTTCGGCGAAGTGGTGCACGCGGTGCCGATGCTGTCACTCGACAATGCCTTCTCGGAGGAGGATCTCGTCGCCTTCGACCGCCGCATCCACGAGCGCCTGGGGGTCAGCGGAGACCTCGACTACGTGGCGGAACCGAAGCTCGATGGCCTGGCGGTGAGCGTGACCTACCAGGACGGGGTGCTCACCCAGGCGGCCACGCGCGGGGACGGGGTGACGGGTGAGGACGTCACGGCCAACGTGCGCACCATCCGCGCGGTGCCGCAGCGCCTGCGCCGCGGGGCGCCGGCGCTGCTGGAGGCGCGCGGGGAGGTGTTCATGCCGCTGGCCGGCTTCGAGCGCATGAATGCGCAGGCCCGCGAGCGCGGCGAGAAGGTGTTCGTGAACCCGCGCAACGCGGCCGCGGGGAGCCTGCGCGTGCTCGACCCGCGCATCACCGCCGCCCGTCCCCTGAGGGCCTTTTTCTACGGGCTGGGGGCGCTTCAGGGGTGCTCGCCGCCTGCGGGGCAGATGCAGCTCCTCGAGCTGCTGCGCTCACTCGGCCTGCCGGTGGCGCACGAGGTGCGCGCGGTGCAGGGCGTGCCCGGGTGCCTGGCCTACTACCAGGAGCTCGGTGCGCGGCGCCCGAACCTGCCCTACCAGATCGACGGCGTCGTCTACAAACTCGACCGGCGCGCCGACCAGGAGCGCCTCGGGTTCCTGTCGCGCTCGCCGCGCTGGGCGATCGCGCACAAGTTCCCCGCCGATGAGGCGGTGACGGTGGTGAAGGGCATCGAGTTCCAGGTGGGACGCACCGGCGCGCTCACCCCGGTGGCGCGGCTTGAGCCGGTGTTCGTCGCCGGCGTCACGGTCAGCAACGCCACGCTGCACAACATCGACGAGGTGCACAGGAAGGATGTGCGCAGCGGCGACACCGTGATCGTGCGCCGCGCCGGTGACGTGATCCCGGAAGTGGTGAGTGTGATCACCGAGCGCCGCCCTGCGGGTACCGTGCCGGTGCAACTGCCCGCGACCTGCCCGGTCTGCGATTCCCCGGTGCTGCGGGTGGCAGGGGAGGCGGTCGCGCGCTGCACCGGCGGCTTCACCTGCCGCGCGCAGCGCCAGGAGGCGCTGCGGCACTTCGCGAGCCGCCGCGCGCTCGACATCGAGGGCCTCGGCGACAAGCTGATCGAGCAGCTGGTGGAGCACGAGGTACTCAAGTCCCCGGCCGACATCTACACGCTCGCTGCCGCAGCGCTTGCCGAGCTGGAGCGCATGGGGGAGAAGTCCGCGCAGAACCTCATCGCGGCGATCGACAAGAGCCGCCGCACGACACTGCCGCGCCTGCTGTTCGGTCTTGGCATCCGCGACGTGGGCGAGGCCACCGCGCTCGCCCTGGCGCGCCACTTCGGTACGCTCGAGCGGCTGATGGCCGCCGATGAGGCCACCATCCAGCAGGTTCCGGACGTCGGCCCGATCGTCGCGGCGCACGTCGCTGCCTTTTTCGCGTCACAGGATCACCGGAGGGTAATCAAGGCCTTGCGGGATGAAGGTGTCACGTGGCCTGAGATGAAGGCGGCCCCCGTCACCGACTCAGATCCGCTCGCGGGCAAGACCTTCGTGCTCACCGGGACGCTGCAGTCGCTGACCCGGGAAGCGGCCCAGGAGGCCCTCACGGCCCGCGGGGCGAAGGTCTCGGGGAGCGTCTCGAAGAAGACCCACTACGTGGTCGCAGGCTCGGATGCCGGCTCCAAGCTTACGAAGGCGCAGGCCTTAGGGGTGCCGATCATCGATGAGACGCAGCTGCTTCGGCTGCTCGCCCGAGCCTGAAAAAGAAACGGGGCGGCGGACTTTCGCGTCCGCCGCCCCGCGATCACTCACAAAGTTTAAGGCTTACTTATTGGGAGCCGGCTCGGGCGTCGGTGCCGGGGTCGGCGCCGCTGCCGGTGCCGGAACGGGCGCCGCCGGAGCCGCCGGTGCTGCGCCCGGAGCTGCCGGTGCGCCGGCCGCGGGCGCCGTCGCCGCCTGGTCGAGCTTCTCCACCTTGGCGGTGGCCATCAGCTCATCCATGTACTTGCGGAACTTCTTCTGCTGCACCACCTGCTCCAGACGCCCCTTCACCTGCTCGTAGGCCGGCGGGGTGAGGTCGCGCGTCTCGATCAGCTGGATGACGTGCCAGCCGAACTGCGTCTGCACGGGCTTGCGGGTGTACTCGCCGGGCTTGAGCGCGATGACCGCGGCCGCGTAGGGCGGGGGCATGCGCTCGGGCGTCGTGAAGGGCACATCGCCGCCGTTGCTCTTGGAGGGGTCCATGGAGAGGCTCTTGGCCACGTCCTCGAACTTCTCGCCCTTTTCCAGGCGCGCGATCGCCTTCTCCGCGAAGGGCTCCGTGGCCACCAGGATGTTGCGGGTGTGGTACTCGAGCTTGGGCATCTGGCCGACCTGCGTCTCGTACTCTGCGCGCAGCTCCTGCTCGGTGGGCGGGCGGTCCTTCAGGTACTTCTCCTGCATGGCCTGCTCGAGCACCTGCATGCGCGCGAGCTGCATGGTGTAGGCGGTGTCGATGGTCTTGTCGACGCCTTCCTTGGTGGCCTCATCGCCGACGACCCTGCCGCGGATGAGGTTGTCGAGCGCGGTGGCGCGCATCTGCGGGGTGAGGTCGGCGGAGGTCTTGCCGGTGATTCCCTTGATGTAGAACTCGTAGAAGCCGCGCGTGATCGGCGAGCCGTTCACGGTGGCAACCGGCGGGGAGGTGTCGGCGACAGCCGCATCGGTCGCGGTCTTGGGCTGACAGGCGGCCAGGGCGAAGAGCACCAGGGCCAGTGACAGGATACGCAGGTGGTTCATAGGATTTCCGGTGTGTTACCTAGAGGCAGTGGAGAAAAGCTGACATTTCGGTGTTGGAGCGCAACTGCTTCATTTCGTTCGTGCTGCGCCTGAGTTTGTTTCCTCGCGGGTGCGCGCCGTTATGTTGAGCGCGTGCACGCGGCCGGCCATGAGCGGGGCGAGGGCTGCATACACCAGCCGGTGACGCTCGAGCGCCGAGCGGCCGCGGAAGGCCTCGGCCACGAGGCTCACCTTGAAGTGCCCGCCGCTGCGGGCACCGGCGTGCCCGGCATGGCGCGCGCTGTCATCGATGATCTCGAGGCTCGAGGGGGCGAGGGCCGCCTCCAGTGCGCCGCGCAGCTCGCTGATGAGCGTCTCGTTCAAGGCGCGCGCGCCTCGGAGTCGGCGGCCACCGGGGTGCCGCGGCTCGTGATGAAGAACACCTGCACGGCGGTGAAGGCGAAGGTGAGGAGGGTGAGCCCGAAGAGCTTGAAGTTCACCCAGGTCGCCTCGCTCGCGTAGTGCGCCACCGCAAGATTGAGCGCGCCGGCGCCGGCGTAGAAGGCCACCGCGGCAGCGTTCAGGCCGCGCCACAAGCGCTGCGGAACGATGATCTTGTCCTCGAGCGCGGTGCCGAGGAAGCGCTCGGTGAGGGTCTGCGCGCCAACCCAGAAGCTGCCGAGGAAGGCGAGCGCGATGATCCAGAAGAGCACCGTCGGCTTCCACTGGATGAAGGCGCTGTTGTGCAGCACCAGGGTCGCGGTGCCGAAGATCAGCACCAGCACCGCCGACAGCGCGTGCACCGGCGGGATCTTGCGCTCGCGCAGCCAGTCGACGCCGAGCACCAGCACCATCACCGCCATGAGCGCGGCGGTGGCCACGTAGATCCCGTTGAGTTTGTAGGCCACGAAGAACGCCACGAGAGGCGCCAGGCCGATAAGAGTCTGCATCGGAGGAAGTTGGGGTGCGACGGTCCTACAAGAGGCGACGGTGTACCCGGCAAAGGGCCGCGTATATTGTCACGCGTCGCGATGAAGTTCCACGCCGGTTGTTTTTTCTGCAAAAACGCACGAAATCTTGGCTGAATACCTCCAGTTACACCCGATTACCCCGCAGCTGCGCCTGATCCGCCAAGCCGCCGAGATCGTCCGCGGCGGGGGCCTGATCGCCTACCCGACCGATTCCTGCTATGCCCTCGGCTGGCACCTGGGCGATGCGGCGGCGCTCGAGCGCGTGCGCCGCATCCGCCAGGCGGACCGTCACCACCACTTCACGCTGGTATGCGCCGATCTTGCCCAGGTGGGGCGCTTTGCGCGCCTGGAGACCTGGCAGTTCCGCATGCTGCGCGCCTGCCTCCCCGGTCCCTACACCTTCCTGCTGCGCGCCACGCGCGAGACGCCGCGACGTCTGCAGCACGCCAAGCGGCGCACCATCGGTGTGCGCATCCCGGCGCATAAGGTGGTGCACCAGCTGCTCACCGAGCTCGGCGAGCCCCTGATGAGCTCCACGCTGCTGGTGGGCGGGGATGCCGAGCCTTTGACCTCGGGCGCCGAGATCGCGGCGCGCCTGGAGCACGAGGTGGACGCGATCCTCGATGGTGGCGACTGCGGCACCGTGCCCACCACGGTGGTGGATCTGTCGGTGACCCCGCCCGTGATCGTGCGCGCGGGCAAGGGCGATCTCGGCCCGATCACGGGGCGTGCGCTATAATCCCGCGCATCGTGAAGAGCCCCTGCGTCCCCAAGTGCCGCGCCAACCGTGCGCGCGCCGCCAGCCCCGAGAAACCGCCTCCCGTTGCCGCACGCGCGCCGCGCCTGCGGGGAGGCACGTGAGTTCACCGGCGCCGGCGCGGCGCGTGCTCTCCGGCATGCGTCCCACCGGGCGGCTGCACCTCGGCAATTACCACGGGGCGCTGCGCAACTGGGTGGAGCTGCAGTACCAGTACGAGTGTTATTTCTTCGTCGCCGACTGGCACATGCTCACCACCGGCTACGAGGACACCTCGCGCCTGCAGGAGCATGTACGCGACGTGCTCATCGACTGGCTGGCCGCGGGGCTCAACCCCGGCGTTGCGACCCTCTTCATCCAGTCGCACGTGCCCGAGCACGCGGAGCTGCACCTGCTGTTGTCGATGATCACCCCGCTCGGCTGGCTCGAGCGCGTGCCGAGCTACAAGGACCAGCAGGAACAGCTGAAGGAGAAGGATCTGGCCACCTATGGCTTCCTCGGCTACCCGCTGCTGCAGAGCGCCGACATCCTCATCTACCGCGCCGCCTTCGTGCCGGTGGGGGAGGACCAGGTGGCGCACGTCGAGCTCACGCGCGAGACCGCGCGGCGCTTCAACCACATCTACGGCAAGGAGCCGGACTTCGAGGCCAAGGCCGAGCGCGCGGTGAAGAGCCTCGGGGGGCGCAACAGCACCACCTACAAGCAGCTGCGGCGCAAGTTCCAGGAGACCGGCGACCAGGAGGCGCTGCAGCGCGCCCAGGCGCTGGTGCAGAGTAACAACCGCATCACCGTGGCCGACCGCGAGCGGCTGCTCGGGTTCCTCGAGGGCACGGGGGTGGCGATCCTGCCCGAGCCGCAGGTGCTCCTGACGCAGACGCCGAAGGTGCCCGGGCTCGACGGGCGCAAGATGTCGAAGTCCTACCACAACACCATCGGCCTGCGCGAGGAGCCCGATGAGGTCGTGAAGAAACTGCGCGCCATGCAGACCGATCCGGCGCGCGCGCGGCGCACCGATCCGGGCGACCCGGACAAGTGCCCGGTGTGGGACCTGCACAAGATCTACTCCGATGAGGCCACGCGCCAGTGGGCGGCCGCCGGCTGCAGGAGCGCGGGCATCGGCTGCCTCGAGTGCAAGCAGCCCCTCATCGACAAAGTGGTGGAGGAGATCAGCGGTATGAGAAAGCGCGCCCAGGAATTCGAGGACAACCCGGAGCTCGTGCGCAACATCGTCGCCGAGGGGGCCGATAAGGCGCGCGAGGTCGCACGAGCGACCCTCGATGAGGTGCGCCGCGCCATGCACCTGCGGGCGGACTGACCATGAAGCAGCGCCCGGACCTGAAGATCGTCGTCTCCAACCCGGCTCCCGCGGCGCTGCCCGCGCAGCCGCAGCCCGAGCAGGTGGAGATGCCCTTCGCCGTCGTCAACGGCGAGCCGGTCTCGCAGCTGCCGCGCGACCTGTATATCCCGCCGCAGGCGCTCGAGGTGTTCCTCGAGGCCTTCGAAGGTCCGCTCGACCTGCTGCTCTACCTGATCCGCCGCCAGAACCTCGATATCCTCGACATCCCGCTGGCGGAGATCACGCGCCAGTACATGCAGTACATCGAGCTCATGGCCGATCTGCAGCTGGAGCTCGCGGGGGAGTACCTGGTGATGGCCGCAACGCTTGCCGAGATCAAGTCGCGCATGCTGCTGCCGCGCCCGAAACTCGACGAGGACGGCGAACTCGACCCGCGCGCCGAGCTCGTGCGGCGTCTGCAGGAGTACGAGCGCTTCAAGCGCGCCGCGGAAGGCATCGATGCCCTGCCGCGGCTCGAGCGCGACGTATGGCCGGCCTCGGCGCCGCTCAAGGAGCGCCAGAGCGTGCGCGCGCTGCCGCAGATCACGCTGCAGGAGATGCTGCTCGCGTTCAAGGACGTGGTGGTGCGGGCGCAGATGTTCGCCCACCACCACGTGCAGCGCGAGCGTCTCTCGGTGGGCGAGCGCATGAGCGATATCCTCGCGCGCTTGGGAACCCACGGCTTCCTGCCCTTCCTGCAGCTGTTCCGCCCGGAAGAAGGGCGCATGGGGGTGACCGTCACCTTCGTGGCGATCCTCGAGCTCATGCGCGAGGGCCTGATCGACATCGTGCAGACCGAGGCCTACGCGCCGCTGCACGTGCGTGCCGCGCCCCCGCATCCGCAGCTGCGCGTGGTGAGCAATGAGGCCGCGGCCGAGCCGGCGGTGGCGGCGGGCGCGGATGATGAGCCGGTGCTGCGGTCCGAGGATGAGGATGAGGCATGAACGAGTCGTACCTTAAGAATGTGATCGAGGCGGCGCTGCTCGCCGCCGGCAACCCCGTGCCGCTCGCCGAGCTGCAGCGGCTGTTCGAGGAGGCCGTACGCCCGGACACCACGCAGCTGCGCGCCGCGCTTCAGGTGCTCGAGGCCGAGTACGCCGGGCGCGGCATCGAGCTCAAGGAGACCGCGGGCGGCTTTCGCATCCAGGTGCGGCGCGAGCTCGCGCCGGAGATCTCACGGCTGTGGCCCGAGCGCGCCGCGCGCTACTCGCGCGCGCTGCTCGAGACGCTTGCCCTCATCGCCTATCGCCAGCCGATCACGCGCGCCGAGATCGAGGCGGTGCGCGGCGTGGCCGTGAACCCAAACATCATCCGCACCGTCATCGAGCGCAACTGGGTGCGGGTGGTCGGCCACCGCGACGTCCCCGGGCATCCGGAGCTGCTTGGCACCACGCGCGATTTCCTCGACTACTTCAGCCTGAAGAGCCTCGATGAGCTGCCGCCGCTCGCGCAGCTGCAGGCGATGGCGGAGGTCAACCTGCAGCTGGCGCTGCCCGCGGAGGAGCTTGAGTCCCTGCCGGCGGCAGAGCCGCTCAACGATGGCGGCAGCGCCGATGGCGGGGATGCGGATGAAGGGACGGATGAGGATGAGCTCTCCGCCCAGGGCTCAGGCTCGCGCGAGCTCGTCGCCGCACCTGCGCACCGGGACGACTGAATGAGCCGCGCGCCGGCGCGTAGCGGGAGCGGCGCGAAGCGCCGCGGCACTGCGGCGCGCAGCGCCCCCGGGCGCACCCCGCACGCCAAGCGCGCGGGCGCGGCTGCCGCTGAGCCCGAGCGGCTGCAGAAGATGCTGGCGCGCGCCGGTCTCGCCTCGCGCCGCGAGGCGGAGAGCTGGATCCGGGCCGGCCGCCTGACCGTCAACGGCGCCCCGGCCACCCTGGGCGTGCGGGTCGGTGCTCATGATCAGGTGCACCTCGATGGCCGTCTGGTGCGCGCCCACAAGGCCCTCACCACGGCGCGCATCTACATCTGTCACCGCTCTCCCGGGGAGCCGCTGCGTACCCCGGAGGGCGCGCCGGGGGAGGGCGAGGCGCCGACGCTGCGCCCGGGACTCCTCGAGCGCCTGCCGCGCCGCGCCGGCCGGCGCTTCATGTCGGTGAGTCCCATGCCGCGCGTGGACGGCGGCCTCGAGCTCGTGACTTCCGACGGTGAACTCGCCCTCACCCTGCAGCGCGGTGTGCGCAGGCTCAAAAGCGAGTTCGGCGTGCGCGTGCGCGGTGAGCTCACGGAGGCACAGCTCGCCGGCATCGCCGCGGGCATCCTCGACAGTGGTGAGGCGCTGAGCGTCGAGCGCTGCGAGGCGGCCGGCGGTGAGGGCGCCAACCGCTGGTACACCCTCGTGGCGCGCGGGGCGAGCGGCAAGGACGTGCGCCAGCTGTTCGAGCGCGGCGGCGCGCTCGTCAGCCGCGTCATGCGCACGCACCTGGGTCCGCTGACGCTCGAGCGCTCCCTCGGCCGCGGGCGCGTGCGCGAGGTGACGGACGAGGAACTGGCCGCGCTCCTGCGCCCGCCGCAGGAGCCTCAGGCCTGAGCGTCGAAGCTTGCCCCGCTGATGCCGCGGCTCGCAGGTCCCAAGAGCGCAAGGTAGGCCGCCGTGATCGAGGACGGCTCGGGCACGCTCGCGAGATCCTCGGCGGGGTAGGCCTGGCGGCGCATCGCGGTGCGCGTGCGCCCGGGGTTGATGACGTTGACGCGCACGTGGCTGACGTTCTGAAGCTCTGCGGCCAGCACCTGGCTTAGGCCCTCGAGCGCGAACTTGGAGGCCGCGTAGGCCCCCCAGTAGGCACGCCCGGTGCGCCCCACCGTGCTCGAGGTGAAGAGCACGCTCGCATCGGCGGATTTCTTCAGCGCCGGAATCAGTACCTGGGTGAGCGCAAAGGCCGCCGTGACATTCACGTGCATGACGCGGCACCAGGTGGGGACGTCGTAGTACTCGATCGGGGCGAGCGTGCCGAGGAGCCCGGCATTGTGCAGCAGGCCATCGAGCCGTCCGTAGCGCTCGAGCACCGCATCGGCCACCTGATCGTAGTCACCGGCGACGGCCTTCTCCAGGTCCAGGACCGCGATCGCAGCTTCAGGCGCGCCCGTGGCGGCGATCTCGGCGTGTACCGCCTCGAGCTTCGCGGCGTTGCGGCCGATGAGGACCACCTGGGCCGCGTGCGCTGCGCAGCTGAGCGCGACGGCGCGCCCGATGCCCGAGCTCGCGCCGGTGATGGCGATGACACGGCCTGCGAGCTCGGCGGGGCTTGCCTCGTGGGTGCGCGGGTCAAAGGCTGCGTTCAAGCACAGTCTCCAGTTGAGGGGCCTCAGGCCGGGTCGGTGACGCTCAGGCGGCCACGGGCGGCACGGCGCGCGATGCGCCAGGCGCTGAGGCCATCGAGCGCGCGCTGATGGTCGCCCGGGGGCGCGAGGCGTGGCAAGGCGGCCTGCGCGCGCTGCGAGAAAAGCATGCTCATCCGTGCCCACACGAGGAGCGCGCGCAGCGCCGGCTGCTCCTGCTGCGTGAAGGTCGCCGCCGCGAGCGCACGGCGCGCGCGCGTGTGGGCTTCGGTAATGAGGCGCGCCAGCGGCGCGCCGGCCGCGGTGCCCGCAAGTTCCTGCGGGGCGATGGCGGCCGCCTCGAGCCCCGCAAGCGGCAGACGCACCCTGCCAGCCCTGGCGTCGGGGGCGAGCGCCAACAGCAGCTCGAGCTCCCTGAGCGCGGCGCCGAAGGCGCGGGCGCCCGCGCTCGCCCCCGGGAGCGCGGCGCGCGTGAAGGGCACGATCAGCGCCTCGCTCCAGCGCTCGCAGTAACCGCTGAGCTCCTGTTGCGAGGCGAAGGTCGCTGCTGCGAGATCCCAGCCCGCAAGGTCGACGAGCCCGCCGAGGCCTGCGAGCGTGCCGCGCGCAGCTTCCGGGAACTGTGCGCCGAGCGCGCGCGTCAGGGGATGCGTGGGAGCGCCGGCCACAAGCCGCGCACACTCCTCGCGCCACCAGGCGAGGCGTGCGTGCGCCACGTCGTGCTCAAGACCGCTCTTCAGGGTCACACCGATCTCGGCCTCGACTCCGAGGAGGGCTGCGAGCAGCGGAGCGTGCGCGGGCGGGCAGTAGAGCCGGGCGAGCGCGCGTGGCGTTGCCGGCTCAGCCTTTGCGGACATGGCTGGCGCCACCGGCGCCGGGGGCTTCGGGGTCACCGGCGAGGGGCCCCTGGGACTCTGCGGCACTCGGCGCCCCGGTGCTGCGCACCAGCTGCCCGATCGGCTCCAGCGCGGGCGCAGGTTCCTCGCCGGTCACGCCTAACTCGTGGAAGCGCCGCGCCTGCGGCATCACCTGGCGCTCGAGCGAGCCGACGGCGGAGTTGTAGGCCTCCACCGCCGAGCTCAGGCGCTGCCCCATGCGTCCGAGGTGCGCGTTGAAGGTGCCGAGGCGCCGGTAGAGTTCCTGCCCGAGGTCGCGGATCTGGGCCGCGTTCTGCGCCACGGCCGACTGCCGCCAGCCATAGGCCACCGCCTTCAGGAGCGCGATGAGCGTCGAGGGCGTCGCGATGATGACGCTCTGCGCGAGCGCGTTCTCCAGCAGCTCCGGACGCTCGGCCAGGGCGGCGGAGAGGAACTGGTCCCCCGGCAGGAACAGCACTGCGAACTCCGGGCTCTTCTCGAACTGCGCCCAGTAGGCCTTGGAGGCGAGCTCGCGCACCCGCGTCTCCACCTGTTGCGCGTGGCGGCGCAGGGCCGTGAGGCGCTCCTCCTCGTTCGGGGCCTCGAGTGCTGAAAGATAGGCATCGAGCGGGGTCTTGGCATCGATGACGAGGTCACGCGCATCGGGCATGTGCACCACGAGGTCCGGGCGCAGCGGGCCCTCGGCCGCCACCACCTGCAGCTGCTCGCTGAAGTCGCAGTGCTCGGAGAGCCCGGCGAGCTCCACCAGGCGCCGCAGGGTGAGTTCGCCCCAGCGCCCGCGCACTTCCGGGCGCCGCAGCGCATTCACAAGGTTGCGGGTCTCGCGTGACAGCAGCGCCTGGCCGCCCGCGAGACTCTCGATCTGGGTGCGCAGGCTCGCGAAGGCATCGCGCCGCTCGCGCTCGAGGGACTGCACCTGCGCCTCGGTGCGCTCGAGCGCTGCGCGCAGCGGTTCCACGAGCGCGGCGACCGCGACCTCGCGCTCCTTGAGCGCGCCCTGCGCGATGACCTGATCGCGCCCGAGCGCCTCGTGCGCCATGCGCAGGAAGATCTCGCTGTTGCTGCGCAGCGTCTCCCCGGCGAGGGAGTCGAAGGCGGCGCGCAGGCGCTGCTCGGACTGCTCGAGCATCGCCACGCGCTCGGCGTCCTTGAGCGTCTCCGCTTCCAGGCGGACCTGCGCGGCGGTGAGCTCGACCCGCAGACCCGCCACGCGCTGCGTGGCGCGGATGTGGGCGATGAGCGCCCCGAGTACGGCACCGGCGATGAAGCTGGCGCCGAGGAGGTAATAGATGAGGTGGCTGAGGGTGATCACCGGCGAAAGTGCGCAAGGTAGTTGACCGAGACGTCTCCCGTCAGGGTGACCTCGTTCGTGAAGGGGTTGAGCGCGATGCCCGCCATGCGCTCAAGATTGAGTCCGGCCGCGCGCCCCCACTGCGCAAGTTCCGCCGGACGGATGAGGCGCTCGTACTCGTGCGTGCCGCGCGGAATGAGGCGCAGCAGGTACTCCGCGCCCACGATCGCCATCAGGAAGGACTTGAGGTTGCGGTTGAGGGTCGAGACGAAGAGCGCGCCGCCCGGGCGCACCAGGGCGCAGAGCGTGCGCACCATGGATGCGGGCTGCGGCACGTGCTCGAGCATCTCCATGCAGGTGATGACGTCAAAGTTTGCGGCAGCCTCACCGAGCAGTTCCTCCGCGCCCGCCAGGCGATAGTCGATGGCGAGGCCCGAGGACGCGGCGTGCAGGCGCGCCACCTCGATCATGGTGGGTGCCAGGTCAATCCCCGTGACGCGTGCGCCCGCGCGCGCCAGGCTCTCAGCGAGCAGGCCGCCGCCGCAGCCGACATCGAGCACCCGCTGACCGCTGAGGGCTGCGTGCTCGCTGATGAAGCGCGTGCGCGCAGGATTGAGCAGGTGCAGCGGCCGAAACTCCCCGAACGGATCCCAGAAGCCGCTGGCGCCGGAGTCGAATTTCGCAAGCTCCGCGACGTCGGCGTTGCTCGCGGGCGCGCCGCTGCTCATGCCGCCGCCCCGAGCAGGCGCTGCGTCCAGTGGGCGGGGATGCGCTCGAGCTCTGCGGCATCGAAGGCGAGCAGGGTGTGGGCTTTTACCGCCGCGCGCCCGCTGGTCCAGACATCGCTCACCGCCGCGCGGGTGCTGGCGAAGACGATGGCATCCTCCACACTCGCGCTGCCCGAGCGCGTCAGGGGATCAAGCTCGATACAGGTGAGGTCGGCCGCCTTGCCGGCCTCGATGGAGCCGACCTGGGCGGCGAGCCCGAGCGCGGTGGCGCCCCCTAGGGTCGCAAGTCGCAGCGCGCGCGCGGCACTGCAGCCACTCAGAAGCGCCGCCGTGCGCGCCTCGGCCAGCATGTCCGCGACACCCACCTCGACCGGGTTGCCGCTGCCAAGGCCGGTGCGCTCCCCCGCGAGCAGCGCGACGGCGGTACGCCCGGCGCGCAGCCCCGACTGCGGGCAACTGATGAGGGCGGCGCCGTGGCGCTCGATGAGCTCGACGCCTGCACTATCCGGGGCACCGATGGCCGTGAAGCCCGGGCGCAGCAGTCCAAGCTGCGCCAGCCGCGCCAGCAGTGCCGGCGCGCCAGCATCGCGCACCTCGCCCAGCGCCAGCGTCTCGTCCAGGCTCACCGCCACGCGCGCATCCAGCTCATCCGCCACGCGCCGCACCCGCGCGAGCGTCGCCTCGCTCAGGGTGGCGGCGCTCAGGGGGGCGAAGTAGAGGCTGACGCGCGGGTCGGAGCGGTACTCATCCCACAGCCACTCGGCGCGCGAGAGCTGCACGGTGGCGCCCTCGCCATCCTCCGCCACCGGCAGCGCCACGCACACGCGCACCTGCGCGGCGGCCGCGGCGCGCGCGGTTTCCTCGGGGTAGAGGCTCAGGTCCGCAAAACAGGTGATGCCCGCCTGCAGCATGCCGGCCATCGCCAGGCGCGTGCCGTCGCGCACGAAGTCCGCACCGGCGCCGCGGCTCACCAGCGCCTCGCTCGCGCTGCCCGCAGCGCCGTAAGGCACGCAGGCGCGCAGCAGTGCGAGGCTCGCACGGGTGTGGGCGTTGATGAACCCGGGCAGCAGCGCGTGCGCGCTGCGCCGCACGTGTTCGCGGGGCGCGAAGCGCGCCAGGAGCTCCCCGGCGGCCCCGGTGGCGAGGATGCGCCCGGCGTTGATAACCACAGCCTGTCCTTCGAGTGCCGCGCCCGTGCCTGTCATGGGCAACAGCCAGCGCGGCTCGATCACAAGGTCGGCGGGTTCTCGCATGTCGCGTCCAGTGCAAATGCCTGCCGCGAAGTATATCGGTGCACGCCTGCGCACGCGCGCCGCGCGCCACTTGCGGGGCGCCCTAAAGGTGAGGGTTCAGGCCGTGCTTCGTGGTAGAATTCCCTCTTTGTTTCGGGCCTTCAACGGGCCCGCAGAGTGCTTAGGATTAATGGCTGAATTCGCCCGTGAGATCCTGCCCGTCAGTCTCGAAGACGAGATGCGGCAGTCCTACCTTGACTATGCGATGAGCGTGATCGTCGGGCGTGCGCTGCCCGATGTACGCGATGGCTTAAAGCCCGTGCACCGGCGCGTGCTGTACGCGATGCGCGAGCTCGGCAACGACTGGAACAAGTCCTACAAGAAGTCCGCGCGCGTGGTGGGCGACGTCATCGGCAAGTACCACCCGCACGGCGACACGGCGGTCTACGACACCATCGTGCGCATGGCGCAGCCCTTTTCCATGCGCTACCTGCTGGTCGATGGCCAGGGCAATTTCGGCTCGGTCGACGGCGACATGCCCGCCGCCATGCGCTACACCGAAGTGCGCATGTCGCGCATCGCCTCGGAACTATTGGCCGATATCGAGAAGGAAACCGTCGACTTCACGCCCAATTACGATGAGTCCGAGCACGAGCCCTCGGTGCTGCCGGCCAAGGTGCCGAACCTCCTCATCAACGGGCAGACGGGCATCGCGGTCGGCATGGCGACCAATATCCCGCCGCACAACCTCATCGAGATCGTGAATGCGTGCCTGGCGCTGCTTGATGACCCGGCGGTGACGCTTGCGGGGCTGATGCAGCACGTGCCGGGCCCGGACTTCCCGACCGGCGGCATCATCAACGGCGCCCAGGAGATCGCGACCGCCTATCGCACCGGGCGCGGGCGCCTCTCGGTGCGCGCCCGGGTGAGCATCGAGGAGGTCGGCAAGGGCGACCGCCAGGCCATCGTCGTTACCGAGCTGCCGTTCCAGGTCAACAAGGCGCGTCTGATCGAGCGCATCGCGCAGCTGGTGCGCGAGAAGCTGCTCGATGGCATCGCCAGCGATGGCCTGCGCGATGAGTCCGACAAGGACGGCATGCGCATCGTCATTGAGCTCAAGCGCGGCGAGGTCACCGAGATCGTCCTCAACAACCTCTACGCGCAGACGCCGATGGAGACGGTGTTCGGCATCAACATGGTGGCGCTGCAGGACGGGCAGCCCAAGCTCATGTCCCTCAAGGAGATGCTGGAGGCCTTCATCCGGCACCGCCGCGAGATCGTCACGCGGCGCACCATCTTCGATCTGGCCAAGGCGCGCGATCGCGCCCACATCCTCGAGGGCCTGGCCGTGGCTCTGGCCAATATCGACGAGGTCATCGCCCTCATCAAGGCCGCCCCATCCCCCAACGAGGCACGCACGGCGCTGCTGGCACGCGACTGGGCGCCGGGCGCGGTCACCGGGCTCCTCGAGGGCGCCGGTGCCATCTCCACCCGCCCGCAGGGACTGGCGCCCGAGTTCGGGCTGCGCAGCGCACGCTACTACCTCTCCGAGGTGCAGGCGCAGGCGATCCTCGACATGCGCCTGCACCGCCTCACCGGTCTTGAGCAGGACAAGATCATCGCCGAGTACAAGGAGCTCCTCGACGCGATCCGCGACCTGAGCGACATCCTGGCGCGCCCCGAGCGCCTGACGCAGGTGGTGCGCGCCGAGCTCATCGAGGTGCGCGAGGCCTACGGCGATGCGCGCCGCACCGAGATCAACCGCGATCACCTGGACCTCACCACCGAGGACCTGATCGAGCCGCAGGACGTGGTCGTCACCCTGAGCCACGCCGGCTACGCCAAGAGCCAGCCCCTCACCGAGTACCAGACCCAGCGCCGCGGCGGCCGCGGCAAGACCGCGACCGCGGTGAAGGACGAGGACTTCGTCGAGAAGCTCTTCGTCGCGCACACGCACGACACCGTGCTGTGCTTCTCCAACCGCGGCAAGGTCTACTGGCTGAAGGTGTACGAGCTGCCGCAGGCCGGACGCGGCGCGCGCGGCAAGCCGATGGTGAACCTGCTGCCTCTCGAGGAGGGTGAGAAGATCAATGCCCTGCTGCCGGTGAAGCAGTACGACGAGCAGCACTTCGTGTTCATGGCGACCCGCGCCGGCACCGTCAAGAAGACCCCGCTCGCATCGTTCTCGCGCCCGCGCTCCTCGGGGATCATCGCCGTCGACCTGGCCGACAACGATCAGCTGGTCGGGGTCGCGATCACCGACGGGGAGCGCGAGATCATCCTCGTGTCCTCCGGCGGCAAGGCCATCCGCTTCCACGAGAACGAGGTGCGGCACATGGGACGCGAGGCGACCGGCGTGCGCGGCATCCGCCTGTCCCCGGGCCACGACCTCATCGCCCTGATCGTGGTCGGCGAGGGCCACATCCTCACCGCCTCCGCCACCGGCTACGGCAAGCTCACCCCGCTCGAGGACTTCCCCTCGCACGGGCGCGGCGGCCAGGGTGTGATCGCGCTGCAGACCTCCGATCGCAACGGCTTCACGGTGGCGGCGCTGCAGGCGAAGGCGGGCCAGGAGATCATGCTGATCAGTTCCAGCGGCACCCTGGTGCGCACCACCGTCGATGAGATTTCGGTGCAGGGGCGCAACACCCAGGGCGTGCGCCTCATCCGCCTGGATGAGGGCGAGCGGCTGGTCGGCATCGAGCGCATCGAGAGCCTGGAGGGCGCCGATGAGGGTGCGGCGGCGGGCGAGGCGCCGCAGGCCGGCGCCGGCGAGTCCCAGACCGAGCCCTGAAGGGGCAAAAGATCTCCCACCGCGCCCGCGGCGCGTTGCTAAGATCGGACGCATTCCTGAAGATGGTATGAAGACGACCTTCGAGAGGGGCCGTGCGCGTATTCAATTTCGCCGCGGGGCCGGCGACGATGCCCCTGGAAGTCCTGCAAGAGGCGCGCGCCGAGCTCACCGACTGGCGCGGCTCGGGCATGTCCGTGATGGAGGTCAGCCATCGCTCGCGGGCCTTCATGGCCACCGCGGAGGAGGCCGAGCGGCGCCTGCGCGGGCTGCTGGCGATCCCCAAGAACTACCGGGTGCTGTTCCTGCAGGGCGGCGCGACGCTGCAGTTTGCCGCCATCCCGCTCAATCTGGCGCGCGCTGACTCGAAGGTCGACTACCTGAACACCGGCGCCTGGTCGAAGAAGGCGATCGCGGAAGGGCGGCGCTTCGCTACCGGGCTCGATGTCATCGCCGATGAGGCCGCATCGGCTTACACCACCGTGCCGGCTGCCGGCTCGCTCGCGGTGCGTGCCGAGGCCGCCTACCTGCACTACACGGTCAACGAGACCATCGGCGGGGTGGAATTCCCCTACATCCCGCACTCCGGTGCGGTGCCCCTGGTGGCGGACATGTCCTCCACGATCCTGTCGCGTCCGCTGCCGGTGGAGCGCTTCGGCCTCATCTACGCCGGGGCGCAGAAGAACATAGGCCCCGCCGGACTCACCCTCGTGATCGTGCGCGAGGACCTGCTCGGACGCGCCCGCCCGGGCACCCCCGCGGTGCTTGATTACCAGGAGCAGGCCGCGGAGCACTCGATGCTCAATACGCCCCCGACCTTTGCCTGGTACATGGCGGGCCTCATCTTCAAGTGGCTCGAGGAGCAGGGCGGACTCAGCGCCATGGCGCACGTGAATGAGGCCAAGGCGCAGCTCCTCTACCGCACCATCGAGGCATCCGGGTTCTACGTGAGCCCGGTCGCGAACAACTGCCGCTCGTGGATGAACGTGCCCTTCACGCTCAAGGAGCCGCAGCTCGATGAGAGCTTCCTCGCCGGCGCGCGGGCGGCGGGGCTTCACAACCTCGAGGGGCACCGCTCGGTCGGTGGCATGCGCGCGAGCCTCTACAACGCCATGCCGCTCGCGGGCGTGCAGGCGCTGGTTGGCTTCATGGCCGAGTTCGAGCGCCGCCACGGCTGACATCCCGTGAGCTACCGCATCCTCACCCTCAACAACATCAGTCCGAAGGGACTGGCGCGCCTGCCGCGCGAGCGCTACCAGGTGGGCGCCGACATCAGCGCCCCGGATGCGATCCTGGTGCGCTCTGCCGATATGCACGCCTTCGCGGTCGCCCCACAGGTGCAGGCGATCGGACGTGCCGGCGCCGGGACCAACAACATCCCGGTGGCGGCCCTCAGCCGCCGCGGCATCCCGGTGTTCAACACCCCGGGTGCCAACGCCAACGCCGTGAAGGAGCTGGTGCTGGCGGGCCTGTTGCTCGCGGCCCGCAACCTGGGTCCCGCGTGGCTCTTTACGCGCGCGCTGGCGGGCGATGATGCGGCCATCGAGGCGGCGGTCGAGCGCGGCAAGCAGGCGTTCGTCGGCTTTGAGCTCCCCGGGCGCACGCTCGGGGTGGTGGGCCTGGGCGCCATCGGGGTCGAAGTCGCCAACGCCGCGCAGGCGCTCGGCATGCAGGTGCTCGGCTACGATCCGCAGATCACCGTGCAGCGCGCCTGGGCGCTGTCGGCGCGCGTGGAGCAGGCGCCATCGCTCGAGGAGCTGTTCACGCGCAGCGATGCGGTGAGCGTGCACGTGCCGCTGAACGAGGCGACGCGCGCGCTGGTGAACGCTGCGCGCCTGAAGCTGCTGAAGCCCGACGGCATCGTCCTCAACTTCGCGCGCGCCGGGATAGTGGATGAGCAGGCGGTGATCGCCGCCCTCGACGCGCAGCAGCTGCACGGCTACGTGTGCGACTTCCCGAGCGTGGCCCTCAAGGAGCACCCGCGCGTCATCACCCTGCCGCACCTGGGCGCTTCCACGCTCGAGGCCGAGGAGAACTGCGCCGTCATGGTCGCCGAGCAGGTGCGCGACTTCCTCGAGAACGGCAATATCCGCAACAGCGTCAATTACCCCGAGGCCGTCCTGCCGCGGGTGCCCGGCACCACGCGGCTCGCGATCGCCAACAGCAACGTGCCGAACATGGTGGGACAGATCTCCACCTGTCTTGCCGGGGCGCAGCTGAACATAGCGGACCTGCTCAACAAGTCGCGCGGCGAGTTCGCCTATACCCTCATCGACACGGACGGGGCGGTGACCGCTCAGGTACTCGGGCAGATCCGCGCGATCTCAGGCGTACTCACCGCCCGGATTGTCTAGGCCCAGGGGGAGTGGATGGCGAAGCGCAGAAAAACTAAGCCGCCGGTGCCGCGAGCGCCGCAGGGCGTGGCGGGCGCCAAGCCCCTCAGGAGCGATCTTGAGGCGGTGCGCGCGCGCATCGATGCGGTGGATGATGAGATTCACCGCTTCATCTCCGAGCGCGCGCGCCTCGCGCAGGCGGTCGGCATGTCGAAGGCCTCATCAGGGCGCGCCGTGGACTTCTACCGCCCCGAGCGCGAGGCGCAGGTCCTGCGGCGCGCGCGCGCGCGCAACTCCGGCCCGCTGCGTGACGAGGAGATCCTGCGGCTGTTCCGCGAGATCATGTCGGCGTGCCTGGCGCAGCAGGAGCCGCTCAAGGTCGCGTTCCTCGGCCCCGAGGGCACCTTCACCCAGACCGCGGTGCTCAATCACTTCGGCCACTCGGTGCGGGCGCTGCCCCTGAGCTCCATCGACGAGGTATTCCACGAGGTGGAGGCGGGCAGTGCGGACTTCGGGGTGGTGCCGATCGAGAACTCGACCGAAGGGACCGTCAACCACACCCTCGACCGCTTCCTGAGCTCGCCCCTGAAGATCTGCGGCGAGGTGGAGCTGCGCATCCGGCAGCACCTGATGGGCTCGATGAACTCCCTGAGCCGCATCGTGCGCGTGTGCTCGCATCCGCAGTCCCTCGCCCAGTGCCGCGAGTGGCTGGAGGAGCACCTGCCTGGGATCGAGCAGGTGCCGGTGTCGAGCAACGCCGAAGGCGCGCGGCGCGCGCGCGATGAGAAGGGCAGCGCGGCGATCGCCGGCGAGACCGCCGCCGAGGTCTATGGGCTCAAGGTGCTGGCGGCGGAGATCGAGGACCGCGCCGACAACACCACGCGCTTCCTGGTGCTCGGGCGCAAGCTGTTCGCGCCGAGCGGCGAGGACCGCACGACGCTGCTGGTCTCGGTGCTGCACACCGATGCCCCGGGGGCGCTGTCGCGCCTGCTCGAGCCGCTCGCGCGCCACCGCGTGAGCCTGACACGCATCGAGTCGCGCCCGTCCCGGCGGCGCAAGTGGGATTACGTGTTCTTCATCGACTTCGAGGGGCACGCCGAGGATGCGCACATCGCCAAGGCGCTCGCCGCCCTCAAGAAACGCGCCTCGCTCTTTCGCGTGCTCGGCTCCTACCCACGGGCGGTGCTGTGACTGAGGCTGCCGGCACGCGCTTTCGCGTGAGCGCCGGCGGCAGCGTTGCCGGCACGCTGCGCATTCCCGGGGACAAGTCGATCTCGCACCGCGCCCTCATGCTCGGGGCCATCGCCCAAGGGCAGACCCGCATCAGCGGTTTCCTCGCAGGCGAGGACTGCCTCGCCACCGCGCGCGCCCTCAACGCACTCGGGGTGCGCATCGAGTGGCCCGCGCCGACCGAGGCGCGCGTGCACGGGGTCGGGATGGCGGGCCTCAGGGGCGCCGCGGCGCCCCTCGACATGGGCAATGCCGGCACCGCGATGCGGCTCATGATGGGGCTGCTCGCCGGCCAGCCCTTCGCCTCGACCCTCATCGGCGATGCCTCCCTCATGCGCCGCCCGATGGAGCGCGTCGCCGCGCCGCTGCGCCTGATGGGCGCGGACATCGCCACGGCGGCGGGGCGGCCGCCGGTCGAAATGCGGCCCGGACCGCCCCTGCGCGCCATCAGCTACACACTGCCGGTGGCGAGTGCGCAGGTGAAGTCGGCGCTGCTGCTGGCCGCGCTGCGCGCCCACGGGCGCACCCGCATCACCGAGCCCGCCCCCTCGCGCGATCACACCGAGCGCATGCTGGCCGCGTTCGGCGTGCAAGTGCTGCAGGAGCACGCAACGCTTTCACTTGAGGGCGGGCAGTCCCTGGCGGGCACCGCGATCGAGGTGCCGGCGGATTTCTCGTCCGCGGCGTTCTTCCTGGTCGCGGGGTGTCTGGCGGCGGATGCGCCGCTGGTCCTGAAGAACGTGGGCGTCAACCCGACGCGCACCGGACTGCTCGAGATCCTCAGGCGCATGGGAGCCGACATCCGCGTGCACCCGCGGGCGCGCGGGGGCGCGCGCGCGGTGGAGCTCATCGCGGACCTGGAGGTGCGGCGCAGCCCGCTGCGCGGCATCACGGTGCCCGAGTCGCTGGTGCCGCTCGCCATCGATGAGTTCCCGGTGTTCTTCGTGGCCGCCGCCTGCGCGCGCGGGCAGAGCGTGGTGCGCGGCGCGCACGAGCTGCGCGTCAAGGAGAGCGATCGCCTGGCGGGGATGGCGGCCGGGCTCACGGTGCTCGGCATCGAGAACCAGCTGTTGCCCGATGGGCTGCGGCTGCAGGGCGCCGAGAGCTTCAGCGGCGGCACCGTCGACAGCTTCGGTGACCATCGCCTCGCCATGGCGTTCGCGGTGGCGGCGCTCAGGGCACGCGCCCCGATCGAGATCCTCGACGTGGCGAACGTCGCCACCTCCTTCCCCGGGTTCCTTGAGACCGCGCGCGCGGCCGGCTTGCAGATCGAGGCGGCCTGACGGCAGGCTTAGAAGCATGAGCGAGCCATCTGAAATCCCCGTGGTCACCATCGATGGGCCGAGCGGCTCGGGCAAGGGCACCATCAGCCGCGCCGTGGCCCGGCATGCCGCCTGGCACCTGCTCGACAGCGGCGCGCTCTACCGCCTCGTGGCCCTCGCCGGCGCGCGCGCCGGACTTGAGCTCGAGGACCGACCCCGCCACGCCGCGCTCGCCGCCGGCATGGCGGTGCGCTTTGGCTCCGCCCCCGATGGCAGCGAACAGGTGCTGCTCGGGGAGGAGGACGTGACCGCCGCCATCCGCTCAGAGAGTGCCGGCGCAGGGGCCTCCCGGGTGGCCGCCTGGCCCCAGGTGCGCCAGGCGCTCCTGGGGCGCCAGCGGGCCTTCGTCGAGGCCCCGGGACTGGTGGCCGACGGGCGGGACATGGGGACGGTGGTCTTTGCCCTGGCGCCCCTGAAGATATTCCTGACGGCCACCCCCGAGGAGAGGGCCCTGCGGCGCCATAAGCAGTTGAAAGACAAGGGGTCCGATGTTAGCCTTCCCGCCCTTTCGCGCGAGATAGCCGAGCGGGACGCAAGGGATCAGACCCGTCGGGTCGCACCCTTGAGGCCAGCGGCCGATGCCTGCGTGATCGACTCTACCGCCATGTCGGTGGAGGCGGTGGTAGGCCGGGTACTGGAACTGGGGGCCGCTCGAGGCTTGTGGCGCTAGGTCGTCGCTCGTCGCGATACGCACGGAAGGACAGCAGGTTGGCACACGTGAGGATGCGGGTGCCCGTTACTTTTTACCTGGACCTCAAGGACTCGAGGGCCCAGTACAGGCACGCGCACGTGCGTGCGAAGTGAAGGTATGACAGAAAGTTTCGCAGAGCTCTTCGAGCAAAGTCTCGCTAACCAGCGCATCCGCCCGGGGATGATCCTCACCGGGCTCATCGTCGATGTCACCGATGACGTCGTCATCGTCAACGTAGGCCTCAAGTCCGAGGCCGTCATTCCCCTCGAGCAGTTCAAGAACGAACGCGGCGAGGTCGAGGTCAAGGCCGGCGACCAGGTCGAAGTCGCGCTGGACTCGGTGGAGGACGGTACCGGGGAGACGCGCCTGTCGCGTGAGAAGGCCAAGCGTGCGCGCACCTGGACGCGGCTCGAGGAGTCCTTCAACAAGTCCGAGATCGTCACCGGCGTCATCACCGGCCGCGTCAAGGGCGGCTTCACGGTGGAGATCGAGAACGTCCGCGCATTCCTGCCCGGCTCCCTCGTCGACGTGCGCCCGGTGCGCGATACCTCCTACCTCGAAGGCAAGCCGCTCGAGTTCAAGGTCATCAAGCTCGACCAGAAGCGCAACAACGTCGTGGTCTCGCGCCGCGCCGTCGTCGAGCAGGAGTTCTCCGCCGAGCGCTCCGCGCTCATGGACAACCTGCAGGAAGGCGCGGTCGTCAAGGGCTCGGTCAAGAACCTCACCGACTACGGTGCGTTCGTGGATCTCGGTGGCATCGATGGTCTGCTGCACATCACCGACATGGCGTGGAAGCGCGTCAAGCACCCGAGCGAAGTCGTCAAGGTGGGCGATGAGGTCGAGGTGCGTATCCTGAAGTTCGACCGCGAGCGCTCGCGCGTGAGCCTCGGGCTCAAGCAGCTGGGGGCGGATCCCTGGCAGAACATCGCGCGCCGTTACCCGCCCAACACCCGCGTGTTCGGCAAGGTCACCAACATCGCCGACTACGGCGCGTTCGTGGAGATCGAGGACGGCGTCGAGGGTCTGGTGCACGTCTCGGAGATGGACTGGACCAACAAGAACGTAAATCCTGCGAAGGTGGTGCACACCGGGCAGGAAGTCGAGGTCATGGTGCTCGACGTCGACGAGGAGCGCCGCCGCATCTCCCTCGGCCTGAAGCAGTGCCAGGCCAACCCGTGGAAGGAGTTCGCCGAGAACTACAACCGCGGCGACAAGGTGGGCGGCCAGATCAAGTCGATCACCGACTTCGGCATCTTCATCGGGCTCCCGGGCAACATCGATGGCCTGGTGCACCTCTCCGACATCTCCTGGGACATGCCGGGGGAGGAGGCGGTGCGCAACTACCAGAAGGGCCAGCAGCTGGAAGCCATGGTGCTGTCGATCGATCCGGAGCGCGAGCGCATCAGCCTCGGGATCAAGCAGCTTGCCAAGGACCCCTTCTCGTCCTACATCGCCGACAACCCCAAGGGCACGATCGTGCGCGGCGTGATCAAGGAAGTCGATGCGCGCGGTGCGGTCGTCGATCTTGGCAACGGCATCGAGGGCCAGCTGCGCGCCTCCGAGCTCGGCCGCGACCGGGTGGAGGATGCCCGCGCGGTGCTCAAGGTGGGCGAGGAAATCGAGGCGAAGTTCACCGGCGTCGACCGCAAGTCGCGCACCATCTCGCTCTCGATCAAGGCCAAGGAAGCCCACGAGGAAGCCGAGGCCGTCTCCAGCTACCGCTCGGAGTCGGGCAGTTCCTCGGGCACGAGCCTCGGCGACCTCCTGAAGGAGCACATCGGGTCCGGAGAGAGCCGCTGACTTGAGCGCAATGACGAAGTCGGAACTCATCGAGATCATCACCGCCAAGCAGAAGCATCTGCCGGCGAAGGACGTGGAGCTGGCGCTGAAGCAGATCCTCGAGATCATGAGCGATGCGCTCTCCCAGGGAGAGCGCATCGAGATCCGCGGCTTCGGCAGCTTCTCGCTCCATTTCCGCCCGCCGCGTCAGGGGAGAAATCCCAAGACCGGTGAGGCGGTGGCGCTCTCGGGTAAGCACGTTCCGCACTTCAAGCCCGGCAAGGACCTGCGCGAGCGGGTCAATGACGGGGCGGATCGCCCGATCCGCGACTGAACCTCAAGAGGGGCCGTGCGGCATCTGCACGCAGATGCCGCACGGTTATCCCCTGCGCGCGCGACCTGCTAGTCTTCGACGCGTGTTCGAGCTGCCTCCGATGTTCCTGGCGCTGGCCTTCATTGTCGTCGGCCTCGCCGCCTATTTTCTGGGCCGCAAAAACGGTGCGGCGCGCACCGTGCGCCTGCCACGCGATTACTACGAGGGCCTCGACCACCTCATCAATGACCGCTTCGACCACGCGGCCGAGATCTTCGCGCGCATGGCACAGGCGGACGGGGATGCCGCCGAGATCCAGTTCGCGCTCGGCAGCCTCTTCCGGCGCCGCGGCGAGGTCGACCGCGCCATCGCCATCCACTCGCGCCTGCAGGACAACGGCGGCGGCGCTCTCAAGGACCGCGCCGCCTTCGAGCTGGCGCAGGACTACCAGAGCGCCGGCCTCATGGACCGCGCCGAGCGCGTGCTGGAGGAGCTCGCCGCCTCGCGCGAGTACCGGCGCGCAGCGCTCGATCACCTGGTCGGGATCTACGAGGCGCAGGGCGACTGGGCGAAGGCGCTCAAGGTGTTCCACGAGCTGCCGGCGCCGGTGCAGCTCGAGCGCGCCCAGGTGGCGGCGCACTATCTGTGCGAGCTCGCCGAGCAGGCGCTGCTGCAGGGGGAGGACGCACGCGCGCACACGCTGCTGCGCCAGGCGCGCACCCATGATCCGCAGCTGCCGCGGGCTGACATCCTCGCCGCACGCCTGGCCGATACCGGCGGCGATGCCGCGGGCGCCCTGGTGCTCTACCTGCATGCGCTCGAGGTCTCCCCGGGCCTGGCGCTCGAGATCATCCCGGCGGTGCTCAAGGTCGCGCGCCGCGCCGGCAGCGCCGACATGCTGAGCGAGCTCGGCAGGCGTCTGCAGGGCAGCGGGCGCGTCAGCCCGCGCCAGCTCGCCTGGCTGCTCGCGACCGCGATGCCGCCGGAGGACGTGGCGCGCCTGCCCGGCATCAATGCGGAGCTTGCGCTCGGCGTGGCCTCCGCCGCCGAGGCCAATTCCCTGAGCCTGCTGCTGACGCGCATCGGGGATGCCGGCGGGCGCTACCAGTGCGATGACTGCGGCCTCAACAGCGTCGGCTGGTACTGGCGCTGCCCGAAGTGCCGCTCCTGGGACAGCATGCGCCCCGCGGTCTTCAAGTGGGCCGAGCGCGCCGACCACGTCGTACGCCCGTCCGCACCTTAAGTTAATGGCAGTTCGTGGCGCGCCTGTTGCGCACTGCGGCTAAACTTGCGCGCTGCACCATGCACACTCACGAACCCATGAGGTCGACTCGATGAGGACGAGTTCCAAGACGGCGATCCGCACCGCCGTGTTCCCCGTGGCCGGGCGCGGCACGCGCTTCCTGCCGGCGACCAAGGCGAGCCCGAAGGAAATGCTGCCCGTGGTCGACAAGCCCCTCATCCAGTACGCGGTGGAGGAGGCCCTCGCCGCCGGTGCCACGCGCCTGGTGTTCGTGACCGGTGCTTCCAAGCGCGCCATCGAGGATCACTTCGACTCCGACCAGGAGCTCGAGACCATGCTGCAGCAGCAGGGCAAGAGCGACCTGCTCAACCAGCTGCGCAGCGTGCTGCCCTCGTACGCCTCCTGCATCTACATCCGCCAGCCCGCCCCCTTAGGGTTAGGTCATGCGGTGCTGTGCGCGCAGCCGGCGGTGGGCGCGGAGCCCTTCTTCGTGCACCTCGCCGATGACCTGATCAGGAGCGAAGTCGCCTGCCTGGCACAGATGGCCGAAGTCTACGAGGCCAAGAAGGCGAGCGTCCTCGGGGTGGAGCTCGTGCCGCACCGGGATACCGAGAAGTACGGCATCGTCGCGGTCGAGGCCGACCGCTCCGCCACCAGCCGCGTGAAGAGCATCGTGGAGAAACCCAAGCCCGAGAAGGCGCCCTCGAACCTGGCGGTGGTCGGCCGCTACGTGCTCGCGCCGGCGATCTTCGAGCACCTGGAGCGCATCGGGCGCGGCGCCGGCGGGGAGATCCAGCTGACCGACGGCATCGCCGCGCTCATGGGCGAGGAGGCGGTGTACGCCTACCGCTTCACGGGCAAGCGCTACGACTGCGGCAGCAAGCTTGGCTACCTGCAGGCGACGGTCGAGTACGCCCTGGGGCACGAGTCCCTCGGCAAGGACTTCCGCCACTACCTGCAGCACCTGGATATCGCGGCCGCCGCCGCCGGCACCGCCCCGCGCGCGCGGCGCGCGGCGCGCAAGAAGAAGTAACCCGCTGCTTACGGCAGCCACACCGTGACGAGCGCACCCCCGCCCGGGCGGTTGGCAAGACTCAGGCGCCCGCCGTGCGCCTCGACGATCTCGCGGCACAGCGTGAGTCCCAAGCCGGTACCGGTGGCCTTGGTGGAATAAAACGGCAGCAGCGCATCGCGCAGCGTCGCCTCGGTGAGCCCGCAGCCCCGATCACCCACCTCCAGGCGAAAGCCGCCGCTCTCATCGTAGATCGCAAGCGTGATGGCCTCGGCCGCCGAGCCCGATTCGGCGGCATTCTTCAAGAGGTTGATGAGCACCTGCTCGATCTGGCCGGCGTCGAGTTCGGCGGGCCGCGCGGGCAGCGGGCCGACGATGCGGTGCGCGAGCGTGCCCTCGAGGCGCGCGAGCAGCTGCGGCCAGGGCACCTGCTGGGGGCGTGGCCGCGGCAGCTTCGCAAAGCGCCCATAGCCCTCGATGAAGGTCGCCAGGTGCGCCGCGCGTTCGGCGATGGTCGCGAACACGCGCTCGAGCTGCGCAGGATCGGGCGCCTGCGCCAACAGCCGCCCGGAGTGGGCGAGGGAGGTGATCGGGGCGAGGGAGTTGTTGAGCTCGTGCGCGATGACGCGGATGACCTTCTTCCACACCGCGAGCTCCTGGGCGGCAAGCTCGCGCGTCAGCTGCTTCAGCAGCAGCAGCTGGTGCGCGCGCGCGTTGAGGAGAAAGCGGCGCTGCGAGAGGTGATACACCTCCGCCTCGCCCGCGACGTCCATGGTGAAGAGCGTATCGCCGCCGCCGCCGAGTGCTGCGCGCAGCGCCGCGGGCGCTGCCTCCAGCACCGCGCTGAAGGACAGGCCCTCGAGCTTGCGTCCGCCGTTCAGAAGCTCGCGCGCGGCGAGGTTGCTGTACACCACGCGCGCGCCGGCGTCGCTGAGCACCATGGCGAGCGGCGAGCTCTGCATCACCGTGTCGAGCAGCAGCTCGCGCTGGTAGAGGTCGAGGCGCTCGCGCCGCAGCAGCTCCCCGAGCGAGTTATAGGCGTCGGTGAGGGCGTCGAGCTCGGCGTCGCGCGTGCGCGCGACGCTGACGCTGAAATCATGGTCGCGCAGGCTCACGATGCCGTCGCGCACCGCGCTCACCACCCGCACCCAGGGGCGCGTCAGGCGATGCGCGCCCCACAGGATGAAGGGCGCGCTGACGAGGACTCCCGCCAGGCCTGCGAGCGGCGCCGCCAGCCAGCGTGCGGCGAGCGCGGCGACGAGCGCCGCGGCGAGCGCACTCAGGGTGAGGGCCACCGCCACCCGCCCCTCGAGCGAGCTGAGCGCTCTCACGGCGGCGGCGCGGCGCGCGGCGGCTCGCCCTTCAGCCCGAGGCGCTCCATGCGCCGGTACAGGGCCTGGCGCGACAGGCCCAGCTCGCGCGCGGCGCGCGCGATGACGCCCTGCGCGCGCGCGAGCGCCTGTTCGATGCTGGCGCGATCGGGCTCGGGTGCCTCCGGCTGCGCGCTGCGCCCGCTTTGCAGGCTCAGGGCCTGGGGCGTGATGGTACCGTCGGTGGCCAGCAGACAGGCGCGCCGCATGGCGTTCTGCAGCTCGCGCACGTTGCCGGGCCAGGGATAGTGGCGCAGCAGCGCGTCGGCCTCGGCGCTCAGGCGGAAGCCCGGCTGCAGGAAATGCCGCGCCAGGGGGAGGATGTCCTCGCGCCGCGCGGCGAGCGGCGGCACTTCCAGCTCGATCACGCTCAGGCGGTAGAAGAGGTCCTCGCGAAAGGTGCCCTCACGCATCGCCTGGCGCAGCGGGGTGTTGGTCGCGGCCATCACGCGCACGTGCGTGCGCCTCGGGTGATTGGAGCCCAGGCGCTCGAACTCCCCGGTCTGCAGCACGCGCAGGAGCTTCGCCTGGCCACTGCCGCTTAGGGTGCCGAG
>Ga0302326_10001255_pt1 | contig 65349 bp, 58 predicted proteins | sample Palsa_T0_3_FD_202264 | JGI IMG/M metagenome (GOLD analysis project Ga0302326, IMG submission 202264) | Peat permafrost microbial communities from Stordalen Mire near Abisko, Sweden - Palsa_T0_3 | ecosystem: Environmental > Terrestrial > Soil > Palsa > Peat permafrost | place: Sweden: Abisko...
GTCAGCCGCTGCTGGATATCGCGAGCTATGGCCGGCGGGGTCCCGGCGCTCGCTGGTCGCCCCACGAACTCGAGCTCATCACCTACACCGCCCGCCGCACGCCTGAAGTCGTTGTCAAAGTCTCGGGTGGCGCTACGAGCCGCCGAGGCGCGCTGGCGCACCTGACAGATCTCCGACTCGCGCCGTGCGGACGCGAGGGCAAATTCCATGATGGCCAACATCGGAATCCGCGAGCGCTTATCGCGATGCGCGAAGTAGTCGCGCAGCTGCTCGAGCTCGCCTGGAGTCGGCCGCCGAGCGCGCTTGCGCGCCTTCCCAATCAGGCGCAGCTCCGCGCACGCATTGCGTGCCTCCTGGACGATCTCAGGCCGCACGGGAAGCTCCCTGACGCTCTTGGCAGCCCGGAGCACGACCCCCATCCAGATGAGGTCGTTCGCAACAGTCGCCGGTCCTGCACCTTTGGCGCGCCGCGAGCGCACATGATCGATCAGCGCCGCGGACGTCAGGGTGAGTGCGTTGCACTTGCCGAGCGCATGGCGCTCCAGTAACTCCAGGTGAGCCTGTTTGCTCCGCTGCCACTTCGAGATCGTTTCAAAAGTATCAATGTACCAGCGGATGAGCTCGGCGAGCGTGGGCGCACCGTGTTGGACTCGGGCGAACGCGGAAGGATCCTCCAGGACAACCTCGCGGTGTTTGGCCCAGGTAACTGCGGCGACGCGATGCGCGAAAGTCCTGTACTCCTGGTGGATGATGATCTTGCCCTTTCGGATGCGAACGATCGCGGTGTATCGCGTGGATCCATCGGCCTGCTTGCGTGCGCGGATCGTCGCCATGCTGAGTTCCTGGAGGAGTCAGGCTATTCTTGACACCTATACGGCACCTCTGCAACTCATAAACTCCCCGTAACCCGCAGGAATCCCGCAGAATCGCGCAGCATGGAAAGCACTGTAAAAATAGGCAATTCCTCCGATCAAGAGGCCGCAAAGATCGATCGGCGGATCTCAGTGGCTCCCATGATGGATTGGACGGATAGGCATTGCCGCTATTTCCTGCGCGGCTTCTCGCCCGACGTCCTGCTCTACACCGAAATGATCACCGCGGCAGCGATCCTGCGAGGTGATCGAGAGAAGCTGCTCGGATTTGATCCTGACGAGCAGCCGGTCGCATTGCAGCTTGGAGGCAACGAGCCAGCTCAATTGGCGGCAGCGGCCGCAGCCGGAGAGGACGCGGGCTATTGCGAGATCAATCTCAACTGCGGCTGTCCCAGCGATCGCGTGACGAGCGGTGCCTTTGGTGCCTGCCTCATGGGCGAGCCGGCGCTGGTTGCTGATTGCGTCGCGGCCATGGGCGCGCGCGTGCGCGTGCCGATCACTGTAAAGATGCGCATTGGCGTGGTTGAGCGCGCGAAGCGCGAGAGTGTCGCTTCCGTTGCCGACTTCAATGACGGAGATTTTGACGCTCTGCAGAGCTTTGTCGCCGCGATCGAGGCGGCCGGGTGTGCGCGTGCCATCGTGCATGCGCGCAAGGCGGTACTCGGAGGTTTGTCGCCGAAGGAGAACCGGGCCATTCCGCCGCTGCGCTATGACATCGTGCGCGAGCTCAAGCGCACGTTTGCGCAGCTGCCGATCGTCGTCAACGGCGGCTTTCGCGACACTCGCGAGGTGCTCGACGCGCTCGGCTGGAGCGATGGAGTCATGCTCGGCCGCGAGGCCTACCACCGCCCGTTCGTGCTGGCTGAGCTACACCGGGCGTTGCATCCGGAGCGCGCGGAACCGCTGGTTGTGCGCGGCACGCTTCTTGAGCGCATGGCGCGCTACGCGGAGCGGGAGATCGCGCAGGGCACGCGCCTTGCGGCCATCACGCGTCACATGTTGGGCCTTTATGGCGGGCAGCCCGGCGCGCGGGAGTTTCGCCGCCTGCTAAGCCACACCGCGCACGCGCCCGGGGCCGGGGCGCAGCTGATACGCGATGCGGGCCGGCTGTGCGCGCCTGCGTGAGCTTGGCGTGCGCTACCGGGCGTATGGCAGTCGCGTATAATCTCGCCAAGAGCCGTTGTGCCGCCGTAAGCGTCGCCGCGAGCCTTTCGCTGGACTAGCCGCATGGGAAAAGACATCGAGCTCGCCATTGTGTTCGCCGACGTCGTCGGTTCGACGCGACTGTATGAGTCGCTGGGGGAGGTGCGGGCGCGCGATATGGTCTCGATCTGCATCGAAGTGATGCGCACCGCGACCGAACAGCACCAGGGCACGGTCATTAAGACCATGGGCGATGAAATCATGGCGACGTTTCCAACGGCGGACGATGCCCTGAACGCCGCGGCCCAGATGCAACAGCAGATCAGCACGCACGCGCAGCTGAGCGCCGATGGGCAACCGGTTGCGATCCGCGTCGGTTGTCACTTCGGTCCGGTGGTGCTGGAGAACCGAGATGTCTTTGGATCGACCGTGCACACCGCGAACCGCATGACGAGTCAGGCGAAGGCGGGCCAGATCATCACCACGACGGCGGTGGTCGATGGGCTCTCGCCCGAGTGGCGCGCAAGCGTACGGCAGATCGACATCGCGACGCTTAAGGGGCAGGGCGCTGAAGTCGCATTGTTCGAAGTGCTCTGGCAGACCGAGGACGTGACCAGCATGGTGCCGGAGATTGCGTTGGCGGCGCGCGACGGGCGCACGCTGCGCTTGCGCCTGCGCTGTCAGGATCGCGAATTGGTGGTCGATGACGAGCGCCCCAATATTGCCATCGGCCGTGCCGAGGACAATGACCTCGTCATCAAGGGCAGCCTCATTTCACGGCTGCATGCGCGCATCGAGATCAATCGCAACAAGTTCGTGCTGATCGATCAGAGTACCAACGGCACCTTCGTGCAGGCTGCGGGCGAGGAGGACGCCTTCGTGCGCCGCGACAGCCTGCAGATCAAAGGAGCGGGGCTCATTGGACTCGGGCGCCTGCCCGATGATGTCTCGCCGCAAACCATCCATTTCGAGTGCGAAGAGGGCGAGGAGGCCGTGCTACCCCAGGAGGTTTTGGGTCACCGCTAGTTCTTGGCGCAGCGCCGCAGGCAGGCGCGCACCGTATTGCGCAAAATACTCACCGATCTCCGCCATCTCTTTGCGCCACAGCGCAGGATCGACGCTGAAGAGCGCGGTCAGCGAGTCGTTCGTGACATTAAGGCCGGTCATATTGAGATCGGCAGGTCGCGGCAGTGATCCGATCGGCGTTTCGGCGGCGCCTGCGCCTACCGTGCAGCGATCCAGCATCCACGCCAGCACGCGCAGATTTTCGCCGAAGCCCGGCCAGAGAAAGCGTCCCTGCGCGTCGCGCCGGAACCAGTTCACGTGGTAGATCTTCGGGGCGCGCGTCAGTTTTGCGCCCACGTCGAGCCAATGGCCCCAGTAATCGGCGAAGTTGTAACCGCAGAAAGGCAGCATCGCCATGGGATCGCGGCGTACAACGCCCGCCTGCCCGACCGCAGCCGCGGTCGTCTCAGAAGCCACCGATGCGCCGACGAGTACACCGTGCTGCCAATTGCGTGCTTCGTACACGAGCGGCGCCACTTCGCGGCGCCGCCCGCCAAAAATCAACGCCGTGATCGGCACGCCGCGCGGATCTTCGGCACGCGGCGAATAGATGGGATTGTTGCGGGCGGCGACGGTGAAGCGCGAGTTCGGATGCGCCGCGGGCCCGTTCTTCGGATCGTACGGCTGCCCTTTCCAGTCAAGGACGGGCGTGAATTTCTTGCGGCCCTCCCACCAGGGCTCATCATCCGCAGTCAGCGCGACATTGGTGAACAGCGTGTCGCGCCTGATCATGTCGAAGGCGTTCTTGTTGGTGTCGCGATTGGTGCCCGGCACGACGCCAAAGTAGCCGGCCTCGGGATTGATCGCCCAGAGCCGCCCGTCAGGACCCGGATGCAGCCACGCAATGTCGTCGCCCACCGTTTCCACTTTCCAGCCCGGCATCGACTGCGGTGGGATCAGCATGGCGAGGTTGGTCTTGCCGCAGGCCGATGGGAAGGCTGCGGCGACGTAGTGTGTCACGCCCTGCGGATTGGTGAGTCCGACGATCAGCATGTGCTCGGCAAGCCAGCCTTCCTGGCGGGCCTGCCAGCTCGCGATGCGCAGGGCATGGCATTTCTTGCCGAGCAAAGCGTTGCCGCCGTAGCCGGAGCCGAAGCTCTCGATCCCGAGTTCCTCCGGGAAATGCATGATGAAGCGCCGCGCCGGGTCCAGTTCGCCAGTCGAATGCAGGCCGCGCACGAATTTTCCTTCGCGGGCGATGCGCTCCAGCGCCGCACGCCCGCTGCGCGTCATGATCGCCATGTTGAGCACGACGTAGGGGCTGTCCGTGATTTCCACCCCGCAACGCGCGTACGGGGAGTCAAGCGGACCCATGCAATAGGGGATGACGTACAAGGTCCGATCGCGCATGCAGCCGCTAAAGAGCGCACGCATTTTTTCGTGCGCCTCGGCCGGCGCCATCCAATGATTATTGGGACCCGCGTCCTCCTGCGAACGCGTGCACACGAAGGTCACGTGCTCGACACGCGCCACGTCATTCGGGTCCGAGCGGTAGAGGTAGCAGCCGGGGAACTCCTGGGCGTTGAGCTTGTGCAGCTCGCCCTCACGGACGAGCCGGGCCGTCAGTTCGCGCACCTCCGCCTCCGAGCCGTCACACCAATGCACGGCCCTGGGGCGGGTCAACTTGGAAACAGACTCAACCCATGCGGCGACGTCCGGGCTGATCAGCGGCAGCGGCGCGATAAGGTGCGGGGCGGTGGCCATTTGGAATAATCTTTAGGCGGCGGTGACAAATTATAACCCCCTGCGCACCCGAGCTCACGCCGGGCCGGGAATTCGGCTCGACATAGCGGCCTATCGCGCGGTAGCGTGCGCCGCTCCCGCATGTGCTTGCGGGCGCCGGCCCCGCCCGATGAGCGCCCATCGTTATGTCTGATTTGAGAGAGATTTTCGGCCCCGAGGGTCCGCTTAAGCGGGCGTTACCCGGATTTCGGGCGCGCACTCAGCAGGCGCGCATGGCCGAGCGGGTCGGTGAGGCGCTCGGGCGCCGCTCGGTACTCATCGTCGAGGCGGGCACGGGCACGGGTAAGACATTTTCCTACCTCGTGCCGGCGCTGCTCTCCCAAGCGCGCATCCTCATCTCCACCGGCACACGGGCGCTTCAGGATCAGCTCTTTGCCAAGGATTTGCCGCTCGTCGCCCGGGCGCTCGGGCGTCCGGCGCGCGTTGCCGTACTGAAGGGGCGGGCAAACTATCTGTGTCACCGGCGGCTCTCGCAGGCGCAGGCGCAGCTGGAACTGGACAGCAGTGCCCCTGCGGATCGAGCGCTCGAACGGGTGCGACGCTGGTCGCGGCTCACCCGCTCGGGTGATCTCGCCGAGGTGCGCGGACTTTCGGATTCGCATCCGATCTGGCCCACAGTCACCTCGACCCGCGACAATTGCGTCGGCGTTCACTGCGAGGATTTTTCGCGTTGCCACGTCGCCTCCGCACGGCGCGCGGCGCAGGAAGCCGACATCGTGATCGTGAACCACCACCTGCTGCTCGCAGATCTTGTGTTGAAGGAGGACGGATTCGGCGACATCCTAGGTTCGGCCGATGCCCTGATTCTGGATGAGGCGCATCAGCTGCCGGATCTTGCGACCCAGTTTCTCGGCGCAAACTTCAGCAGCCGCCGGATCGAGAGCGTGTTGAAGGGGGTGCACATCGAATTGGAGAGCGCCGCGCACGGGCCGGCCGGTGCTGCCTCGGCAAATAGCACCGAGCGCATCGCGCGGGCGCTCGGCGAGGTCGAGGAGAGGCTGCGTGCCCTCGCGCTGCAACTGCCGCGAGCCGCGGCGCGTGTCGCCTGGTCGGAAATGCCGCTTGAGTTCGCCGCGGTTGCCCTTGAGCTCGCCCAGTGTCTTTTGGTGCTCGAGAGCGAACTCCTTGCCGCGGGCACCGACACGCCGCTCGCCCACATCGGTGCGCGCGCGGGGGAGCTTGCCGCGGCGCTTGAGAATATCGCCGCCGCAGGCAGCGGCGAGGGGGCGCGCACGGTGGAAACTTCCCTGCGCGGTTTTGCATTGACACTCCTGCCATTTGATATCGCGGAGCGCTTTCAGACGCTGCTGCGTGCGCATCACTGCGCATGGATCTTTACCTCGGCGACGCTGTCGGTGGGCGAGGATTTCAGTCATTTCTCTAACCGGCTGGGATTTGCGGACGCCGAGGAGCTGAAAATTGACAGCCCCTTCGACTACGCGCACCAGGGGCTGCTGTATTTGCCTGCGGGACTGCCCGATCCGGGTAGTGCAGCGCACGTCGAGGCGGTGATCGCGACGGCATTGCCGTTGATTGATGCATCGCACGGCGGTGCCTTTGTGCTCTTCACGAGTCACCGCGCGCTCGCGCGCGCCGCGACGCTGCTGCGCACTCACTGGGGTGATCCGGCGCCGCACCGCTTGTACGTGCAGGGCGAAGCGCCGCGCGAGCGGTTGCTGGAGGATTTTCGCGCCGACGGCGACGGAGTGCTGCTCGGCACGGCGAGCTTCTGGGAGGGCGTCGACGTCCAAGGCGAGGCGCTGCGGCTCGTCATCATCGACAAGCTGCCCTTCGCCTCACCCGAGGATCCTCTGGTGAAGGCGCGCGTCGAGCATCTGCAGATGCAAGGCGGCAATGCCTTTCGCGACTATCAGCTGCCGGAGGCTGCGCTTGCGTTGAAGCAGGGCGTCGGCCGCTTGATCCGCAGCGAAGATGACTTTGGCGCCGTTGTCATCTGCGACCCGCGGCTCACGGGCAGGAGCTACGGCAAGGTGTTTCTCGCCGCGCTGCCGCCCATGCGCGTCACGCGCGAGGTCGATGAGGCGCTGAAATTTCTGCGCCGCCACGCGGGCGCCCGCAGGTTTGCCCACGCCGCGCAGCTGGCATGAGGATTCTGGCCCTCGACACGGCGACACAGGCGTGTTCGACCGCGCTATTGACGGCGGACACTATGATTACGCGCGAACTTCTCACCGAGCGCGGACACGCCGAGCATATTTTATCGATGGTCGATGCTGTGCTCGCCGAAGCGCGCATCGCGCTCAATGAGGTGGGCGCGCTGGCATTCGGCCGCGGACCGGGTGCATTTACCGGCGTGCGCCTGGCGGCGAGCGTCGCACAGGGATTGGCCTTCGCGGCGCATCTGCCGGTGGTGCCGGTTTCGGACCTCCGTGCCATTGCACAGCGCGCATTTGATGAGGACCGCGAGCTTGCGCATGTGCTCGTCTGCCAGGACGCACGCATGCAGGAGGTCTACTGGGCCTGTTTCGACCGCGGCATTGACGGACTTGCAAGCCTCGTGGGCGCCGAGAACGTCGGTCGCGCCGGCGAAGTCGAACTGCCCGCGGCCTGGAGCGGGGCGATCGGTGCGGCGGGGCAGGGCTTTCGCGTTTATCCGGAGCTTAAAAGTGCCCTCAAACAGGGCTTTGCCAGTGTCCGGGACGATCTCCTGCCCCGGGCCGTCGAAATTGCCCGCCTCGCTTGGCCTTGCGCGCTCGCGGGGCTCACGGTGGGCGCTCAGGAGGCGCTGCCGGTCTATGTGCGCGACGACGTCACACGCACGTCACGGATTTGAAATGGAATCTTCCCGCGCGTCATGAATCTGCAACACAGTGCCCCTGTAATATTCCCCTATGCACGCAGCCACCGAATGAGCTCGAAACAGGTTTTGATCGTCGAGGACGAGCGGCCGATCAGGGAGATGATCGCCTTCGGCCTGAAGCGCGCCGGCTTCGATGTGCGCGAGGCGGAGGACTGTCGCGGCGCGCGCGCGGCGCTCGCCGACCGTCGTCCGGATCTCATGCTGGTGGATTGGATGCTGCCCGACATGAGCGGGCTTGAGCTCACGCGGGCGCTGAAGCGTGATCGCGAGACGCGTGAGCTGCCCATCATTCTTCTGACAGCGCGCTCCGAAGAGGGTGACAAGGTCGCGGGGCTTGAGGGCGGCGCGGACGACTACATCACCAAGCCCTTCTCGCCGCGTGAGCTACTCGCACGGATCAATGCTGTGCTGCGGCGTTCGGCGCCCAATGCCAGCGAAGAGCGTATCGAGGTTGAGGGCCTGGCGCTCGACCAAGCGAGCCATCGGGTGCTGATCGGCGAGGCAACGGTGGGTCTCGGGCCGACGGAATATCGCATGCTCGAGTTCTTCATGACGCACCCCGAGCGCGTCTATAGCCGCGACCAGCTTTTGGATCGCATCTGGGGCGGCAATGTCTATGTTGAAGAACGCACCATCGATGTACATATCCGGCGACTGCGCAAGGCGCTGGAGGATTTCGGGTACGATCGGTTCATCCAAACCGTACGCGGGTCGGGCTATCGGTTCTCGGCGCGCTGAAGCGTAGGTAGGTATGGTGCTGACAACGCATGCCTGGTGGATGGCGATCCTGCGCCTACTGGGCACGGCGACGCTGGGAATCGTTCTCGGCTGGCTTTTCGACCACGTGTGGGCGGGTCTTGCCACCCTTTTGGCGCTGCACCTCGTGTGGCAGCTGGCGACGCTGTTCCGACTTGACTGGTGGGTGCGCCACAGAAGCTATGCGGCGCCGCCGGATTTGGGCGGTGCCTGGGGCACGATTGTCGCGCAGGTCATGCGCCTGCATCGCCGCAAGCGCTTCCACAAGCAGCGCTTCATTCAGCTCGTGCGCCAGATCCAGCGTTCCACCGCAGCGCTGCCGGATGGCGTCGTCATTCTGAACGCGCAACGCGAGATTGTCTGGTTCAATCGAACCGCCTCGACGCTCTTAGGCCTGCGCGGCCATGACGACTTCGGGCTGCGCATCGACAATCTCCTCAGGCAGCCCGAATTTGGCCGCTATCTGCGCGACGCACAATACGAAGTGCCGCTCGTGATCCGCGCCAATGTCGCGCCGGAGACGCACCTTTCCTTGCAGGTCGTCCCCTATGGCGAGGGACAGCAGCTCTTGCTCGTGCGCGACGTCTCGCGCCAGGTAAGGCTCGAGGCGATGCGCAAGGACTTCGTAGCCAATGCATCCCATGAGCTGCGCTCGCCGCTCACCGTCGTCTCCGGGTACCTTGAGACGCTGGGCCAGGATCCTGCACTTGATCCGGAGCTCCGAGCCCCGGTTGCGGAAATGCGTCGTCAGGCGGAGCGGATGACGAGCATCATCCGCGACCTGCTCGCGCTGTCGCGCCTCGAGGAGACCGATGCGGTGGTCGCGGAAGTCCCGATCGACGTGGCGGCCCTCATGGCGATGCTGCGCAAGGATGTGCTCGCGCGCGCCGAGCATCCGCGCGATATCAATATCCACATCGATTCCTCGGCGCGGCTATTGGGCAGCGAGTCGGAGATCCATTCGGCCTTCTCCAACCTCGTCGACAATGCGGCGAAATACACCCCCGCACAGGGCTCCATTGAGATGCGCTGGTGGACGGACGACGACGGCGCTCATTTCTCGGTCACGGATACCGGCATCGGCATCCAGGCGGAGCACATTCCGCGTTTGACGGAGCGCTTCTACCGCGCCGATCCCGGACGCTCGCGCGCGACCGGCGGTTCGGGCCTCGGGCTTGCCATCGTGAAGCACGTCCTGCAGCGCCATGCGGCGCTTCTGGAGATTCAAAGCACCGTGGGCACGGGCAGCACCTTCACGTGCCACTTTCCGCAAGAGCGCGTGGTAGCGGATCGCGAAGAGCTGCGGGAAGTAGTTTAAGTGTTCGGGGAAGTATGTATTTTCGTCAAGTACAGACTTCCGCAAGTGAGGGACCTGCGCGCTCGAATAAATGGACCGAATCCCGTCACTTCGAGGTGCTCGGGTGGGCTCAAAAGTCATAAGCTGGATCGTTGTACGCTTCATTTCGACTGCAGGAGTCAGCGCGGTAATGCCCATAAATTTTAATACTTAAGGGGCACGTCCTTGAGGTAGAGGATGAGTCAGCCAAGGAAAGTGGTTATCTATTAAGACTTTCGGTATTGCCAGAGGTGGCATCAATGGGGCGCCTCTGTCACACCTTGCCTTTCGTATTGCGACGCAAACGTCGCCATTATCCGGAGCAATGGTAAAAACCGCCGGAAGTTCAGCATCTATCGGATGGCATCCTTGCACTTCCCATACTCCTTTGGGCAGCGAGTAGGCCTTATTGTAGAGAACGGCATTGAAGCTACCTTCTCTTGTTTTAAATTCCTCCTCAGATTGAGGGTAGAAAACCGGAATTGGATGTCCAAAACTAAACTCTCCGGCGAGGTCGTACCAACGGATTCCCCAAATGGCAATTCCACACACGTCCGGGGTACGCGCTATGTCAAAACTGGCTGCGACAATGCCCACGTTCTTTCGAAAAATATAAAGAAATTCCTGGCTCAAATACAGTCCACCTGCGGATATAAGCCAGGTCAAAAGACCAATACCGATCATGGTGTTCGTAGCTAATATGCGATCGCAGTCCTTTGCGCCTACCCACTGTGTTCGCATCACCTGAATTATTCTGGCCGAGCCAATTCCGGCAAGCGTCAGTACCAACGGGATCAGTGGATAGAGAAACCGATACTCTTTGTGCGGAACAATTACAAATGTGATGAGCAACGAGACGGCGGCGATTGCAATTAAACGACCCCGAGCCACACCCAAAAGCGCAGCACCTGCCACAAAGGGTAGCGCGCCACCCCACATAACAGCGAGTTTGCCAAAATAGGCATACCAGGGAGCGGTGCCAAATACAGCACTGGCTCCGTAGGTCCAGTTGACCAAAAAATTAAGCCATACGCTTTGAAACGGACGCCCTAAGGTTATCCAGTCTGCGATCATGCCGATCAGTAATGGAATGACCCCGCCCAGAACCGCAGGGAGCGCACGAGTCCTCCATGCCGGCCAAACCAAGAGGACCCAAATCAGCACGGCGGTCGGTGCAAATTGGAAGCGAAGGATGGAGGCTGCCGAGAGGAGCAAAGCGGCTCCAAATATCCGCGCCGCCCTCGGCTGAACGCCACCGGGTGTTTCTGCTAAGCAGATGCCCGGTAGAAGCACCACCGCTCCAATAACGTCACTAAGCGGGTGGGAAGAGTAGAAGACCAGATCGGGCCAGACGGCCACCAATCCCCCGGAAAGTAGCCCTGCGCCGGGAAGGGCCGAGCGCCGTCCCCAGGCATATGCGCAGACAATAATAAGGAGGGAGAGCGCGGCCATCGTCACTCGCAACGCGATGAAGGTCTTTACCGAGTCGAAACCTAATGACCAAGAAGCTTTGATAATGAAAGCGAGGAATGCGGGGAAGATGGGTGAACGAATTCCGTAGAAGTATTCCCACGTTAGAAATCCATGGCCGGTCAGTAAGCGAAACGCCTGCTCGACGGTCTGATAAACCTCATCCGGATGAGCAATATTTGGGAAATATACAGGCGATATGGCTCTGGCCACAAAGCCGACGGTTAAGAGAATCGGCAAAGCGATATGATGTTTTATCTGCATAAAATCTTAAATTTTTCTACCACGACGGAAAACTTCAATTCTAAAGCTGGAGGATGGCCGAAGCCGAAGAGTCGCTATAAGAAGCGAGTAAAATAAAGCGGCCTAGATGGCAGTGATATCAATGCGATACAGGTTTAGCTTAATACATACTTCGCAGTATTCGTCATAAGTGATTAAAAGTAGGAACGAATTATCGTTGTTGTCATGAAAATGACACGCCGCTGCGCCAACCTTGCACCCGGGCATGGGCATCGCGGAGGCGAAGATGACAGGCTTCAGTCGCTTAAGACTCGCACGCGTGCGGACCTTGTTTCTCTCCGATCTTCACTTGGGATTCAAGCGCTCGCGCGCTGCGGAGCTTGCGGATTTTCTCTTGACGATTGACGCCGACACCATCGTGCTGGCCGGCGACATCATTGATGGATTGAGCATGAGCCAGAGGTTCTTCTGGTCAGCACAGCACTCGCGAGTGCTGCAGGTTCTATTGGCGAAGCGCAGCGCCGGTGCGCGCCTGCTGTACATTCCCGGTAACCACGACGCGGCACTTGCTCCGTTCGTCGCCCTGCTCAAAGGGCAGCTCGAAGTGCATCGCGAGTGGGTGCACTGTACGGCGCGCGGTGAGCGCTTCCTCGTCCTGCATGGCGACCAGTTTGATGCCGCGGCCAGCGTGGCCGGATGGCTGCACCGCCTCGGCGAAGCCATCTACGATCTGACCATCGTGCTCAACGATCGTGTGAATGACCTGCGGCGCCTGTCTCGCAAATCTTACTGGCCGCTCGCCGCGCACCTGAAGCTCATGGCGCAAACGAGCGTCCGCTACATCGAGCGCTTCGAGGACAGCGCCGTCGCCCACGCTCACTCACGCGGTTTTGACGGCATCATCTGCGGCCACATCCACCGGCCGAACCTGCGGCGCGCCGGCAACGTCACCTACTGCAACATCGGCGATTGGGTCGAGTCGTGCTCGGCGCTGATCGAGGACGCGCAAGGTGAATTGCACCTGTGGCGCCTGGGAGACGCGCCGGGCATGAGTCTTGAGATGCTTCCGCCGCTCCTGGCGGGCGCGTGAACGGGCACGCACTCATCCTCAGCCAGTGCCGACGGTTTCGTTATGATCGCCTGCAGGCGAATGACGCGACCGACGCGTAAGATGTACCCATGGAAACGGCCGACCTAACTCACCATATTTCACGGCGCTTCAATGAGGACCTCGAGCGCGTACGCAGCAAGGTTCTCGCGATGGGCGGCTTCGTCGAGCAGCAGCTGCAGAAGGCGATCACTGCACTCGTCGAGGGCGACAGTACCCTCGGTGAAGCGGTCGCCATGGACGATTATCAGGTCAACAACATGGAAGTCTCCATCGACGAGGAGTGCAGCCGCATCCTCGCCACACGCGCGCCGGCAGCGGGAGATCTGCGTGTGATCGTCGCCATCATCAAGACGATTACGGATCTTGAGCGCATCGGCGATGAGGGCGAGAAGGTGGGCTACATCGCCTCACGGCTCGCCACCATGGAGCGCCCGGCGGACAAGTACCGCGAGATCAAGCACCTCGGACGCGTTGTATCGGATATGGTGCACGATTCCCTGGATGCCTTCGCGCGCATGGATGTCGAGGCGGCCTTGCGGGTTGCACGCCAGGATCGCCTCGTCGATGAGGAGTACGAGTCGATCCAGCGCCAGTGCATCACCTTCATGATGGAAGATCCACGCACCATCCGGCGTGCGCTCGATGTGATGTGGGTGGTCCGCGCTCTCGAGCGCATCGGCGACCACGCGAAGAATATTGGCGAGTACGTCATCTACATGGTGCACGGCAAGGACATCCGCCATACGTCGCTCGATGACGTGGAGCGCGAGCTGCGCGGGTCCTTGAGCGGCCAAGCGCCGACGAATTTTTAAGATGAGCCGGCGTCGCGCGCTCAATCTTGGCGGCGCCGTCGCGTGTGCGGCGATGCTCGCCTATGCGCTCTATGCGCAGTACCGCTTGGGGCTCGAGCCGTGTCCGCTGTGCATTTTCCAGCGGGTCGCCCTGTTCGCGCTCGGCCTCATTTTTTTGGCCGCAGCGCTGCAGCATCCGCGCGGCGGCGGCCGCTACGTCTATGCAGCGCTTGCGGGGTTGGCGGCACTCGCGACCGCCGCGCTTGCAACGCGGCACCTCTACATTCAAAGCCAGCCGCCGGGCTCCATCCCCTCGTGTGGCGCGCCGCTGGACGTTATGCTGCGATTTTCCCCGCTGACTGAAGTCGTGCGCAAAGTACTCGCCGGCGGCGCTGAATGCAGCCAGGTGAATTGGAGTTTTGCGGGGCTTGCAATGCCGGCCTGGGTGCTCGTCGCCGCGCTGCTGCTCGGGTTCGTAGGAGTTCTTGCGAACTTACGCCAATAATTTCTGCAGTACGGCGACGTACATGCGGTGCAGAGCATCGATCTCTTCGATGCGTACGCACTCGTTGACCTTGTGAATCGTGGCATTGACGACGCCGAGCTCGACCACTTGGGCGCCATGCGGCGCGATGAAGCGGCCGTCCGACGTACCGCCGCCGGTGGTGAGCTTGGGTGTGATCCCGGCGACCGCGCTGACGGCGGCGCTGACTGCCGCGCTCAGCGTGCCGGGCGCGGTAAAAAAGGGCTCACCCGACACATACCATTCCAGAGTGTGCTTCACCTGATGCTGGGCGAGAATGTTGCGCACGGTGTCTTTGAGTCTTTCTAAAGTCTGCACCGGTGAATAGCGCAGGTTGATGCGGGCCTTAAGCTCGCCGGGGATTACGTTCGGCGCCCCGGTGCCGGCATTGAGATTTGAGACCTGAAAGCTCGTCGGCTGGAAATGCTCGTTGCCCTCATCCCAGACGCGGCTCGCAAGCTCCGCCAGAGCCGGCGCAAAGCGATGAATGGGATTGTCCGCAAGCTTTGGGTAGGCCACGTGCCCCTGCACGCCATGCACCGTCAGCCGTGCGCTCAACGAGCCGCGCCGGCCAATCTTGATCGTATCGCCGAGGATGATCTCACTCGAGGGCTCACCCACGACGCACCAGTCGATGTGAGCACCGCGCGCGGCCAGCATCTGGATCACGCGCTTGGTCCCGTCCGCCGACGGACCTTCCTCATCGCTCGTGATGAGAAAGGCGAGCGTGCCGCGATGGCGACGCTGCGCCCGCAGAAATTCCTCGGTGGCCGTGGTCATGGCGGCAAGCCCGCTCTTCATATCGGCGGCGCCGCGGCCGTACAGGATGCCGTCGCGGATCGTGGGCGTGAAGGGGTCCGAATGCCATTCCTCGCGGGGACCTGCGGGAACGACATCCGTGTGCCCGGCGAAGCACAGGAGAGGTTCCGTCGTGCCGTGGGTGGCCCAAAAATTATCCACGCTGCCGAAGCGCAGGCGCTCGATCTGAAACCCGACGGCGGCGAGGCGTTCGATCAGGACCTCCTGGCAACCCGCGTCGGCAGGCGTGACCGAGGGCCGCGCCATGAGATTCTGCGTGAGCTCCAGAGTATTCGACATGGCGCGGTCAGATTCTGTGCGGTGAGGAAATCGCTGGCGGTTATACGGCCGCAAGGTCGCGCCCGGCAAGTCAAAAAAAATTAACGCGCGGGCGCCGCCACGTGGGCGCGTCTCACGCAGAAAGAGGCGGTGGATGCATCGGTCGCGAGAACGGCGCGCAACGCGCGCCGCAGCGCAACCCTCTCAGGAGAGATAATCCGCCTCGCTCGTCGCGTCGCTGGCAGCGCGCTGCCCGCTCATGGCATTGAAGAGCGGCGTCAGCACGATCGCGAGGAGAAGATTCAGAATGACGGTGTAGAAGGCACTGTAGCCGGGAAAAGTGTAGCCGCCGAACTCGAGCGGGTAGGCGGGCTTGAGATGCGCCGCAACCGCCATGGCGGTGCCCGCATAGGTGCCGACGGCCCAGCCCACCAGCAGCGCCCAGGAATTGAACCAGCGTGTGTAGGCGCCCAGCATGACCGCCGGAAGCGTCTGGATGATCCAGATCCCGCCCAGCAGCTGCAGCTGGATGGCGTACTCCGTGGGCACGAACAGGATGAATACCAAAGCGCCCAATTTCACGATGAGCGACACCCATTTCGCCATCTGCGATTCTTGTTTGTCGGTCGGATTCTTGTTGATGAACTCGCGGTGGATGTTGCGGGTGTACAGGTTTGCCGCCGCGATCGACATGATGGCCGCCGGCACGAGCGCGCCGATGCCGATGGCGGCAAAGGCGACGCCGACGAACCAGGACGGGAAGCTGTGCAGGAACAGCGCCGGCACCGCAAAGTTATTGTGGAACTGCGCGAAGCCGGCTGCGTATTCGGGAAGCTTGTCGACTCCGGCGGCAATGGCGAAGAAGCCGAACAGCGCGAGTATCCCGAGCATCAACGAATAGCCCGGCAGGATCGCGGCGTTGCGGCGGATGGCACGGCCGCTGCTCGCGCTCAGAATGGCCGTCATCGAGTGAGGATAAAGGAGGAGCGCCATTGCCGAGCCGAGCGCCAGCGTCGCATAGGCGCTGTAGGCGCCGGTGGTATGCGCTCCCGGCACGGCCAGCAGCAGGTTCTTCGCAGGCACGGCGGAGAAAATCTTGCCGAAGCCCCCAAGCTCGATCGGGATCACGATGATCGCGGCGAAGGCGGTGACATAGATGAGGAGGTCCTTGACGATCGCGATCGATGCGGGTGCGCGCAGACCACTTGAATAGGTAAAGGCCGCGAGCACGATGAAGGCAATGATGAGCGGCAGATCTGCGGCCACGCCGCTCCCGGAGATGCCGAGCGCGCCGATCACGACCTGGATGCCGACGAGCTGCAGCGCGATGTATGGCATGGTGGCGACGATACCGGTCACGCTGATGGCGAGGGCGAGCCAGCGGTTGTCGAAGCGACCGCGTACGAAATCACCCGCGGTGATGTAGCCGTGCTTGTGGCACACGGACCAGATGCGGGAAAACACCAGGAACAGGAAGGGATAGACGACGATCGTGTACGGCACCGCGAAGAACGCGACCGCGCCGGCGCCAAAGGCGAGCGCGGGAACCGCGATGAAGGTGTAGGCGGTATACAGATCCCCGCCCAAGAGAAACCAGGTGATGAGCGTGCCGAAGCGTCGGCCGCCGAGCCCCCATTCGTGCAGCAGGTCAAGATCGCCCCTGCGCCAGCGGGCAGCGGCAAATCCCAGCCAAGAGATGAAGCCGAACAGCAGCACGAAAATGCTGAGCGCGATCCAGTTCACTTCCTGCACGACGTTCCCCCGTGGTGTCTTTGTGTTTTTCTAGCCCTGCGCCGGGGCGCTCGAGAGGGCGCTAATCGCGGGTCGCGAGGTACACGACCGTGGTGATCACCGCACTGATCAGCACCCACAGCATCTGGTACCAATAGAAATACGGGATTCCGATCCAGTAAGGTTCTGCCGAGTTGTAAAAGGGCGGCCAGAGAACGGCGATGAACTCTACGATGAAGAGGAGGTACCAGGGGCTCCATCCGCCGCGCCGCTGCTGTGTGTCGTTCATGCTGAGCCCCCTCGTTGGGCGGCGCCGCCACCTGCGCGGCCCGCGATGGCGTCAATTTATACCGGCGCCTTTGCCCTTACCAGCGGGGGGCATTTTTTTCGGTGTCGCGGGTCGAGTGCGAGTGCCCCCGATCAAGGATCTGCCGGCGCGGCGACGTGCGCGGCTGCGCAGCGCATCCAGGCCCGCATGGGGCTCTCGTGGCCTCAATCCTTATGGCCATGAGAGCCCGCCCGATGTTCGAGGCCTAGAACCTCCAGCGCAGACCGATCGTCGGATCGACGGTTGAGGTGTTGAGGTCGTAACCGTTCGCGAGCCCGTTCTTCACCTGCGTCCACATGATGCCGGCGTAGACGTCGAAGCGCTTCGTGAACCGATAGTCGGCCGAGAACGAAACCGCGCTTTCCGTGCCGCTGCAGGTACCGGACTTGGTGGTGGAGCATCCGGCGTTTGCGCCCGAACCGTATGCGTTCTGCGAATAGCCGTAATAAGAAGCGGTCAGGTCGAAGCTCGAATTGACGGCAAACTTAACCCCCGCCCAGTAGACCTGCAGAATCTTGTCGTTCGGGAAGGCGGCGTTGTTGACGACTGCAAGCTTGTAGCCGCCGATGTCGTCGGCGCCGGACTCGAGCGGATCGGTGGGATTCGCATAGCGGATATGTTCGTAGCCGGCAAAGACTTTGGGCGCGCCGAAACTATAATTGGCCATGATGCCAAAGGCCGTATTGTCCGAGATGGTCGCGGCGAGCGATTTGTCGGGCGCCAAACCCATCGCAGGCAGCATCGCTAATTGCGCCGCGCTCAGCGCGGAGGCGGAAACGGCATCGTTGATATGTGCATAGTAGGCATCGATCGATGCGCCGGCGAATTCGTAGCCCACCTGAGCCTGTTCGCCGGTGCTGGCGCTGCCGCTTGCGCCATTGAACTTGTACAGGGCACCCAAATGGAACCCCGAGAAGTTGGCGATGTATTTCAGCGAGGAATCCAGACGCCGGTCCTGCGTGTCGCCACCACCGGCAGTGGTGCCCGATAATCCGATCAGTGAGAAGGCTTGGGAAGCGCCCTGCGCGTCGTACTTCGCAATGCCATCAGCCAGCAAGGTGTTCTGACGGCCAAATGTGAACGAACCAAAGGTTGGCGAGGCAATGCCGACGATCGACTGCTCAAAGAGCTGTCCCGCGATGCTCGAATCGAGATTCGTCGTTTGTGTGGAACATGGCGGAGTCACTCCCGCACAGCTCGCCACACGGCCGTTGTTCTGCGTCAGCGACTTCAGGGCGTCGCTGATCTCGCCGGACTGCGGGTTGAAAAAAGTCTCGACCTTGAACACGCCCGACCAATCCCCGACCAAAGGCTCGATGCCTTGCAGACCCACGCGCGACTGACTCAGATTGCTGGGTGTGGCGCCGACCTGCGAGTTGTTGCTGTTCTTCTGGACGATATCCGCGCTGCCCGCCGGAAAGTAGTCGCTAAACGGCGCGCCGTGCGACTCGTACTGCAGGCCGATATCGACGATCCCGTACAGCGTGATGCCTTTCATCGTCAAGGCGTCGTCCGCAGGTGCCGCAACCTGGGCCTGTGAGATACCCGCAAAGGCCAATAGAGTCCCCGCCACAAAACCGCCCTTCAGAAGCGTGCGACGGCGAGGGCCGCTGACGCCGGTTACTTTGGTGTTCAAGTCATTCACAGGACTGCCTCCATGGGGTCAATCGATCGTTTGGATTTAATTGTTGGATTTAATAGACGCATCGTTACACTTTGATTACGGAGAGCAAGATATTGATGTTGTGCTTCCGCAACACAAAATTGCGGCGCGTTAATCCTTCAAATTGCCTGCGACGAGGGCTCGCACGGGGTTTCTTTGCGAGAGAGGCCCATCTCCAATCTCGCGGTGCATAGGCGTAATAGCAGTTGTGTGTGACACTTTTATGCCAGCCGCGCTTTTTATGGGCGCTCCGCAGGAGCGCTCAAGCGATGTCACACGACTGCAACCTTTCAAAGTGACACTGCTTGGCGCATCAAATTGAAGACCAGGCAGCCTGGGCATGACACTGGGGGATTGAGCATGCGACGTTTTAGAGTGAGTCGAGTCCTCGCCTTTTTCGCAGCAGCAGCCGCGCTCGTCGGCTGTGCGCCCCAGAAAGGAGGGGATATATCCGGCGCCGGCGCGACGTTTCCGTATCCCGTCTATTCGAAATGGGCGAATGCGTACAAGCAGCAAACGGGAGTCGGCCTCAACTATCAATCGATCGGCTCCGGCGGCGGCATCAAGCAGATCAAGGCGAAGACCGTCACCTTCGGCGCTTCAGACATGCCGCTGAAGCCGCAGGATCTTGAGGAGGCCGGCCTCGTGCAGTTCCCGATGATCATCGGAGGCGTGGTGCCGGTCGTGAACATCAAGGGCGTAAGTGCCGGAGCGCTCACCCTCGACGGTGCGACGCTCGCTGCGATCTATCTCGGTGACATCAAGAAGTGGAACGATGAGCGCGTGCAGAAGCTCAATCCAAAGCTTGCGCTGCCCGACAGTGCGATTGCGCCGGTCTACCGCTCGGATGGCTCGGGGACGAATTTCCTCTTTACCGACTATCTGTCGAAGGAAAGCCCCAAGTTCAAGGACTCGATCGGCGCCAACTCCTCGGTGCAGTGGCCCACGGGAATCGGGGCCAAGGGCAACGAGGGGATCGCCAACATGACGACCCAGACCGACGGCGCCATCGGCTACGTCGAGTATGCATATGCGAAGCAGAACAAAATGGCCTTCGCCCTGATAATCAACAAGGCGGGCACCGCCGTTGCGCCCAGTGCGAGTTCTTTCCAGGCCGCCGCCGCGAGTGCGGATTGGGGCCACGCCGTGGGGTACTATCTCATTCTGACGGACCAGGACGGGGCGGACAGTTGGCCGATCACCGGCGCAAGTTTCATCCTGGTGTATGCCGCGCCGCCGGATCCTGTGGCGACGGCGGAAGCACTGAAATTTTTTGCCTGGGCGTACAAGAATGGCGGACCGATGGCCGCAGACCTCGACTATGTTCCTTTGCCGGCGCAACTGACGGCGCAGGTCGAGGCAACGTGGACGGCGCAGATCAAGTCAAACGGCACCGCGGTGTGGAAGGGCGAGTAGCCGCGGCGCGAGTTCTTTTCTCGACAGGCGCCGGTTCGCCTGTCTTTCGACGGCCGGATCGCTGCGTGAGTTGGAAAATTTAGCGTGGCGGTCGTCAGTGCGAAGCGTGCAGCAAGACAGCGCAGCGGCGAACGCTACTTTCGCACCGCGACTCTGGTCGCTGCGCTGCTGGTACTCGCTCTCCTGGGCGGCGTCGCCGCGGCACTCATGCAGGGAGCGTGGCCGGCGCTGGCTCATTTCAAACTCGACTTCCTGACACGCGAGATCTGGAATCCGGTCACCGACGAGTTCGGCGCGCTCGCGCCGATTTACGGAACACTGGTGACATCGCTGATTGCGATGCTGGTGGCAGTTCCGATCGGCTTTGGCACCGCCATATTCCTGACCGAGCTGTGCCCGCGGCGCCTGCGCCGACCGGTAGGGGTGGCCATCGAGCTCTTGGCCGCGGTACCGAGCATTATTTTTGGCATCTGGGGTCTGTTTGTCCTCGCACCGATCCTGCAGCGGTACGTGCAGCCCTGGCTCATCGCACACGCAGGTCCGCTGCCCGGCATCGGACGGCTGTTCCAGGGTCCGCCGTTCGGCATCGGTGTGTTGAGCGCGGGTCTGGTGCTCGCCATCATGGTGCTGCCCTTCATCGCGGCCGTGATGCGCGATGTATTCGAGACGGTTCCCGATGTGCTCAAGGAATCAGGCTACGCACTCGGCGCGACCACCTGGGAAGTCATCTGGAAGGTCGTAGTGCCTTACTCGCGGATCGGCATCGTGGGCGGCGTCATGCTGGGTCTCGGCCGCGCGCTCGGCGAGACCATGGCGGTCACCTTCGTCATCGGCAACGCTCATCGCGTGAGCGCCTCGCTGTTGGCGCCGGGAACCACGATTTCCGCCTCGATCGCCAATGAGTTCACCGAGGCGGTGGGCGCGCTGTACACCTCCTCGCTGGTGGCGCTTGGGGCGCTGTTGTTCATCATCACCTTCGCGGTCATCGCCGCAGCGCGCTTCATGCTGCTGCGTCTCGACCGTCGCGCGTTGCCCGGCGTATGAGCCGCCGCCGACAAGTGCGCAAACTCGGCAATGCCGCGGCGCTGTGTCTGTCGATGCTGGCAACCCTCGTGGGGCTTGCGTGTCTCGGCGCGATACTCTGGACACTCATCGCTCGTGGCATGAGCGGCATGTCCGTGCAGCTGTTCACGCAGATGACGCCGCCGCCCGGAAGCGCCGGAGGATTGCTGAATGCGATCTACGGCAGCGTCGTGATGACCGTCCTCGGCATGCTGATCGGCGCGCCGATCGGCATTCTCGCGGGCACCTATCTTGCCGAGTACGGGCGCGATGCGCGCTTGAGCAGCGTGGTTCGCTTCGTGAACGACGTGCTGCTCTCCGCGCCGTCAATCATCATCGGACTATTCGTGTACGAAGTGCTGGTCGTGCGCATGGGGCATTTCTCAGCCATTGCGGGCGCGGTGGCGCTCGCGATCATCGCCATACCGGTCACCTTGCGCACCACCGAAGACATGCTGCGCCTCGTGCCGCAGGCCATGAAGGATGCCTCCACGGCCCTCGGCGCATATCCGTGGCGCACGATCACGAGCGTCGTCTATCCGGCCGCGCGCAGCGGCATCGTCACCGGGTTGCTGCTCGCGATCGCACGCGTGAGCGGCGAGACGGCGCCGCTGCTCTTCACGGCGCTCAACAATCAGTTCTGGAGCAAGAATCTCAATGCTCCGATGGCGAATCTGCCGGTCGTGATTTTCCAGTTCGCACTCAGCCCCTATAAGGACTGGCAGCAGCTCGCCTGGTCCGGCGCGCTCCTCATCACATTCGCGATACTGCTCTTGAGCATCATCGCGCGCCTCATTATCGCGGCGCTGCCGGGCGGCGGGTCGCAACGATGAGCGTCACGCAGCTCGCCGCGCTTGCGGCCACAGCGCATGACGCGACGCAGGTGCTGCCGCCGAAGCTTGAGGCCCGCGACCTCAACTTTTACTACGGCAGCACGCGTGCGCTCATCGACATCAATCTCAAATTCGCGGACCGCAGCATTACGGCGCTCATCGGCCCTTCCGGCTGCGGCAAATCGACGCTGCTGCGCGTGTTCAACCGGATGTACGCTCTGTATCCCGGGCATCGCGCCACGGGCGATGTGCGTCTCGATGGCGAAAGTATTTTCGCGCCGAGCGTCGACGTGGCGGGCCTGCGCTACCGCGTCGGGATGGTATTCCAGAAGCCGACGCCGTTTCCCATGACGATCTTCGACAACGTTGCCTTTGGGCTGCAGCTCGAGGAGCGTGTTTCGCGCGCGCGCGCCGCGGAACGCGTGGAGGCTTCGCTGCGCGACGCGGCGATGTGGGATGAGGTGAAGGACAAGCTTGGCGACGACGCGCGCAGCCTCTCCGGCGGCCAACAGCAACGACTGTGCATCGCCCGCACCATCGCCGTGCAACCCGAAGTGATGCTATTCGATGAGCCCACGGCGGCACTCGATCCGATCTCGACCTTGCGCATCGAGGAGATGTTGCAGAGCCTGCGCGAGAAATACTGCATCGTCATCGTCACTCACAATCTGCAGCAGGCGGCGCGGGTGTCGAACGTCACCGGCTTCATGTACATGGGAGAGCTTGTCGAGATCGGGCCGACGGGCCAGATATTTACCGCGCCCAGGAATCGGCGCACCGACGACTATGTGACGGGACGGTTCGGCTGATCATGAGCACACCAGGTGATGATTTCGCCAACGGGCAGCAGCGCCGCGCCGCGGAGGCCGGACTCAACCTCAAGCCGAGCTCGCGCATGCCTGCACCGGCGGCGCCGGAAGCGCGGGCCAGCGTAGGCGCAGCTCCGACGCTCGGCAGCAGCGATGCGGTATTTTCCTGCCGCGACGTCAGTGTCCTGTATGGCGACAAATATGCGCTCAGCAATGTCAGCATCGACGTCGAGCGCAAGCAAGTCCTTGCGGTGATCGGGCCTTCCGGCTGCGGCAAGTCCACGTTCCTGCGCTGTCTGAATCGCATGAACGACACCATTGCCGGCGCGCGTGTCACGGGCTCCATCCTGCTCGACGGCCGCGATATTCAGGCTAAGGAACAGGACGTCGCGCAGTTGCGCGCGCAGGTCGGCATGGTGTTTCAGAAACCCAATCCGTTTCCGAAGTCCATATTTGAAAATGTGGCCTACGGGCCGCGCATTCACGGGCTCGCGCACGGCAGCGCGGAACTCGACGACATCGTGTGCACGAGCCTGCGCCGCGCCGGTCTTTGGAATGAAGTGAAGGATCGCTTAAGTAGACCCGGCACGAGTCTCTCGGGGGGCCAGCAGCAGCGGCTCTGTATCGCTCGCACCATTGCCGTGCAGCCCGAAGTGATTCTGATGGATGAGCCATGTTCGGCGCTCGATCCGGTCGCCACGGCGCGGATCGAGGATCTCATCGATGAGCTGCGGGCGAGCTACACCATCGTCATCGTGACGCACTCGATGCAGCAGGCTGCCCGTGTATCACAGCGCACCGCCTACTTTCATCTGGGCGCGCTCGTCGAAGTCGGCGAGACGAATCGCGTCTTCACCAATCCCCGTCAGAAGCTGACCGAGGATTATATTTCGGGTCGCTTTGGCTAGGATTGACCAAAGTGTCAGCAGCGAGGGTAGGTGCGGGTTCGATGCGACGTCCGCGACAAATTTTGCTTGCCGCCCTGGCACTCCTTCTCGGGTGTGCGCTCTCGGCGTGTGCCGTGTATCGCAAATGTGGATTGGCCGGCTGTCCCGGGGATGCGCAAATCACAGCCGCGGTACGCGCGCAGTTCCGGCTGCACCCGGCCCTTGAGCCTCCCAATCTGCTGCACGTGCAGACTCTCGATCACGTGGTGTATCTGAGTGGTCAGGTCGACACGGAGGTCGAGCGCTCGATGGCGCAGTCGCTCGCCCTGCAAGTCGCAGGCGTAGCGCGGGTGGTGAACTCAATCAACTTTAGCTACGAGGGGCGCTAGTAGAAATTCCGCTGATGCGAAAGCACCTTCGCGCTTCCGGGCTTTCACTTGCTGGTGCCGGAGACCCCGCCGCGCAAGAGATCCATCTGCGCGTTCACGGCGCGGACGCCGGGGACCGAGGCCGCGTCATTCCGAGCCAAGAGATACTCCTGGTTCGTCCAAACAAATCCGCCAAGCTCGACCACACCTCGATCGACTGAAACGTCAATGTGCCGCGCGTAGATATTGGGATCGGCGCGCAGCACAGACTCGACCTCGGCAGCAAGGGCTGCGTCGGCGCTCCTTTCTGTCGGAGTCCTGCTCGGCAGAGTGGAACAGGCAGCGGCCGCGCACGCGGCGATGAGGGCGAGCACCCTCGGTAGCACACGCTTCCCAATGGACTGGCGGCGATAACTCACCGGGAAATCTCTTCGATTCTCCATGGCTGATATTAAACCTCTGTTCCTGATAAGAGTTCCCTAAAAGACGACCGATCCAGCGGAAAAGGGATCGACCGGACCCTAACCGGGGGCTGCCATGCTGGCTACTGCGTTCGGCCGATTACGTCGCGCCCGAAGAAAGAGATCCCTCAGCATGAGGATTCCATCCGCGCGCCGCATTACTGATCGTGGTAGGACATCCGTGCCGGCAACGCATTCTGAGCGGAAATTAATTTGAGGTTTAAGCCGCTTTAATCTTGCGGGTGTAGATTGCGCTGCTGGAGGACTTCGTGCGGTTACTGCTGATTGAGGATGAGCAAAAAGTCGCGGATGTCATCGTCCGCGGGCTGCGTGCGGAGCGCTATGCCGTAGACGTCGCCCATGACGGCATTACCGGCTGGCAGATGGCCTCGACGGTTGACTACGACCTCATCATTCTCGATTTGATGCTGCCGGGCCTGAGCGGCACCGAAGTGTTGAAAAGGCTGCAACGCTCCGGCAGCAGCGCGGCGGTTCTTATCCTGACGGCGCGCGATTCCATCGGCGACAAGGTCACGCAATTCGAGGCGGGCGCCGATGACTATCTGACGAAGCCCTTTGCGTATGCCGAGCTCATCGTTCGGATCAAGGCGCTGCTGCGCCGCCCGCCCACGACCCATACCTACGCCGTGCGCATCGGCGACCTGGAGCTCGATCGGCTGACGCAAAAAGTGCGGCGCGCGGGTAAACGCATCGATCTCACCGCCAAGGAATATGCCCTTCTCGAATATCTTGCCGCCAATGCCGGGCGCGTGCTCACGCGCACGATGATCATGGAGCATGTGTGGGACGAGAGCTTCGAAGGCTTGACCAATATCGTTGACGTCTACGTGCGCCATTTGCGCACCAAGATCGACGACGCCCACGAGCAAAAGCTGATTCGTACCGTGCGCGGTGCCGGGTATTGCCTGAGCGATGAGACGGACCCTTGAACACGGGCTCGATTCGCTTCCGGCTGACGGCCTGGTACGCCGGGGTTCTGACCTTAGTGTATGTGCTCTTCGGTGCGCTCCTGATGCAGAGCGTGCAGAGCTATCTTGAGGCGAATGTCCTCGACACGCAGGCGCGGCGCGCCCGGCAGATCGCCTCGACTCTAGTCACGGCGCTGGCGCCGGCAGATGCATCGACGCTCGTTTCCGAAGTCAGAGCGCTCTATTCGCCCGAGCTCAGTGACCGCTTTATTCGCATCACTCGCGCGGACGGCAGCATGCTGTACCGCTCCGGCGAGCCGAGCGATCACAGTTTCATCCCGGCTGAGGTGCCGCCGGCGCCTGCGGCGTTTTCCCAGGAGCTCCGGCGCAAGCAATTGCTGCCCGATGGGCGCGGGGTCCTGGTCGCAGCCGTACATGCGGGAGGCGCTGCTGTCTACACGGTTGAAGTGGGCGTGTCGACCGCCTCAATTATCGCTTTATTGCGCCAGCTCCTGTGGCTCATGGCTCTAGGCTTGCCCGTCATGATCGCGGTCGCCGTGAGTGGCGGCTATCTCCTCGTGAAGCGCACGCTCGCGCCGGTCGAGCAAATCGCGAGCAAAGCCGAACTCATCACGCATCACAACCTGGCGGAGCGCCTGCCGGTGGCGCGCAGCGGCGATGAGCTCGAGCGCCTGGCGATTTCTCTGAATCATATGATCAGTCGCTTGGATGATGCCTTCCAGCAATCCAAACGCTTTGTAGCAGACGCCTCCCATGAGTTGCGCACGCCGCTCACCGTGCTGCGCAGTGAATTGGAGAGCCTGGCGCGCACTCCGTCGACCGCGTCCGATCCCTACGAGCGGCTCGGCAGTTTGCTGCAGCCGGTCGAACGGTTGAGTAAGACGGTCGAGCGCCTCTTTGCCCTGTCGCGGCTCGACGCCGGCGAGGCGCAGACCGAGTGGGTCGAAATCGATCTGGGCGAGCTGGTCGCGAGCACGGTTGATCAGATGCTGCTCTTGGCCGCGGACAAAGGCATCAGCGTCACCTGCGAGGCGCAGGGGCGCGTGCTCGTGAGTGGCGACCGATCGCGCTTGAAACAGGTCGTGGTGAATCTCCTCGACAACGCCATCAAATACACGCCCGCCCACGGGGCCGTGCATTTGCGCGTCGCCACGGTCGACGGGCGCGTGGTCTTATGCGTCGAGGACAGCGGTGTTGGCATTCCGGCTGAAGCGCTGCCGCACGTGTTTGATCGTTTCTACAGAGTGGATACCACACGCTCCGATGATACGGGCGGGGCGGGGCTCGGGCTTGCCATCGTCAAGACCATTTGCGATGCCCATGGCGCGGCGGTGCGTGTGGCGAGCGCTTTGGGGCGCGGCAGCTCCTTCCATGTGACGTTCTCGCGGTAAACCACGATGTCGCTCGTTGCATTCGTGTTGAAGCGCCCCTACACGGTGGTCGCCGTGCTGATTCTGGTGTGTCTCCTGGGCGTCGGCGTCAGCCTGCGCATCCCGGTCGACATCTTTCCGGAGATCAACATTCCGGTGGTGAGCGTGGTGTGGACCTACAACGGCATGAGCGCCAGCGATATCCAGAATCGCATTCTCTCGTTGCACGAGCGCCAACTTGCCTCATTGGTCGACGATATCTCGCGCATCGAGGCGACGAGCTATGAAGGCGTGGGGGTCGAGAAGGTTTACCTGCACGAAGGCGCGGATGTGAGCCGCGCGGTGTCGCAGCTCGCGAGCAGCGCTCTGGTGGTGCTGAAATACATGCCGCCCAACATCACGCCGCCCATGGTGCTGCGCTATGGCGCAACCGACGTGCCCATCATCCAGTTGAGCCTCGCGAGCAACACTCTTCCCGATACCAAGCTCAACGATCTTGGGCAGAACATCATCCGCCCCGACCTTGCGGTGGTTCACGGGGCGCAGGTGCCGCAGCCGTACGGCGGCAAGCCCCGGGTCATCATGGCGGATCTCGACCAGCGCGCTTTGGCTGCACGCGGCCTGTCGCCCGCGGATGTGAGCGATGCGCTGCAGCGCCAGAACGTCATCCTGCCCGCAGGCGATGTCAAGATGGGCAACAAAGACTACGCGCTGCAGATGAATAACAGCCCGGATGTCATCGGCGCCATCAACGCATACCCCATCAAGGAAGTCGCCGGACGCACGGTCTTCATGCGCGACGTCGCGCATGTCCATGACGGCTTTCAGGTGCAGACGAACTCGGTCTCCGTCGACGGCAAGCCCGGTGCGCTGATCACGATCAGGAAGACGGGCGGCGTATCGACACTGGCGGTGATTGACGGCATCCGGGCGGCGTTGCCGGACATCGAAAAAGTGATGCCCAATGGCGTCAGCATCAAGGCCATTTTTGATCAGTCGATATTCGTCAAGGCCTCTTTGGCGAGCGTGAAAATGGGCGGACTCATGGCCGCGGGCCTGACCGCGCTCATGATCCTCTTGTTCCTCGGTAATTGGCGCCTGACCCTGATCATCCTCGCCGCGATCCCGCTGTCGATCATCACGGCAGTGCTCTTCATGTACGTCGGCGGCCAGACGCTCAATACCATGACACTCGGAGGCTTTGCGCTGGCGGTGGGAATCCTGGTCGATAACGGCACGGTAGTCATCGAGAATATCGAGCGCCATGTGCATCTGGGAGAGCCCTTGGAGAGAGCGATCATCACAGGAGCGGGTGAGGTCGGCGTGCCGACGATGCTGGCGACGCTGTGCATCTGTATCGTGTTCGTCCCGGTCTTTCTGCTGCAGGGGACGGCAAAGTATTTATTTTCGCCGCTGTCGCTCGCGGTATGCGTGTCGCTAATCGCAAGCCTTGCGCTGTCATTCACCATGGTGCCGGTATTGTTTCGCTACCTGATGCGCTCCCAGACATCGGCCGCGGCTGGCGCCGCGGCCAGGGCAAGCCCTTCTGAGGAAGCGCGCGCGAATGTCTTCATGGCGATTCACTATGGATTTGATCGGCGCTTTCAGCGCTTTCGCGAGGGCTACCGCAACACGCTCGCCTGGACTCTGGCCGAGCCCTTGCCGACCGTCATATTTTTTTCCGCCCTGATCCTGGTTTCGCTCTTGCTCTTTCCCGCCTTGGGCCGCGATTTCTTTCCCCAGGTGGATGCGGGCCAGATGCGGCTGCATGTGCGCGCGCCGCCCGGTACGCGAATCGAGAAAACGCAGATTTATTTCGCCAACGTCGAGGCCGCAATTCGCGACATCGCAGGCAGCGGCCAGATCGACACGATTCTCGACAATATCGGACTGCCCTATAGCGGCATGAATATCGCCCTGAGCGACTCGGCGACGGTCGGGCCGATGGATGGGGAAATTCTCATCGCTTTGAAGGAAAAGCATACGCCGACGGCCGAGCTCGTCGCGCGCCTGCGGCGCGAACTTCCCGAGCGCTTTGCCTCCCTGCAGTTCTTTTTCCAGCCTGCGGATATCGTCGATCAGGTTTTGAATTTCGGGCAGCCGGCGCCCATCGACATTCGGGTCTCCGGCCCGAACAACGACCGCGCCTACGCGCTGGCGGCAAAACTTGCGCACGATCTCAAGCGCGTCCCCGGAATCGTCGACTCGCATGTTTTCCAGGTTCCGGATGCGCCGACCATCGGCGTCGATGTGGATCGCGCGCTTGCATCGCAACTCGGCCTCGATCAACGCGCGACCGCCAATAGCGTGCTGGTGACGACCAACAGCAGCGCGCAGAGCGCGCCGAATTTCTGGGTCGACCCGCGCAGCGGCGTGAGCTACCCCCTGGTCGTGCAGCTGCCCACGTACCGCATCAATTCTGCCCACGACTTGTGGACCATGCCGGTGAGCGCCGCCGGCAATGACGCCCGCGAACAGATCTTGATGAACGTGGCACGTTTCGGGCGCGGGAAAACTCCCATGGTGATGTCGCAGCTCAACATCCGGCCGGTGTTCGACGTGGACGCCGATGTGCAGGGGCGGGATCTCAACTCTGCCGCCGCGGCAATCGATGAGGTCATCGCTCAAGACCGTCCAGACGCCAAGGAGGCGATCTCGGTCACTTTGAGCGGGCAGGTTGAAACCATGCGCGAAAGTTACGCCGGTCTCTTTTCCGGCATGGCCCTGGCGGTCATCCTCGTGTACCTCTTCCTGGTCATCAACTTCCAAAGCTGGATCGATCCTTTGATCGTGCTGATGGCGGTGCCCTTCGCCTTGGTGGGGGTCATGTGGATTTTGTATCTCACCGGCACCCACATGAGCGTACCGGCGCTGATGGGCACGCTCATGTGTATCGGCTTGACCACCGCCAACAGCATCCTCGTCGTGACGTTCGCCAACCAGCGCATGGCGGCGGGGGACGATGCGATCTTGGCGGCTGCCACGGCGGGTTATACGCGCATGCGTCCGGTGCTCATGACCGCCGGCGCCATGATCTTAGGGATGGTGCCGATGGCGCTTGGGATCGGAGAAGGCGGCGAGCAGAACGCGCCGCTCGCGCGCGCGGTCATCGGCGGATTGCTGTTCGCAACCGTCGCAACGCTGGTGTTCGTGCCCACGGCATACCGGCTGTTGCGCCGCGCTCCGGCTGCGCATGCACTGTCCACGGAGGACTCCCTTGCCACCATCTGAGCGCCCCACCAGCAGCATCGATCCGATCACTCCACCGCCCGCTACCGCGGCGCACCCCAATGCGGATCCGGTGGCACGTCCGTACGCGGCGACGGGCTACGCCGCGGGCACGGGTCGGCAGCTGCGGCTCGCCGCGGTCACGATCGCGGCCATTCTAGTGATCGCCTTTTTCATGATGTTCCTGGTGAAACTGCACGCCGCGCACCGCTTGGCCCGCGCCACCAGTACAGCGGCCGGCGCGCCTGCATTGGTCGACGTCGTGACGGTGCGCAGCGAGGCGCAAGGTCGACCGCTGACGCTGCCGGGGGAAACGGCGGCATGGTATGAGAGCCTGATCTACGCGCGCGTCAGCGGCTACGTCGGCACATGGTCGGCCGACATCGGTGATCACGTTGAGATGGGCCAGGTCCTGGCCACCATCGATACGCCTGAATTGGACGCCGATTTTCTTGCCGCAAAGGCGAAGCTCAGCGCCGCCGAAGCGCAAGTCAAGGTCCGCGGCGCCGAGGCGGCGTTTGCCGCGAGCACCTATGCTCGCTGGCGCGACTCTCCGAGGGGCGTGGTTTCCGAACAGGAACGCGAGGACAAAAAGGCCGGCCAGGCCTCAAGCGCTGCCGAACTGGATTCGGCGCGCGCGCAAGTGAAGCTCGCGCAGGCCGATGTCGAGCGGTTGGCGGCATTTGAAAAGTTCAAGAGCGTCACGGCTCCGTACGCCGGCACCATCACCGAGCGGCGCATTGATATCGGCAATCTGGTAGCCGCGGGCAGCTCGGCAAGTTCCACGCCGCTTTACCGCATGGCGCAGGACTACCCGCTGCGCGTGTTCGTCAATGTGCCGCAAAGCGCAGCGGTCGACCTCATGAAGGTCGGGGTCCCCGTGCAAATCACCATGAACGGACTCGCCGCGCGGATCCCGGGCAGTATCACTCGGACCTCGGCGGCGATCGATCCGCAGGCGCGCACCTTCCGTGTCGAGATCGACATCGCCAAACGTGCCCAGGATCTCGTGCCGGGCATGTATGTCGACGTCGCCTTCCTCCTCAACAATTCCGGGATGCTGCAGGTTCCCGCCGCGGCGCTGGTGTTTCGCTCCGGTCATCCGCAGGTCGCCGTGGTCGACGCGGCCGGCAGCGTGCACCTCGTCGATGTCGCGATCGGGCGCGACGATGGCAATACGGTCGAACTGCAATCCGGTGTGAAAAGCGGCGAGCGTCTGGTGCTCAATCTCAGTAGCCAGATCGCCGATGGACAGCCGGTACGCGTCAGCCAAGACGCCGCATCCTCGACCCTCGCGGCAGCGCAAGTGCCCTTGGGACAGCGCTCACAATGAAACGACTGCTCGGCCTCCTCGTGAGCGGCGCCGTGCTCGCCGGCTGCGCCGTTGGCCCCAACTATCACGCACCGCGGACGTCGCCGCCGAAGGAGTTTGCCGCGGGGGTGCCCTCTGCCAGCGCGGCATCCTCCGCTCCCGCAGTCGATTTAGCCCAATGGTGGCGCGCGCTCAAGGATCCCGAGCTTGATTCTCTGATCGAGCGCGCGATCCGCGCCAACCCGGATATTGAGATCGCGCTCGCGCGACTGCAGGAGACGAGATACCAGGTGGCGGCCATGACGAGCGCCATCCTTCCTGAGGTGGGGGTGGGCGGCGGTGGCGCGCACGGCACGGGCAGCGATCTTGCGCGCGGGCGCGCACCGCAGACGCTCGTGTCGGCCGAAAATACACCCAGGTCGGGTCAAATCCAGCAGATCGTCGGTTTCGATGCCGGCTGGGAGATCGACCTGTTTGGCAAATACCGTCGTGAAATCGAGGCTGCTAAATACGACGCCCAGGCGGCCGCATGGACGCGCAATGCCATACTGATCTCGGCGGTCGCCGATGTCGCGCGCTCCTACGTCGACATGCGCGGACTGCAGATGCGCCTTGCGATAATGCGCCAGGATATTGAGTCGGCGCAGCAATTTCGTGATCTCGCTGAGACCCGCTACGAGCGCGGGCTCACGAACGAGCTTGATGTCACGCTCGCCAATCGGGAGCTTGCGAGTCTGCAATCAGAAGTGGCGCCGCTTGCGGCGCAGATGAACGCAGTCGAATACAACATCGCCGTACTCCTCGGTGAATACCCGGAAGAACTCCACACGGAACTGTCCGAACCCGGACTCATCCCGGATCTGCCGCAGGCGATTGAACCGGGCTTGCCGCTCGAACTCCTCAAGCGCCGGCCCGACATCCAGGAGGCGGAGCGCCAGCTGGGCGCCGCAACCGCCCGCATCGGAGTCGCGACGGCGGATCTTTTCCCGCGTTTGGCCGTGACCGCCGGTGCGGGCGATCAGTCCGCGCGCATCGGCAACGCACCGAGCACTCACATTTGGTCGGTGGGGCCGGCGGTGTATTGGCCGCTCCTTGATTTCGGCGCCCTCGACGCCTCAGTCAGCGTCGCCGATCTGCAGGCCCACGAACGCCTTGTCAGCTACAAGCGCACCGTCGTCGATGCGGTGCGTGACGCAGATACGGCCATCGGCAACTTCGCATCCGAAGAGGAACGCCTGAAGGATCTTGACGTCGCCATGGTCGCAAGCGCGCGCGCGGTGAGTCTTGCCTCGCAACGCTATGATCGCGGCCTCACAGACTTTCTCAACGTCATCGACGCCGAGCGGCAGCAGTACGCACTCGAGAATGAGTATGCGGCCACCGAGCAAAGCGCCGCCGATGCCTTCGTCAGCCTCTACAAAGCACTGGGTGGCGGCTGGGAGTCCTATCAGGACGTGCCTGCCATCCGCCGACCACTGCCGGCGGTTTTGGCCGTTTTTCGCAGGCTAGCCGTCAGCGACGATCCGCAAAAATAAATGCGCGGAAGCGCGCAGCGTATGCGCGCAAGACAGCGCTGCAATTTATTGCAGGCCGCGCAGTAGCTCGTTGATCGAGACTTTCGCGCGGGTCTGGGCATCGACGCGCTTCACGATGACGGCACACGCCAGGGCATAACGGCCGTCGGGGGAGGGGAGCGTGCCCGGCACGACTACCGAGCCTGCCGGTACGCGTCCCTGATGAATCTCACCGCTCGCGCGATCATAGATGCGCGTGCTCTGGCCAATGAAAACCCCCATGGAGATGACGCTGCCCGACTCAACCACAACGCCTTCGACGATTTCCGAGCGCGCGCCGATGAAGCAATCATCTTCGATGATGGTGGGCGTCGCCTGCAGCGGCTCGAGCACACCGCCGATGCCGGCGCCGCCGGACACATGCACGTTACGGCCGATCTGCGCGCACGAGCCTATCGTGGCCCACGTGTCGATCATGCATGCGCGGTCGATGTAGGCCCCGATGTTGACGTAGCTTGGCATCAGTATCACGTCGGGCGCGATGTAGGCGCCTTTGCGCACCACGGCATGCGGCACGATGCGCACGCCGCCCGCGCGTAATTCCTCCGCCGAGGCCGCCGAATATTTGAGCGGCAGCTTGTCAAAGAAGCGCGTGTAGCCGCCGTCGATGACGGCGTTGTCGTGAACGCGAAAATACAGCAGCACCGCTTTCTTCAACCATTCGTTGACGACCCACTGCCCGTGCTTCTTCTCGGCGACGCGCACACGGCCGCGGTCGAGGAGTTCGAGGCAACGATCGAGTGCGAGCGCAAGCTCGGCCGGGTGCTCTTGCGGGGTGAGCACGGCGCGGTTCTCGAACGCGGCATCAATGATGCCTGACAGCTGCGCTATATCATCCATGGGAGCTTATGAACTCGCGGATTCGTTCGGCGGCAATGATGCAGGTCTCGACGTCGGGTACGAGCGATATGCGCACCCGCCCGGCGCCGGGATTTGCGCCCAGGCCGCGCCGTCCGAGATAGCTTCCAGGAAGTACCGTCACGTTCTGCGTCGCGTACAGATCACGCACGAAAGTCTCGTCATCGCCGCCAACCTCGGGCCACAGATAGAACGCACCGGCGGGTCGTGTCACATCGATGACTGGCGCGAGTATGGGCAGTACGGCCGCGAATTTCTCCTGATACAGGCGGCGGTTTGCCGCGGCGTGCGCATCATCGTTCCATGCGGCGGTGCTCGCGGCCTGCGTCGGCACGGCCATCGCATTGCCATCGTAGGTGCGATAAAGAAGATAGCGCGCGATGATGGCCGGATCGCCTGCGACGAAGCCGGAGCGCAATCCAGGCACGCTCGAGCGCTTGGAGAGGCTGTGAAACACCACGCAGCGCCCGAAGCTTTCGCGCCCGGCAGCAATACACGCCTGCAGCAGACTCGGCGGCGCCGCGGTCTCGTCGCTGTAGATCTCTGCGTAGCACTCGTCCGCGGCTATGACGAAGTCATAGCGTTCGGCGAGCGCGAGCGCCTGCTTGAGGTAGTCCAAAGTGACGACTGCGCCCGTTGGATTGCCCGGGCTGCAAAGCATCAGTACCTGGCAGCGCTGCCAAACTTCCGCAGGAACGGCGTCAAGATTCGGGACGAAGGCAGTCGCGGCGGTCGCGTCGAGATAATAGGGCTCCGCCCCCGCGAGGAGCGCTGCACCCTCGTAGATTTGGTAAAAGGGATTGGGCATTAGGACGAGCGGCGCGGCGCGGCTATCGACCACGGCTTGCACGAATGAGAACAATGCTTCGCGCGTGCCGTTGACCGGCAGCACCATCGTATGGGGATCGACCGCGGCGGCGCGCAGCGCAAAGCGCCTCTCGAGCCAATGTGCGGCGGCCGTGCGCAGTTCGATGCTCCCCGCCGTCGCCGGATAACTTCCCAGGCGCTCGAGATTGCGCTCGAGCGCCTGCAGGACGAGGGTCGGCGGCGCGTGCTGCGGCTCCCCGATGGACATTGCGATGTGTTTCAGATGCCGCGGCGGCTCGACCGTTGCCTTCAATTGGGCGAGACGCTCAAAAGGGTAGGCATGCAAATTCGCAAGACGTGGATTCATGCCGCGCGGCGCCGGTCGAGAGCCTCGGTGAGCCGATCCTTCAGGCGTGCAGCCGAGGCATCATCGAGCGGGCGGTTGTCCGCGTCGGTCACGTAGAAGACATCCTCGGCGCGCTCGCCGACGGTCATGATCTTGGCGGCGTGCAGCTCGATGCGCTCCTGCAGCAGCACCTTGCCGACATCGCAGAGAAGCCCGGGCCGGTCGCCGGCGATGAGTTCCAGCACGGAGCGCTGATTGCGCTCATCGACGCTCAAGCTGATGCGGGTCAGCGTGTTGAACATGCGCACCTGGCGCGGTGTGCGCCGCATGACGGCAAATGGCGAATCATCCGGGCGCTGGATCGAGCGCCACAGCGCGCCTTCGATCTCGCCCTGGCGATCGTCGTCGGTGATCGGCGCGCCGTCGTCCTCAAGCACGTGATAGAGGTCGAGGCTGAAGCCATCCCCGGTCGGGGTGATGCGCGCATCCACCACCGTGAGCCCGAGCTGATCGAGCACCGCGGTGGTGCGCGCAAAGCCGTGGCCGCGCAGGCGGGCAAATATGAGCACCCCCGTCGTGCCGCGCACGCTGCGCGGTTCGAGCGCGACCAACGGCTCATCGGTGCGCGCGTCGCGCTGCGCGAGCAGGCGCGTGTGCCATGCGACCTCGGCGGCGGTGTGGCGCAGGAAATAGGGCGCGGAGAAGCGCGTCCAGGTGCGCTCGATCGCCTCCGGCGGCACGGCATGCTCGAGCAGCATGAGCCGCGCGGCTTCCTGTGTTTCGCGCACGATCTCGTCCTGATCGATGGGACTTTCAAGGCCGCGCCGCAGCGCACGTTTGACGCGTTCGTAGAACTCGTGGAAGAGCGAGGCCTTCCAGGTGTTCCACAGACGTGGATTCGTGCCTCGCACATCGGCGCAGGTGAGCACGTAGAGGTAATCCAGATGGGTCTCATCGCCGACGTGACGAGCGAAGGCGGTGATGACCTCTGGGTCGCCGATGTCCTGCTTCTGCGCGGTGATCGACAAACTCAGGTGATTGGCGACGAGCCAGGCGACGAGGCGCGCCTCATAGCGCGACAAGCCCTGTTCCAGGCAGAACGCCGCGGCATCGACCGCCCCCAGATCGGAGTGATCGCCGCCACGCCCCTTGGCGATATCGTGAAACAGCGCGGCAAGATAGACGATCTCGGATTTGGGCAGCTGCTGCATGATGCGCGACAGCTCCGGCAGCTCCTGGTTGTAGCGCGGCAGGGCGAGGCGCCTGAGATTGCTGACGACGAAGAGCGTGTGCGCATCGACCGTGTAGGCATGGAACAGGTCGTACTGCATGCGCCCGACAATGCGGCCGAAGGCGGGGATGTAGCGCCCCAGTACTCCGTAGGTATTCATGCGGCGCAGTTCGTGCGTCACGCCGACACTGGCGCGCAGCATATCGAGGAACAGGCGATGATGCCGCGGGTTCTGGCGGAACTCCTCATCGATCAGCCACAGATTGCGCACCACGCCGCGCATGGTCGATGCGCGCACGCCCTTGATCTGCGGGTTTTGCTGCAGGATCGCGAACAGTTCCAGGAGCGCCGACGGCGTGCGCACGAAGACCTCTTCGCTCGTGGTCTCCAAAGAGCCGTTGCGCACTTGAAAGCGCGCATTGAGCGGACGCGGCGGCTCGTTCTCCGTGAGAATGGCTTCGCGAAAAAGCTGCAGCAGCAGCTCGTTCAGGAGGCTCACATCCATGACGGTGCGGTAGTAGCGCTGCATGAACTGCTCGACCGCGAGAGTGTAGGAGGCATCTTCGTAGCCGAAAGTACCGGCGAGCTTGATCTGATGATCAAAGAGCAAGCGGTCCTCATGACGCCCGGTCATCAGATGTAAGCCGAAGCGCACTTTCCAAAGAAACGCCTGCGCCTGTTTCAGGCGCCGCAGCTCCGCTGGAGTGAGGAAATTCTGCGTGGCAAGCTCATCGAGCGTGTTGGCGCCGAAATGGCGCTTTGCGACCCAGGCGATCGTCTGAATGTCGCGCAGGCCGCCGGGACCGGTCTTGACGTTGGGCTCGAGGTTGTAGGCAGTGTCGTTGGCCTTCAGGTGCCGCTCGCGCTGCTCGGCAAGCTTCGCCTCGAAGAACTCGCGCACCGGCCAGACGTGCTCCGGCGCAAGCGCGGCGCGCATGGCTTCGATGAGCTGCGGATTACCGCTCACGCAGCGTGCTTCGAGGAGAGTCGTCATGACTCCGACATCCGGTGCACTTTCCTGCACGCACTCCTCGATGGTGCGCACGCTGTGGCCGACCTCGAGACCAATGTCCCACAGGAACGCGACCAAGGCTTCGATGCGCGAACGCCCCGGCGCATCGACCGGCACCGGCACCAGTACCAAAAGGTCGATGTCGGATGCGGGATGCAGCTCCGCGCGGCCATAGCCGCCGACCGCGATCAGCGCCCAGGCGCCGCCGGCGGCACCGAGCTTTATCCGCCACACCTCGCGCAGTACCGTATCAATGAGCGCGGCGCGCGCGTGAACGAGAGTCTCAACGGGCTCTTCGGCCAGGAAACGCGCCTGCAGATCATCGTGGGCCTGGCGCAGCAAATCGCGAAACGCTGCGGGTGCGCCTTCGGCCGCCGCGAGCAGCGCCGGCAGTCGCGCTAGCAGCGGCCATGGCGCGCTGCGGGCGCTGCCCGCGTGCGTGTCCTCAATGAGATCCATGTCACTGGATGTCATCGAGGCGGTTCAGTTGCGGCCGCGCGCGCCGAGCGTCAGGACGTCAAAGGCCGTATCCGTGACCAGCACCGTGTGTTCCCATTGCGCGGAGAGAGAATGGTCCTTGGTGATTACCGTCCAGCCATCCGGAAGCAGACGCACGTGCCTCCTCCCCGCGTTCACCATCGGCTCGATGGTGAAGGTCATGCCGGTCTTCAGCGCGATCCCGGTTCCCGGCTCGCCGTAGTGCAGGACCTGCGGATCCTCATGATAAACACGGCCGATGCCGTGACCGCAGTATTCGCGCACCACGGAGAAATGCCGTTCCTCGACGAAGGACTGGATGGCATGGCCGATGTCCCCCAGGTGCACGCCCGGCTTCACCACCTCGATGCCGCGCCACATCGCTTCGTGGCAGGTCTCGCTCAAGTGTTGCGCGTGGGCGGGCGGCTTGCCGACGAAATACATGCGGCTCGTGTCACCGTGGAAGCCGTCGCGGATGACCGTGACGTCGATGTTGAGGATGTCGCCGGCCTTCAGGCGCTTATCGCTCGGGATGCCATGACAAACCACGTGATTGACGGAGGCGCAGATGGTCTTCGGAAAACCGCGATAGTTGACGTTGGCGGGGATCGCCTGCTGCACATCGACGATGTAGTCGTGACAGACACGGTCGAGCTCCTCAGTCGTGACGCCGGGGACCACGTGCTCGCCGATCATGTCGAGAACGTCCGCCGCCAGGCGGCAGGCGACACGCATTTTCTTCTGTTCGTCGGCTGTCTTAATCGTGACCATGGCGCAGGGTATGCGACCGGCGGCTGGGTCGCGTAAGGCGTTGTTCGGACGGGACCTTCATGGTATAAAGCGCGGCCTTTTTTGGCAACGTAACTCACACGCGTACCACCAACCAGGCGGCTGGGTGTTTTCGCCGATCCAAAGATCTGCGGAAATGGCCGCTCGGGGTACGCGGAGGCCCAACCCAAACAGGAGCTTTTCATGCCCGGCGTGTCCATGCGACAGATGCTGGAAGCGGGTGTCCATTTTGGACACCAAACCCGCTTCTGGAACCCGAAGATGGCCCCTTACATCTTCGGCGAACGTAACAAGATCCACATCATCAATCTCGAGAAGACGCAGCCTATGTATGCGGAGGCGGCGAACTTTCTCAAGGGCGTCATCGCTGACGGCGGCACGGTGCTGTTTGTCGGCACCAAGCGGTCGGCGCGCGATGCGATCAAGAAGGAAGCCGAGCGCTGCCAGATGCCGTACGTGAATCAGCGCTGGCTCGGCGGCATGCTGACCAACTTCAAGACCATCCGCCAATCGATCAAACGCCTGGCGGAGATCACGGAGCTCTCCACGAGCGGAGCGCTTGAGAAGCGCGGCAAGAAGGAAGCTACGCAGCTGCGCCGCGAGATGGAGAAGCTTGAACGTAGCCTTGGCGGCATCAAGGACATGACGTCTCTGCCGGATGCCTTGTTCGTGGTGGACGTGGGGCACGAGAAGATCGCGGTCCATGAGGCGAAGAAGCTCGGCGTGCCGGTCGTGGCCATTGTCGATACCAATAGCTCGCCGGATTCCATCGAGTACGTGATCCCGGGGAACGATGACGCCATGCGTGCCATCAGCCTGTACGCGGGCGGCATGGCGGAGGCGGTCATCGAAGGCAAGGCTTCCGTCCCGACCGTCGCGGTGGGCGAGGATGAGTTCGTCGAGTTGGACGAGGCCGGCCAACCGAAGAAGAAGAGCGCCCGCGGCCGGCAACGGCCCCAGGCGACGGTGCGCAAGAAGGCGCCGGTGCGGCGCCGAGTGCCGCCCGCCAAGGCGGCGCTGCTGCCCGAGAGCGAGGAGTCCGCAGCCGATGGGCTTGATGAGCTCGAGGACGCCGATGAGGCCGAGGTCGTTGCCGCGATAGTGGCTCCGTTGGTGGCGGAAGAGCATCAGCCTTCGCCGGCACGGCGCAAGCCCCGCGGCGGTGACGAGGGCGGCTCGCAAGGCGAATGAGGACTGTGGCATGACGATTACGGCAGACGCGGTCAAGCAGCTGCGCGAGCGCACCGGCGCAGGAATGATGGAGTGCAAGAGAGCGCTGGTGGAGACCTCCGGCAATCTCGACGCAGCCGCTGAGCTCATGCGCAAGCAGGGTCTTGCCAAGGCGGATAAGAAGGCGGCGCGCATCGCCGCCGAAGGCGTGATCGCCATTGCTGCCTCAAGCGATGGGCGCGCAGCAGCCATGGTGGAGGTCAACTGCGAGACCGATTTCGTCGCGCGCGAGCACGACTTTCGGGCGTTTGCGCAGGAGGTGGCGGCGCTCGCGCTCGGCGCGCGACCCGCCTCGCTCGATGCGCTTCTGGCATTACCGCTGCCGAGCGGTGCCAGTGTGGATGAGCGCCGCCGCACCCTGGTTGCGAAGATCGGCGAGAACATCGGTCTGCGGCGCTTTGCGGTGCTCGAGGCGCGCGGACGTCTGGGCGCCTACGTGCATGGCACGCGCATCGGCGCTCTCGTGGCCATGGAGGGCGCTGACGCAGCGCTCGCGCATGACCTTGCAATGCACGTCGCTGCGAGTAATCCGCAGTATCTTTCGGTGGCACAGGTCGCTCCTGAGGTCATCGCGAAGGAGCGCGAAGTGCTCACCGAGCAGGCGCGCGCGGAGGGCAAACCGCCTGAAATCGTCGCCAAGATGGTCGAGGGCCGACTGCGCAAGACACTCAACGAGCTCACCCTCACCGGTCAACCCTTCGTGAAGGATCCGGACATCTCCATCGAGAAGCTCTTGAAAGCCGGAAATGCAACCGTCAGCTCCTTTCAGCGTTTTGAAGTAGGAGCCGGTATCGAAAAGCGCCAGGAGGACTTCGTCGCCGAAGTCATGGCTCAGGTGAAGGGCAGCTCAGGCACACCGATTAAACACTGAACTTCCGCTAAAGCGGGGCATTTAATGAACGACGGCCAAGGAGCGCGCTACTCCCGCATCCTCGTCAAGCTTTCGGGCGAGGCCCTCATGGGCGCCGGCGATTACGGCGTCGACCCGCTCGTGCTTAAGCGCATCGCCGGTGAGATCAACGACATCGCGCAGATGGGCGTGCAGGTGGCGGTCGTCATCGGCGGCGGCAATATCTTTCGCGGTGCGGGCCTTGCGCGCGCGGGGATGGACCGCGTGACCGGCGATCACATGGGCATGCTCGCGACCGTCATGAACTCGCTCGCCATGCAGGACGCCTTGGAGAGCTTCGGGCTCTACGCGCGCGTGATGTCGGCCATCCGCATCAACCAGGTGTGCGAGGACTACATCAGGCGGCGCGCCGTGCGCCACCTGGAAAAAGGTCGCGTCGTGATCTTTGCCGCCGGCATCGGCAATCCGTTCTTCACCACCGATACCGCAGCGTCGCTGCGCGCCATCGAGGTCAATGCGGATCTTCTGCTGAAGGCGACGAAGGTGAACGGCGTCTACTCCGACGATCCCATGACCAATCCCGCGGCCGTGCGCTATGCGAAGCTCACCTTCGACAAAGTGCTCACGGATAAGTTGAACGTAATGGATGCCACGGCGGTGGTGATGTGCCGTGATAATCGCCTGCCGCTGCGCGTCTTCAATCTGAATAATCCGGGCGATCTCACGCGCATCGTCCGCGGCGAGGACGTCGGAACCGCAGTCACTGTCGAGTAGGAGCCCTTAAGCATGCTCGAAGATTTAAAGAAGGATGCACGCGAGCGCATGGGCAAATGCGTGCAGAACTTCCAGTCCGAATTGAAGAAGCAACGCACCGGGCGTGCGCATCCGTCGCTCGTCGAGCACTTGAAGGTCCTCTACTACGATGCCGAGGTGCCGTTGCACCAGATCGCGAGCATCAACGTCGAGGACGGCCGCACGCTCGTCATTTCGCCTTGGGAGAAGACCGTGGTGCCGGCGATTGAGAAGGCGATCCACAAGTCGGATCTCGGACTTACGCCGATGACCGCCGGCACGGTCATCCGCGTGCCTATGCCGCTCCTCACCGAAGAGCGCCGCCGCGAGATCACTAAGGTCGTGCGGCACGATGCGGAAAATGCGCGCGTCGCGGTGCGCAACGTGCGCCGCGATGTCATGAGCGACATCAAGGATTTGCTGAAAGAAAAACTCATTTCACAGGATGATGAGCGCCGCGCGGAGACCGAGGTGCAGAAGCTCACCGACAAATATGTGGCCGACATCGACCAGGTTCTGGCGGGGAAAGAGAAGGAGATCATGCAGGTTTGAGCGCGACGCCCCGACACGTCGCTATCATCATGGACGGCAATGGCCGCTGGGCGCGCGCGCGCGGACTGCCGCGTCACGCCGGGCACAAGGCGGGGATCAGCCCGGTACGCATGGTGATCGAGGAGTGCTCGCGGCGCGGGGTAGAGGCGCTGACGCTGTTTGCATTCTCCAGCGAGAATTGGGGCCGACCGAGCGTCGAGGTTTCTGGGATCATGAATCTGTTCCTGGATGCGCTCGAGCGCGAAACAGCGCAGCTGCACGCCAATCGGGTACGGGTGCGCATCATCGGAGAACGTCGTACGCTGCCGGTGCGCCTGCAGGCGCTGGTTGCCTCTGCCCAGGCGCAGACGGCCGGCAACGACGGACTGCGATTGCAGGTGGCGGTGAGTTACGGTGGACGATGGGATATTGTGCAGGCAAATCAGAGACTTGCAGAACAATGCTTAGTTGGTGCATTAAATCCGCGCGACATTACCGAAGCGCACGTGGCCGCCGCTCTGGAGTCAGCCGACGTGCCGGATCCTGATTTATTTATCCGCACCGGCGGTGAGCGGCGCATCAGTAATTTCCTGCTGTGGAACCTGGCTTACACCGAGCTCTACTTCAGTGACAGCCTATGGCCGGACTTCTCGATGGCGCACCTTGAAGAGGCGCTGGCATTTTTTGCGCAGCGCGAGCGGCGCTTCGGCCTCACCTTGCCGCGGCCGCCGCCTGCGGCCGGGCAGGCAAGTCCGTGACGACGGTGCTGCGAATTCGCGTCATGACTGCGCTGGTGCTCGCTGCCGGCATGCTTGCCATCGTGTTGTGGTTGCCGCCGGTGGCGACGGTGATCGTCCTGACGGCCGGCGTGCTCGCGGGCGCCTGGGAATGGTCGGCTTTCCTGCGCGCTTCAGCCAAAGCGGTGCGCGTCGCCTACGTCGCCGGGATCGCGGTGTTGCTCGCGCTTGTGTGGCGCTGCACGGCGGAAGCGGCGGGCAGAGAGCTTGTGCTCAGCCTCGCGCTTGCCTGGTGGGTGGTCGCGCTCGGCTGGATCCTCTTCGCCCCGCGGCGCGCGGCGCCCTGGTCGGCCGCGCTCGCCGGCGTCTTTGCACTCGTGCCCGCGTGGCTTGCGCTCATGCGGCTGCGCCTTGATCTGCCGAACGGCGCGCAGTGGCTGCTGTTTGTACTCATCCTGGTGTGGGTTGCCGATATGGGCGCGTTTTTCTTTGGCGGACGCTTCGGGCGGCTGCGTCTTGCGCCCGCGGTGTCACCGGGCAAGACCTGGGAGGGCGTGCTCGGCGGGGTGCTGCTCGCGACGGTGGTCGCGGTGTGCGGCAGCGTCTGGTTTCAAATCCCGCTCGCGTTTTTTCTGCCGCTGTGTCTCGCCGGCGTTGCGTTCTCGATCGTCGGTGATCTCACCGAAAGTCTCTTGAAGAGATTTGCCGGCGTGAAGGACAGCGGCAGCGTCTTTCCGGGACACGGCGGCGTCATGGACCGGATCGACAGCGTCACGGGCGCAGCTCCGGTGCTGTTCTTTGGACTGACGGCATTTGGAGTGGTCGCATGATCGGCGTTGCCGTGCTGGGATCGACGGGCTCCATCGGCGAGAACACTCTCGACGTGCTTGCGCGCCACGCCGACAAATTCAAGGTGGTGGCGCTCGGCGCGAATCGCAACGCGGCGAAACTTGCAGAGCAGGTTCTCGCCCTGCATCCCCTGTATGCGGTGCTCGCGGACCCGCAGGCGGCACGCGATCTGTCCGCGCGGCTCGCCGGATCGGGCACTGCCACGCGCGTACTGTGCGGCGAGGAGGGTCTCATTGAGATTGCCTCGATGCCGGAAGCTGCCGTCGTGATGGCCGGCATCGCAGGCTCCGCGGGCCTGCGCTCAACTCTCGCCGCGGCTCATGCCGGCAAGCGCATATTGCTCGCCAACAAGGAGTCGCTGGTGATGGCGGGGCCGCTCCTCATCGCCGCCGTACGCGCCGCGGGCGCGACGCTCCTGCCCGTCGACAGCGAACACAGCGCGATATTCCAGTGCCTGCCGCCGGGCAGCGCCGCGGGCGTGTGCGCGCCCGGCGTGCGGCGCGTATTGCTGACGGCCTCCGGCGGCCCGTTTCTGGATTCGCCGCTTGAGTCGCTCGCGGCCGTCACGCCCGAGCAGGCATGCGCGCATCCGAAGTGGGTCATGGGCCGCAAGATCTCAGTGGACTCCGCGACGCTCATGAACAAGGGTCTCGAGTTGATTGAGGCTTGCCTGCTCTTTGGGCTCACCCCGGCACAGGTCGAGGTGGTCGTGCACCGGCAGAGCATCGTGCATTCGCTCGTCGAATATGTGGACGGCTCGATGCTGGCGCAATTGGGCTCGCCGGACATGCGCACGCCAATCGCACATGCGCTCGCCTGGCCGGCGAGAATGGTTTGCGGCGTCAACTTCCTCGATCTCATCCGCACGGCGCGCTTGGATTTTTGCGCTCCGGATTTGACGCGCTTTCCGAGCCTCGCGCTGGCGCAGGCCGCGGCGCACGCGGGGGGCGTTATGCCCGCGATTCTGAACGCCGCCAATGAGGTTGCAGTGCAGGCATTTCTCGACCGGCAGTTGAACTTTCTTGACATTCCGCGGGTCATTGAAAGCGTGATCACTCAGATGTCGGCGGCGCCGATTGGCAGCCTGGAGGATGTGCTCGCGGCGGACGCCGAGGCGCGGCAACGCGCTCATGAGAGGCTCGCAGGGACGCAGCCGCGCGCGCTGCGGGCGGCGGCGATATGAATTTTATTTGGTATCTCCTGTGGTTCGTGGTGGCGGTGAGCTTGCTCGTCACCGTGCATGAGTTCGGGCACTTTTGGGTGGCGCGACGGCTGGGCTTCAAAGTGCTGCGCTTCTCGGTCGGCTTCGGACGGCCGCTCCTTAAAAGGACCGCCGGACCCGATCAGACGGAGTACGTGATTGCCGCCATCCCGCTCGGGGGTTATGTAAAACTTCTGGACGAGCGCGAGGGACCGGTGCCGCCCGAGGATCTTGCGCGCTCCTTCACCCGCAGGCCGCCGTGGCAGCGCATCGTCGTGCTCCTGGCCGGGCCGGGTTTCAACATCCTGTTTGCCGTTCTCGTGCTCTGGGGCATGTTCTGGGCGAACGGCGAAACCGAGATCAGACCGTTGGTCGGCGACGTCGTGAAGGGCTCGGTGGCGGATCGCGCCGGGCTGCGCTCCGGGGATGAAATCGTCGCCATCAACGGCACGGCCGTCGCGGGGCAGCGCGACGTGGTATTTGGACTTCTCGATGCGATGAGCGGGCAGGGCGAGGCGCTTCTCGCCGTACATGGGCGCGCGGGCGATGCCCGCACGGCAAATTTGGCGGTGGCCAATTCCGCGGAACGGCGCCGCCTCACCGAGCCCGCCGAACTCTTCAAGGGCCTCGGGTTCGAATTTTGGGAGCCGACCGTACCGGCGGTGCTCGGCGCCGTGTTGCCCGACGGGCCGGCAGCGCGCGCCGGGATGAAATCGGGCGATGAGATCACGGCGATCGACGGCGAGCCGGTGCACAATTTTCATGATGTGATTGCGCGCGTCGCAGGACGGCCGGGCGAGGCCATCACCGTGCATTACCTGCGCGGCGGCGCGCCGTTCGATGCTCGCGTGGTGGTCGCGAGCGAACGCGTGGAGGGCAAATTGGTGGGCCGCATCCGCGTGACCACCGCCTCTAGCGTGAAGCTTCCCGACTGGCTCCTGACGCATACGGATTTGACGCCGCTTGCGGCGCTTGGACGTGCCGCGGGTGAAGCGGAAAACATGACCGTGCTGCAGGGGCGCCTCTTCTGGCGCATGCTCATAGGGCAAGTGTCGTTGAAGAATTTGAGTGGACCCCTGAGCATCGCTCAGTACGCGGGGGAGTCGGCGCAGGCGGGCTTCGCGCCCTTCTTAGGCTTCCTGGTGCTGATCTCGCTCAGCCTGGGTTTCTTGAACCTTCTGCCGGTGCCCATTCTCGACGGCGGCCAAATCGTCTTTCAGCTGGTGGAGTGGCTGAAGGGCACCCCGTTGTCCGAGCGCACGCAAGTGCTCGGGCAGCAGGTGGGGATTGCGCTCCTGGTGCTGCTCATGGGCGTTGCGCTATTCAACGACATAGCGCGCCAGTTCAACTGACCCAAACGCAGCGCAGTTCGGGCCAACTTCGCGTATGATAAATTGCCGATAGGCATTTGCATGCCTGTCATTCACTAATGAGGTAGGTGTGCCGTGAAGGGCGTTGTCAATTCAATAGTTTTGGGCTTGGGCGCTGTAGTGCTCTTCAGCGCTGCACCGGCGTGGGCAGCGGAATTGAAGTTTGCGGTGGTCGACTACGGCAAGTTGATGCAGGATGCCCCGCAGGCGAAGGCGGTCTCGGATTCGCTCAGGAGCGAGTTCACGCCGCGGCAGCGCGATTTGGCAGCGCAACAGGCTGCGGTCAAGGCGAAGGAAGACCGCCTGGAGAAAGATGGCGCGACCATGACGCAGGAGCAGCGCGCGCGCGCTGACAAAGAGCTGCGTGACGGCGCTCGGGATTTTTCGCGCAAGCAGAGCGAGCTGCAGGACGACTTCAATGCACGCAAGAACGAGGAAATGTCGCGCCTGCAACGTACGCTGATTGAAGAAGTGCGCACCTACGCCAAGGCGCAGGGATTTGACCTTGTATTTGCCGACGGCGTCATCTACTCGACGCCGACGCTCGACATCACGCCGGCGATCCTGGCGGCTCTACAGTCGCATGCAGGGCGAGCGGCACCCGCAGCTGCGCCTTCTACGACGCCGAGCCCGACGAGTCCTAAGACTCCGAGCCACTAAGTAGCGCCGGGCGCCTCTGCGGTCCGGCCGTGATGTCTGTTTCGCTCGGGGAGCTCGCAGTCCGATTCGGGTGTGAGCTCAATGGCGATCCTGACGTGCGCGTCGATGCCGTAGCCGCGCTCGGCGATGCTCACGGACGCGCGGTCTCCTTTCTCGCCCACTCGCGCTACCGGCGCGAGCTTGCGCATACGCGCGCCGCCGCGGTCATTCTCGAGGCCTCGGTGGTCGCGGATTGTCCGGTCGCGTCCCTCGTGTGTGAAAACCCGTACGCCACCTACGCGCGCATCGCGGCGTGGCTGCACCCGCCGCCGGCGGCGGCCGCCGGAGTGCATCCGTCCGCCATCATTGACGCCGCCGCGCGCGTCGATCCCAGTGCCCACATCGCAGCGTGCGCAGTCATTGGCGCAGGCGCTGCCATCGGTGCGCGCGCATTCATCGGTCCGCACTGCTTCATCGCCGCAGGCGCAACTGTCGCCGAGGATGTGCGGCTCGTCGCCCGCGTGACGCTGCTTGAGCGTGTCACACTCGGCCCGCGAGTGCTCGTGCACCCGGGAGCGGTGCTCGGCAGCGATGGTTTTGGCTTTGCGCCCGAGCGCGGCGCGTGGGTCAAAGTTCCGCAGCTCGGCGGGGTGCAAGTGGGCGCCGATGTGGAAATCGGCGCCAACACGACCATCGATCGCGGCGCGATCGGCGACACTGTCATCGAGGAGGGCGTGAAGCTCGACAATCAGATCCAGATCGGCCACAACGTTCGCATCGGCGCGCATTCGGTGCTGGCGGCCTGCACGGGCGTTTCGGGCAGCGCCACGATAGGGCGGCACTGCATGGTGGGCGGCGCAGTCGGCATCGTCGGACATCTGTCCATCTGCGACGAAACGATCATCACGGGATATTCCATGGTTAGCCATTCCATCAGGCGCCCCGGCGTATACTCGAGCGGCATTCCAGTGGAGGAGGCAGGCGTTTGGCGGCGGATCGTCGGACGCGTCAAACGGATCGACTCATGGGCCGCGCGCCTCGCAGCGGTGGAACGGAAGACGAATATCCGGGGCGGCGCTGCGCGGAGCACAGAGGATGAATGACCCGATTCAGCTCGACATTTTAAAGATTCTTGACCTCTTGCCGCATCGGTATCCGTTTTTGCTCGTCGACCGGGTGCTCGAGTGCCGATCAGGGGAGAGCATCCGCGCGCTGAAGAACGTGACTTACAACGAGCCGTTCTTTCCCGGGCACTTTCCGGTGCGGCCGGTGATGCCCGGCGTCATGATCATCGAGGCGTTGGCGCAGACGGCGGGCATTCTTGCATTCGTCACCTCCGGCATCGTCCCGAATGCGTCGCGGCGTTTTTATTTTGTGGGCATCGACAAGGCGCGCTTTAGGAAGCCCGTCGAGCCCGGCGACCAGCTGCTGCTGAGCGCCAAGCTCGAGCGCAGCTTCAAGGGCATCTGGCGCTTCTCCACCGTCGCCGTGGTCGGCGAAGACGAGGTGGCGCACGCGGACATGATGGTCGCTCCGGAAGTGAGCAAATAATGCGGCGCGTGGGCACGCAGGCGAGCGTCGATCTGAAGAAGGACGCGCGCATTGATCCGCACGCGCTCGTCTCGCCGCAGGCCGAGCTTGCGCCCGACGTCACGGTGGGCCCGTTCGCAGTCATCGACGCGGACGTCGTCATTGGAGCGGGCACGACCGTCGGTGCGCATGCGGTGATCAATGGACCGACGCGTATCGGCGCTCGAAATCGCATTTTTCAATTCGCGTCCATCGGCAGCGATCCGCAGGACAAGAAGTACCGCGGCGAGCGGTCCTTTCTGGAGATCGGCGATCAGAACGTGTTCCGCGAGTTCTGCACCGTCAACCGCGGCACCGCCAACGACCAGGGCGTCACGCGCATCGGCAGCCACAATCTCCTCATGGCCTACACGCATGTCGCGCATGACTGCGTGCTCGGCGACAACATCGTCATGGCCAACTGCGCAACGCTCGCCGGGCACGTGCATATCGGTGACTGGGTGCACATGGGCGGCCTGTCGGCGGCACATCAATTCTCCAAGATCGGGGTGCATGCCTTCATCGCCAACAACACTGCGGTGACACGCGACGTGCCGCCGTTCGTGATGGCGGTCGGGCAGCCGGCCGAGCCGCACTCCATCAATGCCGAGGGCATGCGGCGCCGCGGCTTCACGGCCGAGCAGATCCGCAATGTGCGCAATGCCTTTCGCATCCTCTATCAGTCCGAATTGAAGCTGGTCGATGCGGTCGAGCGTCTGCAGGCGCTTGCAGTCTCGCAGCCTGAAGTGCGCGTGTTCGTCGATTTCATCGGAACCTCGACGCGTAGCCTGGTCAGATGAGCGCGGCGGCGGGCGAGCGCGCCGCCGGCGGAATGCTGCGCATCGGCTTCGTGGCGGGGGAGTCTTCCGGGGATCAACTGGGAGCGGCGTTGATTGATGCATTGCGCGCGCGCGTGCCGCGGCTCGAATGCTTTGGCGTCGCAGGCCCGAGGATGATCGCGGCCGGATGCGAGGCGTGGGCGAACGCTGAGGAACTTGCCGTGATGGGACTTGCGGAAGTGCTCAGGCATTTGCCGCGACTGCTGCGCCTGCGCCGCCGGCTCGTCGAGCGCTTTGTCGCGGCCCGGCCGCAGGTTTTCGTCGGCATCGATGCGCCGGAATTCAATCTGGGTCTCGCCGCGCGGCTGAAGGCGCGCGGCATTTGTACGGTGCAGTACGTGAGCCCCCAGGTTTGGGCGTGGCGGCAGGGACGCGTGCGCACCATCGGGCGCGCCTGTGATCTCGTGCTGTGTCTGTTGCCCTTCGAAACGAGCTTCTACGAAAGTCACGGCGTGCGCGCAGTCTTTGTCGGCCATCCGCTCGCGGATCAGATCGCGCTCGACACGGACCGCGGCGCGGCGCGACGCGCGTTGCAGATCCCCGAGGACGCGAAGGTCATCGCGATTCTACCCGGCAGCCGGGTGAGCGAAGTTGCCCGCTTGGGCGAGGACTTTGCCGGCGCCGCAGCGTGGATCGCCGCGCAGCGACCGGCCGTGGAGTTCATTGCCCCGATGGCGACGCGCGCCGTGCGCGAGGTGTTTGAGCGCCAGGCGGCCGCCGCGCTGCCGCGCATCCGCCTGACCGATGGCCGCGCGCGCGAGGCGCTGGCCGCCTGCAATGTCGCGCTCGTCGCCTCGGGCACCGCGACGCTCGAGACCTTGTTGTCGCAGCGCCCCATGGTGGTCGCGTACCGGCTGTCGGCGGCCACGGTGTTTGTCGCGCGACGGCTTGCCCTCGTGAAGTCGCCCTACATGGCGCTACCCAATCTGCTCGCCGGCCGGCCCCTCGTGCCGGAGTTTTTCCAGGACGAGGTCACTGCGCAGGCCCTCGGCAGCGCGCTGCTGCGCGAGCTCGACGACCCGGCGCGCACCGCGACACTGGTTGCGCAGTTTCGCCGCATGCACGTGGAGCTGCGCACCAGTGCCGCCGAGCGCGCCGCGAACGCGATTCTCGAGTGTGCGGGCATCCGCGCATGACGCGCGGAGTTCAAATTTCGCGGCGCGCGCGCATCGCCGGCGTCGATGAGGCGGGCCGCGGGCCGCTCGCAGGGCCCGTGGTGGCCGCGGCCGTCATTCTGAACGCACGGCGGCCAATCGCGGGGCTTGCGGATTCAAAAGTATTGCCGCCCGAGGAGAGGACGAGGCTCGCGCTCCTCATTCGCACCCGCTCGCTCGCCTGGGGAATCGGCTGGTCCGATTCTGAGGAGATTGACAGTCTCAATATCCTGCAGGCGACGCTGCTTGCGATGCGGCGCGCGCTCCTGTGCCTGCCCTTATGTCCCACTCACGTGCAGGTGGACGGTAATCGCCCGCCGCGCCTCACGGATCTCCTCGCCGGCTGTACGGTCGAGACCGTGGTCGGCGGGGATGCGACGGTGGATGCGATCAGCGCCGCGTCAATTCTCGCCAAGGTATTTCGCGACGCTCTGATGGAGCGCATGGACGCGCACTACCCGGGGTTTGATCTTGCGACTCACAAGGGCTACGCGACGCCGGGCCATCTCGCCGCGCTCAAGGTGCGCGCGCCGACGCCGCTGCACCGGCGCTCCTTCGAGCCGGTGCGCGAGGCGCTCGCGGCGCTATTATCGACGCCATGACCTGCGGATTCGTCCATCTGCGACTGCATACCGAGTATTCGCTCGTGGACAGCGTGGTGCGCGTCGAGGAGCTCGTCGACGCGGTGCTTGCGGCCGAAATGCCGGCCGTGGCGCTCACCGACCAGAGCAACCTCTTCGGCATGGTGAAGCTGTACCGCGCGTCGCTAGAACGCGGCATCAAGCCGATCGTCGGCGTGGACCTCCTGGTGCGCGAAGGCGGCGAGCGATCGCAGCCGACGCGCCTGACGCTCCTGTGCCAATCCGAGATCGGCTATCGCAACGTCACGCGGCTCTTGAGTCGCGCCTACCTTGAAGGGCAGCAGCGTGGCATTGCGCTCATCGACCGCCGCTGGCTGAGCGCGGAGTCTTTGCGCGGTCTCATTGCGCTCTCCTGCGCGACTGAAGGCGATGTCGGCCGCGCGCTCGTCAACGGCCAGGACGCCGAAGCAGAACGGGCGTGCGGATTCTGGTGCGGGCTCCTGGAAGATCGCTTTTATCTGGAACTGCAACGCGTGGGCCGGCCGGGCGAAGAGGAATACATCGCAGGAGCGGTGGCGCTCGCGCTGAAGCACTCCATTGCCGTGGTCGCAACCAACGACGTGCGTTTTTTGAAGCCCGAGGATTTCGAGGCGCACGAAGCGCGCGTGTGCATTCATGAGGGCGCTCTGCTCGCCGACACCGGGCGCGTGCGCCGCTATACGGCGCAGCAGTACCTGCGTACCCCGCGCGAGATGGCAGTGCTGTTTGCCGACCTGCCCGAGGCGCTCGCGAATTCGGTTGAAATCGCGCGCCGTGCCAGCCTCATTCTGCGGCTTGGCGAGATGCACATGCCGCACTATCCCGTTCCGGACGGAACGAGCGCGGCGGACTTTCTGCGCGAGGCGTCGGCGCGCGGTCTTGAACGGCGCCTGGCACTCGAGCGCGACGCGGCGCGCATCGAGCAGCGCCAAGCCCGCTTGCAGAGCGAGCTCGATGTCATCTGCCAGATGGGCTTCGCGAGCTATTTTCTCATCGTGGCGGATTTCATCCGCTGGGCGCGCGAAAACTCGGTGCCGGTGGGCCCGGGGAGGGGCTCGGGTGCCGGCTCTCTCGTGGCCTATTGCCTCGGCATCACGGACTTAGACCCGCTCGAATACGATCTCCTCTTTGAGAGGTTTCTCAATCCGGAACGCGTGTCCATGCCCGACTTCGACGTCGACTTCTGCATGGAAGGCCGCGATCGGGTCATCGACTACGTCGCCGACAAATACGGTCGCGACCGCGTCTCGCAGATCATTACTTACGGGACGCTGGCGGCGAAGGCGGTGGTGCGCGATGTTGGGCGCGTGCTCGGCATGAGTTACGGCTTCGTCGACCGCATCGCCAAGCTCATCCCCTTCGAGCTCGGCATTACGCTTGCCGATGCGCTCGTCAAGGAGCCGGAGCTGGCGCGCCTCTATGAGGCCGAAGACGAGGTGCGCAATCTCATCGATCTCGCGCGCTCCCTCGAGGGACTCACGCGCAACGCCGGTACTCACGCGGGCGGTGTGGTCATCGCGCCGTCGCCGCTCACCGACTTTGCGCCGCTCTACTGTGAAGAAGGCGCGACCAGCGTCGTGACGCAGTTCGACAAGGATGACGTGGAAGCGGCGGGGCTCGTGAAGTTCGATTTCCTCGGGCTGCGCACCCTCACCATCATCGACAAGGCGGTGCGCACCATCAATCCGCTACGCGCTGCGCGCGGCGAGGCGCCGCTCGACATCAATGCCTTGCCGATGAACGATGCCAGGACCTACGCGCTGGTCAAATCCTGTCGCACCACCGCGGTCTTTCAACTCGAATCGCGCGGCATGAAGGACCTCATCCGCCGTCTGCAGCCCGACCGCTTCGAGGATATCGTGGCGCTCGTTGCGCTTTTTCGCCCGGGACCGCTGCAGTCGGGCATGGTGGATGATTTCATCGAGCGCAAGCACGCCCCGGCCAACACGCCCATCGACTACCTGCATCCGGACATCAAGAGCGTTCTGGCGCCGACCTACGGCGTCATTCTCTACCAGGAGCAGGTGATGCAGATCGCGCAGGTGCTGGCCGGCTACACGTTGGGCGGCGCCGATCTGTTGCGGCGGGCGATGGGCAAGAAGAACGCCCACGAGATGGCTCAGCAGCGCTCGGTGTTCGTCGATGGGGCGGTCGCGCGCGGCGTTGCGCCACAGCGTGCCGCGCACATATTTGATCTGATGGAAAAGTTCGCAGGCTACGGATTCAACAAGTCGCACTCGGCGGCGTACGCGCTCCTCGCCTATCAGACCGCGTACCTGAAAGCTCACTACACGGCCGCATTCATGGCGGCGGTGCTGACCGCCGACATGGATCGCACCGAAAAAGTCGTGTATTTGATCCAGGAATGCAAGGAGCTCGGCATTGCCGTGCAGCCGCCGGATCTCAATACCTCGGTCTACGAGTTTGCAGTCGGCGATGAGCGCAGTATCCGCTACGGCCTGGGCGCGGTGAAGGGAGTCGGTGAGGCGGCGGTGCGGGCCATCATCGGTGAACGCGAGGCGCGCGGTGGCTACGCCAGTCTTGAGGATCTGTGCCGGCGACTTGATTTGCAAAAAGTTAACCGCCGCGTGCTCGAGGCGCTCATCAAATCCGGCAGCCTCGATGGCTTTGGAGTCAATCGCGCGGCGCTGATGCTGCAATTGGGCGAGGCCATGCAGCGCGGCGATCAGGGCGCGCGCGCGCAGGAGGCGGGACAGGTCGATCTTTTCGGCCTGGCTCCCGAGGAGCGCACGGCCGCGATGTCGGTCACGCCGGCGGCAGCCGCGCCGGATTGGAGCGAGGCGCTCAGGCTCGCCGGTGAACGCGAGACGCTCGGCCTATATCTGACCGGCCATCCCATCGCCCGCGTGGAGCAGCATCTGCCGCGCTTCGTGTCGCATAGGATCGGGGATCTTCTGGGCGAGCGGCCCTTCGCGCAGGCGAGTCGCGGCTTCACCGCAGGCCGCTCGGTCACCGTGGCGGGCCTCATTGATGAGATCAGAAAGCGCGGCGCGCGCATCAGCTTGAGTCTCGATGACCGCTCGGGACGCATCGAGGTGACGCTGTTCGACGAAGTCTTTCAGCGGCATCGCGATCTCATCATCAAGGATGCGTTGGTGCTCATCGAGGGGCTCCTGCGCTTCGATGAGTTCTCCGATGGCTGGCGCCTGGGCGCGCGCCGCATTACTGACCTCGACCAGGCGCTCGAGAGCCAGGCGCGGCGCATCGTTCTCAAATGGCCGCCGGAGCGCGCGCCGGGTGCCTTTGAGGAGCTCGCGCAGATTCTCGGGCGCTTCCGGCCTGGGCCGTGTCCGGTCACGATTGAGTATCGCGCCGCCGCTGCCAGCGGCGCACTGACGCTCGGCCCTGAGTGGAGCGTGCGTCCAGCGCGCGAGCTCCTGTTTGCCCTCGAGGAACTCGTCGGCCGCCAGGGGATCGAGCTGCGCTTCGGTGCACCCCCCACGGCGGGTCTAGCCGAGAGCCTTGCGGATGCCGGGCCGCGCCCGTAACCTCCCAATCCCTCTCGCGGAATAGTAACTTCTGCAATGGCCGTTGCGTTTCTCGACTTCGAACAGCCGATCGCGGAGCTCGAAGCAAAGATCGAAGAGCTCAAGCACATTGCTTCGGAAGACCCCGAAGTCAATATTCGCGACGAGATCACGCGCCTGCAGGCCAAAAGCCGGCAGCTGACGACGCACATCTTTGCCAACCTCACGCCCTGGCAGATCACGCAGCTCGCGCGCCATCCGCATCGGCCCTACACCCTCGACTACGTGAACGTCATGTGCCACGAGTTTCAGGAGCTGCACGGCGATCGCATGTTTGGCGACGATCTTGCGATCGTCGGTGGGCTTGCGCGCCTGGGCGACCGCGCGGTGATGGTCCTCGGCCATCAGAAAGGGCGCGACACCAAGGAGCGCGTGCGGCGCAACTACGGCATGCCCAAGCCCGAGGGCTATCGCAAGGCGCTGCGCCTGATGCGCCTCGCCGAGCGATTTGGGCTGCCGCTCATCACCTTCATCGATACCCCCGGTGCGTACCCCGGCGTCGGCTCCGAGGAGCGCGGCCAGAGCGAGGCCATCGCGCGTAATCTTTATGAGATGTCGGTGTTGCGCATTCCGATCATCACCGTCGTCATCGGCGAAGGCGGCTCGGGGGGCGCGCTTGCCATCGGCGTGGGCGATCGGCTCCTGATGCTACAGTACAGCACCTATTCCGTGATCACGCCCGAGGGGTGCGCCTCCATCTTGTGGAAGAGCGCCGAAAAGAAGGAAGCCGCCGCCGATGCGATGGGCCTGACCGCGCAGCGCCTGGCGCAGCTTGGCCTCATCGACGAGGTTCTCGAGGAGCCGTTGGGCGGCGCGCATCGCGACCCGGCGCAGATGTCGGAGCATCTTAAGGCCGCTCTCATGCGGCACCTCGCAACCCTCGAAGAGGTGAGCCGCGAGGAGTTGCGGGCAGTGCGCGTCGCGAAGATTGCCGCATTCGGTGTGTATTCCGAAACCTCCTCGTGAGGCGTCGCGTGCGCCCGGCGGCGTTTGGTCCGCGATGGCTACGCGCGCAACTGACGGCGCTCCTGCCGAACTTCGCAACTTATCCGATCTGCGTAGCCTATAGCGGCGGCGTCGATTCTACCGCGCTGCTCACGGCTCTCGCGCGCATCCCGCGTCTTAAGCTGCGCGCGTTGCACATCAATCACGGCCTGCATCCCCTGGCGAAATCATGGAGCACGCACTGCCAAAGATTCGCCCGTCAGTTGGGCGTGCCGCTCCAGGTCGTTCGCGTGCGGGTGCCGCGCACACCGGGCGAGTCCTTGGAGGCGCAGGCGCGCGATGCGCGCTACGCGGCATTCGCTCGCGAGCTCCAAGCCGACGAGATCCTTATGATGGCGCATCAGGCGGACGATCAGCTCGAGACCGTGTTCCTGCAGCTCCTGCGCGGCGCGGGAGTCGCGGGAATCGCGGCGATGCCGCTGTGGGTGCGCTTTGCCGGCGGCTGGCTTGCGCGCCCGCTGCTTGAGCGCTCGCGCGCCGAATTGGCCGCCTGGGTAAGTGCGCGCCGTCTCAACTGGATCGAGGATGTGACGAACGCCGACGAGCGGCTCGATCGCAACTACCTGCGTCGCCAGGTGCTGCCGCGGATTCGTTCGCGCTGGCCCGCGAGCGCAAGCGCGGTCGCGCGCAGCGCGCGCCATGCGGCGCAAGCGCAGCGCATGCTCGAAGAGCTCGGCCGCGCCGATGTCAATAAAGCCGCGGACGGCGCCGCCGTGACCGTGACGGGGCTGCGCGCGCTCTCGAGCGAGCGGCGCGCGAATGCGCTGCGGGTGTGGATCGCTCAAGGCGGCTGGCCCGTGCCGGATGCGCGACGCCTGGAGGAGCTTGCAGGTCCGGTGCTGGCGGCGCGATGCGATGCGAATCCTGCGGTCGCCTGGGCGGGTGTAGTCGCGCGACGGCATGCCGATCGGCTCGCGATCCATGCGGTCGGCGCCACAGCGCCGGATGTTGAGCTCGCCTGGGCATGGCGCACCACGCCAAAGCTTAGGTTGCCTGGCGCGCTGGGTACGCTTGCGCTCGCGGCTGATGTGCGCGGCCCGCTCGATCTTGCACTTCTGCCGGGTGCGCTCACCGTGCGCTGGCGCGCGGGCGGCGAGCGCCTGCGGCCTCACTCGGGCGGCCCGAGCCGCGCGCTGAAGACGCTGCTGCAGGAGGCAAAGGTGCCGCCCGATGAGCGCGCGCGCCTGCCGCTCATCTTCGCAGGCCCACGACTCATCGCCGTGGCGGACCTGTACAGCGATGTGTCCATTCACGCAAGCTCGCGCGCCGCGCGCCGCGCTCGCATCCACTGGCGGCACCCGTGAAGATCTTTGCCGTGCGCGCGCGATTTTGCTAGTCTGCCTGCCCGTCGTCCATGCAGCCGTGCGGCTGCGGCTTTCCTCCGACGGGATCCCTTAATGTCGCGATTTGTTTTCGTCACCGGTGGCGTCGTTTCCTCTTTGGGCAAGGGCATCGCCGCAGCCTCGCTCGGCGCTATTCTTGAGGCGCGTGGGCTCAAGGTCGCAATGGTGAAGCTTGATCCATACATCAATGTGGATCCGGGAACCATGAGCCCTTTTCAGCACGGTGAAGTGTTTGTCACCCAGGACGGCACCGAGACGGATCTTGATCTTGGGCACTACGAGCGCTTCGTGCGCACCACCACCGGCCGCCACAGCAATTTCACCACCGGGCGCATCTACGAGCGCGTCATCGCCAAGGAGCGCCGCGGCGACTATCTCGGCGCGACCGTGCAGGTCATCCCGCACATCACCGACGAGATCAAAAGGAGCGTGCAGTTGGGGGCGGGCGGCGCGGATGTTTGCATGGTGGAGATCGGGGGCACGGTCGGTGACATCGAGTCGCTGCCGTTTCTCGAGGCCATCCGCCAGCTGGGGATCGAGCTCGGCCGCAGCAACTGCGTCTACATGCATCTCACGCTCGTCCCCATCGTCGGCGGATCCGGCGAAATCAAGACCAAGCCGACCCAGCATTCGGTGAAGGAGCTGCGCGGCATCGGCATCCAGCCCGACGTGCTCTTGTGCCGCTGCAAGCAGCCGCTGCCCGAGGAGCAGCGCCGCAAGATCGCGCTCTTCACGAGCGTCGAGGAGCGCGCGGTCATCTCCGCCGTCGATGCCGAGGACATCTATCAGATTCCGATCCTGCTGCATGATCAGGGCCTCGACGACATCGTCATCGAAAAGCTGCGTCTGCAGGTGCCGGCGACCGATTTGCCCGAATGGCGCCACGTCGTGAGCGCCAAGGCGAATCCGGATGGGCGGGTCGACATCGCCATGGTCGGCAAGTACGTGCAGATCCGTGATTCGTACATCTCGCTCAATGAGGCGCTGATGCACGCCGGTTTGAAATCGCGCACGCGCGTCAATATTCACTATGTCGAGTCGACCGACCTTGAGAAGGAGGGCACTCGGGCGCTTGCTGGAATGGACGCGATTCTGGTACCGGGCGGCTTCGGCGAGCGCGGCGTCGAGGGCAAGATCCAGGCCGTGCGCTACGCCCGCGAGCAGGGCATTCCGTATCTTGGCATCTGCCTCGGGATGCAGATGGCGGTCATCGAATTCGGTCGCCACGTGCTTGGGCTTGAGGATGCGAACAGCACCGAAATGAATCGCGCCACCGCGCATCCGGTGATTGCACTCATCACCGAGTGGCAGGATGCCGCGCGCGGCGCGCAGCAGCGCGACGAAACCTCCGGCAAGGGCGGCAGCATGCGCCTGGGGGCGCAGGAAGTGCTTCTTGGCGCGGGCACTTACGCGCGCGACATCTATAACAAGGATGCGATCATGGAGCGCCACCGCCACCGTTACGAATTCAATAATAACTATCTCGAGCGCTACAGCCGCTCGGGCATGCGCTTCTCGGGCTTTTCGCGCGACGGGCTGGTGGAGATCATCGAGCTGCCCAATCATCCGTGGTTCGTGGCAACGCAATTCCATCCGGAATTCATTTCCACGCCGCGCGATGGCCATCCGCTCTTCACCGGCTTCATCCGCGCGGCGCGCGAGCACCGCACCGCGCAGTTGCCGCAAGCCGCAGGAGCATGAAGCTCGCCGGCGAGGAAGTCGGTGTCGATCGCCCGTTCTTTCTGATTGCCGGGCCCTGCGTCATCGAAAGCGCCGCGCTCACGGAGGAGATCGCCGGACGTCTCGCCGAGATCACGACGCGCCTCAGCATCCCTTTCGTCTTCAAGGCGTCGTTCGATAAGGCCAACCGCTCCTCCGCCGCAAGCTTTCGCGGCCCCGGAATCGAAGGCGGACTCAAAGTGCTCGATGCCGTGCGCCGCGCCTTGGGCGTGCCGATCCTCACCGACGTGCATGAAGATACGCCACTCAGCGAAGTCGCCGCGGTAGTGGATGTGCTGCAAACGCCGGCTTTTTTGTGCCGGCAGACGAATTTCATCATCAACGCGGCAAGCCAGGGCATCCCGGTGAACATCAAGAAGGGGCAGTTTCTCTCCCCCGGCGAGATGGGCAATGTGGTCGCCAAGGCGCGCTCGACCGGCAACGACGCCATCATGGTATGCGAGCGCGGCTTCTCCTTCGGCTACAACAATCTGGTCTCCGACATGCGATCGCTTGCCATCATGCGAGCGACCGGTTGCCCGGTGGTGTTCGATGCCACCCATTCGGTGCAGCTGCCCGGAGGGCAGGGGTCATCCTCGGGCGGCCAGCGCGAATTCGTGCCGCTTCTGGCGCGCGCGGCGGTGGCCGCAGGCGTCGCGGGAATATTCATGGAGACCCATCCGGATCCCGACAAGGCGCTGTCGGACGGCCCGAACGCCTGGCCGCTTGCGCGGATGGAGTCGCTCCTCGTCACGTTGAAGGAGCTCGACCGCGCAGTGAAGTCAAAGCCGTTTGAGGAATCGCAGCTATGAGCAAAATCGCCGATATTCGCGGTCGCGAAATCGTCGACTCCCGTGGTAATCCCACGGTCGAAGCCGACGTCATTCTCGATTCGGGCGTGCGCGGTCGCGCCGCCGTGCCCTCAGGTGCCTCAACGGGATCGCGCGAAGCGGTGGAGCTGCGCGATGGCGATCCCAAGCGCTATCAGGGCAAGGGCGTGCTCAAGGCGGTTGAGAATATCAACACGGTGCTGGCGCCGGCGCTGGTGCGGCACGAAGTGCGTGACCAGGCGGGCATCGATGCCAAGATGATCGACCTCGATGGCACCGAGACCAAGGCGCATCTGGGAGCGAACGCGCTTCTCGCGGTGTCTTTGGCGGCAGCGCATGCCGCTGCCGCCGAGCAGCGCCAGCCGCTGTACGCTTACCTTGCGCAGCACCTGCTCGCCGGCCGCGAAGCCGTGATGCCCGTGCCGCAGATGAATATCGTCAACGGCGGCGCGCACGCCAACAACAGCCTCGACATCCAGGAGTTCATGATCCTGCCGGTGGGCGCGCCCAATTTTCGCGAGGCTCTGCGCTACGGCGCCGAGATCTTCCATACGCTGAAAAAGCTCCTCGCCAAACGGGGCCTTTCGACCACGGTCGGCGATGAGGGCGGATTCGCACCCGACCTAGGTTCCAACGAGGAGGCCCTCGGCATTATTCTCGAGGCCATAGAGCAGGCGGGCTATAAGGCCGGAGGCAACATCTTCCTCGGGCTCGATGTCGCAAGCTCGGAGCTCTTCAAGGACGGTGGGTACGAGCTGGCTTCCGAGAAGCGCCGCTTCAGCGCCACCGAGTTCACAGGCTACCTTGCGGATCTCGCGGCCAAGTATCCCATCGTCACCATCGAGGATGGCATGAGCGAGGTCGACTGGGGAGGGTGGGGGGAGCTCACGCGCGCGCTCGGCAAGCGCGTGCAACTCGTGGGCGATGATCTCTTCGTCACCAATACCAAAATATTGAAGCGCGGAATTGACGACGAGGTCGCCAATGCGATTCTCATCAAGCCGAATCAGATCGGCACGCTCTCCGAGACCCTGGCGGCCATCGACATGGCCGATCGCGCGCACTATGCCTGTGTCATCTCACATCGCTCCGGGGAGACCGAGGATACGACCATCGCCGACATCGCGGTTGCCACCGCCGCGACTCAGATCAAGACGGGCTCGCTGTCGCGCTCCGACCGGATGGCAAAGTACAACCAGCTTCTGCGCATCGAGGCTGAACTCGGCAAGGTGCGCTACGCGGGGCGCGACGCATTTCCCGTCAAGTGCTAGGCTCTGCCCCCGTGAAATGGCTTGCCGCTGCTTTGTTCGTCGTCGTGGTTCTGCTGCAGTACCGGCTGTGGCTCTCGGCGAACGGCGTGCAGGAGTACACGCGCCTTGAGAGCGCGGTCGCGCAGCAGACAAGCGAGGATGAGCATCTGGCGGATCGCAACCGGCAACTCGCGGCCGAAGTGCGCGATTTGAAGAGTGGCTTCGGCGCCCTCGAGGAGCGCGCGCGCTCAGATCTGGGCATGATCGGCAACAACGAGACCTTCTACCAGGTCGTGCCGGCGCACGCGCAGCAGCAGGCGAGTCCACCTACCCGAACCGCCGCGCGGTGACCGGGAGCCTCGAGCACCCGGCAGTGCGGTACTGGCTCGTCATGCCGGCTGCGGGCAGTGGCCGCAGATTCGGTCATCCCCTACCCAAGCAATACGCACCGCTCTGCGGTCGCACCGTGATCGAGTGGGCGCTCGCGCCCTTCATTGCGGATGCGCGCTGCGCGGGAGTGGTCGTCGCCATCGCTGCGGCGGATTCGCACTGGCAGCGCGTGGCGCCGCGGCTGCCGAGCGTCGAGGTGGCGCCCGGAGGTGCGGCGCGCAGCGATTCGGTGCGAAGCGCGCTCCTCGTGCTCTCAGGACGCGCGAATTCCGATGACTGGGTGCTGGTGCACGATGCGGCGCGGCCGTGTCTGACGGTGGCCGACCGCGACCGGCTGCTCAGCGAACTCGGCAGTCACTCGGTCGGGGGACTTTTGGCGACGAGAGCCGCGGATACGCTGAAGCGCGCGGCCGAGAATCTGAGTGTGGCGATGACGCTCGACCGCACCGACCTGTGGCGCGCCCTCACCCCGCAGATGTTTCGCTACGGACCCTTGTGCGCGGCGCTCGATGCGGCGAAGGCGCTCGAGCGCAGCCCGAGCGATGAGGCGCAGGCCTTTGAGTGGCTGGGCGAACATCCGGCGCTCATCGAAGGTTCCGCGGCCAATTTGAAGGTGACGAGTCTGAGTGATCTCGCGCTCGCCGAGGCGTTGCTCGCCGCGAGGGGCAGTTCCCCATGAGGGTCGGCACCGGCTTTGACGTGCATGCCTTTGGCCCGGGCGATTTCATCATGCTGGGCGGCGTGCGCGTGCCGCACTCGCACGGCGTCGTTGCGCATTCGGATGGCGACGTGGTGCTGCATGCGCTGTGCGATGCGCTCTTGGGTGCCGCAGGCCTCGGCGACATCGGCGAGCACTTCGCGAACCATGATCCTAAGTGGCGCGGCGCGGACAGCGCGCAGTTCGTGCAGCGGGTCCTGGCGATGCTCAAAGCCCGCGAGCTCGTCGTCGGAAATGTCGATATCTCGGTGCTGGCCGAGGTTCCGAAGATCGCGCCGCATCGTGAGGCGATGCGCCGCCAAATTGCGGCCCTGCTGCAAGTGCCTATAGAGAAGGTCAATGTGAAGGCGACGACCACGGAAGGGCTGGGCTTTCTCGGCCGCGCCGAAGGCATCGCGGCACAGGCCATCGCGCTCCTTCTTGAAACGCGCGCGGCCGACGGGCCTCAGCGCGACAGCAGCACATAGAGCGCGCCGGTTCCCCCGTCGGTCGGCGGCGCGGATACAAATGCAACGACCGTCACGATGCGGCGCAGCACATTGCTTACGACGTTTTTCAACACCGGCCCGCGATGACCGGAGCGCAGCCCCTTGCCGTGCACGATGCGCACGCAGCGGATGTCGCGCTGGAGCGCATTGGCGAGAAAGGCCGCGAGCGCCGCCTTCGCCTGCACGACGTTGAGCCCATGCAGGTCGAACTCCGCCTCCACGCGGTACAGTCCGCGGCGCAGATTGCGCACCACCGCCGGCTGCACGCCCGCGCGGCGGAAGACGAGCTCCTCGCCCCCGCCGACGAAGAGATCATCGATGGGGCCTTCCAGGCTTTCGAGGAGCACGGCCTTGCGGTCAGCCCGGGCGAAACGGGCGCGGGGAGGCACGGGCTTCTTTTTTTCCGGCGCTCCTCGGTCGCGTCCCAGTGGCTTCACATCACGAACCGCAGCTCTGAAGAGCTCCGCGTCCTCATCGGCAACCCGCTTCACGCTACCTCCAACTGCATTCTTTTGAGTATATTGACGCGCCCGCCGAGGGCGGTAGTTCTCATCGCTCCGCCGTGAATATCTTAATCAGCAACGACGACGGATACCGATCCGACGGCATCCGCCGCCTGGCAGCGGCGCTCACCGCGCTGCCCGGGGTGACTGTGACCGTCATGGCGCCAGAGCGCAATCGCAGCGGCGCCAGCAACTCGCTCACCCTCGATGTGCCGCTGCGCGTCACCCAGGTTGAACCCGGGGTGTATTTCGTGGCGGGCACGCCGACGGATTGCGTGCATCTGGCGGTCTCCGGCTTCTTTGACAAGGAGCACGACATTGTCGTCTCCGGCGTCAACGACGGCGCGAACCTGGGCGATGATGTGCTGTATTCGGGAACGGTGGCGGCCGCCATCGAGGGGCGCTTCCTGGGATTGCCGGCCATCGCCATTTCGCTGTGCACTCAGCCGGAGAGCCGCGGGCACTTCGATACCGGCGCGGAGGTCGCTGCGCGCCTGGTGCGGCAGCTCCTGCGCCATCCGCTCGATCGCGCCTTGATCTTGAACGTCAACGTGCCCGATCTGCCCCTCGCGGAGCTCAACGGCTTTCGCACCACACGCTTAGGGTTCCGCCATCGCTCCGAGCCCATGGTGCGGGCGCAGGATCCTCGGGGCCGGCCCGTGTACTGGGTGGGGCCCGCCGGGCGCGAGCAGGATGCGGGTCCGGGCACCGACTTCGATGCGGTGGCCGAGGGCTTCGTTTCGGTGACGCCGCTGCAGATCGATCTCACGCGCCATGCCGCAATGCCGCTCCTGTCGAGCTGGCTCGAAGGGATCGATGACTGACGTTCGCATCACCGGCATCGGCATGACCTCGGCGCGCACGCGCGACCGACTCGTGCAGCGCCTGCGCGATCAGGGCATCGCCAATCCCGCGGTCCTCGAGCGCATCCGCAATGTGCCGCGGCACATCTTCGTCGACGAGGCGCTCGGCAGCCGCGCCTACGAGGACACGGCCCTGCCGATTGGCTTCGGCCAGACGATCTCGCAGCCCTACATCGTCGCGCGAATGACGGAGGCGCTCCTCGACGGCGGTCCTCTGGCGCGGGTGCTCGAGATCGGCACCGGGTGCGGTTACCAGACTGCGGTGCTCTCGCCCCTCGTGACGACGCTCTTCACCATCGAACGCATTGCACCCCTGATGGAGCGCGCCCGCGAACGCATCAAAGAGCTCGGCATGCGCAACGTACGCTTCCGCCATGGGGACGGCAGCGTCGGTTGGAAGGCCCATGGGCCGTTTGACGGCATCCTCGTCGCGGCGGCGCCGCTGAGTGTTCCGGAGGCATGGCTGCAGCAGTTGAAGCCGGGCGGCAGGCTCATCGTGCCGGTGGGAGCCGAGGGCGAGCAGCAACTTGTGCGTTACACGCAGAAAGAACAGAGGCTCGAAAAACAAACGCTCGGGCCCGTCGCCTTCGTGCCGCTTCTGGGCGGCATGAGCTGATTTTCGCCAATGTCTTACATTAAATAAGAACGCTAATACGTTGAATATAATCGAGTATTAAAATATGGAATTTTGTAGCCGCGCGCGCTTTTACGGGAAAAGGTGGCTATTTCTGCAGCGAGAGAGCGATATTTGGGCCGCATTCACGATGTTTTCTCCCGCCGAAAATCCTTGATGAACAAGCCTCTTGCGCTGATATCTAGGACGTGAGTAACATGTCGCGGAACACAGACAGGAGTGCGTGGCAAAGCGACCAGAAGAAGACACGGGGCGGAGGGGAGTGATAGAAAAGCAATAATATTTGAAAGAATAAAAACAATGCGGATGCAATTGTTCGAGTCTGTCAGCTTCGAATGATTGTTGGGTTGGTTGAAGCTTTCTCCCCCCGTGTCTTCTTTTGGTCGCTTTTTTTTAACGCGGCTCCTTTTTTAAGAACAGCGCCGCGGCGACACGCCGCTCCTCCTGCACCAAGATGTTGAAGGTGCGGCACGCGGCCCCCAAATCCATCACTTCCAACGCGATCCCGTGCTGAGCCAACAGCGCTCGCAGGTTGGCGGGCGCAGCGCGCAACTCTGCCGCCGCTCCCAGGAGCACGATCTGCGGAGTCAGTGCCAGAAGCGGCGCCAGCAGAATGAGGTTGAGCTCATCGGGCGTCGTCACCGACCAATCTGTGATAAGTGTGTCGGCCGTGACGATGCAGCTTGCCACCACGATCCGCTCGCCGATCCGCAGCTCGTGCTCCGAGTACGCGCGGATGAGATTGATGCCGGCGCGGGCATCGAGTGTGAACTTCATGGCACTAAAATACCCCCTCGTGCGCGAACTCGTCATCGTCGTTTCCGATCTCTATCTGCCCGAGGAGGGTCGCGCCGACTCTGTCGCGCTGCCGGGGCTCGAGCGCATGGCGCGTTTTGGAAAGAAAAGCGTGCTCGCGGGAGGCTGGCGGCCCTGGCTTGCACGTCACGTCGGCTGCGAAGCCCTCGCCCTTGAGGCGCCGGCCTGCGTCGCCGCACGTTGCTGCGATGCAGATATCGCGGGCGCCGTCTGGCTTGCGACGCCGGTGCATTGCATCGCGGGACTCTCGAGCCTGCACCTGGAGCATCGTGGCCTCCTGAAGCTGCCGATGGCGACGCTCACCGCGCTCGCTGCCGATTTTCAGGCGGTGTTTTCCGGAACGGACTTCGCGCTGCAGCCTCTTGCAAGCGGCGGCTTTCTCCTCGCAGGCCCGGCAA
>Ga0302326_10001257_pt1 | contig 65315 bp, 66 predicted proteins | sample Palsa_T0_3_FD_202264 | JGI IMG/M metagenome (GOLD analysis project Ga0302326, IMG submission 202264) | Peat permafrost microbial communities from Stordalen Mire near Abisko, Sweden - Palsa_T0_3 | ecosystem: Environmental > Terrestrial > Soil > Palsa > Peat permafrost | place: Sweden: Abisko...
AGAGCCGGGATGTCCCTCGACGGACTCGAGGCACCGAAAAGCGAGCCCTGGAGCCTCTTCTGAAAAAGGACCAGGTGGCGGAGGGAGAGCGGGAGCGCAACGTCGTCGGCAGCTCTGGGTAGACCGGTCATGACGCACGTGCCGGCCTTCCGTATGGAGTCGACTGCCTGGGCAATGTGCTCGCCCTTCGTAAGCCCCACGCAGACAATGCAGGAGTCGGCTCCCTGTCCGTTGGTAAAGCTCTGGGCGATGGTGGTCGCCTCCTCCATGGAGGCGACGGCATGGGTTGCCCCGAACTGCAAGGACGCTGACCTCTTCATCTCGACCGGATCGACGGCGATGACCACGGATGCACCGGCGTGAGCCGCGCCCTGCACGGCATTCATCCCGATTCCCCCCGTCCCCATCACGATCACGACGTCGCCCGCTCGGACGTCCGCGGAGCGGACGGCCGATCCCCACCCGGTCCCCACCCCGCAGCTGGTGAGACAGGCCACATCGAGCGGCACGTCGTCGGGACACTTGATCGCCGACTGGACCGAAACCGTGGACCATGCGCTGAAGGTGGCCACCCCCGCTCCCTGACCGACCGGTTTGCCGTCGAGGCTCATTCGGCGACTCCCGTCCGCTCGCACGCCCGACAGGATGCGTGACCCGTTGTCGCAAAGGTTCTGCATGCCCGACGCACAAAAACGACACATGCCGCACATCGGGAGGAACGTAAGAACGACGCGATCACCCACTTGCCACCCGGGCGTATTGGGCCCGACCTCCTCCACCACGCCGGCTCCCTCGTGTCCACCGGCAACCGGTAGGGCTCCCGGCGGGACCGGGAGGTCGCCCATCAGGATGTGGTCATCGGAGTGGCAGAGTCCAGCGGCCACCATCTTGATCAACAACTCGTTCTGGCGGGGACCCTCGAGCTCGAGTTCGGCCACTTCCCACTTGCCTGGCGCTTCGAATAGAACCGCTGCCTTGGTGAGCAACGTGACCTCCTCTGACCGGGACTGGGACGTGGGTGATTCTGGCACTCTCACCTTGGCCTTCGCCGAATCCGATCCGAACTGGGAAAACGCAACGGTGCGGCGCGGTCCGAGAGGACCCCGGGGCAGCCGGCACAGCAGGGCATCTCCACCTCGGTGGTTGTTTGACGATACAAATAGATTGCTAGACTGGCCGTGTGAACGTCATGGCAAAGGAGCCCCGGTATGGCATCGATTGAGAGCAAGGCCACGGAGGTGGGCGACACCCGATCTGACCCGGTCCTCGAGACCTTCCCGCTCGGGTTCCAATGGGCCACCGTCGACCCCTTCATAGTGGCGGTCCATCACGTCGACCACTATCCGGCGGCCAACCAGGAGATGGGTCCGGTGACCTTGGAGGGTCAGCGGGAGGCTGGGGCCGACCCGTCGACACAGGGGTGGAGCTTGTACTACGGAGGCGACGTCCCCGGGTTCCCCCAGCATCCGCACCGCGGCTTCGAGACGGTCACCGTCGTCCGGCAGGGCACGATTGACCATGCTGACTCCCTCGGGGCTACGGCTCGGTACGGGGGAGGGGACGTGCAGTGGCTCACCGCAGGCGGTGGAATAGAACACGCCGAGATGTTCCCGTTGCTGGATGAGACCGGGCCCAACACTTCAGAGATCTTCCAGATCTGGCTCAACCTGCCCGCTCGCGACAAGATGGTGGCACCGTACTTCACCATGTTCTGGCGTGAAGAGCTGCCGCGCAAGGTGCTGAAGGACGACGAGGGCCACGTCACGCAGGTTCTGGTGGTGGCGGGCAGGTTCGAAGACCTGCAGCCGCTACCACCACCTCCAGACTCATGGGCCTCGAAGAGCGAGGCGGAGCTGGCGATCTGGGAGTTCGAGGCTGAGCCCTCGGCGGAGTGGATCGTGCCGCCCACGACCTACTCCGAGACGGTCCGCACCCTGTACGTCTTCGAAGGCTCGGTTGCCATCGGCGACCAGACCCTGCACGCACCGGTCGGAATCGTGCTTCGGCCGGATGTGCCCGTGGTTCTCAGGGCCGGCATCGGCGGCGCGGCAGCGATCATCCTTCAGGCCCGACCGATCGGCGAGCCCGTCGCCATGGGTGGGCCCTTCGTGATGAACGACAGGTCCGAGATCGAGCAGGCCTTCCGTGACTATCGCCGCACGGGCTTCGGCGGGTGGCCCTGGGCCGATGCGCACCCGGTGCACCCACGGTCGTCACCCCGCTTCGCTCGACATCCCGATGGCCGATCCGACTTTCCCGAAAACGGCGGCTGTTAGCCCGCCGTGGCTCCCGGAAGGCCAAAACCTCTCACCCGTGCTGAGGGTGCGTTCTGGCGTTCACTGATGCGAGCGCTGGTGGTGGTGCCCAGAGTCCTCGACGAGGACCTCGACGAGTCCGAGCGACTGTCGCTCCATCAGTACGCCGTCTTGATGTTTCTCTCTGAGGCGGCGGATCGGAGGATGAGGATCGGTGATCTGGCGTGCCATACGTCGCTCACGATCAGTGGGATCACCCGACTAGTCAACCGTTTGGCGGACGAGGGTCTGGTCGAGCGGGTGCGATGCGATGATGACGGTCGTGGGTTCTTTGCCGTGCTGACCCAAGAAGGTATGACACGCCTCGAGAGCGCCTATCCAGCGCATTTGGCCAGCGCCCGCAGGCACGTGATCGACCATCTGGCCGGCTTTGATCTCGAAGAGCTGGCCACGGCGTTCATGTTCTTCGGCCAGGAGAAGTTCGAGGTCTCCCATCGGACCACCTGAGTCGAGGCCCAATGTCGACAGGGCGTTCGCACGACGTCGCCGACGCGGCGTGGCGGCCGCGCACCTTCGGTGTGGTCAGTCGCGGGGCCCGGGCTTGACGAGTTGACCGGAGCGGACCGCGAAGTCGTGCACGCCGTCGACCTGAGTCGGGGTGCCGTTGACCAGGATGTGGCGGATGCCGGTTGGCTGGTCGGCGGTCAGGCGTTCGGCGCCGGCCGGAAAGTCGGCAGTCCGGCGGGTGGGGCCGGGGGAGACCGTCTCAGGATCGAAGACGACCACATCGGCCCAGGCACCCGGCACCAGCCGGCCGCGGTCGGTCATGGTGAAAATGTCGGCCTGTTGGCTGGTGAGACGGCGGACGGCCTCTTCGATCGGCATGATGCCGCGATCGCGTACCCAGTTGCCCAGGAAGTCCGTCGCCTGCGGCGCGTCACAGAGCTGGCCGACGTGGGCGCCGGCGTCGGAGAGACCCAGGGTGACGTGCTCCTGGACCAACAGCTGGGCGACCTCGTCGGTGTCGTCGTTGGCCAAGAAGTTGGCGATGCGCAGCTCGGGCTCTTCAGCCGCGAGATCGAGAAGGGCATCGAGAGGCCCGACGCCCTGTTCGGTGGCGAGGTCGAGCAGGCGGCGCCCGATGACCTCGGGGTGGGTGACCGACTCGGCGAACACGTAGGTGTCCCACCGGGGCGCCATGCGCGTGCTCTCGGCCCACGCATCGAGCACCTTTTGACGCCACGCAGGATCGCCGTAGGCCTGAACCCGGGCCGCCACCGGCGCCCCGATCAGCTCGGCGAAGATCGGGTTGAGGTTGAGCGTGAACGGCTCGGTCATCTTCATCGTGAAGCACAGAGGACGCGGGGACACCTGGGGCCAGACCTGGGCCCCTCGATCCCAGCCTGACCGGTTCACTTCGAGCAGGCGACGGTGCTGTCCGGTTGGGAATGTGAGGAGGGCTCCGTAGGTGAACGGGACTCCGGTTGCCAGCTGAAGGTCGTAGAGATCGTCGATGGGGACGTCGCCGGGGGCGAACCCGGCCGCACCCAGCCCTACGGAGCCCAAGGTGGCGAGCAGTGCCTCGAGCTCCTGTCGCTCGGCAAAGCGGCTCGGAATTCTCTTCCCGCCGGCACCGAAGTGGGTGGGGGCGGAGCTGGTGGCGAAGCCGGCCGCACCGGCCTCGAGTCCCTCTTTGAGCACGGCTTGCATACGGGTGATCTCCTCGGGTGTCGCCGCCCGCTCGTAGGCGTCGTCGCCCATGACGAAGAGACGGAGTGCCGTGTGGCCGAGGTAGGCGGCGAAGTTCAGGCCGAGGCCGTGCCGCTCGACTGAGGAGAGGTACTCGGGGAAGGTGGAGAAGTCCCAGGGGATGCCGGCCCGGAGAGCGGAGACGTCCATATCTTCCACGTTCTCGAGGGTGTGGGCGATCAAGTCACGGTGCTCGGATCGGGTGGGCGCGATGGAGAAGCCGCAGTTGCCCGCCACCACGGTGGTGACACCGTGGAAGCACGACGGGGTGAGGCACGGATCCCAGAACACCTGGGCGTCGTAGTGGGTGTGGATGTCAATGAACCCGGGTGCGACAACGTGACCCTCGGCACTGAGCACGCGCTCGCCATCCAACCTTCTACCGATGGCGGTGACGCGCCCACCGTCGATGGCCACGTCGGCTTGGCGGCCCGGCGAACCCGTCCCGTCTACGACCGTCCCGCCCCGGATGACCAGCTCGCTCATGGGATCCCCCTCGACCTTGCAGACGTCACTTCCAGAGGACAGGCTACGCCTAATCGGGGGCGCCTGACGGTTGGCCGCAGGGGCACTGCGCCGCATCGCGTATCGTCTCGACGTGGACCGCTTCGGGCACGAATCGTTGCCGTGACCTCCGTAACCCGGCGTGGCACCCCATGAGGTCGTTTCCGGAGGCTCCAACGGTCGAGGCGTTTCTCGAAGCCAGCCTGTACGCGGGCTCCGTCCTCGCTTCCGACGCTGTCCGGCTCGCCTGGGCGGATCCGAGCGCGCTGGAGATGATGACGGTGGGCGACATAGGCGGTCACATGTTCCTCGTCGTCCGCCGTGTGGGCAAGCGCCTCGAGAGCGCCCACGAGGCAGACGGGCAGGCCCCCGCCTCCGGGCAGGACCCCGCCTCCGGGCAGGCGGGCTGGGCGTGGACGCGGGTCTACACGACGGCGGACCTGGAACTCCCCGAGCACCGACAGGTGAGGATGGACGGAGCGCACGTCGCCGCGTGGGGGTGGGAGGAGGTCCACAACGCCTACAATGCCCGGGTTCGATACGTCGGCGAGCTCCTGCGCTTGGGACTGCCGGCGGCGACGGGCGTGGCGGGACACGACCTCCCCTTCTCCGCGTACCTCGCGACACGCGTCGTCGAATTGGTCGTCCACACCGACGATCTGATCTGCAGCGTGGGGCTCGGCGGCACTCCGCCAAACCTGGCGCTCACCACCGCCCTCGACGCCCTGGTCGACGGCTCCCGATCGGTGCACGGTGACCTCGCCGTGCTCCGAGCTCTCTCGCGACCCGAGCGCGCCCCGGGCCACATCAGCGTGTTCTAGTGTCGCATCGCCACCTGGTTCCCGCGCACGACGTCAGGACTGGCGTCCCTCCGGAGACATCAGAAATTGAGGGCGAACCAGACCGCCTGACAGTCACTGCGAGATTCGATGCCCCATGAGGAAACCGCGGTGTCCAAAAGGGCCAAGGTCCACCCGCGAGTTCTCAGTGGTTCGACGCGTCGACGCAGCGAGTCAGTGGCCCTCACCTCGACGTAGATGTGGCCCTCCCGTGTGTCGATAAAGAGTTGGGGATCGGCATCGGCATCGATCATGGCGTCTGCGACCAACTCCGAAGTGAGCAAGGCCGCACGATCCACGGCCTCGTTATTCGCACCGCGTAGCGTCGTGCGCACGATTTTGCCAGCGTACGCCGGATGTTCGGCACGGATGGTGAACCTGCTGCCCACTATGGGCACGTCCTCTTCATTGGCTAATCCCCACCGAAAATCCAGAAGACAAGAACTACTGCACTACTGACAATGATGATCGGACTCAGTCCCGGCGCAGGAATTGTTCTTGACAGCGACAGGATGGTCAGGAATGCAACGATGAGGACGACGGTAGCCCACCCTGGTTCTTCGCGGGACGACTGACGTTCCCTCGAGGCCGCTGGGTGAGCCAAGCCGTCACTCTCGTGTTGATTCATCGTCCATTCGCTGCGTCATGGCCGAGAGGGCGGGCGACGACGGGGAATTGGGGAGACCCCGCCGTCGCCTGGGCACGCGTGAGCCTTGCATCACCGTGCTCCGATTGACGCGGCTTCGGGTCGAGTGGGAGGTACTTCTCGACCCGAATCGGTATGCGCCCTTGCGTCAACGCCATTGGCGTCCACCATAGAAGCGTCAGATGAACGACCCGCGAAGTAGTTGCGACCGGGACGCGTGGCGGAGATGAATTCTCTGGGTGCCGGATCATCCCTACATGAGCCACCACCCCGAGTGCCTTCTTCACGAGAACCGGGAGAGATGTCTCCCGAGAGGGCGTTTCAGCCCCGGAGGCTCTACAGGTAGGTATTCATGGCCGAGAGCGACGGATCGGCGACACCGGTGGCGAAGATGTCAACCATCGTGCAGCCCTCTGGTCCAGCGACCAGCGGCCCATACGTGGTGCCGGCGTTGACTACCCGCATGCTCCCAACAGTGTGCTCCCGTCGGGTTATCTCGATGGAGCCCTCCACCACGAGCGAGCAGTAGTCGGCATGGTGGTAGTGGGGACCGACCACCGCCCCGGGCTCGTATTTGGCAATCACGATGGTCGTCCCCGCCCCGTTTTCGTCGATGCTGAGACTGACCGTCGAGTGCGACAGTTTCTTCACCGGGTCGTACGACCACTCTCCAGGTTCGTTCCAGGTGAAGGACCGCTGACCCTTCTTCCCGCGGGGCGCCGGCTCAGGCACACTACGCTCCATTGCGACCTCCTTCGTGACTCGGGGCGAGGTTACCTGTGCCGGTTCAGTCCGGGGGTCCGGCCCAGTCGGAGTGCGGATCGGAGGCCGGGAACGACTCGATCTCCTCCTCGTCGAGCCGCCTCTCGAACCGGCCGCCGCGTCGGTCGTCGAATCGATCGATCATGTCCACGGTGATGTCCGTAAGGCTCGTGACGGTGAGATCGGCTTGACGGAGCACGTCCTCACCGAGTGGATATTCAGGGTTGGGGACGGCAACCGTTCGCAGTCCCGCGGCAACGGCGGAGCGAACTCCGTTGGCGGAGTCCTCCACCGCCACGCAGGACTCGGGTGGACAGCCCAGCCGGTGGGCCGCTTCGAGGTAGACGTCCGGCCAAGGTTTGCCCCGAGGCACCTCTTCTGACGACACGGTGATCTGAAACATGTCACGGAGGCCGGCGAGGTCGAGCACCGTGTCGATGACCTGCCGGGTCGCCGACGATGCCACGGCCAGCGGCCATCGCGACCCGAGCCGCCGCACTGCCTCTACTGCTCCGGGAAGGAGCGGCAGGTGCCGCTCGTAGTGGTCGATGAGGCTTTGCACCACCAGGTCAGAAATCTCCTCCCGTTGGAGGCGCACGCCCAGGGTGTCTCGCATGTAGGCGGACCACTCCGGAGAGCTCATGCCCTGCATGGCAGCGGTGGCCTCTTCCCGCCAGCGTCCAGCGTGCTCGGTGGCCACCTGCCTCCGGGCTTGGTCCCAGAGCTGTTCCGAGTCGACGAGGACACCGTCGAGGTCGAACACCACTGCCTCGATCATGGTTCTCAGTTTCGCAGGGGCAGGTGCTCAGGCCGACGTACGGGGGCTGAGCGGCCACGACACCCCGGTCAGTTGCTCGGACAACTCCCACAGGCCTCGGGCCGTCACGGCGTCGAGGGCTCGCGGGGCCGGGACGTTGACGGCGGGATGCCCCCGCACGTGCCGGATCCCGTTCGGCCCGATGTAGGTGCCCCCGGCGACGTCCATCGTGGCGGCGAAGAGGGTCGGCAGCGCCCCCATGGCGTCGCTCTGCGCGATGAGCCGGTTGCCGATGGCAGCGGCGAGGTTGGAGATCGGGTTGCCGCTCCGGCCCTGCAGGTTGGTGGCGGCGTACCCGGGATGCGCGGCGACGGCCCGGACCGGCGATCGGGCCTCGGTGAGGCGCCGCTCGAGCTCAAGGACGAACAACAGGTTGGCCAGCTTGGACTGCGAGTAGGCCGCCCACGGCTTGTAGGAGCGGTGCTCCCAGTTGAGGTCGTCGAGGTCGATCTTCCCGTTGCGGTGCAGATCCGACGACACGACGACGACCCGGTCGGTGATGTGGGGCAGCAGCAGGTTCGTGAGAGCGAAGTGTCCGAGATGATTGGTCCCGATCTGCAACTCGAACCCGTCGACGGTGCGCGCTTCGGGGGTGGCCATGATCCCGGCGTTGTCCACGAGGATGTCGAGCGGCCCCTCGGTGGCTTCGGCGAAGGACCGGACCGAGCCCAGGTCGGCGAGATCGAGTTCCCTGACGGTCACGTCGCCGGTCATCGCTGCTGCCGCCGCATCGCCTTTGGCTGTGTCGCGCACGGCAAGAGTGACCGCAGCGCCGGCGCGGGCCAGTTCGAGCGCGGCCACGCGACCGATGCCGCTGTTCGCGCCGGTGATGATGGCGGTGCGCCCGTGCAGATCGGGCAGGTTGGCGGCGGTCCAGCCCGGAGGGCTCATGGCACCAATGTAGGCGATGACAACAATGAGGGCCCGGTCCGCGGGTGTCAGTCACGGCGCCCCCCGCCGGCATTTCGCCGACCGTCAGGCTCTTCTCGACGCACTGGCGGTGCGGGGCTACGAAATTGGGCGCTAGAGCCGCCCTCGGCGGCTCGCAGCCGTCGCTCGACGCCCGGGTTACCGCGCTGGCGCGTGCCTACGCCGACGTCGTCACCGGTTCGGGAGAGCTGCTGGCGCTCATGTTCGCCGGCAAGCACGCCGACCCCGACGGCTCGGTCCATCGCGCCAGTGAGGCCGCCCTCGAACCCTGGCAGGAGGTGTTCCGTGAGGCGGGCGCGACCGACGGGATCGGGGGGCCCGTCGAGGTGCTCGGGATGGCCGTCTTCAGCGCCGTGCACGGCCTAGTGGTGCTGGTCAACGCCGGCGTGACCCCCGCCGACGGTCTCCATTCGGCCGTGGCCGACATGACAGAACGCATCCTCCGGGGATCCCGGATCACCGTCTAGCCCACACCGACTGAGGCCACCGCTTCTCCAGGTGTGGAGCCGTGGCGCGCGGGTCTGTACGATCCGGGGAGTACCGCAGTGGGGGAGGAGAGATATCTGTGGAGACTGCTGAGCACGGACCGCTGCAGGGCCTGCGGGTTCTCGAGCTCTCCGACGGTGTCGCGGCCGGCTTCTGCGCCAAACTTCTCTCCGACCTTGGGGCCGAGGTCCTGATGGTCGAGCCGCCCGGAGGTCAGGCTCTTCGATCGGCCGAGCCTCGTCGTCATGACGGTCTGAGCGCTCGCTTCTTGTACTTGAGCACCGGGAAGCACAGCATCGTGCTGGGCGGAACCGGCGAAAACGACGACGGGCGGCTGAGAGAGCTGATCGGCGAGGCGCACCTTTTCGTCACCGACGCCGAACCGGCACGTGTGGAGTCGCTTGCGTCCGGCGCAACCGACACGGTGGTCCTCTGCCTGCGCCCCTTCGGTTCGACCGGGCCCTACGCAGGGCACAAGGCCCACCACCTGACGTTGTTCCACTCTTCGGGTGAGGGTTCCACGCTTCCCAGCGGGCTGGGATGGGAACTGTTCCCCGATCGGGCTCCCGTTCAGCTCGGCAGCGAGATCGGCTACTTCGATGCCGGGTGGAACGCAGCGGTCGCGGGGCTGGCGGCATGTTACGGCACCCTTCGTTCGGGCGGAGGGGAGTGGGTCGACGTGTCGTTGCAGGAGTCGATGATCTCGTTGAACAGAACCCGGCTGAACCGATTCCTGAACGAGGGGGTGAATGTTGGTCGGGAGAAGAGCCGCTACGGAATCACGGGACAGCTGCGCTGCTCGGACGGCTGGGCCGCCGTCATCGGCATCAGGGAAGAGCAGTGGGACCGCCTCGTCGCGCTTCCCGAGGGGGCCGAGTTTCGCGACGCCGGCTTCAGTACCGCCGAGGCCCGCGCCCGGGAGGTCGCCCGGCTGGGCGAGATCCTCGCCGCGTGGTGCGCGGCGCGCCCGAAGGCCGAGGTGGCACGGGTCTTGTCGGCCATTGGCGCACCCGCAGGGATCTTTGCCGATCCGGCGGACCTCCTGGCCAGCGAACAACTCGCCCACCGGGGGTTCTTTCACCGGATCGGCGACGGCCACGGCGACTCCGTCACCGTGCCAGGTGCGCCCTACCGGCTGTCCCGCACGCCCGTGGTGGTGGGGCCGTCGCCGGAGCTCGGCTCCTCACGCGGGTTCACGCCGCGTACGGTCGAACCCGCAACCGGAATGACCGGTAGGGGCGGCCGGATGCTCGAGGGGATCCGTGTCCTCGACTTCACCTGGGCCGCGGCCGGACCATACGCCACGCTGTTACTCGCTCTGCTCGGTGCCGATGTCGTGAAGGTCGAGTCCACCAAACGCCTCGACCCGGCGCGCACGGGGTTCATTGCCCACTACGAGGGCACTGAGCGCTCCCCGATCTTCAATGAGCTCAATCTGAACAAACGCTCCGTGGAGGTGGACCTGACGCAACCCGAAGGCGCATCGATGGTCAAGCTATTGGCCGGCGATGTCGACATAGTGGTCGACAACTTCCGTCCGGGCGTGATGGCGCGGTTCGGTCTCGGTCCCACCGACCTCCTCGACCGCCATCCACACCTCATCGTGGCATCATCGTCGGCCAACGGGTCGACGGGACCCGAAGCGATGGGCGCCGGACTGGCGGGCATCTTTGCCGCGTCGGGTGGTCTCAGCGAACAGACGGGGTACGCGGACGGACCCCCCACCCAACTTTCCGATCCGATGGACTATCGCGTGGGCACGGCCCTTGCGGTCGGCATCCTCGCCGCACTGCTGGATCGCGCCCGGACCGGTATGGGCCAACATGTCGACTTCTCCTCCTGTGAAGTCTTCGCCGCCAGCGCGCCCGATGCCCTGCTCGCACACGTCATCGGAGTTCCGTGGCAGGCGCGGCTCGCAAACGGTCACCCGACGATGTCGCCCCACGACGTCTATCCGTGTGCTGGCGGCGAATGGGTGGCCATCGCGGCTGACGACCAGGAGAAACACGCTCTGCATCTCGTACTTGAAGGTGCGGCGGAGGGGTCGGACGAGGCCATCCGTGCGTGGACCGCCACACGTGGGGCCCACGCCGCCGCCGCCGCCCTGCGTGCCGCCGGCGTGCCCGCCAGCCCCGTAATGAGCTTTGCCGAGCTGGCGGCGGATCCGCACCTGGCGGCCAGAGCGCTATTCGTTGACGTCGACCATCCCGTCCTCGGAACGCAGCGGGTGATGCGAGCGCCATGGCGGTTCTCGGACTGGGAGTGTCCGGTGCACCGCGCAGGTCCATTCTTGGGCGCTGACACCGACAAGGTATTCGGCGGGATCCGCGATGTACCGCCGATGGGGCGAGGGCGATCAGAGGTGAGCCGGTGACCGCCGAAACGGGAGAGCTCGAGGTTGGATTCGTGGCCGGCGGCGACCTCAGGCGAGCGAGCAGACTCGAGGAACTGCCCATCGATTCGCTCTGGACCGGGGGGCACGTCGCCTCCCGAAACCCGTCCACCGAGGCGATGATGAGCCTGGCCCGCTTGTCGGCCGTCACCGAACGCGTCAAGTTGGGCACCTCGATCCTGCTCTTGCCGCTCTATCCGCCGGCGATCGTCGCCAAACAGTTCGCTGACCTCGACAATGCCACTGGAGGGCGGCTCATACTCGGTGTCGGGATCGGGGGGGAATACCCGCAGGAGTTCCGGGCCTGCCGGGTCCCCTTCAAGGAGCGAGGGCGTCGAACCGACGAAGCGATCGGACTCGTGCGACAGCTCTGGACGGGCGAAGAGATCTCCCACCAAGGCGCCTTCTATTCGATGGAAGGTGTCAAGGTGCACCCGGCGCCGGCGCAACCGGGAGGCCCCCCCATCGTCGTGGCCGGTCGCAAGGAGCCGGCGATGAGACGAGCGGCGTTGCTCGGCGACGGTTGGATGCCCTACCTTTACTCCGCACGCCGCTACGCCGCTTCCGCCGCGACGATCCGGCAGATCGCCGCGGAATCCGGGAGAGACCTCTTCGGGTTCGGGTGGTACCTGTTCGTGTTCGTCAATGTCGACACCGATGGAGACCGGGCGCGCGAAGGTGCCGCCCGCACCATGGGCGGGAACTACCAGCAGGATTTCAAGGAGATGGTCGACAGCGTGGCGGTGGCGGGAACCCCTGACGAGGTCGTTCGGAAGCTGCAGGCGTTCGTCGACGCAGGCGTCCGGCACTTCATTTTCATGCCCTCACCGGGCCCGGGCGGAGATCCTGATCCAATCGTGCAGCGGCTCCTGAATGAGGTCATGCCTTCGGTCCGCGAGCACGCACACTTGCGTGAATGAGTGCGGGGCAGGCTTCCGAAGCTCCTCAATCATTTGTGCGCGTGGAGTGGCCATGGCGGCCTATGCTCCCTACGATTGCCGTGCTCACCTCGTTGGCCGCGGCGCGGATCCGTCGACCGACACGGTCGAGCGCTTCGCTGTCAAACTCCCGGTGAATCACCAGCGCCAGGTCATACCGCGGCATACCGTCCACGTCGAAGACGGGTGCTTGGATCGACTCCACCATGCACGCCCCTTGGCGTTCGGCGATGCCACCGCCGAGGTAGGCGACCTGCGACAGGCCCGCGAGACGCTGGGTCAGGAAGGCGCGGATCTGCTGCGCCGTGAGGTCCTTTGGCATGAGTTTCACGGCCTCCGCCACTTGGTCCTGGAAGTCGGTATGGAGCGTGACGACGTAGCCGCGTTCGACCGTTACATTGAGGATGGCGTCCATCTGCTCGATCAGATGCGGGTCGCTAAGGCCGCTCCGCGCGTACCACTCGTGCCATTCGTCCGGTGACTGCCAGGCGATGAAGCATGCACCGAAGGGCGCCACGAGCGGCGTCTGCGCGCCACTCCGAAACGACGACCCCACGCGATGCTCGACCGAGCCGGTGGACTCCAGGATCAGGATTTCGTCCGAAACTGCGGTACTCAGCATGCACTCGCAGCGAAATTCGGTCGCGAGCTCCTCCATAATGGGTCGAGCGACGTTGACCTCGGGTCTGACTTCGCCCGCGGCGTGACCGATCAGGATGAGCGTCGGACCCAGCCCATAGCGAAGATCGACCGTTGAACGGGAGACCCACGCGCGCGCCTGCAATGTGCTGAGGATTTTGTGGGCAGTGGGCTTTGGGATTCCACAGCGACGCGCGATCTCAGAGAGCGAGAACGTCTCTCGGGGATGGGCGGCGAGGAACTCGACGACCGCGATGGACCTCCCCACGCTGTTGCTGAAGTTGTTGGTGTCCGGCGAAACCTGTCGGCTATTCGTCATCGGCGGAGCCGAAGGCGGAATCCCGATGTCGTCGACCCCGGCGGTTGACTGCTCGGTCGAACAGTCGGGTTCTCGAGCACGCTAGGTCAGCGGATGATGCTCAGGCCGATAAGGCTCATTCCGTAGGGTAGCTCGTCCAAGATCTGCCGCTTCAGCTGGTGTGTGAGAGCGATGCGCGTATAGCGCATGATCACCGGGTCCTGAGCGTCTATGTGGCGGGCCAGTTCCCATGCTCGAGGCAGCACGGCCTCCTTCTTCAGCACCTCACCGACGAGGCCCAACCGCTGCGCCTCGTGCGCATCGATCTCCTGTTTGGAAAGCAGGAACCAGCGGGCTCGGTTCGGGCCGAGGAGCGCGGGCCAGACCGTGTGCACGCCGTCGCTCGGCGGGGAGTACGGGAAATGCGGTTCGTCCTTCAGAACGACGTCCTCGGCCGCCAGGACCATGTCGCAGAGCAACGCCTGCTCCGCGTGCCACGTAGCCGGACCGTTGATGGCCGCGATCATCGGAACCTCGATGCTCAGGTGATTCTCGAGCAGTTTGCGACCCTCGATGAACAGCGTCTGGAACGCCTCGGCCGTCCACTGTGGAGGCCACCCGGAGCCATCGCCCGAGGTGCACCACACGTCGCCGGCCCCGGTCAGGATGATCACGCGAATGTCGCGATCGTTGGCGAGTTCCTGGTAGAGCTGGGGCAGCTCGCGATGTGCCGGTTCGTCCCACACCATTGAGCCACCGTTGCCATCGTGGAACGTCACCTCGACGACGCCTCCATCAAGCCGGAGCTTCGCCCGGGTGAATCGCTCTGCGTACTCGTTGAACCGTGACATGTGGCCTCCGTTCCTTCAACTAAAGAATTCCGCGGCGCGCTCACCGATCATCACCGCGGTGGCTGCGGGGCATCGGCGCACGACGGTCGGCATGATTGATGTGTCCACGACCCGGAGGCTGTCGATCCCGTGCACGCGGCAGCACCCGTCGACGACAGCGTTCTCCGGAGACGAACCCATGCGGCACGTGCTCGACATGTGTACGGAGGCCCCGACGTGAGCAAACAGGAAACGGTCGAGCGCGGTGTCGGAGTCCAGCTCGTCGTCGCTCGGAGCGATGCGCTCCGCCCCGAGCTCGCCATAGGCGTCGTTGGCCACCACTGTCGCCGCCAGTCGCATGGCCTCTCGCATCCGGACGCGGTCGGCGGTGGAATCGAGGAAGTGGTAGAAAAGGTCTGGGTTGGAGCTCGGATCGGCCGACGTGAGACGGATCTCCCCACGGCTGGCACCCTGCATGATCAGGCAGGTGATGCCGTGCTCCCACCCGAGGCGGACGTGATCCACCAGCTTGGGAAGCGACATTTTGCCGACCGCCGATTGGAGCATCCGGGCCCGGCCCGCGAGGGACACGCCGTGCAACATGGTGTTGTTGATCGGGATGGCCGACTGCAGCATCGCCATGTCGCTGTACGTGTCGGACTCCGTGCTGGTGTAGTGCAGCCCGAAATGGGCCCAGGCGCTCCGCGTCGGATCGGGCACAAGGTTGCTGCGTTTCTTGACCCGGAAGCGGAGGACGACAGAGCAGTGATCCGTGAACTCGCGGCCGACAAGCGGAAGCTCGTGTATCACCGGCACCCCGACCCGCTGAAGCTCGTCAGGGGGGCCGATACCCGACAGCAGCAACAGCTGCGGGGACCTCACCGCTCCCGCGCTCACGACGACCTCGCCCGCGTAGACGGTGCGCACCTGGCCGCCGATCACCGCCTCCACGCCGATCGCCCGTCCGGCTTCGAGGAGCACGCGGAGGACGAGCGCATCGCCCTGCACGGTAAGGTTCGGTCGGCTCCCCAGCGGATCGAGGTAGGCCAGTGCCGTGTTCATGCGAATACCGTTCACATTATTGACTGGGAGTGCGCCGACGCCGATGGACTTCGGGCCGTTCATGTCCGGGTCGTCGGGATAGCCGGCATCGCGGCACGCCGCGGCGAACGCCCGGTCGATCGGTGTCCACTCAACGGGGGCCGCACGCCGAACTGGCACGGGGCCGGTCGTGCCGTGATACTCGTCCCGCATGTCGTGATCGGTCTCGAGCTTCTTGAAGTACGGGAGCACCTCCTCGTACGACCACGTCTTGTTCCCCTCGGCACTCCAGCGGTCGAAGTCCTCGGGCAGGCCGCGCGTGAAGAGCGTGCCATTCATCGCGCTCGAGCCGCCGACCACGCGCCCGCGCGGCAAGGGCTGCAGGATGCCGTCGCGCACGGTGGCGACCATCCCCCAGTTATTGGGATGGTTGGGAGCCATCGCGCTGAGCACGCCGCCGTAGCGCAGCTCCGGGGGAAGCTTGTCGACCCCTTCGAAGCGCGGCCCAGCCTCGAGCAGGAGCACCGACCGGCTCGGATCCTCGGAAAGACGCGCCGCCAGCGGGCACCCGGAGGAGCCCGCACCGATGACGATCACGTCATACGACTCGCTCATTTTGGCGGAGACCTCAGGCGTCGATGGGATAGAGCTTGAGCGCGTTGTCCCACATGATCTTGCGCTTGCTCTCATCGGACACGTCGGGCAGCGCCTGTATCTCCTCCACCGCGCGGACGTAGTGTCGCCCCTCGGGATGCCCGAAGTCGGTGGCGATCACGATGTTGTCGTCACCGACGGCGTCTATCACCTGTTTGATTCCCGGATCATTCGGCTCCGTGGAGACGAAGCACTGGCGACGCCAATATTCGATGGGATCCATCGGCAGGGGGATAGGGAGGTCCTTTGTGCCGCCCTGATTGGCCACCCGCAGCCGATACAGCCAGGAGGCGACCCATCCCGAGCCGGACTCCAGGTGGACGACTCGCAGCGTCGGGTGCCGCTCGAGCACGCCGCCGACGATGAACGATGCGCAGGCCATCATGTTGCCAATGGTGAACGCGGAAATGCCCTGGGCCCAGACGAGGCCACGAAAGTAGTCGTAGAGGAACGGGTCGCTGGGACTCAACGCCCCGACGTGGACGCCTACCGGCACGTTCAGTTCGGCGATGGTCGCCCAGAGGCGATCCATCTCCGGCTCGAAGATCAGGTGGGGGCCGACGGGTGTCGGATTTATGGTGACCGCCTTGAACCCCAGGTCTTCCACGCACCGCACGGCCTCTTGAGATGCAAGCTCGGGGTCGCGAAGGTCGATCGCCCCTGCACCGACCAGCCGATGGTCACCGTCAGAGCAAAAGTCGTGCAGCCAGCTGTTGTACGCACGACTGTACGCAGCGGCGACATCGGCCTTGGTACTTGGCGCTTGGTTCGTGTAGAGCGCGGCCGACGGGTACAACACCATGTAGTCGACCCCGGTGCGCTCCATCGCATCGATGTAGGAGTCAGCCCCGAATCCCGCCCGGGCGTAGTCGTCATATGCCTCGCCGAGATCGGGCATCACCTCCGTCACGCCGTGGAATCCGACCGGCATGTCGTAGCCGCCCACGCTCACGGAATTGAAGAACCCGAACCCCGATTCGACCTGCGAGTAGCCCACCCGAACCACGGGGGCCTCGTCCCGGTACTTCGGTTCGAGGTACTTCGCCCACAGGTCGTCCGGCTCGACGGCGTGGGAGTCGGTATCAATGAACCCATGGGTCGACATCCGCCCTCCTCGGTGTTCATATATGGAAACACTTCGTTCGCAAATAGGCTATTCCTTCGTACGGGCGCCGACAAGAGGGCTATCGTCTGGGTCATGACGCCGCCAACGAAGGGGGAGCAACGCTCCGAGCGTCCCCGCAGAGGTCCGGCTTTGGCAGGTGAACCGACCGGGTGAGCGATCAGCTCGAGAGGCTTCTCGCTGAGCGGGCGTGCGAGCGTCTCCTGCTCGAATACGCCCGACTGGTCGACAGCGGTCATGCATCGGCGATCGCCGATCTGTTCACCGAGGACGGGGAGTGGATCGGTGCGGATGGCGGCGGGATGCACGACAAGGAGGAGATCCGGACCGCGTTCACTGCTCGAGAAGCTCTCGGCCGTCGTCAATCACGTCACGTGATCACCAACATCATTATCGACAGCGATGGATCTGACACCGCACGCGGAGTCGCATACCTCATCAACTTCCGACACGATGCTGACGGCACCGTCGCCGCTCACCCGGCCCCGGCCGATCACCCGAAGTTCGTAGGGGACTACCACCTGACCTTCCGTCGCGTCGGGGAGCGTTGGCGGATCCACACCCTCCGCTTCGACCTGGCATTCCTTCGCCGCCGGCGTGACGCCTGAGACGCGCTGTCATTGCCCTCGCCGTCGCCCGTCGGACGGTAGTGTCCCGTTAATGTCCCGCAACGGGCTCGAAGAACGAATTCGAGCGATCTGTATGGGCCTGCCGGTCGTCACCGAGAGGCTGAGCCATGGCGCGCCGGCGTTCTTCTCGGGTAGGCAGTTCCTGGTGCTCTGGCTCAGTGGCCACCACCAACAGCAGTTCCCCCAGCTGTGGTGCGCAGCTCCGCCGGGCGTCCAGGACGAACTTGTCCTGACGGAGCCCGACCGATTCTTCAGGCCGCCGTATGTCGGGGGACGAGGTTGGCTCGGAGTTCGACTCGACGGCGAGATCGACTGGCACGAGCTCTCGGCCATCTGCGAAGAGGCCTTCCGCACGGTCGCACCGCAGAAGGCCATTGCCACTCTTGACCTGAGGCAGGGTTGAGGCCGGAGGACCGGTCATCGTGGTTCGTGACCGCGCCTGCGGACAGCTGAGGCCCCACTACCGCGAACCGCCCGTCGGGTCTATCCTGGTCGCGTGGTGCTGACTCGGGCGTTCCTGGGCATGGCGTTCGTATGGGTGGCCTCGGTCCCCTTCATGCAGCCGGCTCTCGCGCAGCTCGTACCGTTGCTCCTGATCGTCGGTGTCATGGGCACGCTCGCTCTGCTCTCGTTCCCTACGACCTCTGTGTGTGCCCGCGTTCCCGACTCACTTCGGGTGCAATGGTTGCGATCCCTCGGGGTGCCCGCCACGGGACTCTCGGGTTCGGTTCCCCACCTCGTTCTCCTGACGCAGCCTCGACGTTGATCTGACCCGACGGCCCTCGTGGCCGTCGTCGTCCACTTCAACGTTTCGAGACCAAGGAGAACTCATGTTTCTGTTCCACATCGCGTCCGCCGTCTTGGCGGACAACGTGCTCATCCACGTAATCGGGGAGGTCTTCCACCCCCTCTTCGCAGTACTGGCCAGCGCGTTGGCCGTCGTGTACGGCCTGACCGCCAGCTACGGCGTTGCCATCGTCGTCGTGACCGTAGTGATCATGGTGTTGCTGATGCCAATGACCCTGGCGAACATTCGGTCGATGGTGGCGATGCAGCGCCTGCAACCGAAGATCAGCCGTCTGCGTCAGGAGTACAGCGGGCCAGATAGTCGCGCGCAGCTGAACCAAGAGCTCATGCGGCTCTACAAGGAGGAGGGGATCCGCCCAGCCGGGAGCTGTCTCCCCCTGCTCTTGCAGATGCCTGTCGTGATTGTGCTCTACGACCTGATCAAGGGCTTGAACAACACGCTGACCATCATGGTGCAGGGTCATTCTGTGACGGTCGCACGGCCTCGCTACATCCCCACGTCGTCCCGGATGTACCACAGCCTGGTGGCCAGCCACGGGGCGATGAACTGGCTCGGCGTCAACCTGGCGCTGAAGCCGTTCACGGCCCATGCCCAGTGGTTCGGGATCCTTCCGTATCTCGCCCTCGTGCTGGCCGCGGTGGTGCTCAACTACGTCGTGGTGGCCCAGACGCGCACGCGCACTCCGGCTGCCGTTCACGCGGACCAACCGGCGCAGAGAGTGCAGAAGTTCCTGCCCATCCTCTGCGCCTACATCTACCTCGTGGTTCCCGTAGCGGTCACCCTCTCCATGATCGTTGCGACCGTGATCCGTATCGGGACCCAGCACCTCCTCTTCCGCAACGCCATTGCCGACCCTCCGGCCGCCGCCCGAGCAGGTCGCGGGCCGTGAGCGGTCTTCCGACCCGCCCCCGGTCACCGGCGCGACACGCCCGGCGAACTCCGTGGCACCGACGATGGTGCGTGCCCTCGCTGTGTTGGACTACCGTCCAACACACGCGGGGCCCGTCCTGTACGCCCCGACAGATCGACACGCTGGCACCCGAGCAGTGGTGAGGGTGCCCGAGACAGTCCGAGGAGGGCAGGTCGTGGTCACCAAGGCCGAAAACGAGCGGCTGACCCGAGTCGAGGGCGATGCACCCATGGGCCGTATGATTCGCGAGAACTACTGGGTTCCCTTCGCCCTCTCGTCGCACCTTGTCGCCGGGGAAGCGCCGATCCCGGTGCGCCTCCTGGGTGAGGACTACGTCGCCTTTCGCGGCGAGAACGGCGCGATCGGGCTTTTCGACGAGCACTGTCCCCACCGGCGGGCATCCCTGACGCTGGCGAGGGTGGAGGGCAACGGCATGCGCTGCATCTATCACGGCTGGAAGATCGACGTGGCCGGGTGCGTCGTCGACGTGCCCACGCAGGCCGTGCGGGCCGAGCAGTTCGCCACGGGGGTCCAGGTCGTGCACTTTCCGGTGCGGGAGGTGGGCGGTTTGGCGTGGGTCTGGCTCGGCGGCAGCGATGCGCCGGCGTTCCCAGAGCTCCCGTTCGCGGGCGCGGTCGAGGACAACTCGTGGTTGAGCGTCTCGGTGGCGCCCTGCAACTGGCTCCAGGGCGTGGAAGGCACGATCGACTCCGCGCACGCCGGCACCCTGCACCAGACGTGGCTCCAGGAAGCCGCCCGACGTCAGGACAACTCGCACATCGGCCTCGCTCTGGCGGGTCCTCCGTCGTACGAGACGGAGTCCGCACCGTACGGGCTCCAAGCAGTCGCCCTGCGTCCCACCGTCGATGGACGCACCTACGCGCGCGTCACGCAGTTCTTCATGCCACTGGTGTGCGTGGTTCCCTTCGGCCGGGCGCGACCGCAGGAGGGGTCGATGTTCGCCTTCGCCCCGGTTGATGACCAGAACCACCTTCTCTTCTACGGCTACTTCTCCGACGAGCCTCAGGGACTTCCGGTCGATATGGGCGTGGTCAACCCGGAGTACCGGCCCGACCCGGGCGACTTCACCGGAGTGCGTGGCGACCGGCACAACCTCTGGGGCCAGGACCGCACGCTGATGAGGGCCGGGCATTTCACGGGCTTCGGGCGGACCCTTCTGGAGGAGGACATCGTCGTCCAGACGAGCATGGGTGGAACCCTCGATCGCTCCAAGGAGTTCCTCTCTTCGAGTGACGTCGCCGTCGCGCACGCGCGACGGATTCTCCTCGACGCGCTCACGACCGCTGAGGCGGGCGGCATGCCGCCCGGCAGTGCTCGCACTCCGAGGGTCGTTCGCATGCCCAACGCACTGGAGTTCGTCTACGACGAGGGTGTGGACTGGCGCGAGATGGTCGCCCAGCTCCAGGCCGTTTGACGTGAGCACTAATCGATCGCTGCAGTGGCGAAAGGGGTGACTGTGGGGATGTGTGACGCAGGTGCACTCGAAGGAGGGGAACGGGGATGAGCACCGTGGCTGAGATCACCGGCATGCCCGGTTCGGTGGCGGACCGCTTCTCACTCGCCGGGCGGGTGGCGATCGTCAGCGGAAGTGGCACGGGGATCGGTCGAGCGATCGCGCTCGTGTTCGCCGAGCAAGGTGCAGACATCGTGCTCGCAGCGCGACGTCGGGGGCCCCTCGAGCACACGGCTGCCGATGTCGAGTCGATGGGCCGACGCGCGCTCGTGGTCCCTACGGACGTGACCGACCCCGAGCAGTGCGAACGGCTCGTCGCCGCCACGGTCGCAGAGTTCGGCCAGATCGACGTGGTCGTGAACAACGCCGGCGGCGCGTTGACCAAGGCACCCATGGACTGGGGAGCCGACGAGTGGCGACAGATCGTCGACGTGAACCTGGCCGGCGTCTACTTCCTGTCGCGTGCCGCCGCCAGGTCGATGCTCACGCGCGGCAAGGGTTCGATCGTCAACATCTCGTCGGGCTCCAGCTTCAACCCGTTTCCGATCGGCCTTCCGTACGGAGCGTCGAAGGCGGCCGTCAACAACCTCACGAACTCATTAGCGGCTGCGTGGACTCCGCACGGCGTGCGGGTCAATGCGGTGGCGGCTGGTGGGGTGCGGACCGAGCTGCTAATCGAGGACGCGCTGAAGAACGGCATCGACCCGGACACGATCGGTGCGGGCAACGGAATGGGCCGTCTGGCCGAACCCTACGAGATCGCCACCGCGGTGTTGTTCCTGGCGTCGGATGCGTCGAGCTTCTGCTCGGGTGCCACCCTCTACGCCGGCGGCGGCCCCAAGGTCGCCGGTATGTGAGACTGAGGAGAGAGCAACGTTGAGCAGCGCATTTGTGGAGAAGATCGCCATCGTCACGGGTGCCGCATCAGGGATCGGGGCAGCCACGGCGCGCCGTTTGAGCGCCATGGGGGCAAGAGTCGTCGCGGTCGACTTGGACGAGGTGAGTGTTGCCGTGATCGCTGACGAGATCGGCGGCACTGCGGTCGCCATGGATGTTTCAGATCCTCAGTCGTGGGATGGCCTGATAGCGACTGTGACGGCCGATTTCGGCGGCATCGACTTCGCGCATCTGAATGCCGGCATCGTGACCTTGCCCTATCCGTACGAGATCTCCGACGTCACAGCGGAGGTCTACCGGCGAGTGATGGGCGTCAACCTCGATGGGGTAGCACTCGCCTCCACCAAGCTGGTCCAACGGGGCATGGGCTCGGGTGCCGGGGGGGCCATCGTCGCCACGGCCTCACTCGGTGGCCTACACCCGTGGCCCGAGGATCCCTACTATGCCGCGTCGAAGCTGGCCGTGGTGGGCTTCGTCCGGAGCGCCGCCCCGAAATTCGCCGAGCTGGGAGTGCGGATACACGCCGTGTGTCCGAGCTTGGTGCAGACCAATATCATCCGCGGTGTCATCCAGGAAAAGATTGACGATCTGGGGTTACCCGTACTTGACCCGGCCGAAGTTGCAGTGGCGGTCACTGACTTGCTCGCCGCAGAGGAGACCGGCCTCGTGCGCACGATCGTCGCGGGTGAGGGGGTACGTGAATCGCTGGTCGCCAACGGGGACGCCAGTTGACAGATCCCGGTGGCCGGTTGAGAAGCCGGGAAGTCCCGTAGCATGAGCGTTCTATGGCACGCGCCCGGGCCAATTCCTTCACCCTGACGCCTGAGCTCCGGCGGACCTCCACCATCGTCGTTCTCGGATCGATCATGTCGATCCTCGACACGACGATCGTTGCGGTTGCCCTGGCCACCTTGGGCCGGGACTTCCACGTCTCGGTCACCACCATCCAATGGGTGGCAACCGGCTACCTCCTGGCGCTTGCCATGGTCATCCCGGTCACCGGATGGGCGGTCGACCGCTTCGGGGCGAAATTGATCTGGATGTCCTCGCTCAGCCTCTTCATCATCGGCTCGTGCCTGTGTGGGGTGGCCTGGTCGGCCAATTCGCTGATCGTCTTCCGCATCCTCCAGGGCATCGGCGGCGGTATGCTCCTCCCGGTCGGCCAGTCGATCCTGGCGCGCGCCGCCGGACCGCAGCGTATGGGCCGCGTCATGAGCGTCATCGGCGTGCCCATGGTGCTGGGCCCGATCATGGGACCGGTCATCGGCGGCCTCATCGTGTCGAATTTCAGCTGGCGCTGGATCTTCTACGTCAACGTGCCGATCGGCATCATCACGCTGGTCGTGTCCAGCCGCTGGCTGCCCAAGTGGGACACCGACGAGCGGTTCGTGTCCTCCTTCGACACCCTCGGCTTCTGCCTGCTATCGCCCGGCCTGGCCGCCTTGGTCTACTCGTTGTCGGAGGTGGGAACCACGGGCAGCTTCACCAGCGCCTCGGTCGTCATCAGCTTCGTCCTCGGCGTCGCGCTGATGGCGGGCTTCGTCTTCCACGCGCTGCACGTCAAGAACCCGTTGCTCGAGCTCCACCTCTTCAAGGATCGCAGCTTCGCCATCGCCAATATCTGCATCTTCGTCATGGGCGCCACGCTGTTCGGTTCCATGTTCCTGCTGCCGCTGTACTACCAGATCGCCCGGGGTCAGGAGGCCTGGGTGGCCGGGTTGCTCATGGCTCCCCAAGGAATCGGCGCGGCATCCGTGATGCGCTGGTCGGGGAGCATCACCGACCGGTTCGGGCCCCGCCGCATCGTCCCCTACGGTGTCCTCCTCACGGCGGCGGCCACGGTCCCCTTCGCCTTCGTGACCACCTCGACCAGCGAAGTGCTCCTGGCCTCCACCCTCTTCCTTCGTGGTCTGGGGCTCGGCCTGATATTCACGCCCATCACCGCGGCCGCCTACTCCGACCTCAACCACGCCGAAATTCCCAAGGCCACCACCACCATGAACATCGTGCGCCAGGTCGGCGGCTCGGTGGCCACCGCGCTCCTGGCCGTCGTGCTGGAGCGTCAGATCGTGTCCGAGCTCGGTCCGGCCGCCGCCAAGGCTGGGGGTAGCGCCGGCGTCATATCCTCCGCGGTCAAACTGCCCCCGCAGGTGGCCGACCCCGTGGCCACCGCCTTCGCCCACACCTTCTGGTGGGCTGTGGGCGGCATCCTCGTCGCCTTCATCCCGTCCCTCTTTCTGCCCAACCATGCTGCCGCACCCACGCCGGCCCACGCCGAGGTGGGCCCAGACGGCGTGGACTCAGTGGGCGAGAGCGTGGTTGGCGACGGTGAACCCGGACCGCGCGCCGGGGCCATCCTCGACTAGGCGGGCCATCCGGCCCCTCGAGGGCCCCGACGGGGATCAGAGTCGTTGGTCGGTGGCCGGGTCGGCCTCTCCTCCGAAGTGCAGATCGAGCACCTGCTGGAAGACGGGGTCGCCCGAAGCGACCCGCTCGAAGAGCGTCATTGAGGAGCGAAGCTTCTGGGCGTCGATGCCTCCGAAGATCTGCTCCGCACTTCGATCCTTGGTCTCGGCCACGATGCGCGCACAATTGACGAGCCGTGGCCCGAGCACGGGGTGCCGCACGTAGGCCCTGGCCTCCTCCAGCGAGGTGATGGCGAACCTCCTCGCCGTGAGGCTGTGCCCGAGACCGGCGATTTGGGGGAAGATGTACCACATCCAGTGGCTGGTCTTGTGACCTCGACGTAGTTCATCGACGGCTCGGTCGTAGGTTCCGTCGGTATTTTGGGCATCGACAAAGCGCACGAGGTCAAAGGGATCGTTCATCGCCGCCATGATCGCCATCGCCATCGCCATCGCCATCGCCATCGCCATCGCCGGGCGTCGGCAGCCCTATCGGATTCGGGAACGGTATCTCTGCCGTCATGCGTCTGGCGGCGGGCTCGAGATACCCCAGGAGTTGTCGACACGTATCGGATCCGATGGCCTCGTAGGCCCTCAGGGCCAGCTCGTCGGTTCGAGTCTCGATCTGTTCATGCAGCTCGCTTCCCGAAGCGGTCGGGGTGCCGTCTCGCGCCAGAAGACGGCGAAACTTGAGACGCTCGACGGCGCCCTCCCAGTCGTCGGCGGTCCATCCCCGACTCTGCCAGAACGTGTGGGGTGGGATGGTCGCGCAGGCGGCGAAGAGGGCGTGCGCCTCGCATCCATCGAGGTCTGCCCAGGTGAGCGACGCGACGTGGCCATCGCCGCGGTGCTCGCGCAGCGTGGTCGCCGCCTGCCAGAGGGCCGCCACCGGGTCCGGCGGTGCTTCGACGTCCCGGTTGGCGGCGAAGAGGGGCCGTCCGCACGGACTGGCGGAGCGGACGACGTCTCGGAGCGGCGGCAGTGCGTGTGCGGCCAACCGTTCGGCATCGGGCTCGGTGAGGATCCGGCGCAAGCTGGCCGCGGCCGCGGGGCTGCGGACGGCGAGAATCTCACCCGGGCTGGTGTAGCGCCACGCATCGGGGATGGCGCGACGGACCCGGTCGGGATGGAAGTTGAAGAACGTGGCCTCGACGACCGCTGAACCCAACTGACCAAGGGGTGCGGCACGAAAGCCGAAGTAGCCCATCCAGAAGCCCTTCAGCCCCAGCCCAGCCGCGGCCTCACCAGACTCCGGCGAGAAGTAGGCGACGGCGTTGATGGCCTCGACGTGGTGCCAGATCGTCCGGGCCAGCGCCGGCCTCATGTCGCTCGACGCCGATGGGTGCCGGCGAGGTCGATGTCAACCGATATCGTTCCCAGCTCCGCCGACCCCGTGAGCGGACCGATCCGGCGCAGGCCTCGGAGAATGAACTTGTCGTCGCTGAGGACGTCGGCGTGGAGGGTGGTCAGGCCTTTCGCCCGAGCCCGTTCGAGCAGCAACGCCACCATCCGGGTTCCCACTCCTCGGCGTTGCCACGCGTCTTCGACCAGTACCCCGAGATCGGCACTCCCCGTGGCGTCGAGGCCGAGGGTGGCCAGGCCGACGCACGCTGAGCGGTACCAGGCGATGAGGGTCTCGTCCCTCGGCTGAGCTCGAAGCAGGGCTCGGGTGAAGGCCACACCGTCCGTGAAGCCGTGGAACCGGTGGAACAGCGTGGAGCGCGAGCAACGAGCCATCATCGCCAGGACGGCCGGCGTGCACGACGCCGTTGCGGGGTGAACCGTCACGTCGGCCAGGCGGTGGTCCCGAGCCTCCGGCCCCGAGGGGGTGTCGGCCCGTCCTTGAACGGTCATGACACTTGTCATATACTCGACAGTATGATCATGACGGATGTCATAGTCAAGAGCCCGCGTGAGCGCATGGTCCGCAGTGCGGCCCAGCTGATCCGGCGCAAGGGCGTGTCGGGAACGGGAATGCGGGAGATCGTGACCGAAGCGGCCGCGCCTCGAGGATCGCTCCAGCACTACTTTCCCGGGGGTAAAGAGGAACTGGTCTCCGAAGCCCTGTTGTGGATGGGTGGAGTGGCGGCGCGGCGGATAGAGCGCTATGTCGGCACGCTGGGGTCGCGCCGGCCGAGCGCACTTCTGGCGTCCATCGTCGAGGGCTGGCGAAGCGATCTCACGAACGAGGGGTTTTCGGCGGGGTGCCCCCTTGTTGCTGCCGCCGCGGACACGGCCGCCACCAGTGAGCAGCTCCGCAACGTGCTCCAGCGGGCCTTCGAGGGTTGGCTCGAACCGCTCTCCGAAGGTCTGGTCGATCTCGGCGTGCCTTCCGAGCGTTCCGGCGACCTCGCCATCGTGATGATCTCGGCGCTCGAAGGAGCCATCGTCCTGGCCCGGATACGTCGTGACCTGAGCCCCCTCGACGCGCTCGTTCGCGAGCTCGGTCCGCTACTCGACGCCGTCACCGTTCCCGTGGGCCCGACACCATCACCATGAACTCCAGCGCCTGTGCCAGCAGGGCCGGGAAGCTCCAACTCCACCGGAGGCGAGCTACTAGAGTCCCCGTGGGGTGACAAGCGAGTACGAAAGATCCGGGGCCACATGCGGGTCGCGCTGACGGTGGCCGATTTTTTGCAGCGCGCCGCGCTGGTCTACGGCAACCGGGTCGCCGTAGAGGACGAGCCGGCGGTTGCCGGTTCGTCCGGGGCGCAGACCTACACCGAGCTCGAAGCGCGCGCTCGTGGCATGGCCATCGCCTTCGACGAGCTCGGGGTCGGGCACGGAGAACGCGTGGCCATCGTCAGCCCGAACTCGAGCCGATTCCTGACCGCCTTCTTCGGGGTGAGCGGTTTCGGCCGCATCCTGGTGCCGATCAACTTCCGGCTCACCACCGACGAGATCGCCTACGTCGTCGGCCATTCGGGGGCGTCGGTCCTCCTGTACGACCCCGATCTGGCCGGCGCGGTGGACGGCATCAAGGTCGATCACTGCTTCTGCCTCGATGGGGTCGATGACGCGGCGCTGTTCGCACCGGCCGCCCCGGGAACAGCGCCCCACCCGTGGGAGCCCGACGAGAACGCCACGTGCTCGGTCAACTACACCTCGGGCACGACGGCTCGTCCCAAGGGCGTCGAGCTCACGCACCGCAACTGCTGGCTCAACGCGGCCACGTTCGGGTGGCACACGGGAGTGAGCGATCGGGACGTACTGCTCCACACGCTGCCGATGTTCCACTGCAACGGCTGGGGCATGCCGTACGCGGTGACGGGGATGGGCGGCACCCACATCGTGCTGCGAAAGGTCGACGGCGTGGAGATCCTCTCGCGTATCGAGCGGCACGGTGTCACCCTGCTCTGCGGGGCACCGGCCGTCGTGGCGGCCATCGTGGGTGCGGCCGAGGCGCGCGTCGGCGAAGGTCGTGACGTGCCGGGCCGCGGCACGGTGCGCATCGTGGTCGCCGGCGCACCGCCGCCCTCCAAGACGATCGAGCGGGTGGAGACCGAGCTCGGATGGGAGTTCATCCAGATTTACGGACTGACCGAGACCTCGCCGCTGCTCACCATCAACCGGGCGCCCTCGGAGTGGGACGGTCTCGGCGCCGGGACCCGCTCGGTACTGCTCGGCCGCGCCGGCGTTCCGGCCGTGGGCGTGCAGATCGAGGTCGACGCCGAGGGGGAGGTGCTGGCGCGCGCCAACCACGTGTTCGCCGGCTACTGGGAGCAACCCGATGAGTCGGCCGCTGCGCTCGAGGGCGGGTGGTTCCACACGGGAGACGGCGGGTATCTCGATCAGGCCTACCTGGTGATCTCGGACCGCAAGAAGGACGTCATCATCACCGGCGGCGAGAACGTCTCCTCCATAGAGGTCGAGGACTGCCTGTACCAGCACGCCGCGGTCGCGGAGGTAGCGGTGATCGGCGTGCCCGACGAGACGTGGGGCGAGACGATCAAGGCGCTCGTCGTCGTGCGGGAGGGGGCGACGGTCACCGAGGCTGAGCTCATCGCCCACTGCCGCGACCGGCTGGCCCATTTCAAGGCGCCCACCAGCGTGGAGCTGCGCCACGTGCTGGACCGCACCGCGACGGGGAAGCTGCAGAAGTACAAGTTGCGCCAGCCCTACTGGGCGGGGCGCGAGAGGTCGATCGGCTAGGTCAGGGAACGGGTCAGCGAGGCACCAAGTCCACGATGCCGGCCAGGGTTTCCATCGACGTGAGCCAGCTTTCGATGTCGCGCCGAGACAGTGCCGCAACGATGTGTTGAATGCCGGCGGTCTCGTACACGTCGCGTTGCTGCCGAATGGCCTCGGCGTCGACATCGGCCGGATCCCAGGCGTGGGTGTACATCGATACGGTGAAGCTCTGTGTGTCGGGCCGTTCCGCTCGCAGCCGCCGGGCCATATCGGGCATCGCGGCGTCGGCGTCGCGGTTGCTGCCGCCGTGGAACCCGTCACCCAGGGCGATCGCCCGCCGGAGGGCGGCGTCGCCCCAACCCGAAGGCCACAGTGGGATCGGGTGAGCCGGTTGGGGAAGGATCTTCAGGGGCGGATAGCTGTAGAACTCGCCCTCGAACGACGTCAGACCGCCCTGCCAGCATGAACGGAGGATGGAGATGATCTCGTCCGTGCGACGACCGCGAGAGTGGAAGTCACTGCCCATGGCGGCGAACTCACCCTCGGACCACCCTACGCCGATTGCCACCCCGTTCAGGCGCCCGTCGCTCAGCGAATCGAGGCTCGCCAGTGCGTTGGCCAGCCAGACAGGTGGGTAGTACGCGGCGGTGACCTGACCTCCCAGCCCGATCACCTCGGTGACGGCCGCCGCCGTCGCCAGGCTCAGCAGCGGGTCGTACATGTACGGCGACGGGTGTGTCTGACCGAGTGGGAACGAGATGTGGTCGTTGACCCACACATCACTGAAGCCGAGTGCCTCGGCCAGGACCGCAGCGCGGCGAATGGCCGGCCCGCTTGCCGCGTGGCCCAGTTGGGGCAGCGTAACGGCAACGCGCAGGGTCATCGGGCACTCCTCTCGCATCTCATCGTAGACAGCGCACGGTGTGCCGGTCGGTGCTCGTTGACACCGGGAACCGAGAAGTGGAAGATGACGTCCGCAACGGGTCCCATAGCCAGGTCGAGCCGGAGCCGACCGTTGAGGAACGCGACATGCGCGACGATGGCGACATGCACGACGATGGCGACATGCACGACGATGAAGGAGCGAGACGTGGAAGCTCATGGGCCCGTGGCGACAGCCAAAGATCTGGCGCAGACCTACCTCGACGCGCTGCAGGCGAAGGACAAGGGGACGATCCTCTCCATACTCGCCGACGAGTTCGTCTTGGAGGTGCCCTGCAATGTCTCGGGCACAAACGACTTCTCCGACAGCTGGCGGGGGATCGAGACCGCGTCCGAGAAGTACGACGACACCTTCGAGAAGATCGAAGTCCTGCAGTACACGGAGATCGAGATCTTCGGTGGCACCGACGGCACGGTCGCCTTCGCCGAGGGCTTGGGCGTCATGAAGATGGCGACGGGGCTCCCCTACGAGAACCGGTACGTGTTCCGGTTCGACGCCGAGGACGGCAAGATCACGCGAATTCGCGAGTACCTCAACCCTGTCACCTCCGCCATCGCGTTCGGTATCCCTCTTCCCCGCCCATGATCGGCCGGAACGCCCCCGGCGGTCCCGATCATCGCCAACCCTTCCGCCAGCAGTCCGCTCACGGCGCGTCCCACTGCATGCGGACCGATCGGGGACCGCGCAGCACCACGCCGTAAATCTCCGGCACTTCGGTCAACCGCAGGTTGGGCAGCCGCCGTAGCAGGATCTCGAGGGCGACGTTCATCTCTCCACGGGCGAGGAAGGCCCCTAGGCAGAAGTGGCGACCGAGACCAAAGGCGAGGTGGTTCGTCGGCCGCCGGCCGAGGTCCCATCGGTCGGGGTCGTCAAATACACGGGGGTCGTGGTTGGCCGAGGGCACCGCCAAGCGAAGCAGCTGGCCTGCCGGGATCTCCCGGTCGCAGATCACGACGTCCTCCATCGTCAGGCGCGGCTCGGTGCCGGTTGTCCCCTCCCAACGCACGGTCTCTTCGATTGCCCAACTCCGCTCACTCTCGCTCTCGAGGAGGCGTTGGCGCACGTGATCGGGTTGTTGCAGCACGGCCGTCAAGAGCGAGCCGAGCGTGAGCCACGTCGTGTCCACGCCCGCGGGGAACAGCAGGCGGAGGAAGCCGAAGACATGGTCCTCATCGAGGCGCTGCCCCTCCACCTCCTCGTTGACGATGGCGGACAGGAGATCCTCGCCCGGCCGGGCCCGGCGTTGCGCGACAAGGGGGGCGACGTACTCGGTGAACTCGGCGTTGGCCTGTTCGGTGCCCTGGGGGTCGACGACCGAGTTGAGCATGGCCTTGGCCCAGGCGGCCATCTTGTCCTCGTCCTCCCTGGGGATGCCGAGGAGTTCGGTGATCACCCGCATCGGGTAGTGCTTGGCGAAGGTCGTGATGAGATCGGCTTCGCCCAGTGGGGCGATCTCGTCGACGAGCTCCTCGGCCAGCGGCTTGAGGAGCGGCTCCACGTAGCGGGGGATCGCCGTCCGTCGAAAGGCCGGCGAGACGAAGCTGCGGTGCACGGTGTGTTCGTGGCCGTCGTAGCCTTGAATGTTCGGTCCCATCATCGGGAAGGTGATCGGTTTGAGGGCGGCGCCCTTCGAGAACCGGGAGTCCTCCCGGAAGGCCATCATCACATCGGCGTGTCGGAGCAGCACCCAGCCCGCAGTCACGCCGAACCGGAGCCGGGCAACCCCGAGCGTCTCCCGGAGTGGCGCGAGCTTCTGCCAGTACCCGGTGATGTTCGGGTCGTCGTAGTCTCGCTCGTCGTCGAGCTCGTCGATGTCGATGACCGGCGGTGTGGCGGGCGGCACATCGGCGTTCTGGGTCGGGTTTGCCATGTTCCTCCTCCGGACTGCGTCACGCTGACGTGAGTTCCCCCCGATGACACCGAGCCCACCGGACCACCGGCGGAGCCCTCTTGGTCGTGTCCGAGAACGCGCGCGCGGACGAGGCGGGACCAGGTGCCCGAGCTCCATCCGTCACATGACCAGAGCGCCCGATGCCCGGGCAGCAGAGCGACGCGGTTAGTGAAAATCTGATTATCATAACGGTATCCTCGGTGAGGCCGGCTGGGCAAGGGGGAGCGTTGAAGAAGACCACCGCACGTGTGCTTCCGGCGATGGGGGAGGCGAGTGAGTTTTTCTGGACGTCGGGGGCGGACGGGAAGCTCCGATTTCTCCGGTGCGACGCCTGTTCGTATCTGATCCACCCGCCGACCAGCTACTGCCCGAGGTGCCGGGGCAGGGAGGGAACTCCCGCGGAGGTGAGCGGCCGGGGAACCCTGTACTCCTTCACGGTGAACCACCAGCCGTGGGATAGCGCCGGTGACGTGTACGTCATCGGCCTGGTGGAGATCGACGACCAGCCCGACATCAGGCTCATGACCAACATCGTGGGCATGGACCCGGCCCAGCTGCGGATCGGGATGCCGGTCGAAGTCGTCTTCGAGGACCACGACCCCATCTATCTTCCACTGTTTCGACCGGTCGGCTGAGATGACGGCCGTGGAGCAGAGCGCCGTCATCTCAGGCATCGGACAGTCGGCCGTCGGCCGACGTCTCGATCGTGACGGACTGGACCTCACCATCGACGCCGCTCTGGAGGCCATAGCGGATGCTCGACTGAACGTAGAAGACATTGACGGCATCGCCACATTCCCGGGCGGCATCAGTGGGTACCCGGGATTCTCGGGCCCGGGATCACCCGCTGTACAGGACGCGTTGCGCTTGTCGGTCAGCTGGCACAGCGGGGGGTTGGAAGGACCCGCACAGCTCCAGGCGGTGGTCAACGCGGTGATGGCCGTAGCTGCGGGCTTGGCTCGCCATGTGCTCGTCTACCGGACCGTGACGGAGGCGTCGGCTCAGGGGAAGGGGGGCCGCCCGGGCATCGGACTCGGGAGCGCGACGGTGACAGGGTCTCAGCAGTGGACCATTCCCTTCCGGGCGTACTCAGCGGCCAACTGGCTGGCCATGTACGCAGAGCGGCACATGCACGAATTCGGGACGACCGAGGAACAGATGGCCCAGATCGCCCTGAACGGACGCCGCAACGCGGGCCTCAATCCCAAGGCCGTGTTCCGGTCCCCGCTCACGATGGAGGACTACCTGTCCTCGCGGATGATCAGTTCCCCATTCCGCCTCTACGACTGCGACGTACCGGTCGACGGATCCACCGCCCTCATCGTGTCGGCCGTCGAGCACGTTCGAGATCTGGATCACCCGGCCGCCCGGGTCGACGCGGTGGGCACGGCACTGCGCGGCCGGCCCTCATGGGAGCTGTGGGACGATCTCACGACGATGGCGGCCCGCACGACGGCGGCGCACATGTGGTCCCGCACGGACCTGCGGCCGTCGGACGTGGACGTGGCCGAGCTCTACGACGGTTTCAGTTGGCTCGCCATGTCGTGGCTGGAGGCGCTCGGATTCTGCGGCCACGGCGAGAGCGGATCCTTCATTGAGGGCGGCGAGCGCATCGCCCTAGGCGGTGAGCTGCCACTCAATACCAACGGCGGACAGCTCTCGGGCGGCCGGTTGCACGGCTACGGCTATCTGCACGAGGCGGTCCTGCAGCTGCGCGGCGAGGCGGGGGACCGCCAGGTGCCGGGGGGTCCCGAGGTGGCGGTGGTCTCCAACGGTGGCGGTCCGGTCTCGGGTTGCTTGCTGTTGACCCGGTGTGCGTGAGGAGAAAACCGGATATTTTCGGCTCCCCGTCATGCTCCGACGAGTCAGCGGGTGGCCGTCCGCCGCGTCCGCCGCGGGCGCCGCGGGCCTTGTGTGGCCGCAGTGTCGGCCGACAGCCCAAGCGTGGGCCAAGAGAAGCGAACCACCTGCGCCCGCACCGCCGCACGGTTCCGGAGGTTGGCATGGGGAACGTACGCGGTGATGCCAACCAGGGCGAACATGCTCACGGCGTCCGCCTCCGGATTGGGCGACACCAGGAACCCGGCTTCATGCCCGGCGCGCAGGACTTCAGCGAGCGGACGAGAGAGCGTCCAGTGGGTGTCGACCATCCGATCGGCCATCGGATAGGCGGTTCTCACTGCCGGAGTCATGAACAGTGCGGCCCGGGCCGCTCTCTTCGGTTCGAAGATTGCATCGAGGAGCCCGTCGAGCCACGCGTCGACCGCGGCGGCCGGCCCGGCGGCACGATCAATCGCTCGCTCCAGCGATTGAGCCACCGACTCGGTCTCACGGAGTACGAGGGCCCGCAGCAGGTCGTTCTTCGACTCGAAGTGCCGATAGAAGCTCCGCGTCGAAAGTCCGGCCTCGGACAAGACATCGACCACGAACATTTCGTGGAGGCCGCTCCGGGCCAGGATGCGTACTGCGGCGTCCATCAGCATGGCTCGTTCCGTGTCGTGATCGAAGAGACGGCGACGGCCCTGCCTCTCGCCCCTGGCCGGTTGTCGATCCGTCACGACACCTCCTCCATTGCAGATCACGCACGTCCAGGACCGGATGCTAGTGCGCACACAAATGTCTGGAATTGAAAGGGAATCTACGAGATGAACCGACTTGAAGACCGCGTGGCTGTCATCACGGGAGCGAGCCGTGGAATCGGTAAGGCGATAGCGATCGCATGTGCGGCCGAAGGAGCGCGGGTGGCAGTGGTGGCTCGCACCGAGGCGCAGTGGGACGCTCGGATGCCCGGCAGCATCCACGAAACGGTAGGCGACATACGTGCCGCCGGGGGTACCGCGACGGCCATTGCGGCCGACCTGGCCAACCCCGACGAGGTGGACACGGTGATTGAGCGGGCCAGGTCCGCGCTCGGACCCATAGGAATCCTCGTCAACAACGCCGCACTCACCATTCCGGGACGACCCCCCAAGGCGCCGCGCGTCGAGGCCTCTCACGAGAGCTCGGCGCAACGATCTGCGCCAACGCAATCCGGGCCCCTTCGTAACTCGTTTCTTTCGTTTCCGCTCAAGGGATTCCGCCTGCACCTCGAGATCGGCCTGTTCGCCGCCTACCGACTCATGCAGTGTGCACTGCCGGACATGATTGAGGCAGGCCGAGGTGGGATAGTGAACATCAGTTCTCTGGCCGGTTTCATACCTGGCGAAGGGCCGTACCAACGCCCCGGGACGCCAGGGCCGATCGCCTACGGCGGCAACAAGGCGGCGCTGCATCACCTCACGCAGTCGGTTGCGATCGAGATGCAGGAGTACGGCATCGCCGTGAACGCATTGAGCCCGTCAGAACCGGTCTTCACCCCCGGGAACCTGGTCGCAGCAGCCGGCGAAACCGACTGGGCCAGTCCCGAGGAGTTTGCCGAGGCCACGCTCCGAGTCGCCATCGCTGACCCTCACGTGACCACCGGACAACTCCTGTGGAGTGACGACGTCCTGCACCCAGAGCGCGGCCGGCGAGGCTGGCTGAGGTGACGGGGGGCACAGGCCGATGGCGCTCTGAGCCCGGCTGGGTTGTGCGTCCGCATCGTTGACATGGTGGCCGCCGGCATGCTAAGCACGTGCCCAATATCGGCGTGACGAGATGGGAGCTGCATGAGCAACTACGACTCGGTTGACTACTTCACTGACGAGTCACTCCTGGAAGACCCGTACCCCTACTTCGAGCACCTGCGTTCGAAGTGCCCCGTCGTGCCGACCACTCACTACGGGGTGGTGGCGGTGTCGGGCTACGACGAGGCGACCGAGATCTACCGTGACATCGAGACCTTCTCGTCGTGCAACTCGGTGATCGGCCCATTCGCCACCTTCCCGGTTCCGCTGGAAGGCGACGACGTCGGCGAAATCATCGAGCGCTATCGCGATCAGCTCCCGATGAACGAGCACATGGTGACCATGGACCCTCCGCTGCACACCCAGGAGCGGGCGCTCCTTATGCGACTGATCACCCCCAAGCGGCTCAAAGAGAACGAGGCGTTCATGTGGCGCCTTGCGGATGCGCAACTCGATGAGCTGATGGAGGCGGACCGCTGCGAATTCATCAGCGCCTACGCGCAGCCCTTCGCCATGCTCGTCGTCGCCGACGTCCTCGGCGTTCCCGAGGCAGACCACCGGCGTTTCCGCGAGGGCTTCGGGCTGCTGAGCGGCGCACCGGGTGAGATCGGTGCCGGAGGAAGCGAATACCAGCTGAATGCCCTCGAATGGTTGGACGACTGGTTCGCGACGTACATTGAAGACCGTCGGCGCGAGCCCGGCCACGATGTGCTGACCGACTTGGCGCTCGCCAAATATCCCGACGGCTCCACGCCCGATGTGGCGGCGGTCGTGCGGACCGCAACCTTTCTGTTTGCCGCCGGTCAGGAGACGACCGCTCGCTTGCTTGCCACGGGGCTGAAGTACCTGGCCGAGTTTCCCGAGCTCCAAGACGAGCTGCGGGCCCACCGCGAGCGCATCCCTGACTTCATCGAAGAGGCGCTTCGTATCGAGAGCCCGGTGAAGGCCGATTTCCGCCTCGCCCGGCACGCCACGACGGTCGCAGGGGTCGACATCGCTGCCGGAACACCGGTGATGCTGCTCAACGGCGCGGCCAACCGCGACCCGCGACGGTTCGAGTGTCCGGCCGAGTTCCGGGTCGACCGGCCCAACGCCAAGGAGCACATCGCGTTCGGCCGGGGCGCCCACTCCTGTCCCGGAGGCCCCCTGGCCCGGGCGGAAGGCCGGATCAGTATTGAGCGGATCCTCGACCGGATGCACGACATCCGGCTCTCCGAGGAACACCACGGGCCGCCCTCCGCCCGCCACTTCACGTACGAGCCCACGTGGGTCCTGCGCGGCCTCCACGAGCTTCACATAGAGTTCACCCCGGTGGCGGCGTCGAAGTAAGGAAGGTTGTCGCTAGGCGGGTAACCGGGCTTCGGCTTGACGTGGCCCTTCCAACCGAGTGAGGAAGCGCTCCACGAACGCGACCGTCTGCGCGTGCCCGCTGGAGATGCCGAGGGACTCCTGCTCAATGACCAGAACTCGGGAGATGCTGGTGATCAAGACGGCACACACAATCGGGGGGCACTCCTCGTCCGGGATCCCGTAGCGAGCGAGGACGCGTTCGAGTCCCTGCAACTGTTCGGCGCGGAAGCGCTCAGCTGAGGCGGCGATCTCGGCCCGGATGGCCTTGCGATGATTGGCCAAGGCGACGAACTCCATGGTCAGCGCCGTTCCGTGACGGTCTTGGCTGTACTCCCACAGAGCCCACAGTGGCTGGGCCGACTCGAGGGCTTGGGTTTGGCGTTCGAGGCCCTGCTCGACCCGCCGGCGGTAGAGAGCGAGGAACAGGTCGTCCATCGTGGCGAAGTAGTAGTGCACCAGCGCGGGCTTCAGGCCGGCCGCCGCGGCGGCGCGCCGGGAGCTCACCGCGGCGTAGCCATCGGCCAACATCAGTTCCTCTGCCGCGTCGAGCAACGCGGCGCGGGTCTTGGATGTCTCGGCTCCGAACCGGCGGGTCGCGACCATGGGGCGCATCCTAGATGCGGTGCAAATACCCACGGGGTTCGAAGCTCCCGGCGTCGGCGAGGTAGGACCGGCAGGGATCGGCAGGGGTGACTCCTTGACGTTCGTTTCGGCGGATGCTAATCAGGTGTTCAGCACAGGGCCCGGCGCTTCGGCCAGGTCCTCGTCGAAGGGGAGGTGCTCGGAGTGGGTGAGGAACACGCACTGGACTATTTCAGCGACGTGTCCGTCGTGGAGGACCCGCTCTCCTACTACGCGTACGCCCGAGCGCAGGGCCCGGTATGGCGAGAGCCCTATCACGGGTCGTTCGTGGTGACCGGGTACGACGAGATGATGGCGGTCTACCGGGATCTCGACACGTTCTCGTCGTGCAACTCCTTCGGCGGACCCTTCCCCCCCCTGCCCGAGGACCCAGCCGGTGACGACGCGAGCGAGCTGATAGAGAAGTACCGCGACATCTTCCCCAGCCATGAGTCCCTGATCACGTTCGACCCGCCGCTGCACAACGATCACCGCGGCCTCATGATGCGGTTGCTCACGCCGAAACGGCTCAAGGAGAACGAGGAGTTCATGTGGCGCCTCGCCGACCAGTTGATAGACGGCTTCGTGGCCAATGGTCGCTGTGACTTCGTCGCGGAATACGCCCAGCCCTTCTCGCTGTTGGTCATCGCAGATCTCCTCGGGGTCCCGGAGTCCGACCACGCAGAGCTGCGCGGCAGGATGGTGGCGAAGGGCCCGGCCGGGGCGGTCGGCCAGCAGATGCAGGGGAACTTCCTCGCGCACCTCGAGGACTTCTTCACGGCCTACATAGAGGCTCGACGCAGGGAACCCCAAGACGACGTGCTGGGCAAGATGGCGCAGGCGACCTTCGCCGATGGATCGATGCCCGAGGTTCTTGAGGTCGTCCGCGTGGCCACGATCCTCTTTGCCGGTGGGCAGGGAACGGCGGCCCGGTTCTTGGGTAACACCCTGAAGATCATCGCCGAGGACCCTGAGCAACAAGAGCTCCTGCGAGGCGAACGCCAGCGGATCCCGGACTTCGTCGAGGAAACGCTACGCCTCTACAGCCCGGTGAAGACGAACTTCCGTATGGCGCGTCACTCTACGACCCTCGGAGGCGTCGACATCCCTGCCGGCTCCAGCCTCGTGCTTCTCATCGGGGCCGCCGACCGTGATGGTCGCCGGTTCGACTGCCCGGCTGAGTTTCACATGGACCGCCCCAATGTGCGCGAGCACGTGGCCTTCGGTCGCGGCGTCCACTCGTGCCCCGGCGCTCCCCTGGTGCGAGCCGACGGCCGCATCACCCTCGAGCGGATGCTCGACCGCCTCGGCAACATTGAGATCTCAGAAGCCCGGCACGGACCCCCGGGTGCTCGACGTTACGACTACACCCCGACCTACATCCTCCGAGGAGTCGAAGCACTTCACCTCGAGTTCACGGCCGTCGGACCACGCGGCTGAACTGTAGGCCGGCGCTCGGTCAGGGCTTCGGCGGTGGGCCCTCACGGATGGCCTGTTGCACCAGGCTGATGACCCACGTCATGCCCCGGATGGCCTCTTTCGGGTCCAGTTCCCAGTCCGCCACCAGACGTTCGTAGGACACGACGCTCCACAGCACATCCAATACGGCGGCAGCGAGGGTCCGGTCGATCTGGGACCAGTCCGTGGTCGGGGGAGCGACCGCGGCGAGCAGGGCGTTCCGCTGCCGCGCGTTCGCTGAAGCGACCGTGAGATCGCGGGGCGTGCGCGGTTCGATGGGGAACGAAGAGACGAACTCGAAAATACGCGTCGCGATGTCCGGAACAGCCTCGAGATCCATCCCTCCAAGGTCGACGCCCGCCTCTTCTTCCAACCGGGCGAGCACGGCATCGCGGAGTTCGTGCTCACTGGCGAAGTGTCGGTAGACGGTCCGTTGGTTCACACCGGCGCGTTCGGCGACGGCCCCGACGGTCAGTGCCCGCCAGTTCCAGATTGGGAAACCATGGAGGAGCTCGCTACCAGCGGCAACGATGCGTTCACGGGTCTCAGCGGCGCGCTGGCGGCGCAAGGGGCTGTCGTACTGCCGGCGTGGTCGGGTTGGCTCGCTCAGCGTTTCTCCCAGTCGGCGGGAACCAGTGGACCCACTCAGCCTAATGGGAGCGGACCAGTGTCCGAAAAGGCACGTCAGTCGGCGCGCCGCCCGGCAGGAGCTCCTCTGTGGACGGGCTGCATTATTCGTGCCATTGTTAGTGGCGCGATATTCGGCGGTTGGTGGGGCCGATCACCGCAGAGGGCGATGACCGCATGAACGAACGCACGAGTTCACCGACGACGTGGTACCCATGCCGATCGTCAACATAGAGGCAGTGCCGGTGGCCGCCGCTGCCTCTGCCTCTGCGCCCGTATGACCGGCGTCACCGCCGTTGGTGCGGCGCGCTACGTCGGCGCTCGCGTCAACCGGGTCGAGGATGCCCGGTTGCTCTCGGGTCACGGTACCTACGTCGACGACATCTCGCTGCCCGGGATGGTGCACGCCTACTTCGTTCGCAGCCCATTTGCCCGGGCGGCGATTCGGGGAATCGACACGTCAGCCGCCCGTGCGGTTCCCGGCGTCCGGGCCGTCTTCACCGCGACCGACCTGAACGAGGGGGTCAAGGAGCAGTGGCACACGTCGGTGGGACCACAAAGTCCCGAGACACCGCGCCCCCCGCTGGCCGACGTCGAAGCGCGGTTCGTCGGTGATCCGGTGGCGTTGGTCATCGCCGAAAGCCGCTACGTGGCCGAGGACGCAGCCGAGCTGGTCGAAATCGACTACGAGCTTCTGCCAGCGGTGGTCGACTACACCGTTGCCGAGCAGGCCGAGTCACTTGTGCACGAAGGCCACGGCTCGAATGTGATCGGCGAGATGGCCGGCTCCCCCGCCTCTGCACTCGAGGGGGTGTTCGCCTCCGCCCGCCATGTCGTCGACGCCACGATCTATCAACAGGCGTACGTACCGGTGCCGATGGAAGGCCGGGGGTTGATCGTCGACTACTCGCCCGTCTCGGGAGAGCTCACCATCTACTCCGCGACGCAGTCGCCACACGAAGTCCGCATGTTCTGCTCTCGGCTGCTGGGCATGCCCGAGCACCGCATCCGTGTGATCATGCGGGACACCGGTGGTGGCTTCGGCCAGAAGATCATGGTGCAGCGCGACGAAATGTGCCTGATGCTGGCTGCGCCGAAGGTGGGAGCCCCGGTGAAGTGGGTGGAGGATCGGCGCGAGAACCTCCTGGCCGCAGGGCAGTCCCGCCACGAGCACGGGTGGGTCAAGATGGCCTTCGACGGCAACGGCACGATTGCGGCGGCCCAGATCAACTACGTCTCCGACTGCGGCGCGTATCCCACGCCCTGGCCGGTCGGTACGTCGTCACTCGTCGGCAGCCTGTTCCCCGGACCATACCGGGTCCCCCGCGCCACGTTCACCGCCAAGACGATGTACACCAACACCGTCGGTCGCGCCGCCTACCGGGGTCCCTGGCAGTTCGAGTCGCTCGCCCGCGAGGTGCTACTCGACATTGCCGCTCGGCAGATGGGCATGGACCCCATGGAGCTCCGACGTCGCAACCTGCTGCGGAAGGACGAGCTTCCCTACACGAACGCCAACGGACTGCCGTACGACAGCATCTCCCCACTCGAGACGTTCGAGCAGGCGCTGGAGATACTGGACTACGGGGCGTTCCGGGCCGAGCAGGTCGAGGCTCGTGAGCGGGGACGGTATCTGGGCGTCGGCCTGTCGACCTACGTGGAGCCCTCCGCTCCGGGTTCCGGCTACTACGCCACCGAGGCGGCCACCATCCGCATTGAGCCCTCGGGCAAGGTGAACGTCTACATCGCGGGAGGGTCAACAGGCAACAGCATCGAGACCACCGTGGTCCAGCTCACCGCTGACGCACTCGGGGCCGACATGGACGACGTTGCCACGATTCAGGGCGACACCGCTCTTTCCGGCTTCGGCGCCGGGGCGGCTGGTAGCCGTAGCGGCTCCATGACGGCCGGGGCGATTCGCGAGACCGCGTCAATTCTGCGTGACCGCATCGTGGCGATCGCGGCACACAAGCTCGAGGCTTCGGCGGAGGACATCGAGCTGGCCAACGGTCGCGCCTCCGTGCGTGGCACTCCCACCATCGGCATGTCCTTCGGGGAGGTGGCCAGCCTCGCCTACTTCGATCCCACGGCACTGCCGCCCGGCGTACCCGCCGGACTGGAGGCGAGCGCCCGCTACACCGCCGAGACCCGCTTCGTCTGGGTCAACGCCACGCACCTGTGCACGTGCGAAGTGGATGTGGTGACCGGTCAGGTCAGGTTGCTGCGCTACATCGTGAGCGAGGACTGTGGCCCGATGATCAACCCGAATGTGGTCGAAGGCCAGATCGCCGGTGGTGTCGTGCAGGGCATCGGCGGGGTGCTCTTTGAGCACCTCGCCTACGACTCCGAGGGCAACCCCATGGCGACCACCTTCATGGACTACCTGCTCCCGACCGCCGTCGAGGTGCCCATCATTGAGTACGGGCACACGGAGACGCCCAGCCTCCGCCCGGGCGGTTACAAGGGCGTCGGCGAGGGCGGAGCCATCGGCGCCCCGCCCGCGGTCGTCAACGCGGTGGCTGACGCGCTGTCGCCCTTCGGGGTGACCATCACCCGTTTGCCACTGGGACCATCCCAGGTCCTCGACCTCCTGGCACAGGCCAGTGAGGTTCCGCACGGTGGTCGTGTGGATCGTTCTCAGCGGGCGCCTGCGTGATGAGATGAACACCGGGAGCGTCTCCCAGCCACGAACCGTCGACGTCGGGGCGAGTTGGCCCCGCTGTCGTCGACCTCCCACTCGGGGAAACGCGTGACGCAGTAACGTCGGCGCCGGTACGGCAGTGTGTCGTGGCGGTGCAGGCCGGTCGCGGAAAGGGGTGCTCCATGGCAACATTCGTTCTGGTGCATGGTGGCGGTCACGGGGGGTGGTGCTACCAACGGGTCTCACGACTGCTCCACGAGGCGGGTCATGAGTCGTATGCGCCGACAATGACCGGCGTCGGCGAGCGGTCCCATCTGGTCGGTCCCCACGTGGACCTGAACCTCCACATCCAAGACATCGCGGCGGTACTGCACTACGAGGATCTTCACGACGTGATCCTGGTCGGTCACAGCTACGGCGGAATGGTCATCACCGGCGTGGCCGACAGGGTCTCGGATCGCGTCGGCAAGCTCGTCTATCTCGATGCCGCCAACCCGGAGAACGGCGAGTCTCTGGTCGATGTCGCCGGACCGACGATCGAGATGGCCCGCACGGCGGGGCGGGTGGTCGATGGCGTCGAACTGGTCTTGCTCCCTACCCCGGATGCCGGGGCCTTCTATGGTGTGACCGATCCCGCGGACATCGCCTGGATGGCGGACCGCCTGACGGGCCATCCGTGGCGGTGCTTCGAGCAGAAGCTCGAGCTCGTCCACGAGGCCGAGTACGAGAAGATCCCCAAGTACCACATCGTCTGCACCTCCACGCTCGCCACCCGCGACCCCGACCTCATGCAAGAGGCTCGAGCCGCCGGCCGGCTGTGGGAGATCGACACCGGCCACGACCTCATGCTGACGGAGCCGGAGAGGGTCGCCGAAGCGCTCCTCGCCGTCGCCGCGGGCTGAGGGAAGCGGGGCGTGGCGAAAATTGGCATCATGAAGAGATGACCATCCCTCTGGTGCTGGTCCATGGAGGTGGGTTCGACAGCCGCTGCTGGGAGCTGTTGGTGCCGCGACTGGCGGCCCCGGTCATTGCCGTGGACCTGCCCGGGCGAGGCCTCCGGCCTGCTGCGCCCGAGTCGGTCACCTTTGCCCACTGTGCGCAGGCGATCGTCGAGGACATCGACGCCGCCGGCTTCGAGGAGGTCGTCTTGGTCGGCCACTCCCAGGCCGGTTGCTCGCTGCCCCGTGTGATGGCGTTGTTGGGTGAGCGGGTCCGCCATGCAGTGTTCGTCGCCGCTCTGGTGCCCGAGGACGGACGGAGCTCGATGCAGGAGCTGACTCCTCACGTGAGCGGAATGATCGATGACCACGTCGAGCGACGGCGGGACACGATGGACCCGGCGATGGCGAAGGTGGTCTTCGGCAACGACCTCGACGACGAGCAGTTCGCGTGGTGCGTCGAGCGCCTGGTACCGGAGCCGCCGGGTCTGCCGAACGAGCCGGTCGAGCTGTCGGGGCTACGGGAAGCGACGCCCCGCACCTGGGTGCGCACCACCCGCGACGCGATACTCCCACCGGACATGCAGCTCCGTTTCGTCGAGCGCGTCGGGAGATGTCCGGTGATCGACCTCGACGCCGGCCACATGTGCATGATCAGTCAGCCGGAGGCCTTGGCGGCGATCCTGGAGGGTTTTGTCGACTGAAGACCCAGCGCCCGTGTGACGCGCCCCACGGCTCCCGCCTGGGCCGGCGCGCGAGATTTTCCCCGTGAGGAGAACCTCCGTATCCTTCCCCGCATGCCGATCCGGGAGTTCTTCCACCTGATCCACGTCGTCGACGACATCGCCTCGGCGAATGAACGTTTCGGCGCCCTGTTCGGCGGGGCGCGGTTCAATGAGAACTGGTCGGATCTCGACCGGCGGTGGGCGTCGTTCATGATGCTCGGCGACACGATGGTGGAGCTGATTCAGCCGAGCGACGCCCCGGAGGACCGGCATCAGGCCCTCACGAAGTTTTACAGTCGTTTCGGCCAGCACCTCCATTCGCTGTCGTGGTATGTGGACGCGGGGGACATGCCGGCCCTCTTCGATGCCTTCTTGGGGGAGGGGGTGCGCGTCGTCAAACCCGGCGGCGGTCCCTTTCCCGAGGGCACCAAGGATCCCGGGCAGACGATCTTCACGCACCCGAAGGACACCGCCGGGCAGATGGAGTTCGTCGGTGTGCACGGAGGGCCCCTCCCTTTCGACCCTCGATCGAACGCGGGGTGGTCGCCCACGCCACCAGGCGTCAGCCCCTTGACCCTTCTCGGCGTGTCGCATTTCACAATGGGCACCATCGACCCGCTGAAGCTGAAGGAGCTCTACGAGCGGGTCATGTCGGCGCGGACGCTTCGAGAAGAAGCGAGCAGCGTCTTCCTCCGCGTCGGAAGTCAGTCGGTCGTCGAGCTGGCGGCGCCGGTGTCGGCGGAGTCACTGCTCGGGCGCGACGTTGCCGCGAACGGCGAGCTCCCCCACGCCGTCACCTTCCGGGTCGCAGATCTCGAGGCGGCCGAGCGCCACGTGGCCATGGTCGGCGTGCGCGTACTGGAGCGGACCGGCGACGCCGTGGTCCTCGCGCCCGACGACATGTTCGGTGCAGTCGTCGCCCTCACCGATGTCGAGCCCTTCGGCTGAGACCCGGTGAGTGAAGGTGATCCGAGGCGATGACCGGGCTAAGGGCTACGGCACGCGACGGTCGTAGCTGTCGCCCACGACGGGGTAGAAGGGTGCGGCGAACAACGGCACGACGGCAGCGTCCGACCATCTTTTTTCGAGAGCCTCGCGGAGCAGCGGGGCCGTGTCGACCGGGTCGCCGTCCAAGAAGCAGTACGTGATGTGCAGCCCCGCCGACTGGCTGTAGGGGACACCGTCGACGGTGGAGAAGTCCGGGTCCTGCGGGTCCAACCCGATGCCAGTGCCCCACCAGGTGCCGGCGACGCCGGGTACCTCGAGGAGGTCCGGCCCGCTCGCCTCCCCCTCTTCAATGAGAAGGTAGGCACCCTTGAGTGGCCACCACGCCAGTACGTCCGCGCCGACCTTGACGCGGGGAGCCGCCGACATGCCGACCAGGTTGTAGACACCCCGTTCGACCAGCGGCAGGAGGTAGGGGATCCGTCCGGCGCCACCCAGGGAGACCGCCAGGTCGTTGAACGGTCTCAGCCCGGCGAGGTCGGCGAACAGGTAGGTCATCACATGGTCGACAGCCTCGAACCGGGCATGGCTCACCGCCCGTGCAGCGCGGCACGCGGGTGTCGACACCAATCGGAGTGAACCGCGCAGCGAAGCGAGTCGGTACTGCTCCGGCCGGTGATCGAAGCAGTGCCACCTGAGGTAGTCGGCGTCCCCACCCTCTGGGTGCCGGGCCGACATCGATACGAAGATGTTCGTCACATCGCATCGACCGGTCGCCAGGACCTCGGGGACCTCGTCGGAGGGCGTGCCTTCGAGGAACGAGGTCATCGTGCGAGGTACCGATCGAGTTCTTCGTGCATGTTGCTGATGAGCCGCTCCCACTCGGTGGCCAGCCGCAACGCGTCGAAGCTGCGGGTGTGCAGCCCTCGCTGCTGGCGCTCGATGTTGCTGAAGTCCTGTCGGGGGATGAGGCCCCAGTTCTCCGCATCCTTCTTGTCGTAGCGTCCGACTGCCGGGCGATCACGGGGCTCGTCACCGACCGGGTACGTCTCCAGCGACCACACCTCGAAGCGACACCACTCCGGGTCGTTGTTGTAGGGCCTGCTCCGATAGGACAAGGAGTTGGCCCACATCGGCAGCATCATGAAGTTGGGGAATAGGAAGATCCCCCCGCCCCACATGCCTGCGTTCTCAATGGGTGGCATCGGAATGCCGGCACCCTGGGCGTAGTCATAGATGGCGCCCACCGCGGCGAGAGGGAAGCTCTCGTCGGGGGCCACCTTGTGACGCAGCCCCTCGAACAGCCGGACCTCGCGCTCGAGCGTCATCGCGTCCTGCCCCTCCCACAGCAGTCGCATCATCTCTATGAAGGTGTCTGCGCTCATGGCGGCGAACTCGCTGCCACCGGCAAACCGCCCGTGGCCCTTCTCGTAGACCTCGTAGAGCGCCGGCATCGTTGCCTCGGCGCCCACCTGCCAGAGCTGGGGATGGGTTTGCAGCACGTGGTATCCCTCGAAGAACGCCTCCTGGGCCATCTTCCAGTTGGCGTTGAGGATGACCTCCTTCCAGAACTTCACCCGCATGTTCTGGACCCCCAACCCGTCGAGCAGGGCGGCGGCGGGCCCCAACGCCTCCCCCAGGGGCCGAGCGTCTCGGTCGAGGTTGACCCACACACATCCACCCCACGTCTCAACGAGGCACTCGCGCAACTTCAGATCGTCGGGCCGCACGCACTCCGGGGCGAACTGCTCCTCGTGAAAGACGAACGAGCTGGTCCCGTCGAGGTTCCACCGCCACCCGTGGAACGGGCACACGATCTGACCACCGCTGAACCGCCCGTCACCGACCGCGAGCTGCGTCGCTCGATGTCGACACGCGTTCTCGAAGGCCCTGACCGAACCATCCTGCTGGCGAACGACCAACACCGACTGGTCACAGATCTCGTACTCGGCGAAGTCCCCCGGATCGGGGACCTCCTCAGCGCGGCACGCCATCTGCCACGTCCGCGGCCAGAGCTTCTCGTTCTCCAGCTCGAAGAAGGCACGGTCGAAGTAGCGCTCCCGCGGTACGTGGACCGGGCTGGTCATGGCAAAGGGGGAGAACCCCGTCAGAGGCTCGTGCTCCAGGCTCGTGGTCATCTTCGCACCCCTCCCGAAATGGGCCTACTCGGCGTCCTGATCCTACTCAGCCGCCACGGCGAGGCCGGGGGGCGGGCCGACGGTCACCGCCCGCCACCGCCCGGTGCTCACCCCGGCACGTTCCCGTTCGCTGTTGTACCGATTGGTACAATACAATCCCGGGGATGGACTTCTCGCTCACCGAGTCGGAGCGCGATCTCGTCGGGCTCTGCCGCGAGTTCGCGCAGAAGGAGATCGCGCCACGGGCGCCTCTGGCGTGGGAGGAGGCGCGGTGTCCAACCGACCTGCTCCGTGAGATGGGCGGGTTGGGCCTGCTCGGCATGCTGATTCCTGAGGAGTGGGGCGGGATCGGCATGTCCACGGTCGGTTTTGTCGCGGCGATGGAGCAGATCGGCGTGGCGGACCAGTCGGTTGCCGCGGCATGGCAGGCTCACGTGACCATCGGTTCGATGCCGCTCTATCTGTTCGGCAGCGACGAACAGCGAGAGCGTTGGCTGAGGCCGTTGGCCGAGGGCCGCGTCCTCGGCGCGTTCGGGCTGACCGAACCCGACGCCGGTTCCGATGCTCGCGGGATCCGCACCCGGGCGGAACGCCACGAGGGTGGCTGGCTGATCAACGGCCGCAAGACCTTCATCTCCAATGCCGGCACGGACATGTCCTTCGGGGTGACGCTGCTGGCCTCTACCGATTCGGCCGGGGCAAAGGGGCCGAGGTTTGCCAGTTTCGTCGTCGAGAAGGACACGCCCGGGTTCACCATGGGCCCGAAGATGCGCGGGATCGGGTGGCGGGGCCTCGACACCCGCGAGCTGTACTTCGACGACGTCTGGGTTCCCGAGGATCAGCTCGTCGGCGATCCCGACCTGGGGCTCAGCCAGTTCCTGGGCACGCTCGAGGTCGGGCGCATTTCGATCGCCGCCTTGTCGCTCAGCCTGACTCAGGCCGTGCTGGACATGGCGACGGACTACGCCAAACAACGTGTGCAGTTCGGGCAGCCGATCTCCAAATTCCAGGCGGTGCAGTTCAAGCTGGCCGACATGGCCACCGAGTTGGAGGCGGCGCGCTGGCTCACCTACCGCGCCGCCTTCCTGCGCGACACCGGTAAACCCTTCCTCAAGGAGGCGTCGATGGCGAAGCTGAAGGCCAGTCGCGTGGCCACGTGGGCGGCATCGGAGGCCGTCCAGATCCACGGCGGCCTCGGGTACATGCTCGAGTCACCGGTTGCCCGCTTCTACTGCGACTCCAAGGTGCTCGAGATCGGCGAAGGCACCAACGAGATCCAGCACCTGGTGATCGCTCGTACGCTGGGGTGCTGAGCTCACACGGCAGCGAGGCGCCGAATGGCTTCGGCGACGTCGTCGCGGTCGGGTAGCCACGCGCGTTCGAGGTCGGGGGCGTACGGAGGGGGGGTCGCCGCGGCGCCGACCCGTTGGATCGGCGCGTCGAGATCCCAGAACCCTTCGCGGGCAACCGTGGCCGCGATCTCGGCGCCGATGCCGAAGGGGACGACTGCCTCGTGGGCGATCAGGAGCCTGCTCGTCTTGTGGACCGAGTCCAGTATGGGAGCCATGTCGAGGGGAGCCACCGTTCGAAGGTCGATCACTTCGACCGAGATGCCCTCACCGGAAAGGAGCTCGGCGGCGGCGACCGCCTCGTGGACCATGCGTGAGACCGAGACCACGGTGACGTCGGTCCCGGGGCGCACGATTGCGGACCTGCCGATCGGGAGGATGTAGTCGGACGGCGGCTGCGGCCCCTTCATGCCGTAGAGCAGCCTGTTCTCAATGAAGATCACGGGGTTGGGATCCTGGATCGCGGCGCGGAGCAGGCCGTAGGTGTCGGCCGGTGTCGAAGGCATGACGACGCTCAGGCCGGGGATGTGCGCCAGCAGCGCCTCGAGGCTCTGCGAGTGCTGGCTCCCCGAGGAGCGGCCGGCGCCGAACTGTGTCCGCACGGTCAGGGCCATGGTCGCCGTCCCACCGGTCATGAAGGGCATCTTCGCCGCCTGATTGAGCAGCTGGTCGAGGCAGACGCCGACGAAGTCGAGGTACATCAGCTCCACCACAGGGCGCATTCCGGCCATCGCCGCGCCAACGCCGAGACCGATGATCGCGGTCTCCGAGATGGGAGTGTCGCGGACGCGATCACCGAATTGGTCATGGAGCCCTCGCGTCAGCCCGAACACGTTGCCGCCGGCGGCGACGTCAATGCCGGCAACGAACACGCGGTCGTCGCCGGCGAGCTCGACTTCGAGGGCCGTGCGCACCGCGTCCATCGTGCGGAAGACGGGAGCGTCCTGGTCCGGTGGCTGCGGCTCGACGCGGACAGGTCTCGGACGGAGGACGTAGTCGCTCAGCGTGGATGGCGCCGGGCTCGCGAGCTTCCGGGCTGCGTCGACGGCCTCGTCGAGCTGGTGCGAGACCGATGACGCCAACGAGCTGATGATGTCGTCGCTCACGCCTGCCGATTGGAGCCGGCGGGCGTGGACGAGGAGCGGGTCCCTCGCTTCCCAGGTCTGGACCTCGTCGGGTGTTCGGTACCGCTGTGGGTCGCCCTCGTAGTGGCCGTGCCACCGGTAGGTGGCTGCCTCAATGACGGCGGGACCGCGTCCGGCCCGTACGGCCTGCACCACTTCGCCCATGATGGTGGCTGTTGCCTCGACGTCGTTGCCGTCCACCGCGAAGAAGTCGACTCCGTACCCGGCGGCCCGCTGCTCGAGCGGCGCTGCAGACTGGGTCGACGCGGGCGAGAACTCCGCGTACCCGTTGTTCTCGCAGAGAAAGATCACCGGCAGCCGCCAGACGGCGGCGAGGTTCATCGCCTCGTGGAAGGCGCCATGTGCGACCGCTCCGTCGCCGAAGAACGCCACCGCCACGCTCCCGTCGTCCCGGAGCTGCGCCGCCGTCGCCGCTCCCGCAGCGATCGGCAGCCCGGCGGCCACGATCCCGTTCGCGCCGAAGATCCCGATGCTCGGGTCGGCGATGTGCATGGAGCCCCCGCGGCCCCGGTTGGTGCCCTCCTCCTTGCCCATCAGCTCGGCGAACATACCGAGGGGGTCGAGGCCCTTGGCCAGGCAGTGGCCGTGGCCCCGGTGGGTGGACGTGATGACGTCCGAGGGGCGAAGCGGCCAGCACGCGCCCACGGCCGTGGCTTCTTGCCCGATCGACAGGTGCACGAATCCCGGCACCTCGCCGTCGCGATAGAGCGTGGACACCCGCTCCTCGAACCCTCTGATCAGCAACATCCGCCGGTGCATCTCGACGAGGTCGGCGTTCGAGAACGGGGGAGAAGAGGATGGGCCGACGTCCACGAACGGTGTACTGTACTGGTCGGTACAAGAGATGGAAAGGGCCAATGGCCGAACAGATTGAGATTCCCGACTTTTTCCCCGCCGCGGGGGACGTGACGGGGAAGCGGGTCGTGCTCACCGGCGCCGGCCGGGGGCTCGGTGAGTTGCTCGCTCACGCGTTCTCACATAGCGGCGCACGGGTGGCTCTGGTGGCCCGCACGGAGAGCGAGATCAAGGCCGTCGCCGGCGCGCTTCCCGGTCCCTCCCTCGTCGTGAGCGGTGACGTGACCGACGCGGAGTTCAACGAAGCGGTGGCCGACGCCGCCGTGGCCGAATGGGGAGGCGTCGACGTCTGGATCTGCAACGCCGGGATCTCGCCCATCGTGGCCGGACCGCTCAAGACCGATCCGGCGGTCTGGCGCCAGGTTCTCGAGGTGAACCTCACCGGGGCGTTCCTCGGAGCCCGTGCCGCGGCACGGGTGATGGGCGAGGGCGGGCGACTCATCTTCACCGGCTCGGTGCTGGGGGAGCGTCCCCGGGTGGGGCTCGCCGCCTACAGCGCATCCAAGGCCGGGCTGGTGGGCATGGCCAAGGGCCTGGCGTTGGACCTGGCGCCTTCGGGTATCACCGTGAACGTCGTCGCTCCGGGGTGGTTCGATTCGCCACTGGCCAACGGATGGAAGAACAACCCGAAGGTCTCGGCCGGGATTCTCGGTCACACGGCGCAACAGCGGTGGGGAAATCCCACCGATCTGGCCGGCGCATACCAGTTCCTGGCCTCCGACGCGTCGGCGTTCATCACCGGTACCGTGCTCAGCGTCGACGGCGGATACCTGCTGGTATGACCGTGGAGCACGCCCGTCCTGGATATCGGTGCGGAGCATGACGGAGGCGCGGCGGGTGGTTGCGATCACCGGGGCGGGAGGATCCCTCGGCGCGGCGGTCTCCCGCCAGCTCGCCGGCGAGCCCGGCACCGATCTGGTGTTGAGCGATGTCAGCGCGCCCTCTCTCGAGGGGACGCTGGGCGGCCTGCCCGAGAGCGGTGGATCGGTCGAGACGGTTCTGGCGGATGTGAGCGATTTCGCCCAGGTCGAAGCGGTCGTCGAGCTGGCGGTGGAGCGGTTCGGGCGCCTCGACGTGTTGATCAGCAACGCCGGGGTGATCTCTCCGAATGGTCGCATCCACAATCTGACGACCGAGGACTGGGAACGTGCGTTCCGCATCAACCTGCTCGGTGCCGTCAACGGCATCAGGGCGGCGGTGTCCGTCATGCGCGGGCAGCGGTCGGGCTCCATCGTCCTGACGGCGTCGGTCGCCGGCCTGACGGCGTGGACGCACGCCGCCCCGTACTGTGCGACGAAGGCCGCGGTGATCCAACTGGCGAAGGTCGCAGCTGTCGAGTATGCGCGCGATGGCATCCGCGTCAACTGCGTGTGCCCGGGGACCTTCCTCTCGGCGATCCACGAAGGGCTCCCGCCCGAGGCGATCGATGCCATGGCGGCCCGGCATCCGCTGGGGCTGGGGTCCGTCGACGACCTGGTCGGGGCCTACTCGTATCTCGCCGGTGACGCGTCGCGGTGGACGACGGGTTCGGCGATGGTCGTCGACGGTGGTTACTCGGCTCCCTGAGGGAAGTTGCCGCTACTGCGCATTCGGGCGTCCGATCCCCCGGAGGAAGATGTCAGCGAAGGGTCTCGCCACCTCGCGGGCCGACAGGCGCCCGTCCGCCTTCAGCCACAGGTACGTGTAGTTGTGCATGCCGAGCCAGGCCAGGGCGGTCAGCCTCGGGTCGACGTCGCGGAACTCGCCGCAGTCGACGCCGGCCTGGAGAACCACCTCCACCCTTCGCTCGTACTCCCGCCGCCGTCCGCGGAACTGTTCGGCGCGCTCGCCGGTGAGCGCCGGGAACTCGTGGAGGAAGACCCAGACATGATCGGGGTAACGGGCGATGACGTCGAGCAGCTCGTCCCCGAGCATCTGCAGCTGCTCCGAGGGCGAACCCCCAGCGTGAACGACGCGATCGGCGCTGAGCATCACCTCGTCCATCACGCGATCGTGTACGGCGGCGAGGAGCTGCTCCTTCGAGCCGATGTAGTGGTAGAGGGCACCCTTGCCGAGATCGTTGGCCGTACAGAGCTCGGTGATCCCCGTGGCGTGGTAGCCGCTCCGGGCGAACACGCCGGCCGAGGTATCGATGATCGCCTGGCGACGCGCCTGCCACTTCGAGCTTCGTCGAGGCTCGTCGCTCGCTTCACCAGGCCGCATCAGATTCTCCTCACCCAAGTCCCGACACTGTCCCGCTGGCGTGCACCGAGGCCACACAGCTGGAGCAACGTCGGTGGGGGCGCTCGAGCGCCGTCGGCGCACCCGCCCGCGAACGATCCTCCCTGGTCGGTAGAGTACATGCTGGGCTGTGCCCGTCGGCGTGGATCAGCGCTAGCGGTGTACCGGTCGGTCCAATAGGATTGGGTCATGATGGATGTGCTCGCTACGAAGAAGTTGACCGCCGCTGTCGGGGCCGAGGTCGTCGAGATCGACCGCGACCGCTTGCTGCACGATCCGGCGGTGCCCGACGCAGTGCTCGAGGCGCTCGAAGAACACGGTGTCCTCCTGTTCCGGGAGATCGGCCTGGACGACGAGGAGCTGGTGGCGTTCGGGCGGCGCCTCGGCGCCCTCGTGGCCCGACCGGGCCATCCGATTCCGGAGATCACCGTCATCACCCAGGGGCCCGACAACCACCTGGCCGAGTACTTCAAGGGGAACCTGCAGTGGCACATTGACGGCGCGCAGGACGAGACTCCGTGCAAGGCAGGGATACTCAGCGCCCTGGTGATCTCGTCGGGTGACGGCGGCACGGAGTTCGCCAGCACCTACGCCGCCTACGACGACCTCACCGAGGAAGAGAAGGAGCGGTTCACCGGGCTCCGGGTCATCCACACGCTGGAGGCGACGCTGCGCCCCGTCTACCCGGATCCAACCCCGGAGCAGGTCGCCGACTGGCGAAGCCGCGGACCGGGCAAGGAGCACCCACTCGTGTGGAAGCACCGGTCCGGGCGCAATTCCCTCGTCCTGGGTGCCCACGCCGACCGCATCGTGGGCATGGATGCCGAAGAGGGTCACGAGCTCCTTGCCGAGCTGTTGCGCCGCGCCACGCGACCCGAGCGTGTCGTTCGGCACGACTGGGCGGTGGGCGACGTGGTCCTCTGGGACAACACGGGCGTGTTGCACCGGGTCACCGATCACAACCCGGCCTCGCGGCGCGAGCTGCACCGGGTGACGGTCGACGGCGAGGAGCCCATCCGGTGAACTCGAGGTGTCGAGGACCCCGACGGAGGGCGGGCCGAACCTCGACATGATCAAGATCGTCGCCCTGATCAAGCGCCGCCCAGACGTGACACTCGAACAGTTCTGCGAGTACTACGAGCACCGTCACGCTCCGCTGTTCCACCGCTCCATTCCGCCCGAGGTCGCGGACGCGATCACCCACTACGTGCAGAACCACGCCCTGCAGCTCGGAAGCAGCACGACCGATCCGCCCTACGACTGCGTCACGGAGATCGGCTTTCGGGACGTCGCCGGGATGGAGCTGTGGTCGAGCTGGTACCTCGGTGACGAAGGCAAGGTGTTGCGGGACGACGAGGAAACCTTCATGGACCCGCTCCAGCGGGTCGTGGTGGTCGCCGACGAGCGCAACATCGGAGTCGTCCGCTGACGTTGGCGGAACCCTCCCGAGAGATCTAACCTCCGTACCTGGGCAACCTGCGGATCCATGGTCGTGGCTGAGCCGTTCGGCACGGTGGTCGTCCGGCCCGGGCGCTGCTCTTCCGGCCTCGAGTCGGTGCTGTGTATAGTGTACTGGTCGGTACAAACGTCATACTTTTGAAGGGGGACGGGTGGTCAAGCGGACGCGGTACGCGGAGTGGAAGGACAGCTACAAGCACTACAAGTTCGAGCTGAGCCCGGAGGGGATCCTGCTCATGCAGTGCCACACCGATGGTGGTCCGCTCCAGTGGATGTGGGAGTCGCACGACCGCATGTCCGACGCCTTTGCCGACATAGCCGGCGACCGTGACGGCATCAGGTGCGTCATCCACACCGGTACGGGCGACTCCTACAACGCCCTGTGGGGGAAGCCCGTGACGGAGGACGAGACTCCGCTCTACCACGCCTACGGCGATGCCGAGGGCGTGGAGATCATAGATGAGAAGTCGTGGTTCGGCCGTATGATCATTGAGAACCTTCTCGCCATCAACGTCCCGGTGATTGCCGCGGTCAACGGCCCCTGCACCATGCACTCCGAGGTGCCCGTGCTCATGGACATCGTCCTGGCATCGGAGGACACCTACTTCCAGGACCTCTCGCACTACCCGCGGGGCATGGTGCCCGGAGACGGCCAGCACGTCGTCTGGGACGCCTTGGTCGGTCCCAGCCGGTCGCGCTACTTCCTGTTCATGGGCCACAAGTTGACGGCCCAGGAAGCCAAGGAGTGGGGCGTCGTCCACGAGGTGCTTCCCAAGGAGCAGCTCCTCGACCGGGCGTGGGAGATCGCGCGGGAAATCGTCAAGCGTCCCCCTATTGTGAACCGCAACACGAAGTACGTCCTGACCCAGAGTTTGCGCCGGGCCTTCTTGAACGAGCTGCACCACGGCCTTCAGGCCGAGATGTGGGGACAGCGCCAGTTCTTCCCCTTTGGCGCCGGCATGCAGGGGCTCGACCGCCCGTGGGACCAGAAGCCCTGGTCCGACTGAAGCAGGGAGGAAGTCGATGACAGCGATACAGGAAACCGCCGTGAAGTGGCCTGCCTGGGAGGACGCGGCGTTCTACAACCAGGAGCCCGAGGTCATCTACGCGTCGATCGCGGCGCAACGCCATGCGGCCCCCGTGTACTGGTACGAGCCGCCCGGCTATCCGACGGGATTCTGGGTGCTGTCCAAGTACGAGCACCAGCGGTTCGTCGCCAGCCACCCCGAGCTCTTCTCCAGCAAGTACGGGTTCGCCATCGGTGACGCCAGCGATCCGTCGACGGTCATGCACCAGCTGCCCGAATGGGCCAAAGAGAAGATCCTCCGTGGCGATCTGGACCCGGCCGAGATCCGCCGGACGATCGCCCACGGCAAGCTCTCCATGGGCGATCCGCAGTTCGAGAGCCTGATGATCTCGGACCCTCCTCGCCACGGGCAGATCCGCAACATCATGATGAAGTCGTTGCGGCCCAGCCTGGTCCGCGCCCAGAAGCCGCGCATCGCCGAGATCACCGACGAGTTCCTCGCCCGCATTGAGCCGGGTACCGAGGTCGAATTCGTGAGGTCGATCGGCCAGATCCCTGCCGCGCTCATGACCGAGCTCATCGGTGTGCCGCACGACATGCGCGAGCGGTTCATCGACATGTCCTCGGCCCAGATGCTGGCCATCACGATCAACCCGGACATGGATCCCGAAGAAGCGGCACGGATTCAGCGGCAGGTGGGGGAGTTCCACGACTACTGCGAAGAGCTGCTCACGGACCGGCAGGCCAGCGGGGCCGAGGGCGACGACCTCGTCAGCTGCATCGCCCGCTCGACGCACGATGGCCGCCCCGTTCCCCTGGGCATGTCCATTTCGTTCATCCACACGTTCGTGAACGCCGGCGAGACGACGAGGTCGCTGGTGTCATTCATCATGCTGCTGCTGGCGCAGCATCCCGACCAGCGGCGCCTGCTGGTCGAGAATCCCGAGCTCATCCCGAACGCGGTCGAGGAGTCGTTGCGCTTCAACCAGCTGAACTGGTCGGGTTGCCGCACGGCCACCGAGGACATCGAGTTGGGTGGGCAGCTGATAAAGAAGGGCGACTACATCGTCATGGCGTACGCCAGCGGCAACCGGGACGAGGACATCTGGGAGCGGCCCGACGAGTACGACATCACCCGGTCCTTCAACGCCGACCACCAGGGATTCGGCTACGGCGAGCACTCCTGCCCCGGAGCGCTGCTCGCCCGGACCGACTCAGTGACCATTCTCGAACACGTCCTGGCCCGGTTCCCGAACTGGGAGCTGGCCGGGCCGGCCCTGCGCTGGGCCAACCCGTTCATCCAGGGGATGGGCGGCCTGCCACTGAAGTTCTCCGAATGAGCGAGCGCGAGTACTTCTGGCTGCTGCGCTGCCCGTGCGGGACGACGTTGGAGGGCGCTTCCGAAGACGAGATCGTCGACATCTCGTTCGCGCACCTGCGTGAGAAGCACCCGGACATGGCCGACGGGTACGAGCGCGAGCACGTCCTCTTCATGGCGCAGCGCTTCGTCCGGACCTGAACAACGAAGGAGTACCAATGAAAGTCATCCTCGACGAGCTGCGCTGCGACGCACACGGTGTCTGCGTCGCCGCCTGCCCGGAGGTCTTCGCCCTCGAGGACACCGACGACATCGTACGCATACTCGTCGAGGAGCCCGACGAGGCGCTTCGGGAGAAGCTCAACAAGGCAGCGCTGGCATGCCCCAAGGCCGCCATCAAGATTGAGGGTTAGGGGCGCATGAGCGACGAGCAGTTGCAGCAGATCGCCGACCGACTGGCGGTGCAGGACGTCGTGCGCCGCTACTTCGAGCTGGTGGACACCAAGGCCTGGGACAGTTTCGACGAGGTCGTCACCGAGGACACGACCGCCCGCTGGACGCCGGACAGCGTGCTGGCGGGCCGCGAGTCCGTGGTTGGGGCCACGCGGCGCATGATCGGCGGCGACGAGGTCGTGACGTATCACCACGTCGCCACCATGTCGCCGGTCATCGCCGGCGACACGGCCGAGGTGACCGTCCGGGTCCGGGCCATGCACTACGGCCTCGGGCCGCGCGACGGGAAGTTCTACGAGAGTCTCGCCGTCCAGCCCACCAGCCTGGTGCGCACCGCCGCGGGCTGGCGCATACGCCACCACGAGTGGAACATCACGGTGAAGTTCGGGAGCATGGAGGATCTGTTCGCCCCGGAGATCGCTGCCGGCAAGGGCTACTAGGCCGTGGCGTCCAACGGCACGAGCGGCAGCACGTGGGCGCACCCGCGCATCTCGGTGAACTGCATCTGTTCGATGCGACAGTCGATTGAGGAGGACCTGGCGCTCTGGGCCGATTTGGGCCTCGACCACGTCGGGTTGATCTCCCCCAAACTGGAGGCCGCCGGCTGGGAGGCCAGCGAGAAGGCGGTCCTCGACGCCAATCTCCTGGTCTCGAGCATGTCGGCGTACCGGACCGACATCGTCGAGTCCCTGCCGTTCACCGCCGCCGTCGGCTGCGACGCCCTCTACACGGTGTCCGGCAGCTTCGGCACCGTGCCGTGGGAGGAGTCGGCCACGAGGTTCTGCGAGGAGATGGTCCCCATCGTGGCCCGGGCCAACGAGTGCGGGGTGCGGCTGGCGGTCGAGCCGACCAATCCACTGCGCAGCGACGTCAGCTTCGTCTTCTCCGTGAGGGACGCCGTCGACCTGGCCCGGATGGCGGGCATCGGCATCGTCGTCGACTTCTACTCCGCCTGGTACGAGCGCGACCTCGACGAGCTGGTGCGGACGAACATCGATCTCGTCACCCTGGTGCAGATTGACGACTACAAGCTCGGCACCTTCGACATCCCCAACCGCTGCGCCATCGGCGACGGCGACATCCCAGTCGAGCGCCTCATGGCGACGATGCTGGAGGCCGGCTACGAAGGCCCGTTCGATCTCGAGATCCTCGGACCGAGGATCGAGGAGGAGGGCTACCGGGCACCGATCGTGCGGAGCGTGGAGCGTGCAACGGCGATTCTGGAGCGCCTCGGAGCTTGAGGATCCTTGTACCGACCGGTCGGATTGCTTTTTCCGCGTGCTACGCTTATGCCCATTCGGTGACTGGTCAGCAGCCGCCGGGAGAAGGGAGGGAATGACGATGCCCCGCTACCCGAAGCCCGCCGAGGGCAGCTGGACGCAGCACTACGCGCACCTCGACATCGAGCCGATCTCCTTCGAGGACTCCGTGTCGCCGGAGTGGTACAAGCTGGAGAAGGAGGCGATCTTCAAGAGGGCCTGGCTCAAGGTCGGGCGCGTCGAAGAGATCCCCCGGACTGGGAGCTACTTCACCAAGGAGATCGCCGCCGCGGACACGTCCATCATCGTCGTGCGCGACGGGGAGGACGTTCGGGCCTTCCACAACATCTGCCGGCACCGCGGCAACAAACTCGTCTGGAACGACTTCCCCCGGGAAGAGACGAGCGGCACGGCCCGTCAGTTCGTCTGCAAGTACCACGGGTGGCGCTACGGTCTCGACGGCGCCTGCACCTTCGCGCAGCAAGAAGGCGAGTTCTTCGACCTCGACAAGGCCGACTACGGGTTGGTGCCGGTGCACTGCGACACCTTCGCCGGGTTCATCTTCGTGAACTTCGCGCCCGAACCGAGCCAGTCTCTGCGGGAGTTCCTGGGCCCCATGCTGCTCGGGATAGAGGACTACCCCTTCGGTGAGATGACCGACCGGTACTCCTTCAAGGTGGAGTGCCGGTCGAACTGGAAGGTGTTCGCCGACGCCTTCCTCGAGTTCTACCACGCCCCCGTGGTGCACGTCGGACAGCATCCGGTGCACCTGCGGGCGATGATCAACCAGAACGGCTACGAGGCTCCGCACTACCAGCTCGACGGCCCGCACGGGGTCGTCACGACGGCGGGTTCCCTGCACCGCGGCTGGGAGATGCCGCCGGAGAACGTCAAGCCGGCCGACATCGCCACCCGCAGCGGGCTGTTCGGCCCGTGGGACCATTCGGACCTGGGGGAGCTGCCGCCGGGGATCAACCCGGGCAAGATCCACCCCTGGGGGTTGTCGTCGTTCCAGTTCTTCCCCAACTTCGCGGTGTTGATCTGGGAGTCGGGCTGGTACAACACCCACCAGTTCTGGCCGACGTCGCACAACACGCTCTTGTTCGAGGGCAACGTGTACTCCCTGCCGGCAAAGTCCGCCTCGGATCGGGTGGGTCGGGAGATGGCGGCGGTGTCGTTCAAGGAGTACTCGCTGCAGGACGCCAACACGCTCGAGGCCACGCAGCTGGGGATTGAGGCGGGCGTGATCGACCAGTGGCCGCTCAACGACCAGGAGGTGCTGGTTCGGCACTTCCACCATGGGGCGAAGGAGTGGGTCCGCAACTACCAGCGAGAGAAGGTGTGACGGAGATGGCGATGCTTCCGAGCCAGTTCGCCGAGCTCGAGCGGTTTGCCCCGACCTGGTGCCTGGCCACCGAGAACGAACGGTGGAACCAGCGGATGTCGAGTTCCATGGATGAGCTGCGCGAGCTCTACGATGCCGCGCTGCCGCGGGTTCCCGAGGCGATGGCGTACTGCGACAAGTTCGCCCTCGACGACCTGCCCGAGGACGCGGTCAACCTGTTGCGCCTGGTGTACTCCTTCGTGCTGGTGTCGTTCGCCGTCGAGCTGTGGGGCCAGACCTACCCGCCCGACACCCGCGGCACAGACTTCGTCCGCCTCAGCGAACCGCTGCCCTGACGGAGGGGGCACCGTGACCACCCGGGCCGAGAACGAGCTGATGACTCGCATTGAGGGCGACGCGCCCATGGGCCAGCTCATGCGCGAGCACTACTGGATCCCCTTCGCCCAGTCCGCGCACCTCGTGACCGGCGAGGGCCCCCTGCCGGTCCGGCTCTTCGGTGAGAACTACGTCGCCTTCCGCGCCGACGACGGCCGGGTCGGCTTCCTCGACGAGCTGTGCCCCCACCGCCGCGCCTCGCTCGTGCTTGCCCGCAACGAGGGAGACGGCGTGCGCTGCATCTACCACGGCTGGAAGGTCGACGCATCGGGCCGTGTCGTCGAGTGCCCGACGCAGACGGTCCGGGCCGAGCAGTTTGCCGCCAGGGTGACGGTCGGCCACTACCCGGTCCACGAGGCCGGCGGCCTGGCCTGGGTATGGCTCGGACCCGGCGAGGCGCCCGCCTTCCCCGCCCTCCCGTTCGCCGACGAGGACCTCTTCCGCTACTGGGTCACCGCGCAGGTGCCGTGCAATTGGCTCCAGGGCCTCGAGGGCTCGGTGGACTCCGTGCATGCCGGGATGTTGCATCAGACCTGGATCGCCCTTTCGGTCTCCATGGCGGAGCACTCCAATCTCAGTATCGCCCTCACCGAGTCGCCCACCTATGAGACCGAGGTCACCTCCTACGGCTTGCGGGCCGCCGCCCTGCGCAAGACGACGACCGGTCAGACGTACGTGCGCATCACCGAACACATGCTGCCGCTGGTGACCATCACCCCGGTGGGCGGGAACACGCCGCGGACGGGCGCCGTGTTCGTCATCTCGCCGGTGGACGACACCCATCACGTCCTCTTCTTCGGGACGGTCGGGCCGACCCCTCACAGCGGCGTGTCCCTCGAGCAGATCGCCATGCAGGACCCCGGGTACGTGCCCGATCCTCTCGACTACACCGGGCTGCGCGGTGACCGCTCGAACCGCTGGGGTCAGGACCGCTCGCTGATGGCCGACGGCCACTTCACCGGCTTCGGGCGGAGCCTGCTGGAGGAGGACGCCGCCATCCAGACCAGCATGGGTCCCCTGGTCGACCGCAGCAAGGAGAACCTCTCCTCCAGCGACGTCGCCGTGGCCCGCCTCCGCCGGCTGCTGCTCGATGCGCTGGAGACGGCCAAGGCCGGCGAGCTCCCGCCCGGCAGTGCCCTCAGACCTGAGAGCGTCCGTGTCCCGAACGCCTCGGAGGTGTTCGTGGACGAGGGGATGCGCTGGGAGCACGCCGCGTTCGATCCTCTGCCCAGCTGACATGGCGGAGGGGGGGTTCGAGGACTGGCACGCAGTCAACACGTTGCTCATGACCTACGCCGAGCACCTCGACTCGGGGCGGTTCGCCGAGTTCGCGGCGCTGTTCGAGCATGCCACCTATCGGATCGAGCATTCCGGCACGACGAGTGTCTCGGAGTACCGCGGGGCGGCGGAAGTGCTCGGGTTCTGTGAGCAGACGCGCCTGTACGACGACGGGACGCCGCGCACCAAGCACGTGATCACCAATGTCAACATACAGCTCGACGGCGACAGCGCCACGGCGAGTTCCTACGCGACGGTGTTCCAGCAGACCGATGTGCTCCCCCTGCAACCCATCGCCTCCGGTCGCTACCTCGACCGGTTCTCACGCGCGGTCGGCGGTTGGCGGTTCGCCGACCGTCTCATCACGGGGTTCCTCCTCGGGGACCGCAGCCAGCACGTCGTCTGGTACGACGGAGCGCCGGAGGAGGCGGGGTCGTGAGCCTGCTCCCGCCGGAATTCGCCGATCTGGAGGGATTCGCGCCGCGGTGGTGCCTCCGGACCGAACCGGAGCGTTGGGCTCAGCGCCACGCCAGCTCGATGGGGGAGATGCGGGAGCTCTACGACGCCGTGTTCCCGCGTGTCGAGGCCATGTACGCCTACCTGGACCGCTTCCCGCTCGACAGTCTGCCCGAGGACGCCAGGAACCTGCTGTACCTCGTGCACTCGTTCGTGATGGTGTCGTTCCCCGTGGAGGTGTGGGACGGCCCCCGAATCCCCGACGTCGGCGACGCGACCCTTGACCGGGTCGCCTCGCCCATCTTTTAGGAGTTCGACTATGGCGAGGCACCCCAAACCGGCCGAGGGCAGCTGGACCGAACACTACCCGGGGTTGGGAACCGGGCCGGTGTCCTACGCCGATTCGATCTCCCCCGCGTTCTTCGAGCTCGAACGCGAAGCCATCTTCAAGCGGACATGGCTGCAGGTCGGCCGCGTCGAGCAACTCCCGCGTCACGGGAGCTACTTCACCCGGGAGATCGCAGTCGCCCACACATCGGTCATCGTCGTTCGCGACGCGGAGGACCGCGTGCGGGCGTTCCACAACATCTGCCGGCACCGGGGCAACAAGCTCGTCTGGAGCGACTTCCCCGGGCAGGAGACCAGCGGAACGGCGCGTCAATTCACCTGCAAGTATCACGGCTGGCGCTACGGCCTCGACGGTGCCTGCACCTTCGTCCAGCAAGAGGGTGAGTTCTTCAACCTCGACAAGGCCGACTACGGACTGGTCGAGGTCTCGTGCGACATCTGGGCCGGGTTCATCTTCATCAACTTCGAGAGCCGGCCACGGCAGGCCCTGCGCGACTTCCTCGGTCCGATGGTGACTGCCATCGAGGACTTCCCCTTCGACCGGCTCACCCAGCGCTACGGCTTCCGCTCCTCGGTGTCGGCCAACTGGAAGCTCATGACCGATGCCCTCCAGGAGCAGTACCACGCGCCCATCGTGCATGCCAACCAGCGGTCCGAGAGCTTCGAGGAGCACAACTTTGCCGGTGGGTTCGAGGCCCCGCACTACCAGATCGACGGGCCCCACCGGATGTTCAACTCGGCCGGGATCCGCCCCTGGGAGCTCCCCGAGGACCAGATCAAGCCCTCGGAGCAACTCCTCCGGGGCGGCCTGTTCGGTCCGTGGGACCCGCCCGAGTTCTACGAGAGCACACAGGTCAAGGGAATGCGACCCGGCGGCCACGAGCGCGTGGGCGTTGCGCTCTTCGAGATCTGGCCGAACTTCGCCATCCAGCTGTGGGAGCGCGGCTGGTACCACACCTACCAGCACTGGCCCACGTCCTACGACCGGCACATCTTCGAGTGGAACATGTACTTCGCGCCGCCGCGCACTGCAGCCGAGGCGGTGGCCCAGGAGATGACGGCGGTGTCGCTCAAGGAGTTCGCCCTCCAAGACGACAGCCTCATTGAGTCGATCCAGCTGACGCTGGGCTCGGCCGGACTCACCGACTTTCCGCTGGGAGACCAGGAGATCCTCTGCCGCCATCTGCACAAGACGGCGCAAGACTGGGTGGCGGACTTCCAAGAGCCGGGCTCGTGATGCCGGCGCAGCCCCTGCAGCCCGACATGAGCTGGTTCGGAGTCCTCGAGCACCACGCCATCCGTACCCCGACGAAGCCGTTCAGCATCTTCGACGACGAGGTCGTCACGTACGGGGAGATGGTGGCTCGCGCCACCGCACTGGCTGCCGGCCTGCACGAGCGCGGGGTCGGTGTCGGCGACGTCGTGGGCCTTCTCTCCTACAACTGTCCCGAATTCCTCGAGACGATCTTCGCGGCGAACTACCTCGGTGCGGCCGCGATGCCGATCAACTGGCGGCTCGCCGCGGCCGAGGTCCGGTACATCCTCACTCACTCCGAGGCGCGCGCGCTCGTCTGCGACGGATCGCTCGTCGAGCTCGCCAATGACGCGACGAAGGAGATGGAGACACCCCCGGCCCGCGTGTGCATCTCCGGGCCAAGCGCCCAGGGGTGGACCCCGCTCGCCGATCTCCGGGCCGTGACGACCGTGCCCGAGCGAGCCCGCGCCGCCGGCGATGACATCCACCGCTTGATGTACACGTCGGGGACCACGGGACGCCCCAAGGGCGTCATGATCACACACGCCAACCTGGCCTGGAAGAACTTTGCCCACGTCATTGAGTTCGGCGTCACCGGAGCGGACGTCGGTCTCGCCTGTGGACCTCTCTACCACGTGGGAGCGCTCGACCTCACGACCACCACCTTGATCGCCGCCGGCGCGACGATCATCATCCACCGCGCCTTCGAAGCTCAGGCCGTGGTCGACGAAATTGAGCGGTCACGTGTGAGCACGGTCTGGCTGGCGCCCGCCATGGTCAACGCGATCATGAGTCTGCCCGACATTGAGCGGCGCGACCTGTCGTCCGTGCGGTTGCTCATCGGTGGCGGAGAGAAGATGCCGATCCCCCTGATCGAGCGCGTCCAAAAGACGTTTCCTTCGGCGTGGTTCGCCGACGCGTACGGTCTCACCGAGACGGTCTCGGGTGACACGTTCTTGGACAGGGCGAGCACGGTGAGCAAACTCGGAAGCGTGGGCCGTCCGTGCCTGTACCTCGAGGTCGACATCTGGGACGAGCAGAGGGACTCGCTGCCCCCGGGGGAGCGCGGGGAGGTCGTGCTGCGCGGGCCCAAGGTGTTCAAGGGCTACTGGCGCGATCCCGAGGCGACCGACGCCGCGTTCGCCGGCGGTTGGTTCCACACCGGAGACATAGGCGTCAGGGACGGCGACGGGTACCTGTATATCGTCGATCGCCTCAAGGACATGATCCTGTCGGGAGGTGAGAACATCGCCGGCTCCGAGGTCGAGCGCGTGCTCTATGAGCACGAGGCCGTTCTCGAGGCAGCCGTGGTCGGGCGTCCCGATGATCGATGGGGTGAAGTCCCTGTCGCCTTCGTCGTACTGCGGCCGACCGCCACCGCTTCGTCGGACGAGCTCATTGCGCACTGCCGCCTGCAGCTGGCGCGCTTCAAGGTTCCCAAGGAGATCCTCTTCCTCGAAGCGCTGCCGCGTAACCCATCCGGCAAGGTGCTCAAACGTGAGCTCCGATAGGGTGCGTGACCGCAGGTATTCGGATCGAGCGGAACAGGTTGAAGGGGACGGATGACGACAGAGACGGTTGTACGGGGGTTCTGCCCAGAGGTGGTCGCGTGACCGGGCCCGGCGGGCGTATCCCGCCGTTCCCCTTCGCCGAGTGGGACGACGACGCCCGGAGGGTACTGCCGGGCTACCTTCGCCGGCCCGAGCTGTACGAGTCGCATGGCGGCGACCGCCCGATGCCGGCCGCACTCGGCCACTACGCGCGGCACTTCCGGTTGGGTGTGGCCTGGATGGACTTCAGCGACGTGTTTGCCAAGGACCCGCTCCTCGATACGCGCTACCGCGAGATCCTGGTCCTGCGCGTGGCCTGGCGCACCCGGTCGCAGTACGAGTGGTTTCAGCATGTCCGCATTGCCCAGCAGTGCGGCCTGACGCCCGAGCACGTGCAGGCGGCCATGGAGGGCCCCGAGGCCGCACTGTGGACGCCCGTCGAGCGCACTCTTGTGGCCACCGCCGACGAGATGATCGACCATTCGGTCGTCTCGGATGCGACGTGGAGCCAACTCAGACCGCACTTCGACGATCAGCAGCTCATAGAGTTGCTGTACGTGATCGGCGCCTATACCTGCCTCGCCATGGTGACCAACAGCGTCGGCCTCATGCCCGACCCGACACCGGAGGTCGAAGTGCCGCCGATGCCGCCGTTGGAGGTCTGATGGGAGGAGGCCGCTACGCGCTGGGCGTCGTCGGGTTCGCGTTCGCACCCCTTCCCGCGGCCGAGGCGTCGGTGCGGGCCAGCGAGCTCGGCTTCGAGTTCATCGATCCTCTGGTTGGCACGGATCCGTCGACGCTGAAGTTGCCGGTGGGCTGCCCGGCCTCGGATCCGAAGCCCGTTCCGGGATGGGGGTTCTGCCCCGCGCCGCGGGACGGACCCGGTCGCTGGGAGGCGACGGTGGAACAGTTCCGCGCTGCGCCCGGTTGCCTGATGGAGCCGTGGGCCGGGGCGTGCGTGAACTCACTCGAGACGATGCAGGCGGTCGCCCAGGAGGTCCCGGGGCTGCGCTTCCTGGTCGACACCGGGCATGTGGCCGCCTGGGGCGGTGATCCCGTCGAGTTGTTGGACTACGCCGATCACGTGCAGCTGCGTCAGGGCAAGCCCGGACAGGGCCAGCTCCATGTCGACGACCCGACCGGGACGGTCGACTTCGCTGCGGTGATCCGCCGGCTCGATGCGATCGGCTACCGGGGCAAGCTGGCGGTCGAGTACTTCAGCCTTCCCGATCTGGGGTGGCCGCTCGAGGATCCGGTGGGCTGGTCGGTCGACCTCGCCGCCCACGTCCGCCCGCTGTTGGTGTGAGGCAGCGCGCCGGACGCGTCCTCAGTGGAGGCGGACAGAACCGTCCTCGGCCAGCTTCCAAAAGGGAATGTGCGCCACTTCCCACGGGTGGCCATCGGGATCGATGAAGAGGCCGGTGTAGCCGCCCCAGTCGTTGGCCGCGCCGGGCCGACCGATGGATGCCCCGGCGGCCTCGGCCTCGGCCAGGATGGCGTCGACCTCGGCCTGCGAGCCGACGTTGTGGGCCAGCGTCACCCCGCCCCACCCGCCTCCGTCCTTGACCGCGCTGTCCTCGGCGAG
>Ga0302326_10001258_pt1 | contig 65243 bp, 46 predicted proteins | sample Palsa_T0_3_FD_202264 | JGI IMG/M metagenome (GOLD analysis project Ga0302326, IMG submission 202264) | Peat permafrost microbial communities from Stordalen Mire near Abisko, Sweden - Palsa_T0_3 | ecosystem: Environmental > Terrestrial > Soil > Palsa > Peat permafrost | place: Sweden: Abisko...
TAGCCGGCGCAGTAACCGCCGACCAACTGAGACCAATCACGCTGGAGGAAGAAGCGATGGCTGTCAACCCCGTCGGCGCAGAGGGAACCGCGGAGCAGGATGCAGCCGCCGTCTTCGCGCTGGCCTGCGTGGAGGCCACCGAATTGCCGTCCGCGTCCGCTGCTTCCACCACGTAGTAGTAGGTGGTTGAAGCTGCCAGACCGGTGCTGGAGAAGGTCGTACCGGTGGGAGAACCCAGCAGGTTGCTCGATGAGGGAGTGAACCCGCTGGTGGTGCTGCCGTAGACCTTGTAAGAACTGATGGTGCAGTTCGCCGGAGCGGTGACTGCAGACCAGCTCAGGGCGATGGCGCTGGAGGAGGAAGCGGTGGCCGTCAGCCCGGTAGGCGCCGCGGGAACCACGCTGCAACTACCGCTTGCGCTGCTGCGCACTTCCATGCCCATGAGCAGCGGCTGGTTGGCCGCGCCCAGCGTGAAAGCGATCACGATATCCCCGCTGCTGTTGGCAGTAGCGGTGAAGGTCTCGAGCAGTGCTGCATTGGCTCCGACGGTGGCGTAAACATCCAGGTTCGTGAGCACAGACGTGCCGTTAATGGCCACGTTGAACTCGCGGGCACCCGCGGCCGTGAAATAGGTCTCGGCGAAATGCAGCAGCACTGTGTACTGTGCTCCCGCCGTCAGGCCCGGAATGGTGTAGGTAAAGGCCCCGGACCGCCCGTGCTGATACACCGCCATTGGGGCTGCATTCGCGCCCGGTTGGGTGAGATTGATGGTGGCGCCAGTGACGGCATTATCGCCACCGCCGCTGAAGTCTTCGTCGGCAACAAACCCGTAGTCGCCGCCGCTGGAGTTGCTTTCGGCCGGGCCGCCTGCGGCAATGGCTACGATCTCCGAGCCGGATGCAGCTGCCTGCGTAGTGGCTGATTGCTGCGAGGATCCCACCGAATTACCGAACGCGTCCACTGCTTCCACCACAAAGTAATAGGTCGTGGATGCCGAAAGACCGGTGTCGGAGTAAGTCGTGCCAGAAGACACAGTCGTGATCAGGTTGCCGGAGCCAGGGGTAAATCCGTTGCTGGTGCTGCCGTAGAGCTTATAAGAACTAATGGTGCAATTAGCCGGAGGCGCGACCGCTGTCCAACTCAGGTTGATGGCGCTGGAGGAAGTCGCCGTTGCCGTTAAGCCCGTGGGCGCGGTGGGGGATGCGCTGCAACTGCCGCCGCTGCCTTCTGTGGTGGCCGTTGCCTGCAACGAAGGACCCGATGCGCCTTTTGCGTCGACCGCCTCCACCACAAAGTAGTACGCGGTCGAGGCTGCCAGGCCAGTGTTGGAGAAGCTCGTCCCGGTAGGCGAGCCTACCAACGTGCTCGACGATGGAGTAAACCCGCTGGTCGTGCTGCGGTAAACATTGTAGGAACTGATGGTGCAGTTAGAGGGTGGCGCAACAGCCGACCAGCTCAAGCCGATCACACTGGAAGAAGTTGCTGTCGCGGTGACCCCAGTCGGATCTGAGGGGATCGCACTGCAGGCGGCGCTGCCGCTTTGAACAGCCTCGATTCCGTTAATGAAGGGCTGATCCTCACCGCCATAGATGAACTGCACCAGGATCTGTCCGAACTTGTCGGCGTTGGTCGTGAACTGCGGATCATAGGCTATGTTTTCTCCGCCGGTGACCTTGAACACATCCAGGTTGGTCAGAACCGGGGTTCCATTGAGCACCACATTGAAGATGCGCTCTCCTGCCCCTGTCCAAAAGGTCTCGGCGAAATGCATTTTCACTGTGTATGGAGCATCCGCGACCAGGCCATTCAGAATGTAGGTAAAGGGCACATAGCGCTGATCCTCGTAAACAGCTTCCGGAGCCGAATTCGCATTGAGGGTGACAGTATTGGTTGCGGTCGCGACATCGCCACCGTTGAATTCTTCGTCCGCCACAAAAGTGCCGACCGCCGGACCACCCGAATTGATGGCCAGGTCGGTCGTCGTTCCAGGAGTGGCTCCCACCGGATTGCTGCCAGTGGCTGGAATGATTTCGATGGCGTTGATGGTGGGGTTTAGATCAGCAACTGCACTGGTTCCGGGCAGAGTTTGAATTTCGATGATGCCATTCTCGTTGGCAGTGGTATAGAACTCCTCCGCGATCGCGGTTTGCGCGCCGCCCGCGGTGGCAAAGATGTCGAAGTTGGTCAGAACCAGGTCGCTGTTGAGGGAGACGTTGAAATTGCGCTGGCCCGCAGCGGTGTGGGCCCATTCCACAAAGTGCAGCCGAACGTTATAGCCCGCCAGCGGATTCAGACCGGAGATGGTCCATGCCGCCGCTCCCCACCGTTCCGTGTTGTATACCGTCAGGGGCGCTGGATTCGTCACCTGCGAAGTATTGACTGGGGAAAGAGCAGCCGGCGGCCCGATGTTGAAGTGGTAGTTCGTGCTGCCGCCAAGAACAAACGTTGCAGGCAAGGGTGGGTTGGAGTTCATATAGGTGCCAACCGCATAGCCGCCCGCACTCAATTGCATGCCGGTGCTATTACCAGGCGCCTGGGTGGTCACCGTTGCCTTGGCAGCGGTGGACTCGCCGCCAAAGTTTGCCGATACGACGGTGTAGTAGTAAGTCGTGCTGGGCGCGAGGCCGGTGTGCACGTAAGACGTGCCCGTCACTTGTTGGGCAACCAGGGTGCCCTGGTTCAGAGCAGCGCCCTGAGTTGTGCTGGCATAGATGTCGTAGGTGACACCCGACGTTGCGCTTGCTGTCCAGGCCAGACTTACTGCATTGCTATTGGTTGCCGTAGCCGTAAGTCCGGTAACCGGTGCGGGGGCGCCGGCAGACCACTGAGAATAGTCGACGTAATTAATAACCAGGTTGGAGGGGAAACCTTGGCCGTTGGGTGTTCCGCCGTTTCCACCCACCCCGGAGCTGAGGATGAAATTAATCGGCTGATTCAGTTCCCAAACGTCGGTTGCTCCGAGGTAAGCCAGGTTGACAGCGCCATACTGCACACCATCCAGAAGGTATGCCATTTCGTACGGTCCCCATTCGGTGCTGAAAACATGGAAGCCGTTATCGAACGTAGCACTGCCGGTCAGGTTCACGGTAGAACTCAACCCGCTGTACTCATAGTAGGTCTGTGAGTCCGTCTCTCCGCCATGGACAGTCGCTCCCTGATGCTGGTTGGTAGCGGCCTGTATTTCCATCATGTCCAACTCGCCACACCAGGGCCAGGGCACGCCTCCGCTGGTGCTGGGATTGGCGGTACCGGGCGCTGTAGCCGCCGGGTAAGCGTTGGCGCCCAGAGCCCAAAAGGCCGCGCCCATGCCCAGAGCAGACGGATTCTGGATGCGGGTATCCATTCTTCCGTATGGTCCGGCGGCATAAGTACTGGTTAACCGCGCCGATGTGTACGGCACCGCATTGTTCGGGTTATAAGTCATGGCGATCACCAGGTCGCCATTCCCATCCAGGTATGCGTTCTGCAGGCTGTCACTCGTGTTCTGTATGGTTCCATCGCCCCATACCGCGGTGGGCTGTACGTTGTTCCACCACTGCGAGTGGTTGTAGGTGGTGCCCGCCGCGCCGGGGAAAGTACCGCCCCACACCTGAGTCCATTGCGCATACACGGTCGTTGGACCTAAAAGACAAATGGCTGCCAGGAACAGAAGCATGCGCTGATAGGTGTTAAGCAAGCTGGGGACACTGTTCGCCGTTTCGCCGGAACGTTTCGCGGAATGTCTGGGTGGGATCTGCTGATTCACTGCAAACTCCTTGAACATGTAAAGCGTTGGAGAAGTTACTGGGGGAGGGAACTCTCGCCCAAGCAGCTTTGTCTACAGTCGGGCCGGGGTTGTTTGCCGCCGGCCCGATTCGATGCCTTCGTCTATCGCACGTCGTCTATCGCACTTCAATGCCCATGACGAGTGGTTGGTTGGCCGCGCCGTCGGTAAAGGCGATCACGATATCGCCGCTGCTGTTGGCGGTGGCGGTGAACGTCTTTGCCAGGGCTGCATCAGCGCCGACGGTGGCGAAGACATCCAGGTTAGAGAGCACAGACGTGCCGTTGATGGCCACGTTGAACTCGCGGTCACCCGCGGCGGTGAAGTAGGTCTCGGCGAAATGCAGCAGCACCGTGTACTGTGTGCCGGCAGTGAGACCCGGAATGGTGTAGGTGAAGACCCCGGCGCGCCCGTGCTGATAGACCGCCATCGGCGCTGCGTTGGCGCCTGGCTGCGTGAGGTTAATGGTGGCGCTGGTGACGGCATTATCGCCGCCGCCGTTGAAGTATTCGTCGGCAACAAACGAGTAGTCTCCGCCGGTTGCGTTACTCTCCGCCGGGCCGCCGGCTGCGATGGCCACAATCTCTGCGCCAGAGGCCGCCTGCGTGGTAGCGGACTGCTGCGTCGAGGCGGTTGAAGTGCCATCCGCGTCCACCGCTTCAACCACGTAGTAGTAGGTAGTGGAAGCCGTAAGACCGGTATTGGAGTAGCTGGTGCCGGTAGTGCTGGTGATTAAGTTGCTCGATGACGGGGTGAACCCGGTGGTCTTACTTCCGTAGAGGTTATAGGTACTGATGGTGCAGTTAGCCGGCGCAGTAACCGCCGACCAACTGAGACCAATCACGCTGGAGGAAGAAGCGATGGCTGTCAACCCCGTCGGCGCAGAGGGAACCGCGGAGCAGGATGCAGCCGCCGTCTTCGCGCTGGCCTGGGTTGAGGCCACCGAATTACCGTCCGCGTCCGCTGCTTCCACCACGTAGTAGTAGGTGGTCGAAGCCGTCAAACCAGTGCTGGAGAAGGTTGTGCCGGTGGGAGAACCCAGCAGGTTGCTCGATGAGGGAGTGAACCCGCTGGTGGTGCTGCCGTAGACCTTGTAAGAACTGATGGTGCAGTTAGCCGGAGGGGTGACTGCAGACCAGCTCAGGCCGATGGCGCTGGAGGAGGAAGCGATGGCCGTCAGCCCGGTAGGCGCCGCCGGAACCACGCTGCAACTACCGCTTGCGCTGCTGCGCACTTCAATGCCCATGAGCAGCGGCTGGTTGGCCGCGCCCAGCGCGAAAGCGATCACCATGTCGCCGCTGCTGTTAGCGGTAGCGGTGAAGGTCTCGAGCAGTGCCGCATTGGCTCCGACGGTGGCGTAAACATCCAGGTTCGTGAGCACAGAGGTGCCGTTAATGGCCACGTTGAACTCGCGGGCACCCGCGGCCTTGAAATAAGTTTCGGCGAAATGCAGCAGCACGGAGTACTGTGCGCCGGCCGTCAAGCCGGGAATCGTGTAAGTAAAGGCCCCGGAGCGCCCGTGCTGATACACCGCCATTGGGGCTGCATTCACGCCCGGTTGGGTGAGATTGATGGTGGCGCTGGTGACGGCATTATCGCCGCCGCCGTTGAAGTATTCGTCGGCGACAAACCCGTAGTCGCCGCCGCCGGAGTTGTTTTCGGCCGGGCCGCCGGCTGCAATGGCTAAGACCTCTGAGCCGGATGCAGCTGCCTGCGTAGTAGCTGATTGCTGTGTGGATGCCACCGAGTTACCGAACGCGTCCACTGCTTCCACCACAAAGTAATAGGTCGTGGATGCAGAGAGACCGGTGTCGGAGTAAGTCGTGCCAGAAGATACAGTGGAAATCAGGTTGCCGGAGCCAGGGGTAAATCCGTTGGTGGTGCTGCCGTAGAGCTTGTAAGAACTAATGGTGCAGTTAGCCGGCGGAGTGACTGCCGTCCAGCTTAAGCCGATGGCGCTCGAAGACGATGCGGTCGCCGTCAACCCGGCAGGCGCCGATGGAACGGCACTGCATGACGAGCCGCCCAGAGTCTCTGCGCTGGCCTGGGACGAGGGTGCCGAACTGCCCGCGGCGTCTACCGCCTCTACCACGTAGTAGTAGGTTGTTGAGGCAGTAAGCCCGCTGTCCGCATAAGTGGTTCCCGTCAGGCTCGAAGCGATCTGGTTGCTTGACGAAGGAGTGAATCCGCCGGTGGTGCTGCGGAACACGTTGTAGCTTACCGTGCAGGACGATCCAGCAGAGCTGGCGCCCCAGCTCAGGCTGATTTGGCTGGAGGAGGTTGCCGTGGCAGACAGCCCTCCCGGCGCGCCTGGCGCGGCGGTGCAACTTGCGTTCGAGCCGCCATACGAAGTGACATAGCTGATGTAAGATGCCGAATCCACCGTCGTGCCTGCGTTGTCGACTGTCGGGCTGTCGGAGGCAATGGTGTAGGTGATTTGGCCGCTTCCATTCAGGAATACCGTGACCGCATCGGTGACGGTGACTCCGGCTGCGATCGGCACCGTGATGCCGCTGTTGGCGATAATGTCGACTCCCTGGTCGAAGTACGAGTAAACACCGAGACCGTATGCGGTGTGCGTGGTAACCGTTGGAGACACGTAGTAAGACGCGTACCCGTCTATGCTGCCGTCCATCCATGCAGCCTCGCTCGGCACGTCATAGGGCATCTCGCTCTGGTAGAAGATGGTTTCGCCACCTTGACCGTTCCAAACTACCTGGTTTTGCTGGTAGTGCTCGACCGCCAGCCCCAATGCGGTGACATTGTCTCCATTGACAACCAGCCCATAATTGGCTACGTTGCCGGTCCACGAGGCATCCGCTCCATGGTCCGCGCGCCACGCCCAGATGTTGTCCAGAATCACGTTGTCGCTATCGATTTCGAGGCTGGTGGTCGCCGTTCCCGCGGTCGCGCCGCCAATCCGAAAGAACACGTCGTTGATCGAAGTTGGGTTGCCGGCATGGCTGACCCGCGATCCGCCGGCCACGCCCGCCTCGAAGAGTACCGGTGAGTTGACCGGCCCGGCATCCACCAGCAGGCCGGCAACCTGCACTCCGCTTACATCTGCAACCGTGATAGCAGCCGTTCCCGTCTGCGGAACCAAATCCGCATAGCCGAGTCCCAGCACCACGGTGTTGGCGTTGGTGACGTTGATGGTTCCGCTGTACTGATAAATTCCGGGAGTCAGGATGAGGTTTTCCCCCGACGCCAGCGCCGTGTTGATCTGCGCCAAGGTGCTCGATGGGGTGGCGATGAAGAAGCTGCTGATGGGCAGGGAAGTGCCGGTACCAAGCCCTCCGCCGGACCAGCTCGTGCCTGACGAATTGGTCCGTAGGCCGGGAGAGAACACCCAGTAGTTGCCGCTGCTATCCATGTAGAGGAAAGGCTTTTCGCGGCTGACCGGCGTGGTGGGCAGCACCGTATAGGAGTTGGTCGGGTAGTTGGGCGTGGGCGCGCCAGTCACTCCGGAGAAGACCATATTCCACACCCCGCTCGACCAGCTCCCGATAGAGCTGTTGCGGGTGTACCACTGTTGTTGCGAGCAGGAGTTCACATTGCCGGTGACCACGGTGTCGCTGGTAAATCCGCCGCTGGCAAAGCCGCAATTGGTATTCGTCAGCTCCAGGGCGCCGTTGACATACATGCGCCGGAAAGGCGCCCCTTGCGAAACCCCCCATTGCAGAACGTCGCCTGACGGGGGAGTGATGTACATGTTCTCCAGCGACCGCCAGAAATTGGTCGTGATGTTTCCATTTGAGTCCGTCTGGTTCGACGTCAGGTAACCGTTGCTGATCGTGACCGCACTGGGAGTCTGGCCCAGGCCCGCGACCGACTCGTAGTAGCCAACCTCGGCTTCGACGCCGGTATACGTACCCGGTGCGAAGAGCACTGCGTAGCGACTGGTGCTGAACTGGGTATTCGCATTCAGTGTGTTCAGGGTCGAATTGATGGAAGAGACAGAATTGCTGGGGGTAAAGACGTACACATTGGGACCGAAGATGGTGTTGTTTTGTGCGGAGGCGGTACCGGTTCCCAGAAAGAGGCCGCTCACGCTGACGCAGAAAAGCATGACGAGTGCAACCACCAGCTTGGGACGGCGGCTGCTTTCTGCGTGCCGAAAGGAGGCCCGAGCATGGCAGAGGATCTGAAAAAGGAAGGCGGCTTCGAGCAGGGGAATGAGGCGATTCATGAGCGCTCCGCTTGCCGGCACCCGATGTGTGTGTTCGGAGGGCCCGGCAAATGCAATGGGCGCAACACTCAGCCCTCGGTTGCCGCGCTGGCAAGTGAGTCCCCGTTCATTCACCGATAATCGTCAGGTTCTCGAGCATGCGAAACCAGGGTAACCTCCCCGGCGGAGCCGTTCCGGCGCCCCATTAACGATCCGTAAGCCGTGTTGAATGTGTGATATAAGCCGGGAGTGGAGAAGAGCACCTGCTATCCCCAACGTTAACTACGTTAATGAAGCGGTTAAGGTCACCTTTGTTACTTGCGGGTGGTTATAATGTTTCCCGCCGTGATCTTAGGAGCATTACCCACATGGTTGTGACGCATCCTCCGCTTGGTACCAAAGAGGAAATGGAATGGCAGGAGCTGCAGGCATTGCTGCAGTCGGGCATTTTGGAGAAGGCGCCCAACCTGAGGCACTTTCTGGAGTACGTCGCGGAGCAATACTTCGCCGGCAAGACGGAAGAGGTGAAGGAATACAGCATCGCCGTGCAGGCTCTGCATCGGCACGAGCAGTTTGACCCCCAATCAGACACCATTGTGCGGGTGACGGCTCATACGTTGAGGAAGAAGTTGGAGCAGTACTACGCCACGGAAGGGGCCGACCACCCCATCCAGATTCGGCTCCCGGCGGGGAAGTATTTGCTGCAGTTTGAACGCAAAGAAAAGCCGTTCGCACTGCCGCCAGGTTTTCCTGATCTTCCTCCCCCGGTCGAAGCACCCCTGGAGAGGGCGCCGTCCCCTACCCGGCCGGGGAGGACGAGCTGGGCGGCGGTCGCCGTTTCTGGAGCAGCGGTTCTGCTGTTACTAGGAAGCATCCTGTTGATGCAGAAAAGATCAGCCATGCCCGCCAAGCTGCAAGGCATTCTGTCCGGGGCCCAGCTGAACGAAGATCGCGCGCCTGCGCAACCTGCGATGACGACACAGGAGAGAGCGATCCGTTTTCAGTTCGGCGCGGCCTCGCATCCTTATATAGATGCCGCCGGGCGCACCTGGCTTCCAGACCAGTACTGCAAGGGAGGGTCAACTTTTTCCCACCCGATCCATGACATTCAGGGCACAGACGATCCAGCCTTATTGCAACAGGGACGCGAAGGAAAATTCCAATGTAGAATCCCTGTTCCACCAGGCAACTATCAGCTACAGTTACTGTTTGCCGACACTACGAGCGATAAGGAGGGGGCGCGCCAGGTCGATGTTTCGATCAACAACACTCCGACCGCGGCCCTCGATATCGTGGACGAGGGGGGTGGTGATGATGTGATGGTGGGCAAGATCTACGCCGGCATCCGTCCCATGACCGATGGCGCCATCCACTTGGACTTTACCTCGGATGCCTCTTTCGTAAACGCGGCCGAGCTTACGCCGTCTCCGTCGGAGCGCGGTCTGCCGCTAAGGATGCTTGCCGGCCCCGCCGTCTTCCGAGATGACCAGGGAAGCATATGGCAGCCGGAACGGTTCTTCCGGGGTGGCAGGAGAACTTCTCATACCGACGGCCTGCCGAGGGTAGCAAACCCCAGGCTTTACGAGTGGGAGCGATACGGACATTTTCGCTACCTTATTCCCGTGGTTGCCGGCCAAGACTACAAAGTCAGGCTCTACTTTTCTGAACAATGGTTTGGCAAGAGCAATGGTGGCTCGGGCGGGGTAGGGAGCCGTGTATTTGACGTCTACTGCAATGGCACGACACTGCTCAAGGATTACGACATTCTGAAGCAGCCCGGGGACGGCACCATGGTGGTTACCTTTGATCATGTAAAGCCGACGGCCCACGATATGTTGGAACTGTATTTCACGCCGGTCACCAACTATCCGCTCATTAACGCTATAGAAGTAGAGCCGGAGTCCTAGTAGATGGATTCACTTGCGGCTTGATCCCGGCCTGTCGGAAGACTCGGAAAGCCGCTTCACTCGCGAAACGGCCGGGCGCACAAAAAAAATGGGCCTGCCGGAGAGGCAGGCCCATCAATCGGATTCTTCCAGACGACTCGATTTCTTAACAGCTTCCACCGGGGTACTTGTGACTTTTCCTGAAGAATGTCGCCATCCCGGGCGTTCCCGTCAAGCCATTCCATGCGGTATATAACCTCGCCGGGTACATCGGGAAGGCTCGCTGCTCACGTTCCGTTTTGGCATCCATGTTCCAGCAATCCCTCCATTTTTCGCGCTTCTGTTTCTTTTGCTTGTAGGCTGTTCTTGGAATGTCTCATGGCGGGTATACGAGGCAGAGGATGTTCGGTTAGCAACCGCAGATGAAGCTTTTGTCGAGTGACACGTTATGAGGATATCGAGCAGAAAGGTCATGTCCGTTTGCTGAAACAAGTGTTGATCAACATATCCGGGAACCGCTTTATGCAGTGTGCCTTGGAGCAGACAATCAAGATCTCCGGCAACCGTCTGATGGAGAGGGGGCTTGAGAGAACCGTCTTGGCATCACAGTACCTGATGGGAATCGGATCCGGCAGCGGCGTTCAGTTGAGTGGAGAGCAAGCGATTTTTGCCATACTCAGGCAAAGGTTCAACCCACCCTACTGCATATTTGACGTGGGCGCCAATCAGGGCCAGTTTTTGGGTCTCGCCCTTCGTCACGTTGCCGCGCGCGATGTCTCTATCCATTGCTTTGAGCCTGGATGCGAAGCATTCAAGAGTTTGCGGGAGTCCGCTCTTGGAGACGACCGAATCAAGCTGAGCAATATAGCCCTGGGAAGGGAATGCGGCCAGGGGACACTCCATTTCGACTGCGCCGGATCGGGTCTCGCGTCACTCACGAAAAGGAAGTTGGAACATTTCGGCATCGACCTCAGCAACTCCCAACCGGTTACCATCGGAACCGTCGATAGCTACTGCGCGGCCAATAGCATCGGCCACATTAGTCTGTTAAAGATCGACGTCGAGGGTCATGAGCTCGACGCGCTGCACGGAGCCAGAAAAATGTTCGACGACCGGTCGATTGACGTGGTCAGCTTCGAATTCGGCGGGTGCAATATCGATACACGAACGTTCTTTCGCGACTTCTGGTATTTTTTCCAAGAAGTAAAGATGAAGATCCGGAGGATTACTCCTTCCGGATATCTGCACCCCATCGAATCTTACAAAGAAGTCTATGAGCAATTCAGGACGACGAATTTCATCGCGATTTCAAGTTGATTTGGACGGATTTCAATTTTGCCAGGCTGCCATAAGTGGTGCTCTCATTCCAGTCACCAAGATTGGCCCTGCACGTACACCGCGTTCGCCGTCCACGGCCCCGTTTTAAGCAGTTGGTAGAGGGGCAGAAAATCTGGCCAGCGTCCCATCTCGATATAAGCTCGTTGGAAGGTCGATCGAAGGTGTTTGTCTAGCTCCCAAAAAAGGACCTGGTTCTGGTACATTGGGCGAAAAGACACTTCGGTATGGATAACCTTGGTGCGTCTTAGCGCATTTCTGCCCCCCTTAAGTGCCAGCAACTCGGCCCCTTGCAAGTCCATCCACAAGAGATCGGGCAGGCGGTGGGACTTGGAGTATTCATCCAGCGTGGTTGCTCTTACGATGACATTCCCTTGAACATATTTTTCATGAGGGTATTTCGGATTGGCATGAAAAAGGCTGGATGCACCCGGATTACCGTCAGGGTGAGGTGTAAGGGTCTGGTGAACGTCGATAGGAAAAAACGAGACCGCCCCTGGCTTATCAGAGATGGCGCAATCGTTGATGAAAACCGTGAGGCCCTCCGGTTTATGTTGGACCACGTTCTTCCTGCACAGTTCTACCGATGGTGGATTGCATTCAAAAATATGCAATTCCGTGGCTCCAGTCGCGATCGCCAACTCGAGGCCGTCGGACGCATCCCGACTGCCGCAGTCGTAGACAACATCCAGGGGGCCGACTTTTCGCACCAAGTCAAGCAGACGCGTCTTTTTTGTTTCGGATCGAATCATTTATTGCCTATCCAGCAACGAGTTACCGGCAGCGAGTGGTTGCCGTAGGGGAAGCTTCCAACTTCTGGGGTTGAAGGAAACCTGAAACTGGGTGGTCACGTCCGTTTGCGGGCCGGCCGCCAGCGCGGGAGCGTTCCAGCGCTCGGCTTGCAACAGAAACTCCAGTGCCATGCCATCCTGCCAGCGATACCGCAGTTCCCCATAACCGGCCTGCTGACTCTCCCCCTGAGGCACAAAGTGCCGCGATACCCTAAGGGTGCGATACCCAACCTCGAGCGTGCTGTGAGCATGGAACCAATAAGTCGACCAGGCTTGCCCACCGGTCCCTTCACGGCCAAGCCAGGAGCCCATCAGATTTCCCTTGTTGAGGTAGCAGTCGCGGTAAATGCCTTCGTAATAGTAGTATTTCCCGCCTTCCGCCCTGGGCGTCATGTCGCTGCTGCCGCCCTCTACGTGGAGATCGAGTTTGGCGATCCATGGGAACCGGGACAGATAGATGCCCGCAGTGGTGGCAGCGTGCCGCGGCGCATCCACTGGCGAAATATCATCGTGGACCAGGGAATCGGCATACAGGGTCAGCCAGTTGCTGACCCCTGGCAAGCGGTAACGGAAGTCGAAACTGCCATGACGGGCCCCCAACGGATTGCGAACAGAATTTGCGTTCGTCTGGCTCGATGTACTGCTAAAGCTCTGCCAGAAAGTTGCAAAAGTCAGTGGTGTGCTTCCATCGCCGGCGATGACGGCGTCCCGAGCAAACCCCAGTTCCAGATTCCTGGTGGGAGAGAAGTTGATCTTCTGGCCATAGAAATAAGGCTGCCGGGGATACAGGTGCCCGGAGAGCTTAGCAAAGAAGTTGTCGTACCGTATGGGCCCGAGAAGTTTCGATAGCAAAGGAATATGCAACGGTAAGGTACGGTCGATGCGAAAGGAGTAGAACGGCTCTGCATTGTTGCTGAGCATCATCGCGCTCGCTGAATCTGGCCCCCACCAGTAGCTCTGCTTGCCAAAGGAAAATTGCTGACCCAGGAACTCCACCGATGCGTAGGTGTCAAGCAGACGAAAGGTCTGCTCCGCCATACGGTTGGTATAACTCCGCGCCGGATTATCGTCCTGCGCGGCGATAATTTGGGCCATGTCTGCGCTGTACCCCGGTACGCTTGGGCTGCGCTGGTATTCACCGCGAACAAAGACGGAGAACCTGCCATGCTCCGCCCGGGTTTCAAATCCGGCAATCTGTTGCCAACCGTGTCCGTAGGGGCGCCCGAAGTCGTTTGCGATCGTCTGCCCGAAATGATAGCTATCATTGAGCGGAGTACCAGAAGTGAATTGAGTTCGCTGGTAGATACTTTCGACAAAGATGTTTTTGCCCAGCGGGTCCGATCCGCCGGCAACCTCGCGGAATAGTTCTTTCTTGATGGCCCGCACCAGCTCTTCAGCGGGCTGCGTGGCCGGCGCCGCAGTCGCAAGCATCTGATAAATAGCTCGGCGCGTCCACGGACGTAAGCCTAGAAACTCATATGGAACAACACCCTGCGCCGCCAGCCTTTCGATGGCGGGATAGATCCAGCTATCCAGTTCGAGATAAGTAGAACTCGCATCGCGGGCTGCCTGGTCCTCGGAAGTGCTGGGGGACGAGACCGGATGGTCGGACGTGGCCGTAGTCTGCGCGGGTGAGCAAACGGCTGCCAGCAGAGCGAGGCTGATCCAGGCAATTTTAAGAGTGTTCATCAAGACTCGTCATCTGGTTTTGTGACCGGAGGTGGAAACGGATCTGCTGGCTGAGGCGGAACAGGGAAAGGGTTAGACTCCGTTTCGCAGCCCTAACTGATCCCTCTCTCCAGGCGCATACTTGCATTTGTTGTAATCGGGATGGTTAAGGCGGTGGTACAGATAGACCTGCTGGTGCCAGCTTTCGGGCGTCATACTCGAAAAAGCATATGCGGGCGAGAGATGATCATTGAGCAGCCTTCGCTCCGAGTTTTGGTTGAAGTGCTTAATCGCCTCCCGCTCACCGATGCTGTCTGTGATCGCATTTTCCGGACCTCCGCAGATATCGTCGAAGTAGCACCATACTCGCGGAAGAACGTATTGTTTTGTGAGAAAGGCAAGCGCGGCTGTCGTAGAAGTATATAAATCGAGGTCGAACAACACCGCACCGAGCGGAGCGTCAGGGCGGGCGTTCCAGCTCTCAGAGGTTCGAGATATGTCGCCGAGGATCAGTTCCGCTCGGCCGGCAAGGCGCATTTCTAAAGCACTGCGGTCCATTTTGAAGGAACCGGAAGGCCAGAAATAGGGCAAGTCGCGGGAATCAGTGCTTTCGGGAAGCCCGGTTTCTCGGTCGAAACCCACGACTAAGACTTCCACCCCGAGCGCCTCTTCGATTTCTTTGCGATGTTGGCAGAGGCAGATCAAGCCGTTGCCCCCTGCGACTCCCAATTCAATGACCGTTACTGCCGAGTATCCCAATGCTTTGGCCTCAACGGCAGCATGGTACATGCACCACCCGTAATGGGGTCGCATCACCGCACCGGCGAGCAGGCGAGCTTCATAGGAGCCAACCGGCCATCGACTTAACAGCCGCCGCAGCACCATCGTCCTAAGAGGCACTGGCCGCGAGCCATATTTGATCATGGTGTCCATAAGATGCATGTTCTGCCTCCGTAACTGTTCCTGGTCACGCTTTGTCATGAGCGATCGGCTGCGCGGTAGGGGACCATATTTTCCACAGTGGGCCATTGGTAAAAAGAAAAGCGAAAAACCCAGCGATGGCGGCGACGTTCAGCAGCAGCAATGCCCCCGCCGGCGCCCCCAGCCGCTCGAGGCCAGGCAAGCTTACCTTCAACGAGGCCGCAGCCAGCAGCCAGAAGGCCGCTTGCAGAATGGCGAACGCCAGGTAGGCCGGGGAATGCATTCCCAGGATCGCAGCCGACAGCAAGAGCAATGCTAGAAAATAGGGAACCAACAAGCGCAGAAGCTTATGCGACACTAGCTGAAAAAGGACCCGGTTGGCGGGTGTAAGCAGCCAGGGCGCGGCGGCGATTAGTTGAAAGTTGCCGGCCAGGGTACGAACTTTGCGCCGGAACTCATTTGCCGAAGAGGCGGGCCAGGTGTCGGCAACCAGCGCGGAACGGTCCAGGACGCTGCGGTAGCCTTGCCGCAGAATCGAGAGCGGCTGAAACATATCGTCCAAAATGAGCCCCGCCGGCACCGGCCTTGCCAGGGTGCGGCGTATCGCGTAGAAGCCTCCATAGACCCCAGTGGGTGAATCGACCGCGGCCTCGCAATGGCGGATCCATTGTTCGTAGCGCCAGTAAAGTCCGCTGACGGTGGCCGCCGCCGGGTCGTGGCCCTGGACCTTCAGCAGGACTTCTCCGCCCACGCAGCCCACAGCCGGGTCAGCAAAATTGGAGAGCAGGGCCGCGATGGCGCCGGGTTGGATGCGCGGGCGAATGTCCACAAACAGAATAATCTCGGAGTCCGCCGCAGCGACTCCGTAGTTGAGGGCCGTCGCCTTGCCCACCTGATGGGGTAGAAAAATGGTTCGCAGGCGTGGCGGGTGAGGGGGCGCCAGGATCGCGGGGGTGGCATCGGTCGAACCATCACAGACCACGATGACTTCCTTAATCAGGTGTGGCTCCAGGCTAAGCAGGTCGGCCAGCTTAGCGGGAAGCATGGCCGCTCCGTTATGCACCGCCATCACCACCGAGACCGGCGGAACGTCCGCCGGCCATGGTGCTTTGATCCAGGGAAGAGGGTGCAGACGGGCTAGCAGAGCGATCCCCAGGGGATAACCAGCGTAGGTGTATAGGATGATGGCGAGGGAAAGCCAGAAGAGAACCATCAAGGAATGCTCCACAAAGTCCTCAACCAAACTCCTGGTATGTTTTCGGGGTAAATGGCTCGCTCGGGCGTGAGCGCTGACTGGGGGCTAAGACAAGCCGCTAAGACAAGCCGCTAAGAGTGTGAGCTCGACGTAACCGAGGCGTGCTCTTCGACGATGACCGGAGAGGACGACGGACCTTTGATTCCTTCGGCGCGTTCGCCATGGAAGACGACCAGGATGGTTCTCAGCAAGATCCAGATATCCCGCATCAGGGAATAGTCCGATATGTACAACAGGTCCAGCCGCAACTTATTTTCTACCGCGGTCGAGTAACTGCCGGCCACCTGCGCCAGCCCAGTGATGCCCGGCTTGACTCCGAGGCGAAGATCATAATCCGGCATCGTCTCGCGGAAGGCGCTTACGAAGACCTGGCGCTCGGGACGTGGACCGATCAAGCTCATGTTGCCGATCAACACATTCACCAGTTGTGGCAATTCGTCGATGCGGGTGGCGCGCAGGATATTCCCCAGCCGAGTGATGCGCGGATCCGATTCGCGCGCAAATACCGGCCCGGTATCTCTTTCCGCATCGACCACCATGGTGCGGAACTTATAGAGCTCATATTCCACCCCGTCCCGGCCCACCCTATCCTGCTTGAAAACAGCAGCACCTTTGGAGGTAAACCGGATCAGAGCTGCGGTGATCAGCAGCACTGGGCTGAGAAGGATAAGCAGTATCGTGGCGACCGCCAGATCGAACAGTCTCTTCATCAGTTCCTGGCCGCAAGTGAGATGTGGAGTTCGCAGCTCGACGACTAACAAATCGTCCATTTCGTGTAGCTTTGCCCGCAGCAGCGACATCTCCATCAACGCCGGAACCGCCATGACGGTCTTTCTCATCTGCGCACATTTTTCCACCAGGGCTCGCTCCCGGGTGAGTCCCGGCGCCAGCACGATGGCGTCAAAGGAGGGCGAGCTTTCGCCCAGGCTGGGGAAATCCTTTTCGATCAAATAGCCGACCAGTTCCATCCATCCGGGCGCCACCGGGGAGAGTTTTCGTAGCAGCCGAACCGCCTGGTCCTCATCGATGGCCAGCACCATGACTCGGCTGCGGCCAACCGTGGACCAATAGAACCGCCGTAACAGCAGCCGGTACAGGGTCAACAACCCGGACACGGCGAAAGCACTGAGAGCGAGGAAGGCGAGCGGCAGACGACACTGCTGCGCCCAATCCAGCACCATCATCGCCGACGCGCAGATCAGTAATGCAGACACGCACATAAAATAAAATGACTGCTTGGGCGGGGAACGAAGCCAGTCGGTATACAGATCGAACAGGTTCAAGGTAACTAAACTGAGCAGGCAGAGCAGCGGAGCCAGGTTGGCGGCCAGCGAGAGGGTGGGCACCGCGGAGTAGCCTGGTCGCAGAAGCAGCAGGCCGAAGAAGCCGGCATGGATCAGCAAGAGGTCGACCAAAGCTACCACCGGCGTATAGACAAGCAAGTGCGGGGTTCTACGCATAGCGATCTACTCCAATACCTGGGTCTGCGTCCCTGCTGTGCCGTGCCGGGAAAGGATCGCGTGGTGGCGATGGCAAAGGCTTTGGTAAAAAGTGAGTGGCGGTTACCGTGGGCTCGAGCGAGCCGCTTACATCCCACGTCTTCGCAAGACAGCATTACGAACTCTCTTCGCCCATCGTCGCGGCAGCTTAACCAGAGCGCGATTGCCCACCATGCGCAGGGCGAATTCTGCTTCCTCGACGGGGCTCATGATGGGATGAGAGAGTTTGAATGCGTGGCTTAAAGTGCGCTCGATCCGTCGTCGTGCCGCGGAGCGGACTCGGCCCTTGATTAATAAATTTTCGATGGCAAAACAGCTGCGCCAGGTGGAAAAGAATCCGTCATATTGGTCGGAGCGCGCGGCGCCTGCGGTTTCAAAGTCCCAGGCGCTCTCGCCCGGTTGCAACAAACGTTCCAGCATCGTCTTCTTCCACAGCGACGCCACCACCGACGTGCGGTAAACCGCTCCCTTGCTGATAACACCGAAATAGTCATTCCATGGCTGATCAGGCTGAGGGAGGGCGGGAAGCCTGAGATAGTTGCCGCCCAGCCGCAGCAACGCGTTCACCGCCCCCAGTACCGTGGCAGCTTTCACCGGTTCCATGAGGAAGTGGTCATCAATCCAAAGGAGCACGTACTCTTCCTGCAACTGACTGAGCCCGGAGTGCAGGGTGTCGGACCAGGATCGATCCGCGCCCACCAGGATCGTCGATACTCCCATATCTCCATAACTAAGCGTGTTACTGACCAGATACAGAGGAAAAGGACAGTTTGGCCAATGCTTGCGAAATAACGTAAAGAGCGGCTGCCAAAGATCGACAGATTCATCTCTGGACGCAACCACAATCGCCACCCGTAGTTTGTCTATATGGGTCATCAGGGTTCCTGGTGCCTATCCTCTCTGCCGGCAAACGACAAAGGCAGCCCCACTCACGATCATTTGCCCGGGGACGAGTGGCGGCGGCCGGGCGGCCAAGCGCCGCCGTCCGATCGCAGCCACAGGATGGCGCCTGAGACCGCAAAGGAAGCGATCCCCAGCCCGGCTACCGTCAAGCAACGCAGGGCAAGGGCGAGGTTGCCCCGGCTCGGTTGCGGCGGGAGCAAAAGCCTCTGTCCCGCGAAAACCGTGGACCCGGTGATCACCAGCGCCACCAGCGTGCCCTTCAGCGGGGCGCTCGCCAGGCCCCAAATCCGCTGCCAGCGCACGCCGAATATTTTGACCAGCAACACCAGGAAAGCCAGCCACCAGGAGATGGCATAGGCGATACATATGCCCTGAAAGCCGAAGGAGTGGCCCAGCCCCAGGGCCACGATCAGGTAAAGCCCGGGAACGATGAGGCCAATGGTTGCGGGAAAGGTATGCATATTCTGCCCATACAGCACGCGGAAGACAATCTGGGTGCCAAACATGGCGATGCTGCCGACCAGCATCCAGGGAAGGGTGTCGGCCACCCCCCGGGTAGTCGCCGCATCGAAGGCCCCGCGTTGCAAAACCAGGCTGATCACCGGCACTCGGATCATGCAGAAGATCAACCCCAGCAAGGTTGCGATCACCGTCACCGCGGCCAGGGTCTGGAGCGCCAGACGATGGACCCGCTCCATGTCCTTGGCCAGGTAGGCCTCCGCCACCGCCGGGACCAGCAGCACCGAAGGACCGGCCACGACCACCGCGCCCATGGCAATGATCAATCGCTCCGCATAGCCCAGATAGGACAGCGCGCCCGGGCCAAACTTTGGCGCCAGAAATGCCTCGACCGGCGCCACTCCGCAGAACGCACAGTTGGCCATCAGCACCAGCACCACCCGGCCGGCGCCGGCGAAAAGAGAAGCAAGTTCCGGTTGGGCAAAACTATGGAACGTGACGCAGCGGAGCACGCGGGGCAGCAGTACCAGTACGGACAAGAGGGAGCCGGCGAGCATGCCCCAGACCAGAATGATGGGTGTGCGTGGGGAGCGAAATCCTAGCATCGCCGCAATCATTCCCCCATAGAGAGCGGTGCCGGTGATGGCCGGCAGCAAGAAGCTTTTTTCCGCATGGTGAACCGCGGTTAAGGCCGAAACCAACAAAGCCAGCCCGGAAGATAGCCAAGCTACCCTGGCGATCGATATCACCGCCGAGCGGTCTGACGCCGTGAACACACTCCCCAGCGCCGAGGTACTCCATTCCGTCACCGACAATCCACCGAACGCAATCGCTGCCCCCGCCACCACCGAGATCAGCAGCAGCGTGGCCACCGAATTCTGATAGATGCGCCCCTGGTGGCGGGTAGACATTAGTCTGGGCACAAAGGCCTGGGACAAGGAGCCGGTGGCGGCGCCCGTCACCAGGAACGGAATACTCATCGCGAACAGATACAGATCGAAGAGATGCCGGGCGCCGAAGCTTCGGGCGGTGAGGATTTGGCACCCCAGCGAGAGCATCGCGACCACCACCGAGATAGCGGAGAGCCGGAACGAGGTGGTCAGCATGAATGGCGGCGGGGCGAAAGATCAGCGGCAGCTTCACCGTCTTCGGTGTGGTCTTCGAGCACTTGGCAGCACAAGCGAAGCACCTCCTGCGGATCGACCGAGGTAATACAGGCATTGGTCTGCAGCGGACAGCTGGTCAGCGAGAGACAGAATTCGCATGCGATGCGCACCCGGGCAATGCGTCCGCGGCTATTCCACGGTTCCCATCTGCCGGGAAAGTCCAGCGCGCTGGTGACGGTCACCGCGGGACAGCCGACTGCCGACGCCAGGTGTGCCGGGCCGCTGTCGTTGCCGACAAAAAGCCGGCAACGGCTGAGCAGCGCGGCCAGTTGGGTTACCGACGTTCTGCCCGTCATGTCCACGCAGCAGGTACCTAATTCCTGTTGCAGAGCCTCCGCCAGGGGCCGGTCCGCGGCGATGCCCACCACCACGAAACGGCAATCGTAGCGTTGGCCCAGTTCCCGGCAGACCCGAACATAACCGTCCGTGGGCCAGACTTTATGGCTGAACGTGGCTCCGGGAGAAACGGCAACCAGGCGGTTGTCCGGCCCGGGGAATCCTCTAAGCGCACTCCGCGCCCAACTCATGGCGGCAGCTGGAATCGACACGTCTTGCACCAGCTCGCTTTCCCGGAACGCTCCGATGGCGGCGCATTCGCTGACCGCCCGAGCCGGCCCCAGTACCTCGTGCTCATAGAGGCCAAGCCGGTACTGGCTGCGGGCAAACGTACGACCGCCGGCGAGGGAGTCAAAGCCAAAGATGGGGCCCTTGAATCCGGCCAACCTGAAATACACCAGCTTCCTCAACTTCCCCGCAAGCGAGTCTCCCAGGTTAGACAAAACAAAAATTGCGTTGGGCTGTTCTTCGCGGATCAGGCGGCGCATCGGTCCCAGTCCCCGCCCCCTTGCTGTCATGGGGAAGGACAGGGCGCGATTGACCACCGCCGGGGTGACGAATTCGAGCCAGGGCAGAGCGTTGAGATCGGCATAAGAGCCGGTAATGGACTGCATCGAGGGCAGAGACGAGGCCGTGGTGGCCAGAATGACCCGCACCTGGGGCAGACGGGAGCGGAGTAAGTTGAGTGCCGGGACGGCGTTGAGAAAGTCGCCCAGCCGTCCACTGCGGAAGACCACGACGGTCGAGAGCGTCTGGGCAGAACGGAATTTCCGATAGAGCAGACGTTTGATCAGCCGCACCAGGCTGCGCTCGAGATGCAGCAGCAGAAGTACGCATCGCTCCCTCAGCCAGCTTGGGGAGCGCCCCATCAAGTGAGCCAACGACTTATGTCGGCCAGGAAACCATCCACTGCCTCGTCCGTCTGGTAGTGGCTGAGCAGCGGGATAAATAACCTGGGTGGCAGGGTAACTATATGAGCGCCGGCCAAGCCGGCTTGCTTGATGTCCAGCACGGTGCGAATACTGCCGGCAATGATTTCGGCCTTGGGGTAGGACATCTGGAGCAGCCGGGCGGTCTCCTCGACCACGTGCGCCGGGTTGAAGTCGGCGTCCTCCACTAACTTTGCCGCCAGCAGAGCACCGTGCTCCTTATGATGGTTGTCCAGGGCTCCATCCCGGATGCGGTTATAAAAAAGGCTGACATAGCGCGCCCCCGATGCCGCCGCAGCCAGCCCCTGCATCGGGGTCATACAAGCGGTGCAGTTCACCCCTACGCCGCGGCTGGTCAATTCCCTCACCACAGCGGTAAAGCTCTTGCCATGTTGACTGATGGGAACCTTGATGGCCAGGTTCTCATAGGCCAGATGCTGTTGATAGCGCTCTGCCTGCTCGACCATGTCATGCGGGTCCTTGGCGATCACTTCCATGCTGAGATGAACCAGCCGCCCCGACTTGCGTATGAGGGCAACGATCTTCGCCATATGGGCGAGATAGTCGGCCTTCGGCTCCTTGGCCAGCAGCGAGGGGTTGGTGGTGATGCCTTCGATAAAGCCGTCGCCCAGAGCAGTTTCAATTTCTCCTAGATTTGCGGTGTCCACGAATAGTTTCATAGGCTTCCTAGCGGGCCGCTTGGAGCGTCGCTCGATGACTGGCGATGGACAGAGGATGTAGTCCGAGATGGAGCTCGATTTCTTCCTCGATCTGCTCCCAGTCGGAGCGGAAGAACAGAGCGCGATCGTCCACCACCAGGTCGGCCGCTGGTTTACCCATCACCAGCAGGTGATAGCGCACCCCCCAGGCGCGCAGTTGTTGTTGCGTGAATTCAAACCCCTCATAGTAAGCCCGGGCAACATTGCTGCCGCAGCGGCCCATGTAGCGCGAGGTGTGAATGGTGATTTCGTGGCCGCCATCGTACAGGCGATTGACCAGGCCGATGGCGCCCGCGATGGGCTGTGCGTTTTCGTAATCGCCCTCCGTTTGCTGGCACAGGCAACCGTCGAGATCGAACACGATGCTCTTCCGCTGGGGCTGCGCTTCCCCAACCATGGCCTTTAGCCGGGGCATAGGGAAGCGCTCGCCATCCTCGACCAGAAAGGAGTCCGCGTCTTCATCGTGGGTCGACACCTCCATAATCACCGTGTCCTCGATGGCGCCGCTCTGGTGCATGAGTCCGGGAGGGATGTGGAGGATGGTGCCGGGCCCCAGGGGGAACCAGCGATCTTCGCCCCGCCCCGCGCGCAGTCGAACCAGCAGGCAGCCGGAGTGGATAAAATACGTCTCCATCTTGGCGCAGTGAAAATGAAGGCTGCTGTGTTTCCCTTTGCGAAAAAACAGCCGCTTGCCGGTATACCCGGCATTGACAATGGTTTCGATGCTGCCCCAGTACTTGGAGCGGAGGTCATAGGTCTCCCCGGAAGCGTTGCTCTGGCTCTGCGCACCCGCCGGACCGCGGAAAACGTATCCCGTACCGCCAGAGCTGCCGCGCAGCCGTAGCTTCGCGCCGGGCGCGATGTTCACCAGCTTGGCAACACTCCTGCCACCCCCCTCGATCGCTCCTTCTTCGACGAAGACGGTCGCCGCCTCGCCCCCAGTGGTCGATATTTCGTGCTCCTCCCCGGGATGAAGAATCAACTGCTCAAGCGAATATTCCGCCCGCGCAGTAAGCAACATGCGCGAGCGATCGTGGTTGAGCGGCGCCACGTACATCAGTTCACCCAAACGCTCAGGGTTAATTCCGTACATAGTTTTCCTTTCCCAGCAAGACGTTGAGGCCTGCCAGATCGGGTGGTTCCGGCCCCAGGGTGGTGGTCGCGAGACCTGCCCAGGCGTTTGCCAGGGCGAGATGTTCTGCCGTCAAGTGCGGCGGAGCCAGGCTAAGGGCGGCGAAGAAGGCGTCTCCCGCACCGGTGGTGTCGAGCGCCTGGACGTTGGCGGCCGGGGCCTCGGTGTATCCATCGTCCACCAGTGCGCAGCATCCCTTGGCCCCGCGCTTGAGCACAATCGATTGCGCGTGCAGCAGTTCTTGCAGCCGCTTGAGTGCATGCGGAAGATGGCTGGCGTCATATTGAGGATCGACCCCCAGCGCCTCCCGCTCGTTAAGGCAGAAAAGTGACGCGCCGGCATACCACTGGTGGTTGGCGGTGCGCTGCGATACCTGGGAATCGATATAAACCGGTTTCCCGGCGCGGGCTCCGGCTTCGACCAACGCGCCGGCAAATCCTGGCGTCACCAGGCCGTGACGATAGTCAGAGATAATCAGCGCGTCGGCCTCCGGCAGATGGCGCTCCAGTTCCTGCAATAGGTGATGGACTGTCCTCGCTAGCGGAGGACGATGATCCAGGTGGTCCCACTGCAGCAGCTTGTATCCATTCACCCAATACCTGCTCTTGACAATGGTCGAGCGTCCGCTCTCTACCTCGATGATTTTCCTCAGGCCGGGATGGGTAAACGATGTCACCGCGGCTTGGTAAGCATCGTCCCCGATGATCGATAGAAACAGCACGCTCCCGCCCAGTGCTAATACATTGCGCACCATCAGCGCCGCTCCTCCGAGTGACTGGCGGCTGGCCAGGTGCTTGGCTACGATAGTAGGGGTTTCGGCGGACAGGCCCATCGCCTCGCCGGTGTGGTACTGGTCGACGATAATATCGCCGACTACGATAAGTCGCCGATGGGCGAAACAGCTGAGGATATCTTCCATGGGGCGGCCGCTAGAGGCTATGCACGCGGTCGATGATCGAGCTGGTGGAATACTTCCTGCCCGGCGATTCAAACAACAGGGGAAAGACTTGTATCTCGATGTGCGCCGGGATCGAGTCCCGGCGTCTTACTTCTTCCGCCGACCATTCCGCACCCTTGACGACGATGTCGGGTTCGACGGTCTCGATCACCCGCTGCGGGCCGGCATCGTCAAAGATGATCACTTCATCGACACAATCCAAAGATTCCAAAACCGCTTTGCGATCGTGCTCATTGTTGACCGGGCGGCCTTCGCCCTTCAGCCGCCGGGTCGCTTGATCGGAGTTGATGGCTACGATCAGGCGGCCTCCGAAGGACTTGGCGAACTCCAGCAGCGCAATGTGGCCGGAATGGAGGATGTCGAAGATCCCATTGGTCAAAACGATGCCCACGGCTTTATGCGGCGAAACCTTTTCGATGCGTGGGACATGCCTGCCCTGGGCAAACGGTTGCGCAAACCATGCCCTGACCAGCGACAGGTTGTCCCGATCGGAATTCACCCAGGCCCCCAGACAGAGCACATTGGCATCGTTGTGCTCGCGCGATTTTCGCGCCACCTCGACGGAATGGACCAGAGCCGCCCGCACAAGTTGAAAACGGTTGGCCACCATGCTCATGCCCACTCCGGTGCCGCAGATGAGCACACCCCAGCGCGCTTCTCCATTTTCGATGATTTGCCCAACCGCACGGGCGTAATCGCAGTAATCGACCTTCTTAGCGTCGCTAAAGGGTCCCAGATCGATGACGCTTTTTCCCAAGCCATGCAGCAACTGCTTGACTTCGCCTTTTAGACCCACTCCATTGTGGTCGCTTCCCACCACCACCAAGTGTTCGACCGCATTCTGTGTCATGCGAGGTACCTTTCCTTCTGCCCGGGGAATGAACGTCCTAGGATCCTGTTGCAACATAAGCCACCACCGCGGGCACAAAAAACATAGGCCAAATCCATCGCGCATGGCGCCGCGGTTCTCCGCCGGCATAGCCCCTCATCGAAAGCGCCAGGAACAAGGGCTCCAGCAGCACTCGGTATCGGCGCGTCTCAAAAACCTGCATATTACTGATGACCAGAGCGGTTACAAAAAAAAGAATGATAAGAAACACCATCTCGGGTTCGAGCCTGTGGGCGCGCTTACGGTACAGGGCGAACACTCCCGGGGTCGCCACGATCATGACGATCGAGCTTAGCTTCGCGCACAGCGTTTCCGCGATGGCGGTGTACTCGGTGTAATCATTCGGCAGCAGCGAGGGCAAAGAGAAAATCTGTTTCCATTGCGGCAACACGAACGGGAAAGGAAGATACAGCCAAATGAGAGTCCGTAGAGGAGCGAGGGTGACGAAGTCGACGACGTTATGCGGGATAACAATGCTGCCCACATAGCCGACCAGCGGATTGGCGGATGCCTGTTTTTTGCCTAAGGCCTCTTGTGCCGCCTGCACTCTTCGCGGCAGGCCGATGAACTCATCGACCATGCCCGCAAGCGACGTGTCGCCTGCCGGAAGGACGAGGTGGTAGGCCACCGGCACCAGGATCAGCAGGGCAACCACAAAAGCGGCCGCGACCAGGAAACGCCGGCTCAACGCTCCACGGGCCAGCAGTAGCCCGGCGAACGCACCGCAGGCCAGTAAGAGGAGAACATTGAGACGCAAGACGGCCAACAATGCGCAGCTCAGCGCCAACCCGATCTTGAAGACAAAGCCCTTTCTTTTCCCAAACACGACCACCACACAGAGAAACACGGCAAGATAAAACAGCAGACTGGTAGGAGCTTCTTTGGCTGGAGTGGCGTCGTAGTAAGAGGCAAAGGGAAGCAGCATGGCAAAGCGGATCTTCTGCCATGGAACGGCCCACTGGGGAGATATGACCACTAAGGTCGCAAGCAGGCAAAGCATCCCGCCCAGCGAGGCCAGGGCATTGAACAGGGCGACATAGAACACACTCACCCCGAAGGTCGCATAGATGATGGCGATGTAGCGGGTGATGCCGTAATCGAGCCACACCGACTGCAAACCGGGGTTGGGGTTGGTCAATCCTACCTCGGCCAGCCGTTTCCCGTTGTAGTCGTAGATGTTCGAATCCTGAACCCCCCCGAAGGTGTCGCGCAAGTGTGGCCCCAGCGGCGTAACCCAGAACCAGGTGGTCAGCAGCAGGGTCAGAAGCAGTTTGAGCGAGAAGGCGAATAACCATTGCCCGGTAGACAGAACGTAACCGCTACGGGCGGCAATCGAGATGGCGGCCCATCCCAGCAGCAGGATGGAAAAGACAACCAGCAGCGTATGCAGGCTGGATGGCTGTTCGTCCGTCCAACTGAAGGTCAGGGCGACCAGGAATATGGAGTAACCGATGATCCTTATCCCCAGCTGCAGAAAGGCTTTGCGCTCTCCCTCAAGGAACCCAAGCGTCTGCCGGCCATTGCCAGGGAGGACAAATTCGAACCAGCGTGCGGATGGATCACCCATGTGAGCGTCGAGAAGCGGGTGCGGCACGGCGCGCCAGACGGGCGTAAATCCAAGCCCATCCCGGCCAGCGCCGCAACCACCCAAGAAATTCCACAGCGGGGCTGATCAGCTCGCGGGCCAGCTGCTTGCGTTCATCCTCAGCATCCATGTTTTCCCAAACCGAGCGGGCAATCACCGCTACCGCGGCAGCCAGCAGAGATAAGATCGTGCCCAGGATCAGGATGGTGCTGCGTACCGGAGCCGAGCGGCGCTGGGGAACGTTGGCCGCATCCAAAACCCGCACCGTAGGAATTTCTTTCGCTTCCTGGACCTTGGCCATCTCGTATTGCTTGGTCAACGTCTCCCACAGCGCTTCCTCGACTTTGACCCGGCGGGTTAAGTCGGCAGAGGTTAGGCCCAGCGCCGGCAGCTGGCGCAGGGTAGGGTAGTCCACGTCGCCACTGCCCGCCGTCGCACCGCCGGCTTGCCCGCTCAGTTTGTCTCTCTCCCGCTCCAGCTCGGCGATGCGGGCGTTCACCGTGCGCACCCGTAGGCTGTCGGCGGAATAGACTTGCCGTAAACCAGCCAGCTCGCCTCGAGCCGCCATCAGGTCGGTCTCGAGCTTGAGTCCTGCCTCGATCATCGCCTTCGCCTGGGTGGTTAGATCGAAGGTCTCATTCTTGCTCGAAAATTGGCTCAACGTTTCCCCTGACGCGTCCAGGTCTGCCTTGATCTGTTCGAGCCGTTGTTCGAGGAATATGCGCTCGCGGCGAGCCGAGGAAGAGGTGGCATGGGTGACTGTATGATCCAGCTCCTCCACATACGCTGCCGCTAATCGCGCAGCAAGCACGGCCGTGGGTGCTCTTACGCTGACGGTAATGATTCCACTCTTGGCATCTTCCGCGATGCTGGTGTTGGCTACTAATCGGGTGCACGCGTCCTCGGGACGGCGGACCTTGAAAACATCCACCAGATCGAAACGCGACACCAGGTGCTCCTGTATGGTCCGGCTCTCGAGAATGCCAACGAACATGGCGCTCGGCGTCTTGATCCCCAGCAGGGTGCTGCCCAGACCGGCCGCCGGGCCGGCAACCGCTGCCAAGTTCACCGCATTCGAAGAAAAGCTGTCCGGCGGCATCACCGTGGTAGTCGAAGTAAAGCCAAGCGGGCGGGTGAACGCATAGACCAGCGACACCAGCACGCCTACGGCCGTGATGCGAACCAGCAAGCGCCGCCGGGCCCAGAGCAGCCGCAGGACGCCGGCCACACTGGCACGGGGCGGGCGAGGGTTTGCCGCTTGGCTGGGGGACGGCGCCGGGCCGCCCGCAGCAGGATATTCTCGTGCCCTATCGACACCGCTCCCGGGTGGTTCGGCTAGCAATGATTCCGCGAGCAAACGGCGCCCCCGAATACCCAGGTTGAACCAAGGCCGGCCGGGCTCAAAAGATTCCCGTCGCCGCGCCGGTGATGGCTACCGACGACATAATCTGGGCCGCACTGATCACGCTCTTCCACAGTTGCGAACCGCCTACCGGCTTTTCCGGAACCACTACGGAATCCCCAGGGGTGAGGCGAACCTTCAGCACCCCACCGCCCCACACGCCGCCCGACCGGCCAATCACCGAGCCATCGGCCTTGACGATGAATATGTCTCGTTTATTCCCCGCCTCGGCAATTCCCCCCGCTTGATGCAAATACCAGTCGGCATCTTTGTCGGGGTTGTAGCTGATCGCGGTTGGGCTATAGACCTGGCCGCTCACGATCACGAAGTCCGGCCGCTTGGGAATCATCAGCGTATCTCCGGCGCGCAACTGGATATCTGCCGGGGTATTTTCCCAGCTGCTGATCTGGTTCGAAATCCTGATCACCAGCCGGCCCGTTGCCGGGTGGCTGCGCAGCGAGGTCAGCACCTGCTGTTGCTGTTGTTGCATGGCCTGAATCTGGGTCGCCTGCTCCTGCGACGACCCCAGCCCCGCCTTGGCATTGGCCGCCGTGGTCTCGATGCGGCGAATCATCTCCTGGCGGCTCTTTTCTCCCAGCTCGCGCACCTGCAGACGCTCGAGAACCGCTCCGGACGGATAGGCGTCGTCACGAAAACCTCCGGCACGCTTCAGTACCGAGCTCAGCCGCTCTCCTGCCCGGATGCCATAGCTGCCGGCGTATCGTACTTCTCCCCGCAGCGCGATCGCCGCCCCAATATCCTGCCAGCCCGTCAGTTGCCGGATGCCCACCGCGTCGCCCGGCTTGAGCAGCACATCGGCTTGCTGGTCTCCGTCCAGTGCTTTCTCGAGGGCCACCACGCTGGTGCTGGTCAGCACCGTTTGCCCGCCTTGGACGGAGTAAGTCAACAGGTCGGCCTGTTCCCGATAGGCGCTGCGCTTGAAACCACCCGCCATGCGCACCAGCCCGGCCACGGTCATCCCTGCGGACAAAGGATAGCTGCCGGGGCGCAGCACCTCGCCCTTGATCGAGACCTTGGGCGGGTCGATCTCATAACGGCTGAACAGGCGTATGACATCGAACGGCTGGAGCGGAATCGGATCGTCCCCGGAAAGCACATCGGAAAGGTTGAAGCTGATGGTCTGGGGGCGGAAATCCGGCGCCTGCAAACGGATAATTTCCGCGTGCTCGGCGGGCTCAGGCATGACATCCTGATAAGACCGCACCAGGTCGTTCACCGTCAGTCCGGCGCGGTAGGCATACTTGCCGGGACGATAGAGATGACCATCGAGATAGACCACCTCCTGGTTGTAAGGCAGAATCGGCTCCACAAACACCTTGTCTCCGTCCTGTACATGGAAGCCATCCCCCTGGGCGGCGTTGGCTTCTTTTCCGGCGCTCAGTTCGAGGCTCAACATGGTGCGCCGATCGTGGGCTTCCACCCGCTCTACGATGATCTGTTTCAGGTTGGCGGACACCAGGGTGCCCCCCGCCAGATCCAAGACTTCCTTGAGTCCCTGCTCGCAATTCAATTCGTAAATCGCCGGCCGGCGCACCGCGCCGCTCACACTTACCTGGGTGCCCACCGGTGGCACCAGAATGGTGTCCCCCGGCAACAGGCGGTCGATTTCCGAGCGCACCCCCTTGAGGAAAAAATCATACAGGTCGATCACCCGCACCAGTTGTTGGCCGCGATACTGGCGCAGCACCCGTAGGGAACCCCGGCTGGTGGGGCCGCCAGCCGTATACAAGGCGTTGAGCGGGGTGGAGAGAGAACTGAGATCGTAGGCCCCGGGCCGCTGCACGTCGCCCACCACATAGACCCGCACCGTGCGCAGCCGGCCGAGTGAAATCTCCACCCGCTCATTCTGAAACTGGTGGCCGAGCGCGGTTGCAATGGTGGTTTGCGCCTGCCCCATGGTGAGCCCGGCAAGCATCACCGTGCCCACTTCCGGAAGCGCCAGCTGACCCTGCTGGTCAATGGAGCGGTTGAGCCGCTGCGACTGCCCACCCCACATGTTCACCACCAGGTTGTCGCCCGGGCCCAGAACATAATCCGGACCCACGGGAAGATCCAGCGGCAACTCATTGGCATTGCCCGTACCCAGGCGAAAGGTATCGCTGCCGAAGCGGCGCAGCTTCTCCGTGGAAGGAGGAATCTGCGCGTAAAGATCCCGCAGCGATGGCAACTCGCCGTAGGGATTGCGGCGATGGCGCAACTGCGGTTCTGCTTTCGCTTCCTCGCCGCCGGGCTCGATGGGGCGGCGCATTTGCTTCCCTGGCGCCGGTTCGCCAGGGTAAGGTTCGGCGCTGTTGGGGCTGCGATTGCTGCTGCTGCCGCCGTCCGCGCTGCGATCGATGTTACCCCGGGCCAGGTCGCCTCTTTCTCGGTTGCCCCAGTCGCTGTCGCGCTCGCTCTCCGCGCTCGACTCCGGGTACTGGTCATTTTGGTCGTTCTGTTGCTCGTTCGGTTGGTTGTTCTGGTTATGGGGATTATTTTGCTCTGTCGAGTCTCCCCGGGGGCGATAACCGCGGCTGCGCAACTGTTCGCTGATCTGCTGCCGAAAGCTGTCGTCCTGGCGGATATGGCTGTACACCTCGTCGTCGGTCAAAGAACCTGGATCGACGCCCTGCATGCGCTCCAGCGAGGCTTTCAATTCTGTCAGCAGCGGTGGGTGTTGTCCCAGGATGGAGATGATCTGGTCCGCTGTCATGGCCGTCTGCTCGGCGCCCTCGGCTTGATCCGCGCTGACTGCCCAGGGAATCATGGGTAGGTCGACCGGTTGACTCGCCTCGGGCTGGGTGTCGGCCTGCTCGCTCGGATCGAGCCGGGCGACTTGGGCCATCGTCGCAGCAGCGAATAGAGAACCGGCGAACATAAACAGCAGGGCCGCAAGCATCCGCCCACGGTGGCCCCTGCCGCGGGAAATTTCCCGCGCAGCACTGCCTGCTACGCTTGGGGTGCGACGCTTCATTTCATCCTTTAACGTTGCTGGTAACGGGAGGGGACGACAAGGTTCGTTCGAGCGGCGAGGGGAGCCGCAGGTCCTCACCCGGCAGCAGACCATTCAGCCACAGAACAACGTAGGCAGAAAGCGCCTGCTCGTCGCTCGCATAGGGTGGCTCCTGGCCGGTAAACAACAGGCACAAGCCGTGATGGGCACTCACCGCCCCCACCAGGCCGAGAGTCGCTAAGGAAGGTTCCACCTGGCGCATCGTCCCTCTTTCCGCGCAGCGTTTAAAGTAGGCGCATACCATGTCGAAGATCGGGCCCAGGTGTTCGCGAATCATTTTGTTGGCTTCCGGCAGCTCGAAGGCCGCCACATGCAGCAAGCGGCGCAGGTCCGGCTGATCATTCAAGCTGTCGAGCAGAAAAGTTACCAGCAGCGGGACTACGATGGACGGTGCATCGTCTGCGGCCAGCGAGATCTGGGTGTCGCGGGCCAGCTTCACCCGGGCCACGTGCGATTTCACGGCTGCCCAGAACAACTCCGGCTTGCGGGGAAAATAGCGAAACAGGGTGGCTTCGTTCAAATCGGCGAGTTGGGCAATGTCCTTGGTGGTCGTGGCCTTGAACCCATTGTGGGCGAACAGTTGTGCCGCCGCTTCGACAATCCTCACTTCGGTCACACTGCTTCCAGCAGACTTGTGGCCTATTCTGGATTGGTCCCGTTGGGCTGTCATGGGTCCGGCCAACTCAAGCGATACAGTCAAGGTCGGCGGCGTCTACCTCTACCACGAAGCTGCGCATGATGCAGGCAATCGTAAGTACCACCCGGCAGCGATGTTTGTTGCGCAACACAACCCCCACTCTGCCCATAAGAGCGCCCTTATTGATAAGCACCTTGGCCCCCACAACCAGGTAAGGATGGGGTTCGCAGTTCTGTAGCTTCAGACTCTCGCGCAACGATTCAATCTCAACGTCCGGCAAGGGGGCAGGAACGCTATTCTGACCAACCAGAGACAAGGCGCCCGGAACCTCGATCGCGCGGGTGCGTTCGCGGCGGGAGATATGTACGAAGAGATAGTTGGGAAACAGGGGCAACTCAATGGTCACCTTGCGATAGTGGCTCCATTGCCGCTCCACCCGGGACACAGGAAGAAGATGCTCTATGTCGCGCTCGGCATAATATTGCGCCACCCGCTTCTCATGATGCGATCGAGTGAAGACGGCGAACCACCTGCGCTGCTCTTCCATGCTGCCAAGGTTTCCATCGCAGCTTGGCACGGGTACGACATCGACTGACTGGGTGAGCATTCAGGCTCCTGGTTCGCCTAGGGAGTGCAAGGCAGAGCTTCGCCATGCCAATGTAACTTTCCGCTTTTTCCTTGCACCGCGGATAACAAACAAACAACCAAATCGAGTCTAAGCAAGTAATTGCTATCGCTCTTGATTCGTTCCCGTGCTATGGCCAAACTATGATTTGTTTAGACCTTAGTCAATCAAATATGCGGCGGGTTGGAGTTGCATGAAAAGCGATCTCCCGAATCGGGAAGAGCTTCCCCTTCTGGCTTCCACCACGCCATTGCAAGGGCATGCTCGCATGGAAAAAAATCTAGATAGATAAGGGGGGCCAGAAGATGCACAGTAGCCTTAGTTCGGGCCATAAGATAAATCGGCTGGCAAATTTCCTGCTTTAAGTTACCGTAGGAATGGCTTCTTTTCGAACAGTCATGGTGAGAACTCGGCCGAGGAGTGGCTGGGCCAGTAGGAAATCCGGTGGAGCGTAGTGGAGGGACCTGCGGTTTCTTTGTGCTCACACACGCTCTAAAGCCCGGAATATTTCAAGCAGTTACGGCCCGACTAACAGGCAACCGCGGTTTTCAGCTCTCCAGCAAATTTCGTTGCATGAAAACCGTGTCCAGCCAGCAGCCGAATTTCAACCCCACCGCTCGCAGCAACCCGGCATCATAGAACCCGAAGCGCCGGTGCAGGGTAATCGAAGGATGGTTGGCGCTGTCTCCAATCACAGCGACCATCTGATGCATACCGCATGCCTGGGTTGCCGAAATCAAAGCAGGCATCAGCAACTTACCCAGTCCGGTACCCACGCGATCAGCGCGGACATAGATGGAGTCTTCCACCGTTTGCCGGTAGGCCGCGCGGGTCCGGTAAGGAGCAGCATAGGCATATCCGGTAATCTCGGCGTTTTCCTCCGCCACCAGCCATGGCAGGCTCCGGGCTTCGACCTCTTTCCAGCGTCGTGTCATCTCCAGGCTGTCGGGAGCTTCGGTCTCAAAGGTCCCCGTGCTGTGGTTTACATGGTAAGCATAGATAACTGCGATGGCATCCATGTCCGATGCCATCGCCGGCCTGATAACAGCGGGCATCTCGTGCGCGCTCCTCAACGCTTCAGTGGATGTGCGGATACACACCAGGAATCTTCAAGGTGATCCGGTAAATGCTCGAGCTGGCCGCCACATACAGCGTCTTGTGATCGGCGCCGCCCCAGGCCACATTGCCCACCCTTTCCGGAATGTCGAGCGTACCCAGATGCTTGCCCTCGGGAGAAAAAATCCAAACGCCTGCCGGACCGGCGCTATACAGATTTCCTTTCTGGTCTACCTTCATCCCGTCGGGGGCGCCGACCCGCGAATCAGAGCTGGCATCGAAAAAGAGTTTGGCGTCGGTCAGCGTCCCGTCCGCCTTGACGGTGTAGCGCATCCAAAGTTTTTTGGGCTCAGAATTGTTGACGTAGAGATATTTCTCATCCGGAGAGAAAGCAATTCCATTGGGGCGAGGCAAGTCCTTGATCAGCAACTGCAACTGTTCTCGCTCCGGAGGGGCGCCGGGCTTATCCGTCAGCGCGCCCGGGAGCCGGTAAACACCGCTAAACGGCAGTTCCTTGGTCGGGTCGCTGTCCTGCTTCGGGAGTCCGTAAGGCGGGTCGGTAAAGTAGAGTGCGCCGTCTGACTTGTACACCAGGTCATTGGGGCTGTTCAGCCGCTTGCCCTGGTAGCGATCGGCAAGAATCGTCGCTCGGGCCTTGGGGTCGATTTGCTCCAATCTCCAGACGTCACGTTGCGCGTGACCTGCCACCGTGAGCCGTCCGCGGCTGTCTAACGTCATACCGTTGGACCCCGGCTCCGGGCCGGTATACGGCGCAGAATCCTTCCAGCCGCTAGGTTGCATGAAAATGCTGACCCCGGTCCTGGGCATCCACTTGCGGATGCTGTTGCTGGGAATTTCCGCAAACAGCAGATATCCGGCGGGTATCCAGACTGGCCCCTCCGTCCATTTGAAGCCTGGGCCGGTAGCTACCTTTTCCAAGACAGGCTGCTCAGGAACGATCAGGTTCAGGGCCGGATCCAGGCGCTCTACCTTCATAGCAGCCGGCTCTTCCCCAGCCGAGCCGGCTGCCGCTTTGACTGACGATGTAATCAGTGCACCACCACCCGTAATCGCAATCGCGCCCAGAACCAATAGTCGCAAAGCCTTGCCTCGCAAAAACTTGTCCCGCAAAAACTTGTCTTGGACCACCCATCCTCTCCTTTCGAAAAGCAGACGGATCATACCACTCAGCGGCCCGCTTGCTCCGTCGAAAAGCATTTCCAGGAAAGAGCGTTCACAAAGGGATGCCTTTCGCTACGCTCTGTCGAAAATCAAGCTGCAACCTCGAGATTAAGTGGGTGGCCCAGGTCTCGCTTCTGAGACCTGGGTTTCTGCTCGCAAATGGGTCCTGGCCAGAACACCCGGTTTGGCCGGATTTCCCTCCGTTATGCTGGTTTGCGCCGCCCTAGGAGGAGTCGCCGTGCTGCTGTTGCTGCCTAAGCCAAGTCACTTTGATCCTGCTGTAAACCGATGGGTTAAGGCTTCCGTCTATTGGGGCGAGAAGGGTCAGAACCCTCTCATCCGCCAAGGAGGAAGTATGAAGTGTTCGCTCGCGCTTGTTGCGGTCCTGGGACTGGTATCCATGGCCCAGGCGCAAACCCCACCCACGCACACCCCGGCAGCGATGGCCCAGCACCAGGTCCAGAGGTACACCACGCTGCTCTCCCTCACCCCAACTCAAGTGGAGCAAGCGACCACTTACTTCACCGCGGAATCCACGGCGCACCAGAATGCAAGGGCCAACGAGCGCGCGGCTCACCAGGCGATGGAGGCAGCCGTCAAAGCCAACGATGCGGCCACCATCCAGTCCACCGCTGCCACCTTAGGCCAAATGAGCGGCGAGATGATGGCCGCGCACGCCCTTGCCCAGGCGCAGTTCTACGCCATTCTCACCGCTGACCAGAAGAGCAAGTTTGACCAGTTGGAAGAAGAACACATGATGGGCGGTCCCATGCACGGGCCACCGATGCGATAACGTAAACTGCTGCCTGGGATAGCGCGTCTATGGAAGCATTGGAGCAGTTCAACTACCCCGGAGAGCTTTCACCCCTGCGAGACCGGATGATTGCGGAGCTTGAGGATGTCAACACGCTCTGCGTCACCTACCGGTCTCGCATATACCGCTATGCTCTGCTTTCGCTCAAAGATCCCGACCTCGCGGAAACGGTGACCCAGGATTGTTTCCTGAAAGCCTTCAAGGCACGCAATGAGTTTCGCGGAGATTGCAGCATAGCCACCTGGCTGACGCGAATTGCCACCAACCTCATTCGCGACTGCACGCGGTCACGCAAGTTTCAATTCTGGAAAACGGCCGGCTCCACCGCACTCGAAGCAGGAGACATCGCAGACCGCCTTCGTTCTCCAGGGATTTCCCCCGAAACCTCTCTGGTGCTGAGGGAGGAGCTGGTGAAGGTTTGGGATGCCGTGGACGCCCTCCCCGGCCAGCAACGCAGCGTCTTTTTGCTGCGCTTTGTGGAAGAAATGGAACTGCCGGAGATCGCAACCGCCATGGGACTGCATGTAGGGACGATTAAGAGCCACCTGCACCGCGGACTTGCCGCAGTGCGCAAGGCAATGGAGAGAACGCGATGAACACCAACCATCTGTCAGCCTGGGAGCAGGAGGAGTACGTACTCGATCAAAGGACACCGCAGATGCTTCGCCATCTGACGGAATGTGCCCAGTGCCGCGCCGCCGTGGCCCAGCTGGAGCATGGCGTCGGCGTTTACCGCCAGGCAGCGGTCGAATGGAGCGCCCAGTCGCTGGCCACTCGGCCGCAGCCATTCGTTACCGCCAGAAGACAGCCCGCCATTTCTCTGGGTTGGGCGATGGCGGCGATGATCCCCGTCGTGCTGCTGCTGATCGCGCTGCTTCCGTTCCATCTGTCGACCCCACGGCCGCCCCAACCTGCGGCACAAATCAGCGACGATGCGCTCTTGGACCAGGTCGACGAACAGCTCTCGGTAGCCGTACCCTCGTCCATGGAGTCACTCACTCATCTGGTTTCGACCGGCAGCGGCGCTGCTGCCAAAGGGAGCAAGCACATTGTTCAGAACAACTAGCGCGTGGCTTTTGATCCCGCTGGGCTTGGCCCTGGCGTCGGGAATGGCCCTGTGCCAGGACGCCCCACCGCCCGGCGCCCCGGCGGACGGAATGGGACCGCCCCCCATGGAGGGCCGCCGTCCCCCCATGGAGCGCGCCTTTCACCTCGGACCGCACGGACGCTGGTGGAACAATCCTGAATTCGTGCAAAAGCTGGGGCTTACGGCAGACCAGCAAAAAAGAATGGAAGCCATCTTCGAGCAAAGCCGCTCCAGCCTGATGGATCTAAGCTCCAGCGTGCGCAAACAGGAGATGTCGATGGAGCCCCTGCTGGCCGCTGATCAGCCGGATGAGGGAAAGATCCTGGCGCAAATCGATCGTGTCGCCCAGGCCCGCGCAGAACTGGAAAAGGCGAACGCCCGTATGCTCCTTGGTCTGCGCAGAGTGCTCACCCCCGATCAGTGGAAGACCCTCCAGGCGGAGGAACCCCACATGCATTACCCGCGCTTTAACCAAGGGCCGCGAAACGATTCTGCACCGCCGCCCCCTCCTCAATGAAGCTGTTTCCCACCGCGCGCGTCAGCAGGGCATCTCCGTTACGCCGTCCCAACTTGTACTTGGCGCATACCACCCTGACCAGCGCTTCGATCCTTCGTCGATAAGCCGTCGAGACAAAAGCGTTGCTGTCAAAACGCTGCCGGTACATCGCTTCGAGCGCCGGAAAATGTTCCCGAACAAAGGCCAGATAGATATCCTTGGAGCACGGTTTGAGGAACAGCGGTTGTGCTGAGAGGAAGCTGGCCTCGGCCGCCTTAGCCTTTTTTGCCATTGCATCCAGAGCCCTGCCGGTATCCGTCAGGCCGGGCAGCAGCGGCGAGCACAAAATGCCCGTTCGCAGGCCCGCTTGGCGGAGCCGGGCAACCGTCTGCAACCGCAGATCGGGCCGTGGTGCCCGGGGTTCGAGCTTTCTCGCCAGGGCCACGTTGGTGGTGGTAATGGTCAAATGGAGCACCAGCGTATTGCGCTCGGCGATTCGTTGCAGCAACGGAATGTCTCGCTCGATCAGGCTCGATTTGGTGACGACTCCAATGCGCAGCCCACGCTGCCTGGCCAGCACCTCGAGCAGTGACTCAGTCACCCTGGCGTGGCGTTCGAGTGGCTGATAGGGGTCGGTGGCCGTGCCCAGGGCGATTTCTTCTCCCGGGCGGACCTGCTTCAGTTCCTGTTCCAGCAGCCAGGCCGCGTTCTGCTTGATGAAAATCTTGCGCTCAAAGTCCTCCGGCTGCAGTTCCATAAACTCGTGGGTATAGCGGGCATAGCAATAACGGCAAGCGAATTCGCATCCGCGATAAGGATTGATGCTCCAGGCAAAACTCAGGCCTCGTCGGGAAACACTTCGGTTCAGAATCGACCGAACTGCGAGCGAGCGCATCTCCATCTGATGCCCTTCGCCGGCAGGGGACGAGGCAGCGGCCAATCGAGCAATCCCGGTCAAGGGTGATTTGGCGCCCTGCGGGGGAAAGCGAGAAAGAATAGGAAAAAGCTCCAGATTTTCGGCTACGGCACTCTTCGCCATTTGTTCGCCTCTGGGAATCCAGCCTACTCCTGCCGTGGAGCCAGGTCAACAAGCCCGCGGGTCAGCGCCCCCAATCCCATCACCCTGCAACCGCTCTCCCCACTAAGCTCCCCCATTTACACAACTCTGTACGGGTGCCCCACGTTCGCACCAGCGTACGTGGGACGAAAACGAATTTCTTCGATTGCTTTCCGCCGGCTCAACCGCAATGGTTGGGGCTCCCCCCGGATTTCCTGTCAACCTTTGTTGGCTTCGCGGAACTTCATGCGGCTTTCCTTAATGAAAGCCGCACACGTGGCTCTTGTTAGTGCCTCTAGCAGGAAATCCGGGGTCGCCCCATCGATCTCGGCCCACGTACGCTGGTGCGAACGTGGGGCACCTGTACAGAGTTGTGTGGAATGGGGGAGTGTTGTGGAGGAATCTGTTGCTTCCTTTCCAGTTCGCACGCAGACTCTTTAGCCCCTGAGGGTTATTTCGTCGCAATCTTCGGCTTTTCCGTTCCGCCCGTCCTAAGAACACATCCGTCAGGCAGGCCGGCGTTCCACCCGCAAGCGAACCCCGCCTTTGGGCCGCAGCGAAACGGCCGGCTTCAGCGGCACCACCTCAGGGGCTCCTTCGGGAAGGGAAAGCTTCCAACTGCGAGCCACCGAGGCAAGAATCAGCACCCCTTCCATCCACGCCAAGCCTTCGCCGATGCACTGCCGGGCGCCGGCGCCGAAAGGAAAATAGCAGAACCGCGGCCGCCGCGCCTTGTTCTCTTCCGTAAACCGCTGAGGATCAAAACGCATGGGATCATCCCAAAAGCGGGGATCGCGGTGGGCCACAATCTGCGGCGCCAGCAGGATCGCTCCTTTAGGGATGCGGATGCCGCGATACGCATACTCTTCTGCCGCCGTGCGTGCCGTCACCCACACCGGAGGGTAGATGCGAAGCGTCTCTGCGAACGCCTGGGCGGCATAGCCGAGCCTGCTGTAGTCCTCTGCTGCCGGAGCACGGTTGCCGAGCAGCGCACGGCATTCCTGGTAGAGCCGTTCCTGCACCTCAGGGTTTCTAGCCAGCTCCCACATGGCGAAGCTCAGTGCATTCGCTGTGGTCTCGTGCCCTGCCAGCATCACGGTCACGCATTCGTCCCGCACTTGTTTGTCGCTCATACCGCCGGTGCCCTCGTCGGTATCGACCGCCGCCAGCAGCATCGACAACAAGTCTCCTCGATCCCCAGGATGTTTCCGCCGTTCGGCGATCATGCGATAAATCAAATCATCGAGGTACGCCAGACCCCGCCGAATTCGTCGCATAGCAGGGAGGGGAAGTTGAAGAGTGATTTCCGGAAAAGGCAGAAAGGCGAGGGGCAGAAATCCCATGAAGGAATCCACCGCCTGGGCTATCTGTTTCACTTCTGCTTCCACATTCGTATCGAACAGTGTCTTGCCCACGATTCTCAGGGCTAACAACAGCATCTCCGGCTGCAGATCCATCACCGTTCCGCTCTCCCACCGGGTGCTCATCTCCGCGGCGTAGGCGGCGATAATCTGCCCATAGGCGGCGATCCGTTGCCGATGAAAGGCCGGTTGTGCCAGCCGGCGCTGGCGCAGGTGCAAAGGAGTTTCGCTGGTGAGCAGCCCCTCTCCCAACACGATTTTTGCTCGCTGCATCACCAGTCCACGGTGGTGCCGGCCCGCATCCCGCAAAAGCAAATCCTCAATCAGTTGAGGATGGTTGAATTGAAAGATGTGCCGGCCAAACCCGGTGTAGTGGTTGAAGTCCGCAAACCGCCTGGCATTGCTGAGCATGAACTCGACCGCGTCCTGACGGAAAATCTCTCCCGACAAAACGCGCTGAGCAAATCGCGGGCCATCCGGGTAACCAGCCCCGGGACGGATCAGGATCCGCGGTGCCACCATCTCAGCTGCGAGGGGAATACTCACAGCTATCAGTCTAGTCCACCATTTCCCGGAGCCTTTGAGGGCATGAAAAGGTGTCTGCCACCAAGACAGTGGCAGATGATAAGGTTAAGCTTCTTCGTCGTCAGGCCGCGGGGCGCGGACAGCGTAATCAGCTCCCGGTTGGGTTACCGGGTTACGCGCTTCTCCCAGCCGTGCAGTCATGGGTCCGTCATGCACCCGCCGGCGAAGTCCCAGCAGTGTCTCCTGCTTGTCGCGCGCATATTCTGCGGCCAACCGGGTCAACGCGTGGGTCACGATGTCGCTGTGGTGCAGGTCTTGCATTTCCGGGTCGCGGCGAAAGTTCAGCCACAAGCGGTGCACCAGCTCCACATCGTCCGCCTGCAGCGACGGTGCGTGTGGTCCAATGTGGAACGACTCCGCCTCGCCGTTCGGAGAGACCACGTAGAAAGTGATCTGCCTCTTCGGTTCCGGCAGCGCTTCCCACGCCTGCCCTACCCGGTAGGCCTGCTCATGGGCCGACATCTTGCTCGAAAGTCCCGACACCACCGCCGCCGCCTCGAGCGAATTAGCCGTTTGCACCAGCGCAGCAAAAATGTCTCCCGCCGGAACCACGAGCAGCGAAATATGCTTGCCAAAGCTTTCAGCCACCGAAACCGCCTTGGTAAAAAGCATCTGCTCGTATTCACTAAACAGCTGATCGGTGGTCGACAGCAACTCCGGTCCGCCGGCGCCGACCATGCGCGCGGTCAGCACCACCACATCCTGATCACCCGTATTGGTCCGCGCCAGCGTCCACTTCAGCGCGAACGGATTGTTGGCGTCGCGCATCGTGACCACCACGCATCCCGGGTCGATCTGCAAAACTTCGCGCCCCACCGCGTCCTCATGTTCCAGCTGAAAGTGCTCTTTCATCTGCAGTTCGGTCGTGGTTCTCCGGCGCCGGTTGTCGTGTTCGGAAATGGTGAAAATGATAAAGAACGTGGTTGCAAACAGGATGCCGCTGACCGTAGCAACTGATTTGGTGAAAAGGTTTACCAGCGCAGTCGTAAGCAAAACCATGAAGACCGAGATCAGGCCGATCGGAATCTCCCGCTTGCCGATCCGCAGATTCGGTGGAACCTTCCAGCCCCGCTCTCCCTTGTACTTCCAGCGCAGCACCAGCATGGCGAGACTATTAAAAGTGAAGCTCCAGATCACTCCAAACGCATACGCTTCGCCTAGCGCGATCACATTGCCGCGGCTGGCGACGATGGTAAACAGCTGCATGATGGCTACCAGGTTCACGATCCGGTAGCTGGTGCCGAATTTGCGATGCGGGCGGCGGAACCAATCCGTCAGCACCCCATCTTCGGCAATGCGCATCAGCACGCCCGTAGAGCCGATGATCGAAGTGTTGATGGCGCCGGAAAGGATGAGAAAGCCGACCAATACCACAAACACCCGGAAAATAATCCGCAGCACCTGCGGGCCGACCATATACATGGCCATCCCGGCGATCAGGTTGTCGCGATAAACCGGCACCCGCACAGAGTCGGGAATCAACATCACCGCCAGCAGGGAACCGAGGCCGGTAAAGAGAAAGCTGTAGATGGCGATGACGATCGCGGCGCGTTTCAGGTTCTTGAGTTTGGGATGTTCGATCTCCCGGTTAACCTGGGCCAGAGTCTCTTCGCCGCTCATGGCCAGAACGGAATGTCCGAACGCCATGATGATGCCGAACAAGCCCAGCGTCGCGGGCAATCTGGTGTATCGCAAAAACCCCAGAGCATCGTTACTGAAGTGCAGTGTCGAAGGTGTGGGCCAGGGCGGCAGCTTCGCGCCTAGATGGAAGGCCGAATAGATTCCCCAGGTCAGCAGAATCACCACCATCACGGTAGTGATCTTCATCACTTCGAGCGCCTTATCGCTCGACTCCTCGATCCCTTTCAGGTTCTGCCACCAGTAGTACCCGGTGACGATCGCCGCGAACGCTGCCGAGGTTAGGTTCATTGGCAGCCGAGGCGGCATATGGTGGGCGCCGAGCATCGCGCCTGGCAGCCAGCTATGCGCGGCGGCCACGGTCATTAATTCATTCAGCAGGCTGGTAATGTACTGCCCGGCGGAAACGCCGGAAATCGGCCCGGTGAGAATGTAATCGAACATGAGCGCAGAAACGCTCAACTTGGCGAACGTGCCGCCCAGGGCCTCCTTCACCACCCGATACACGCCGCCGCGGGTGAACATGGAGCAGCTCTCCACGTACACCGCGCGCACCGCAAAGGAGAACAGCATGACCCCCAGGATGAACCAGGGGGCAGATTTGCCTACGGCTTCTTCCGCAATGCCGCCGGCGTAGAAAGCCGACGAACCAAGATCGTTCAGCACCACCGCTGCGGCGCGCCAAAACGAGATAAACGTGAGCATCACCGAGGAGGCGACGACCAGTTTTACCCGGTTGGAGGGGATGGAGGGTGCATTCGTTGTTCGGTCGGAAGCCATTCGATATGGGCCACGGTCTCAACGCCGCAAACGGGGAGTGTCGCGGTCTGGTACGAAGCCAGAACTGAGTCTATGTTGCTTGCCGCCTAGCGTCAACGACGGATAACCGCCTCACTCGCCCACCAGCAACTGAAGATCTTCGACAAAACTAATGGCCACTACCACTGCCGATCCTGCGATGCCCAAGAAAAACATTACTTCAAAGAGACGCATGAAAAAGACGGCAATCAGCATAGGTAATCGATTGTATCCCTTTCCCCGTCTAGTGGGTGCAAGACTCTCATCCCACAAGGGATGGAGGGTGAGGATGGTAGACTCTCGGCCATATGGCAAGACTGGTACGGCAACCTTGGCTGCTCGGAATTTTTTCTGCCGCGTTGCTGATGCTGCCTTTTTCGATCATCGGCCCCGTGCCTTTTTGGCGGACGTTCTTTTCCTGGGTGGCTTTTGTGCCCCTCTTCTACGGATTGTTGACGGGGGAGAATCTAAACCATCCCAAGGCTTTGCTGCGGGGAGCCCTGGCCGCTTATCTCATGGGCTTTCTCTGGTTTACCGGCAATTGCTATTGGATTTACCAGACCATGTTGTACTACGGCGGGTTGCCGCCGATTATTTCCGCCGGAATTCTCATCGCCTATAGCCTGGTGCTGGGGTTGTACTTTGCCGCGCTGGGCCTGCTGGTCACCGCCGCTGCGAGGGCTTTTCGCAGTCCTTATTACGCCCTTTTGGCTGCCCCTTTTTTTTGGGTGGCGCTGGAACTGCTTTCCGCAAGATTCACCAAAGTTCCATGGGATTTGCTGGGCTACTCGCAAGTGGGTAATTTTCTGTTGACCAGTCTGGCTCCCTGGACCGGGGTGTATGGAATTACCTTCGTACTGGTCGCCGGCAATGCGCTCATCGTCTGGGGGATTCTCGCTTCGACCGGAAAACGTCGCCTGGTCCTGTTAACTATCGGCTTGCTTGCCGTGCTGGTGCTTGAGAACGGCGATCATTTCGCGCCCCCTTCTGCGCCTTCTCCGGCCACTGCGGTGTTGCTGCAGCAGAACCTCAACGTAAATCAGGACAATAGCTGGCCTGGAGCCGAATATGAACACCATGTCAGCCAATTCGCGAAACTCAGCACTCGCACCTGTGGCCCGTTTCTGGCCGGCATGCCCGAGCTAAACGCCTATCCCGTGACTCCCGATTGCCCAGCGCGGCCAGTCACGCCCGGCGTCATCCTTTGGCCCGAGTCGCCGGCGCCTTTTGTTGACAAGGATCCTCGCCTGCTGACTGCTTTGCGCGATCTTGCCGTTTACATGAATGCGCCCTTGATCGCCGGCAGCACTTCCCTGGACGCTCACGGGGTTCGCTTCGACATGTACAACTCCGCCCTCTTCGTGCGCCCCGATGGCACCGTGGCCGGCCGCTACGACAAGATCCACCTGGTTCCCTGGGGAGAGTACATCCCTTTCAAAAGCTTTTTTTCCTTTGCCAAGAACCTGACCCAGCAGGCGGGCGACATGACCCACGGATGGCGGCGCATGGTCTTTTCAAGCGATGGCCACCGCTTTGGGGTCTTCATCTGCTACGAGGAAATCTTTGGCGACGAAATACGCCTGTTTGCCAAACAGGGAGCGCAGGTGCTGGTCAACATTTCCAATGACGGTTGGTACGGCGATACCTGCGCGCCCTGGCAAACGCTCAACATGTCGCGCATGCGGGCCATTGAAAATCGCCGCTGGCTGCTGCGCGACACCAACACCGGCATCACCACCGTCATCGATCCTTACGGCAGGCTTACTGCCAGCGTGCAGCGCCACGCGCTCACCTCGCTGGCCGCCAGGTACGGCTACCGCAGCGACCACACCTTCTACACCCTGCACGGCGATCTGTTCGCTTACCTGTGTGGGATAATCACCTTGGGGATAATTGCCGCCACGGTGTGGCTTAGCCTGCGGCGCCACTGAATCATGTTGAACGAACTCGAATTCTCATACACTCCGGTGCGCGACAAAGTCCGCGACCTTCGGGAGTATCTTTGACCACCAACGCATCGACAGGGAACTGGCGGCGTTAGAGTCGAAGCTTTCCGATCCAGCTATCTGGTCCAATCCAACCGAGTCCCAGGTGCTCATGCGCGAGCGCAAGCGCCTGGAAGGCCAGCGGGCGATGGAGAACGAGCTGGTGCGCCGCAGCGGCGACATCGACGCCTATTTTGATCTTGCCCGTGAAGGCGAATCGGTCGAGCCCGAACTGGAACGCGAAATCCAGTCCCTAAGCGAATTTGTGGACCAGCTCGAAACCCGCACCATGCTGTCTGCGGAAACTGACCCGCTGAATGCAATCGTGACTGTTCACCCCGGCGCGGGTGGCACCGAATCCCAGGACTGGGCCGAGATGCTGATGCGCATGTACCTCCGTTGGGCCGAGCGTCAAGGCTTCAAGACTGAAATGAACGACTACCAGGACGGCGAAGAGGCGGGCATCAAGTCGGCTACGTTTACCGTGACTGGCGATTTCGCCTTTGGGCAGCTTGCGGGAGAAACAGGAGTTCACCGGCTGGTGCGCATCTCGCCCTTTGACCAGGCCAAGCGCCGCCACACCTCCTTTGCCAGCGTCTTTGTCTCTCCTGAAATCGACGACTCGATCCACATCGACATCAAGCCCGACGATTTGCGCATTGATACTTATCGCTCTGGAGGCAAGGGCGGCCAACATGTAAACACCACGGATTCCGCCGTCCGCATCACCCATCTCCCGACAAATATTGTGGTGCAATGTCAGAACGAGCGCTCTCAGCACAAGAATCGCGAGAGAGCGATGAAGATGCTTCGCTCCAAGTTGTATGAATACGAGCTGGAAAAAAAGAAGCAAATCTCAAAGAAGCTGGAAGACTCCAAGCTCGACATCAATTTCGGTTCGCAGATCCGGTCCTATGTGCTGCAGCCTTACCGGATTGCCAAAGACCTGCGCACCCGGGTCGAGGTGGGCGACGTGGACGCGGTGTTGGATGGCAATCTGGAACCATTCATCCGTGGATATCTGATCATGCGCAGGAAGGGCGGCGAGCCGCCTGCGATCGAAGAGCCGGTGGACGTGGAGTGAGCATCCAATTTTTATGAACGAGCCAGAAACCATTCGCACCATCCTCGAGAAGACCAAGACTATTGCCGTGGTGGGCCTTTCCGACAAGCCCGACCGCCCCTCATTTTATGTTTCCAAGTACATGCAGCAGGAGGGCTACCGGATCATCCCGGTGCACCCAACGGTCACTCGAGCATTAGGGGAGAAGGCTTATCCGACCCTGGATGCTGCCTTTGCGGCCGAAGGAAAAATTGATCTGGTCAATGTATTCAGGGCCTCGGAATACGTCCCGGAAATCGTCAAAGACGTAATGCGTCTCAAGATCCCGTACTTGTGGCTGCAGGAGGGAGTGTGCCATGAGGAAGCAGTGAGTTGGGCTGAAGCCGACGGCATCCTGGTGGTCATGGACCGCTGCATCTATAAGGAACACGCCCGCCTGGACCCAGTCAGCCAATAGAATCCCTTTCTGGGTGCCGAAAGGGCTGAGAAACCGCTTCCATTCAGCAACTGCCCTCAATGAAGCATCCCTCTTCCCTCTGTCATCTCGACCGAAGCGCAGCGCAGTGGAGAGATCTCTGTGTGGATGCTCTTGCTTGGAAATCTTTTCTTGTGAAGAGCGCCGAGGGCCCTTTGAGTGGGTGGCCCAGGTCTCGCTTTTGAGACCTGGGTTTCTCCTCGCCCATTTTCATCTTCTTATGTGGGCTATAGAGACTTCGTGAGAACCTAGTCCTGGAAGGGCACGGCTTCAGCCGTGCCGTAAAACCACCCTGCATAGCTGGCTTTAGCCGCTGAGGTACGTTTTTTCCCATCCTCTAAATTCTCTGCTGCGCTGATAAAAAGATGCCCTCAGGGCTTTAGAGTCTGCGTGAGAGCTTCAGCCGTGCCGTAATTTGTTGAGAGTTTCCGGGCTTTAGCCCCTGAGGGCATCTTTTTTATCAGTCATAAGAGAATTTGGAGGATGGAAAGAACGTACCTCAGTGGCTAAAGCCGGGCATGGGAGTGTCATTTACGGCACGGCTGAAGCCGTGCCCTTCCAGGGCCGAGTTCTCACGCAGACTCCGCAGGCCCCATCGACACACCGGTCGAGATGACTGCTCTTTCTTGAGAACTGTCATTCGAGCGCCCCTTTGGTAACCTCGCAGGCTCATCCCGAGTCCTATTAGCCGAACGGCTACAATAACAGGGGATCGTGCGGTGCTCGCTATGCCAGGTCTTCGCCAACACTTTCTGTTCCTCTGCACGGCAATGACCGCCGTCGTAGCGGCGGCTGCGCCAGTAATAGGACCAGTACGTGCGCAACATCTGACCGTAGAGCTGCTCCCACTCAACGGCTCCATCCAGCCCGGAGCCAGCGAGCTCGCCGGCCTGCACTTCACCTTAGATAAAGGTTGGCATGTCTATTGGGTCAACGCCGGCGATTCGGGGGAGCCGCCAAGCATCAAGTGGACTCTCCCAGCCGGCATCACCGCAAGCGCCATGCAATTTCCCGCACCGCGCCGTTTGCCCCTCGGCCCGCTGATGGATTTTGGCTACGAAGACGAAGTCCTCTTCCCCCTCACACTCACCGCCGGCTCGACGCTGAAAGCCCCTTCAAAGGTCGAGCTCCCAGCCCATGTGGATTGGCTGGTCTGCCGCGAGGTCTGCATTCCGGGCAAGGCTGACATGGTGCTTCCGCTGCAGATCGCGGCGCAAAAAGGCGCTCCCGATCCCGGCCGTCAGGCGCTTTTCGATCGCTTCCGCAGCCTCTTGCCCCAGCCTCTCCCCTCCTCGTCCAAGGCTGTGTTTGCCACCGCTCCCAACAGTTTTGCTCTCGCCCTGACCGGTCATCCAGAAACCACTGCTGAGTTTTTCCCCTTGGACCAGAGCCAGATCGTGAATGCCGCACCTCAACCCGTCCGCGGGGTCAACAACGGGATCGTCATTTCTCTCAAGAAGGACGAGAACTTTCGCACCCAACTAGCGCAGCTGAATGGAGTTCTCTTGCTGGGCGACGGAAGCGCGTACGAGATTCACGCTCCGCCGGGTCCTCTGCCGGCGGGCGCCCCTGGCACTGACGAAGGAGCACTCCGTCTGCTGCGCTTCGTTTCCCTCGCCTTCCTTGGCGGCATGATTTTGAACCTCATGCCCTGCGTCTTCCCCGTCCTGTTCATCAAGGGCCTTGCCCTGGTGGACTCTTCGCGACACCATCCAAAACGAGTTCGTGCCCACGGGCTGGTCTACGCACTGGGCATTCTGGTCTCTTTCTGGATCGTGGTCGCCCTCCTGTTGGCCCTCAGGGCCGGGGGCCGTCAACTTGGCTGGGGCTTCCAGTTCCAGTCTCCCGGCTTTATCGCGGTCATGGCGCTGTTGCTTTTCTTTCTCGGCCTGTCGCTCGCCGGCATGTTTGAGATTGGCCTGACCGTAACCAACACCGGCTCCAGCCTGGCCGCGCGCAGCGGCTATGCCGGCAGCTTTTTCACTGGTGTGCTGGCCATGGTGGTAGCCACTCCATGCACCGCCCCGTTTATGGGAGCTGCCATCGGTTTCGCCCTGGCGCAAAGCGCGGGTGCGGCCTTTGCCGTCTTCACCGCGCTGGCCCTCGGCCTCGCCGCGCCTTATCTGCTGCTCACCTTCCATCCCGTATGGATGCGGCATTTGCCCCGCCCCGGCGCCTGGATGGAAGTGCTCAAGCAGGCCACCGCAGCGCCCATCTTTGCCACCGTCATCTGGCTGGTTTGGCTCTTCGCTTCCTCTGCTGGAGTGGACGCGCTCACCGCGCTGTTGGCTGCATTTCTGCTGCTGGCTATCGCCGGCTGGATCCTCGGCCGCTGGCCTGCACGACGCGTGGCTTCAGCGTTTGCCGTCACCGTCATTGTTCTGGCCGTAGCCACGCCACTGTACGCCCTGTGGAAGTTTCCTGCGGCCGAAACCACTACCGCCGGCAAAGCCGGCTGGGAACCTTACAGCCGTGAAGCCATCGCACAATACCGCGCTGAGGGCCGTCCAGTATTTATCGATTTCACCGCTCGCTGGTGCTTGAGCTGCCAGGTGAACGAGCGTGCTGTCCTTAACCGCGGCGATGTGCGCCGGCGCTTGCACAACTCCGGCATCGTGCTGGTGCGCGCCGACTGGACCAAGCACGACGAGAGCATTGCCTCCGCGCTTAGGGAACTGGGGCGAAGCGGTGTGCCCACGTATGTCTTTTATCCGCCTGGACAGCCAGCCTTGTTGCTGCCCGAAGTCCTCACCCCGGGCGTCGTGTTAGGGGCGCTCGATCAGCTCCAGAATCGTCTGAAGCCCAACAGCCAGGCCCTGCTGGAGCCGCAACCCTGAAAGGATGAGCCGATGAACCGCAAACGCATCGTTCTGCGGCAAAGCCAGAGTTACCGTGTCCTCAAGAGTTCTGCGCTGGGTCGCTGCTCCCTGATGGTCGCATCGACACGAGGTCCGTGGCTTCGGGATACATCCACTCTGGTTTTGCGAATCGCCGCGATGGTCGCCTTGGTCTTCGCCACCTCTGCTCGTTCCGCCCAGATCGGCAGCCAGGCGCCCGACTTCCACGCAACCGACTCCAACGGCAAAACCCAAAGCCTGGATCAATACCATGGCAAGTACGTAGTACTGGAGTGGCACAACCACGATTGCCCCTACACCATCAAGCACTACAAGAGCGGGAACATGCAGTCGCTGCAGAAAGAGTGGACCGCCAAGGGAGTGGTGTGGCTCACTGTCATCTCCTCCGCTCCCGGGCAGCAGGGTTACGTCGATGCCGGCCAGGAAAATGCTTACATGCAGAAAGTGGGCGCTCAACCGACAGCGGCTCTGCTTGATCCGAAAGGGGAGATCGGTCATCTCTACGATGCCAAGACCACACCCAACATGTACGTCATCGACCCGAGTGGAAAATTGATCTACGCCGGCGCCATCGATGATCATCCCACCACCGACGTTTCTGATATTCAGCACTCCAAGAACTATGTGTCCACTGCACTGAGTGAGGCCATGAACGGGCATCCGGTCGAAACGCCGGTCACGCGTCCTTATGGATGCTCAGTCAAGTATTGGCAATAGAGGATAAGTAACTATGTCGCGTCCGTTTCGTTGGGCGTTTCTCGTGATCTTGACAGCCGGCCTGGTACAGACGCCCTTACATGCCCTGCAGGGTCCTCCGCAAGCGGACCCACACGCTGCTGAGGAGTTGGCCGCCCAGCGCCAGGCCCTGGGCTTTCTCGGTTACCTTGATGAGGGTCGTTTCGCTGATAGCTATGCTTACACCGGGATGCTGCTTCGCGCCCGGGCCGAGCGGGAAGCGTTTGCGTCTCAAATTCAAAAAGCACGTGCCGGTGCAGGCGCGTTGCAAGCCCGGGAACTCATCGACGCCACCTACAACACCAGTGTTGAGGGGGCTCCTGAGGGGCAGTATGTGATCCTCCACTACCACTCCAATTTTGCCAACCGCCAGGATACAGTGGAGACAATTACCTTGGCCCTGGCTAAGGGTTACTGGCGGGTGGATGGCTACTACATCAAGTAAACCGCGATTGTTGCGGGCGCAAGCGCCCTAGCGCCCGCCATGTTCACGCCGCAAACGTATTCCATTGCGCTATGCCTGATGACCCTCAGCATGCTCTGCTGGGGAAGCTGGGCTAACACTCAGAAGCTTACCCGCGGCTGGCCGTTCGAACTCTACTACCTCGACTACACCATCGGATTACTGTTGTGCGCTGTCGTCTTTGGCCTCACCCTGGGACGGATGGACCCATCCTCGCCCGACAGCTTTTTCCTGAACCTGCGCGCTGCAAGCGAGCGTAGTTTGTGGCTGGCGTTCGCCGGGGGCGCTGTTTTCAGCGTGGGAAATATCCTCATTGTCGCAGCCATTTCCGTCGCCGGAATGGCGGTCGCTTTTCCCATCGGCGCCGGGCTCGCGCTGGTACTGGGCGCGATTCTGAATTACGTTGTCGCCCCGGCCGGCAATCCGCTGTTGATCTTCTCCGGAATCGCGTTGGTGTGTGTCGCGATTATTCTCGATGCTTTGGCCTACAGGGGTATGTCCCGCGGTGGTGCGGCACCGGGAAAGGGCATCCTGCTGAGTTTCATCGGCGGCATCGGCGCCGGCCTCTTTTATCCCCTGGTAGCCAAATCGCTGGCCGGCCCCGGACATCTGCAGCCTTACACCGTCAATGTAGTATTTGCCTTGGGTGCCGCTGTATCTGCTCTTCCTATGATTTACCTGTTGTTGCGCCGGCCCATAAGCGGGCCGCCACTGCATTGGAAGGATTATGGCGACGGCACTTGGAGTGTGCACGCCTGGGGCATCGTGGGTGGGATTATCTGGGGCGTGGGAACCATTGCTAATTTTGTTGCCTCCTATGTGCCGATGATTGGTCCGGCAACTTCCTTCTCTATGGGCGAAGGCAACACCATGATCTCCGCTTTGTGGGGTGTCTTTGTGTGGAAGGAATTTAAGGGCGCGAGTAAGCGGGTCCGGATCTATCTAACGCTCATGTTTCTTTGTTTCCTGCTGGGATTAACCTCGATTGCGCTCTCGCCGGTCATCAAATAGAAGAGCCGTGAGCGTCATCGCTACCAACCAACCTCAAGACAGCCGTGAAAACGTAGCTGTAATAATCTCTTCAATGACCTTGGAACTCACTGGTTTGGAAATGAAATCATCCATGCCCGCCGCCAAACAGTGGTCCCGATCCTCGCTCATCGCAGATGCGGTCATGGCAACAATGGGTACATGCGTCCCGCTCGCCTCTTCCCGGCGAATCTGTCTGGTAGCCTCCAGCCCCGTCATCTCAGGCATCTGAACATCCATCAAAATCAAGTCGAAATCTTTTTGTCTCCATTGCTCCAAAGCTTCGAGACCATTCCTTGCCAGCGTGATCCCGTGGCCCATCTTGCCCAGCATCGTCATGGCGACTCGTTGATTCACCACGTTGTCTTCGGCCAGCAGGATCCTGAGCGATAGGGAGGAAGCGGCAATTCCCGCGGCTACTGGTGTAGCCGCACTTGCCGGCTTCTGTACACCCAGTGCCACACGAATCGATCCCAGCAGGTCGGAAGAACTGATGGGTTTGATCAGGTAAGTCTCCACACCCATCTGCCGGCAACGTGCCGCGCTCGTGACCTGGTCGCAAGACGTCAACATCATGACCACCGGACTTAGCAGCACGGGATTGCCGCGTATGCGTTCGAGCACTGCCAACCCGTCCATCCCCGGCATCTGCTCATCGAGCAGAACCAAACGGTAAGGAGATCCTGCATAGGCCGCTCTGGAGAGTTCAGCGAGTCCCGACTCCCCGGAATCACACGCCTGCGGTTCCATCTTCCATTGCCGAGCTAGCTCGAAGAGTATGCGTCGATTGGTAGCATTGTCATCAATGATCAAGGTGGGTGTTCCGCGCAGTTCTTCCTCACTCGGGATGGGTAGTGCTGCCGGCGATCTCGGCGACACGTCAAAGTGAGCATCGAAGGTGATGGTTGTGCCTTCCCCGGGCACGCTCTTGAGCCCGATCGCGCCACCCATCAGGGCAACAATGCTTTTTGAGACGGCCAGTCCCAATCCCGTACCACCGTATAACCGATTGCCTGAAGTGTGCGCTTGCTGAAACTGTTGGAAGAGCGCTCCCTGCTGGTCCAGGGGGATGCCGATACCGGTGTCGCGAATGGAGAATTGCAGACCAGCGCGTCCGTTGGTTACCGCCTGCAGAGAGACATCGACCAAAACTTCTCCGTGCTCGGTAAATTTAATCGCATTCCCCACCAGGTTGATCAGGACCTGACTGAGACGAATCGGGTCACCAGTCAGGTCAGGCGGCACATCCGGCGCAATGCGCACGGCGAGTTCCAGGCCCTTTTGGTGCGCGGGGAAAGCGAAGCTCCTCAACAAGTCTTTGACCAGGCCAGGCAAATGGAAGGCAACCGAATCCAGAATGGTTTTACCCGCCTCCAGCTTCGAGTAATCGAGGATCTCATTGATGATGCTCAACAGCCGATCTGCTGAAGACTTCACCGTCAGCAGAAAGTCGCGCTGTTCTTCACTCAAAGCTGTGCTGAGAGCAAGTTCCGTCATGCCGAGAATGCCATTCATCGGCGTCCTGATTTCATGGCTCATGTTTGCCAGAAACTGGCTCTTGGCCCGGCTCGCCTGCTGGGTCGCGATCATCGCCTTGGTCAACTCCTCTTGCGACCTGGCATACCTTACTTGCAAAATTGCCGCGCGTACTGCATAGATGGCAATCGCCGCCGAAATGGAGGCAAAACCAAACCATGGATGCTCCGGCGCAATCTCAACCCCCATGAGTGTGATCGCAAGGGTGAAGAATACCGGGCTGAGATTATCAACCAGCAGTCCTACGGTTCTGTGGCTGCTGCTCTGCGGACTCTTCTCCCTGGGGGCCTTGGAATACAGGGCAAATGCGCCCAAGAGAGACAGGTGCGGGAATCCCCACGCAATATCTTGCGGCCCGTCAAACCAGCCGCCCTGCAGTTCGAGGTAGCCCAGGACAAGAGCCACCGTCCCATTCACCCACAGAAAGAGCGCAAGCGTGCGATAAAAGCGCCTTCTTGCCGGGCTCGGATTGGAAAGGAACCGTAGGGTCACCGCCCCCACCAGAATCAGATTCTCTGTATTGTTCAAGTACATGAGATTGATCGCTGAGATCCCTTTGGGCCCGGCATGCGAGGGCAGTACCGAGAACAGCTGCAAGTAAGCGAGCATGGTCGCGATCAGCGCTTGCGCCCCATCCAGCCATGCGAAAATCTTCAGGCCGGCATCTGTACCTCTGGAGCAGATAGCCAGCATGACAGGAATGGCGTACGCAAAAAAGAAGAAGTCGAAGTGGAAGGCATGGGTCTGCGTGTGTATGTTCGTCGCGAAGTCGTAGTACGTCAGTCCAACTTGACCCACCACGGCGAGCAGCAAACCGCACGCGAACAAAAGCCACAAAGGCCTGGTCTCTGGAGAGTCGCTGTAAGCGCCAAGCAGACACGCCACAAATCCGAGAAGCGGATACATAAGAACGAACAGGTTCGAAGGCAACGTCGCCAGCGGATCAAAGACGAGCAGAGTCGCGTGAGCGGCCATCAGGATCACACCCGCCGCAAAGAGTGTGCGAGCCGTACCCGGCACCCCCTTCACCACTGCATACCCCGCAAAAGTTCATCCACCGGGAGCCGCCGGCCGCTTGGGCGCCGAGCAGAAGAGGGCCCGTCCTTATGTCAGACTTATCGGCGCACTGAGCGGAGCAGGCCAGTCATCCCTTGTTTGCAGCGAAACAGGACATTGTTCGGAAGCTACGATCTCCAGACTTTGGGTGGGTGGCCCAGGTCTCGCTTTTGAGACCTGGGTGTTCCGGCCTTCTCAGCTCCAGGACCAGGCGTGCCCACAATACTATGTGCATAAGCGATACGCCTTACCGTGCCAAATCTGATTCCTTGGTATAGAACTCTGAATAGCCCCGTGCCCAATTTCGAGAAAACCCGAACCGAATTCCAGGAGATACTCGCCAAGCCCATTCGCGAACTCGGGCTCAAACTCGAGGGTTCTCCCCTGGAACGATTCGTTCAGCAGCTTTATCGCGAACTCGAAGCCAAGGGCATCCACAAGTTCCGCCCGCTTTGTTATCTCACCGATGAATGGGGATGCCCCTCTGGCGAGCCCGTCATCGGCGTTCCGTTCTATCTAGCCAACCCGGACCTGGCACAGCTTGAGCGCGATATGAACGACCTGGAAGACGCCCACGAAATCATGATGTACATGCGTCATGAGGCCGGACACGCATTGAATTACGCCTACCAGCTATACAAGTCAGCTGAGTGGCGCGATCTCTTCGGTCCATTTCGCCGCGCCTATCGCGATAATTACCGTCCCATACCGTTCTCGCGCGAGTTTGTTCGCCATATGGCCGGATGGTACGCGCAGAAGCATCCGGATGAAGATTTTGCAGAAACCTTTGCCGTCTGGCTCACGCCTCGCTCGCAATGGAGAAAGCGCTACCAGGGCTGGGGTGCGCTCCAGAAGCTCCAATACGTCGATCGCATGGCGCGAAAAGTCGGAGAGGTGGAACCCATCCGGCGTCGCGGCCGCACCGACATCACCGTCGATGAGATGGAATCCACGGTCGGCGAGTTCTATCGTCTCAGCCTGCCGGAGGAGGTTCCGGTGCAGGAACTCGCGCTGGATGCCGACCTGGTGGACATCTTCAATATCTCCCCCAAGCGGCGTAAAGGCGTGCGACCCGCCCAGGAGATGTTGCGTCAGCATCGCAAGACCATCGTCGACAAGGTTGCCTATTGGAGCGGCGTGCAACGTCCGATCGTCCACCGGCTAGTGGAAGCCATCTGCAAGCGTGTTGAGGACCTCGGTCTGCGTGTGGACGTTCGTCGCGAGTCCGAGTACCTCACCGAGTTCACGGTGTACACCACCGCACTCTCAATGAATTACCTGATCCGTGGGAAGTTCATTCATCCCTAAGGCGTGCCGGCAGCTGCCGTCACTCCGATTGGAGGTCGCATGACTGGAGCCAAGTTGAAAGTCACCGTTCTGTACGACTTGTGGGAAGAAGAACCTGCTGAAGTGCAGGAAGAAGTTCCTGCACCGCGCAAGCGCAAGGGGCAAACGAAACGCAAGAAGAAGCCGGTAAAGCACGACCGCGAAGAGATCTTCGAAGCCTTGGAGAAGCTCGGTCATGAGCCGTCGTATTACGTTCTCAACGGCCGCCCGCAAACATTGCTCGGACTCGCCAAATGTGGCGCCGATCTCATTTTCAATCTCACGGAATCCTACGCCGGCGATGACACCAAGGAGATGCAGGTCACTGCCTTCCTGGACATGCTCGATATCCCTTACACCGGCGCGGGACCGCACGCGAACATTCTTGCCCAGGATAAATCGATCGCCAAGAAGATGTTCGCTTTTTACGGCATTCAGTCGCCCTACTTCGCGACCGCCTATCGCGGCACCATCGACCACGCACATGACATCTCGTTTCCTCTCATCGTGAAACCCACCTCTGAAGATGGATCCATCGGCATCGATGCCGCTGCCGTAGTTACCAGCGTCAAGGAGTTGATGGAGCGCATCTCCTACATACAGACGGAGTTCGATTCTCCTGCGTTGATCGAGGAGTACATCGAAGGACGCGAGATCTACGCCGCCATCCTCGGCAATAACGAGAACGCATATGCTCTTCCGCTGGTGGAACTTGATCTTTCCAAGCTTCCCAAGGGCGTGCCCAGGATCGCCAGCCAGGAAGTGAAATTCGAAAAAGACACGGAAGCCTACAAACTGACCAAATCAGCGATCGCCGAAGACCTCGATGAAGAAACCGTAACCAAGCTCACCGAGATCGCGATCAAAGCCTATCGCGCCGTCAGGCTCCGCGATTATGGACGCATTGACATGCGCATTTCGAGCAAGGGCGAGGTTTATGTCATCGAAGCGAATCCCAATCCATGGCTCTCGAGCGCGCAGGAGTTTTTCATGGCCGCGAAGAAATCCGGCCTCTCCTATACCCAAATGATCGGGGAGATCGTGGACCTTGCCATGGCTCGGCACGCGTGAAGATGACGAAAAGGTCCACCGGCGATCGGCGACAGGCTCCAGACAGGAATTTCAATTTACGACGCTTCCTCAATTTGCGAGTCCGTCAGCGTTTGTCCCTCTTCGTTGTTGTAGGCGTTGTCCTCACTCCAATACAGCAAGGTGTGTTTAAGCTCCATCCTTTCCGCGACTGCGAAAATATGCGTTCGCTTCGGGACGCAAGAGAAGAAAGGCAAACAGCACAAAGATCAAGCCGTGCACCGCTACCTTTTGCCACGAATCGAGGAAGCTGATGGCGACATGGAAGGCGATCCAGGCCAACGCCAGCCACCGCGCCCAGTTGCTGCCGCGGAGTATGAATACACCGCTGACAATCGCGATGATGCGCACCAGCGAAATCCAGACCAGCTCGGACGGAAGGGCGTGCGACTGCTTGAAGTCGATTGCGTGGAAAGCAAGGGCGGCCACACCCGTAGCGATGAGTATGCAACCGGGAATGGTGACCGTGATTGGACGCTTGTTCATGATCTGAATCTCTCCTCGACCGGTCGCATGCTATTCGAGGACCTTTCCACGAATTTTCCTGCCCCAACTCAAGGCTTTTATGCCTGTCTCAGCGGTGTCCACAAGCCCTACAAAAACCTTCTCCAAACTCTACTGCTGACCGAGATCGCAGCCCAGAGAGAAGCGCAAGGCGGCGCAGATTTCCTTCATGCGAACAGAATTCAGCCGGCTCACGCGTTTCCCCAGTCGATCCTGAGAAACCGTGATTGTGTTGTGCAGATTCACCGCGCAGGGCGCCTTCATGCCATCGTCCTCCCCTAACACCACTTCGGACGGCACTCCTCGGATAGTGGACGTTATGGGCGCGACACTCACCGTCGACAAATAGGAAATGGAGCTGTCGCGTGTGAGCACCACCACCGGCCTCTTCTTGTCAGGCGTAGGAAAGCCGTAAAGCCGGACATCTCCTCGCGCTATTCCGCCGGCCACGTTGCCTCTGCCTCCCAAGGAGCGGATTCATCACGTGTTTGAGCCTGCTTCTCATAACCGTTCCGATCGCGCTCTTCACTAGTGCGCACCTCCAGTCTTTTGAGGTGTTCCCGCAGGGCTTCCCGCACCAGTGCAGAGCGGTTTTGTTTCATTTTCCGTGCGGCGCGATCTGTGGCTTGCAGAAGACCTTTGTCGAGTACAACCTGGATCGTTTCCATGTGTGGATTCTACTCCACACTATAATCCACACCGGCAATCTTGGCGTCTGGGCCTGCAAACCAGCTAAGAAGATGAAAACGCCGGACGAATAGTGAGTGGGTGGGTGGCCCAGGTCTCGCTTTTGAGACCTGGGTGTTCCGGCCGATTCGACAGGTGAACCCCGCTGCTTCAGTCTTCGCGCAGCAGGATCAGCGGATTGACCGAAAGCGCGCGTTGCGCTGGAATCCAAGTCGCCACCAGCCCCAGCAGGGCCATCGCCATCACCACGCCGGCAAGCACCAGCGGGTCGCGGGGCGTTGCCTGGTAGACGATGTAGGCGAGCACGCGCGTGGCGAGAAGTCCGAGGACCAGCCCGGCGGCCGATCCAATCGCCAGCAATTTGAAGGCACGCCCCAGCGCGGCCTGCAACACTTCCTTTCGCTGTGCGCCGAGTGCCATGCGAATGCCCAACTCGCGCAGCCGCTTGCTCACGGAGAAGGCAGCCATCCCGAAAATGCCGGTAATCGACAGCATCGCGCCCATCACTCCGAGCACGCCCAGCGACGCTGTGGCCATGCGCGAAGCAAACAGCGCCCCACTCATCTCTTCGTTCCATGTCTGGATAAACGCAGGCAATCCGGAGTCGAGGTCGCGTAGCGTGCTGCGGATGGCTGCGGCCAGTTGCTGCGGATCGCTCCCTGAACGAACCACCAGGCAGGTGTCGCTCGCGGGGAATTGCGCGATAGGAAGAAACATCGCCGGTTGCGGCTTTTCAGCCAGGTTGGCTGTATATTTTCCATCTTCAACGATACCGGCAACCTGAATGAGGGTTCCGTCAGAAATCTTGAAATCTGCGCCGATCGCCTGGGAACGGTTGGCAAAGATTCTACGGGCAAACTCACGGTTCACCAGAGCGACACGCGGCGCATGCGCGTCGTCGTGCCAATTGAAGTTTCGCCCCGCGAGTAAGACGGTCTTCGCGGCCTGGAGGTATTCGGGAGAGATTCGATATTCGATTGCCTGTGCCATGGCGTTTGGCGGCCGCATGTCTGTCGCCCGGTCGCTGAACACATACGAGATGGCCCAACCCATGTGCAAGGGCGGGGTATCCACCAGCCCGACCGAGGTCACGCCGGGAATCGCCTGCACCGCACCCATCATGCGCTTCTGCATGGCGGGCATCTGGTCCAGCGGGTAACCGGCCATGGCAAGATCCGTATTCACCAGCAGCGTATGCTGCGGCTCGAATCCAAAATTGGTGTGCAGCGACCGGGCCAGGCCGCGCACCGCCACCAAAGAAGAAGTAACCAGCACTGCGCAGATGGCAATTTGCAACACCAGCAACAGGTCCCGGACGGTCAACCTCCGCCCAATCCTGGCGCTCGAACCCGCTTTGACGATCTCGTAAGGGTTCGATTGCAGCACCTGGCGCACCGGGACAATGCCGAAAAGCAAACCGCTCACCAGGGCAAGCAGCAAAGCAAAGAGGTATACGCTGGCGTCTGGGTGGACCGGGATGTTCATGGGGAACTGCGGAAATGCCTGCCACACACTCAGGCGGTGCAACAGCACAACACTCGCGACCAGTCCTGCTGCCCCGCCGGCAACGGAAATCAGAAGGGCCTCGGTCAACAGCTGGCGCAGGATGCGGGTGCGGGTCGAGCCCAGCGCCAGGCGCAGAGCAACTTCCCGGCTGCGGTCAGCGGCACGTGCGGCAAACAGGCTGCCCAGATTGGCGCACGCGGCCAGCAGGATCAACCCTGCCAGCACCATCAGCCCGGCCAGAAAGGCTCGCATCGCGGGAGCAAAGAAGTCGCCGTGCAAGCCGGGGCGCACCAGCGAAAAGGTCGATTGGCTATCGTCTTTGGGGTAGGCCTTCTCCAGGTAAGAGCCAACAGAATTAAGATCTGCGGTCGCCTGTGCCTGCGTCACTCCCGGCTTGAGATGCCCGAGGACCTCAAACACCCACCGTGTTCCGCGCGCATTCAGGAAGCTTCTCCCATCGATTTGCTCGCCGTTGACCATGGGCACAAAGAAATCGGGCAAGAAAAATAACAACGTCCCGTGAAATTCAGGTGGGGCGACACCGAGGATGGTGAAGGGATGCTTGTTGAGCAGAACAGAGCGCCCAACCACAGCGCGGTCGTCTTGGAAATGGCTGTGCCAATACGCATAGGAGAGCACGATATACGGAGCGCTATTGGGCCCATGCTCGTCCGACGAGTGAATCAGCCGGCCCAAATACGGACGAATGCCTAACACGTCGAAGTAGTTCCCGCTCACCTGGTAGAGCCACGCGTGCGATGGGTCTTTCCCGGTATCAATGCCGGCCTGCGAGATGGTATAAGCCGCCAGCCCATCGAAGCTGCGGTTACGGTCGCGCAGGTCCAGATAGTCGGGATACGACTGGACGATGTAGGTGTCGTTGCCGCGCTGGAGTGCGTATAGGCTTTGCCCTTGCGGCACATTCAGCGGTCGCAGAAAAAGTGCATTCAACATGGCAAACACCACTGCGTTGGCGCCGATGGCCAACGCCAGTGTCACCACTGCAGCAAACGCGAATCCGGGAGAACGGCGAAATTGACGCAAGGCAAACCGGACATCCGCAGCGATCGATTCCAGCGTGGGCCATTGCCACACTTCGCGGCTGCGTTCCTCAAGCAGCGTCCGGTTGCCGAAAGCTCGCCCTGCTGTCCGCTTTGCTTCCGTGGCACTCATGCCTTCGCGCATCAGCTGCTCGGTTCGCTCTTCAAGGTGCAGGCGAATCTCCTCAGAGAGTTCGTTATAAAGCTTGCGACGGCGGAACATCTGCGGAATCCAGTTCATTGGAAATCCCTTTCAACCGGCCGCTTCAGCTGGTTGTGGCTTCGCCCGGGTTCAAGACCAGCGAGATACCTTCAAACATGCGCTCGAAGCTGGAAATATGCTGCTCCAGGCGCCGAAGACCCGAAGCCGTGATGTGGTAGGTTCTCACCCGGCGATTGGTCGAGGAGAGTCCCCACTCCGCTTTCACCAGCTTTGCTTTCAGCAGCCGCTGCAGCGCCGGGTAGAGCGAACCCTCTTCCACCTGCAGCAGGTTGTTGGATCGCTGCTGGATGTGCTGGACCAGCGCGTATCCATGCGCCGGCTGGCGGCGAATTGACTGCAGGATCATCATCTCGAGCGCGCCGGGAAACAAGTCGCGTGTATTGGTTTCCGTCATAGGCATGTTCACTACATGCCTAGACTAAACAGGTATGGAGCGATTGTCAAGACGGAATTGAGCGCAAGGGTCCCTATGGGAAGGTGACATGAAAATTCGATGGCCTCAGCACATCCGGCTGCACCATGCCGCCATGGTCCGGCCGCGAAGTTTGGTGGCGAACGCTGTCCGACCAGATCCACAAGGTTCTATTCGGATCCCGAGCGGAGTCGATTCAGTGAACGAGGAGTTGGTCTAAGCTGATTTTCTGGAACAGCACTGTCGTGTCTCCGTCCTGAGATGCGGACGCGTCCCGGGGACGGGCGCGCAACAGAAAGTCTCCCTGAGAGGGCAACCCGTAGCTCTCATCGGCGACATACAGGGCGCTCGAACCGCCGCCGGCAAATTCGAATTCGACGTCAATCCCTTGGCGGGATGTCATGCTTGTATACCGCTGCCAGCCGCCCATTGCGGCAACATCTTCGGAACCTAACAGTGGGACAGCGACCCCTTCAAAGCGGATGAACTGTATCTTCGCCGCAGGAGGGAAGTAAAGGCTGATGAGGCCGGCGTTTCGCGGTGATCGCATTTTTGCGTGAACGAAAAGAGCCCCGCTTGCTCCATCTGCGCGGATCACCTGCATTTCGGGCAGCGGTAAAGCCAAGTTGGGCGCGGACGCAGCATAGAGCGGGTAGCCAGCCGGAAGCCAAGGCAGCAATTGAGCCGGTTCCGTCACCTTCTGGAACGCCGCCGCCGCAAACAATGGTTGCACCCGCGCACGACTTCTCTGGCGGATGGCAAACACCCAGTGGGGACTGGCTGCGGTCGAATCCTGCACAAACATCAGATTGAGCGGAAACGGCGAGCTTTCCGAATACCGGGGCATAAAGAACGCGACGACCGCAAAGACAAGAGCCGTTATGCCGGCAATCACACCGGTGTGCAAAAGGGCTCGCTTGCGTCCCCAAAGCAGTGGTAATACCAGCATCAGCAAAGCGGTCAGCACCACCGCAGAGATGGGTAGCGCGACTTTACCCAGGCCCTGGTAGAAGATTCGCAACAAGGGAAGCCAAAAAGCCGTTGCGACCGCCGCGCCAACGGTGACGGCGATCTCAGCCGCATGCGATGGAGCAAAGCCCGGCCACGAGATCAGGACAAAACAAGCAGTGCCCGCAAGAGCGGGAAGCAAAAAAAGATAACTCCCGCCCGGTAACAAGAAATAGAAAGCTATGGCGAGCGTCGTCCACACCAACCACTCACCAAGCAAGAATCCCCAAAAGCCCGACCGCCCCGAGATCCACCCAAACAAAAATGCGCAGATCGCCCCAACCGACGACCCATAGGCGATCGAGAGAGGAGCAAGGTGGGCGGGAAAGTCTGGTGGACTAAGAGCTCCCGGGATCAAAACCTGCAACAAGCCAAAGCCCCACACAGCTGCGGCAGACATGGCGCCCACCACCGCAAGCATGCCCCAAACGATGGATCGGGTCACGTTCTCTACTCGCATTGCCCGCACAATGGCCGCTACCTGAAGCACCACTAACACCAGGACAAGTGACCGCGTCACGCCCTTCGGCCACCAGACCATTTTGCCAAACACGTCGAAGAAGACGGCGTCAGCGCTGAAATTCTCTTCCGGCGGATGGTTGGCCAAGGCTTGAACGAGACCCAGGGCAACCTCTCCCTGTTGCTGCACAGTGGCTGAACTGGTGTGCGACACCACATCACCTGCGCGGTGATAGAACGGCGTGCCGCCAACGAACGCGAGGTTATAGCCTTCCTTTCCATGCTCACGATAGATGGTGAAATTGGTATCGCTGGGCAGGGTCTTATATAGGCTGTACATCAACGAGTTAGAAACTGGATGCGGGGCGGCCTGAGCATAAAGCTGGATCAAGCCTGCATTGTGTGCACTTGTTTCAAACATCAAACTCGGCCCGCATACGCCACGCGCTTCCAGGTTCACCACCCAGCGGACATTTTTGGCAAACCTGCTATGTTCGACAAACGCCGTTGCCCCCAGCATCGACTGCTCCTCCCCGTCATCGAAGAGAAGCAGAATCGGATGACGATGGATCGCCTGTGTCTTTAGCAGACGAGCGATTTCCAGCAGAATCGCGACCCCACTCCCGTCGTCCGCGGCCCCTGGGCCCGCTCCGACGGAGTCGTAGTGCGCATCTAATAACACCGCCGGCGAAGTAATCTCGCCCGGAATCTGAACGACCAGGTTGCGTGCCGTGCCGCAGTTCCCGGAAGAGCTGCACACGTACACAGCTTGCTCCTCCGGCATGTACCCCATCGCCTTCAGATCGGCCTCAATGCGCCACAAAACCTCAGCGTTCCTGACCGATCCCATCGGATGTGGTGCATTTCCCTGCAGAAGCACCTCAAGCGTGCTGATTGCGCGTGTCGCTGAAAACTGCCCCGGCTCCGATTTCGCCGCCTGTGGGCTCTCTGCCGTCCATGCCCAGACACCGACAGCCACAATCACTGCACTACACAGGACGAACCAGGGTCCCCGCACGATGGCTGGCTGGCCGACGATCGCTGAGTTCGGCGTGGGAACGTCCCTTCTCACGCATGAGTGTACGCTAAGCCGACTTTCGCAGTTAGAAGCAAGGATACGGCAAATAGCTCTCAAACAACACGTTAGACCCCTCGCGTTTCCTCAACAGCAGCTCTCGACCCCGCATTTCGTTTTTGCAGTCGCTGTAGCGGTTGCCGTTGCTTTTTAGTTGTCATCCTTCGCCAAGCGGAGGATCTGCTTTGCCTTTTGCTGTTGTCGTTGCTCTTGCTATTGGGAGTGAGCGTGGGGCTGCAGAGCGTATGTGAGAACTCGGTTCTGGAAGGGCACGGCTTCAGCCGTGCCGTAAATAACATGGCTCTACCCGGCTTTAGCCGCTGAGGTACGTTTTTTCTATCCTCTAAATTCTCTCGTGCGCTGATGAAAAGATGCCCTCTGCAGCCCTCCAAAAATATCCCAAAATAAATCGCCCCACCCTGTCGATTTCCCCACACCTCCTTCGACGTATCAATAGAGCGAGCAAATATGCTCTAACAAACAAAAGGAGAAGCAATGCGATTTCTATGCATCTACAAGCCCGCCCAAGCCGAGGGTGCCCCACCCACCCCAGAGATGATGGAAACCATGGGCAAGTTCATCGAGCAGTCCTTTAAAGAAGGCTTCCTGCTCTCCACCGAAGGCTGCCTCCCCTCTGCCCTTGGCGCGCGCGTCCGCTCCACCGGCGGCAGCTACACTGTCACCGACGGCCCCTTCACCGAGTCCAAAGAGATCGTCGGCGGCTTCGCCGTTATCCAGGCCAAATCCAAAGAAGAGGCCATCGAATTCTCCAAGCGCTTCCTAAAAGTAGCGGGCGACGGCGAGACCGAGGTCCGCCAGCTCTACGACCAGCCCGCAAAATAGCCCAGCCAGCCCTCGCCGCCGAATAAGCCGCGACACTTCAACCATTCATCCCAACTCAAAGAGGACAAAGAAAATGCGATTCATGGTCATCGTCAAAGCAACCCCAGAGTCAGAAAAAGAAGGCGCCCTCCCCGATCCACAACTCTTGCTCGACATGGGCAAGTACAACGAAGAGCTCATCAAGGCGGGCGTCCTGCTCGCAGCCGACGGCCTGCACCCCAGCTCCAAAGGCGCACGCGTCAAATTCTCCGGCAAGTCCCGCACCGTCACCGACGGCCCCTTCAGCGAAACCAAGGAGCTCGTCGCCGGCTTCTGGCTCTGGCAGGTCAAGTCCCTGGAAGAGGCCATCGAGTGGGTCAAGCGCTGCCCCAACCCCCACGCCGGCGACTCTGAAATCGAAATCCGCCAGGTCTTTGAGATGGAAGACTTCGCCCCCGTCCTGTCCCAAGAACAGATCCAGCACAAAGAACGCGGCCGCGCTCAGCTAGTCGGCCAGGCAAAGAAGTAACCCCACTTGCACGGAAGGATCGAAGCTGGTGTGATCGGTAGCAGTGTCCGCTACCGATCACCACCGCACCATCGAAGCCGTCTGGCGCATCGAGTCCGCCCGCGTCATCGCCGGCCTAACCCGCCTCACCCGCGACCTCGGCCTGGCCGAAGACCTCGCCCAGGAGGCCCTCCTGGCCGCCCTCGAACAGTGGCCGCAATCCGGCGTTCCCGAAAATCCCGGCGCCTGGCTCACCGCCACCGGCAAGCGCCGCGCCATCGATCTCTTCCGCCGCAACGCCGTCGCCGAGCGCAAACACCAAGACCTTGCCCGCGACCTGGCCACACTCGAGCAGACCGTGCCCGACCTCAACTCCACTCTCGACGACCCCATCGGCGACGACCTCCTCCGCCTCGTCTTCATCTCCTGCCACCCCATCCTCTCCACCGATTCCCGCGCCGCCCTCGCCCTTCGCCTCCTGGGCGGCCTTACTATCCCCGAGATCGCCCGCGCCTTCCTCACCCCCGAACCCACCATTGCCCAGCGCATTGTCCGCGCCAAACGCATCCTCGCTGAAAAACACATCCCCTTCGAAGTCCCCCGAGGCCCCGAGCTAGCCGCCCGCCTCTCCTCCGTCCTCGAGGTCATCTACCTCATCTTCAACGAGGGCTACTCCGCCACCGCCGGCGACGACCTCATCCGTCCCACCCTCTGCCAAGACGCCCTCCGCCTCGGCCGCATCCTCGCCGAACTCACCCCCAACGAACCCGAGGTCCACGGCCTCGTAGCCCTCATGGAGATCCAGGCCTCGCGCACCCGAGCCCGCGTCAGCCCCACCGGGGAACCCATCCTGCTGCTCGAACAAAACCGAGCGCACTGGGATCTCCTCCTCATCCACCGCGGCCTCAGCGCCATCGACCGCGCCCACAAGATCGGCAAACCCCGAGGCCCCTACCTGCTGCAAGCCGAGATAGCCGCATGCCACGCCCGAGCCCGCACCCCCGAAGAGACTGACTGGCCCCGCATCGTATCGCTCTACACCGAACTAGCCGACCTGAGCCCATCCCCGGTCATCGAGCTCAACCGAGCCGTAGCCGTCTCCATGGTCCACGGCCCTCAGGCCGCCCTTGACCTCGTAGAAGCCCTTGCCACTGACCCATCCCTTGACCGCTACCACCTTCTGCCCAGCGTCCGCGCCGACCTCCTGCTCAAACTAAACCGCCCCACCGAAGCCCGCCACCACTTCGAACAAGCCGCCGCCCTAACCCAAA
>Ga0302326_10001260_pt1 | contig 65241 bp, 50 predicted proteins | sample Palsa_T0_3_FD_202264 | JGI IMG/M metagenome (GOLD analysis project Ga0302326, IMG submission 202264) | Peat permafrost microbial communities from Stordalen Mire near Abisko, Sweden - Palsa_T0_3 | ecosystem: Environmental > Terrestrial > Soil > Palsa > Peat permafrost | place: Sweden: Abisko...
TCGCGCATGAACGTTCCGCAGTTTCTGGATTACATGATGGCGGATTTCGGCATCCCGTGCGATTCCAAGGCCAAGAGCCAGATTCTGCTGCGACTTTATAACTGGCTACTGGATCGCTACCGGGCCGGGGAGACAGCGGTGCTGATCGTCGACGAGGCGCAGAGCCTCTCGGAGGAAGTGCTGGAAGAAATCCGCATGCTCACCAACCTCGAAACCTTTACCGAGAAGCTTTTGCAGATCGTGCTGGTGGGGCAGCCGGAGCTGGAACAGAAATTGAGGCAGCCGCAACTGCGGCAACTGCGGCAACGGCTCACGTTGCGGGCCAAGACTCACGCGCTGACGCTCGACGAGACTCGCGCCTACGTGCAGCAGCGTTTGCGCATCGCGGGATCGAGTGGACAGCAGATTTTTGATCCTGAGGCGCTGGCGGCGATTCATCGCTATGCCAACGGGATTCCGCGGGTGATCAACCTGCTCTGCGAACACTGCCTGGTGAGCGCGTTTGTCGACCAGCAGAAAGTGATTGGAGCCGCGGTGGTGGATGCCGTAGCCCGCGACTTTGATTTGGGCGACATGATGAGCGCAGATGTGGTGGTAGCGCCGGCGCCGATCGCGGACCCACAAAAATTCGATGTAGTGGAGGCGTTACGGTCGCTGGCTACGCTAGCCGATCGTTTACGCCAGAGCGAAGACAAGGACCTCCCCAAGGAAGGAAAACTATGAGCCGTATTCACGAAGCATTGAAAAAGGCCGAGCAGGAACGAGCCACTTTACAGGGAGGGGCGGCATCGGGCTTCCCGGTTGGGGAGGATTCGGAGACGGCGCCCGCAGCGTCGCTCGTTGATCGGGTTCCGGCAGCAGGCGTGCCGGCAAATCTTGGACCCTATCCGGTAACGCCGGCGTTCGGCGGGCCGTTTAATTCGGACACGCTGCTCGCGCGCTGTCCGCAGTTGGCGTGGAAGGCCGACGCAACGACCATGCTGTTTTTGAACGGCAACGACAGCGCGCCGGGCACGGAAGAATTCCGCACGCTGCGTTCGCGGCTTTATCACTTGCGGGAGAAAAAGCCGCTGCGGAAGTTGCTGGTCACCAGCGCATTGCCGAAGGAAGGCAAATCCTTTACCGCGGCGAACCTGGCGCAGGTGATGGTGCGCCAGCACGGGCGGAGAGCCCTGCTGATCGACGCCGACCTGCGCGGGCCGCGGCTGCACCAGATGCTGGGAACAAGCTCGAGCCCTGGGCTGTCGGATTATCTGCAAGGACAGAACGATGAGTTTTCCATCATGCAGCGCGGTCCGCTGGAAAATTTGTTTTTCATTCCCAGCGGAAATGCCATCAAAGATCCTTCGGAACTGATCGGCAATGGAAGGCTGCAGCAATTGTTGCAGCGGTTGGAGCCGTTATTCGACTGGATCATCGTGGATTCGCCGCCGGCGGTGCCGGTGTCTGACGCCAGCGTGCTGGCCAACGCCTGCGACGGAGTCCTGATGGTGGTGCGCTCGAACGTGACGCCGTCGGACGCGGCCCGCAGGGCGCTGCAGGAATTTCCGGAAGACGCCCTGGTGGGAGTTGTGCTCAACGGCGCCAGCGGCGGCGATGCGCAGTACGCGCGCTACTACTATGAGGCCTACGAAACGGGCACGAAGGCAGTGAAAGCCTAAGAGGTTGGGGACCCTGTGATCCGGCTCTTCAAAGTCTATTACCCCCTGCGCACGCTGGTCTTGCTAGCGGGTGAAGCCCTTATCGTGGGCCTGTCGTTCGTGGCAGCGATGCTGCTGGTGTGGCGGCATAGCGACTACAACTTACTCCAGCTCAGCAACGAACTGTTCATCGAGAACGGGCTCCTGAAAATTCTGGCGGCCACCGGGCTCGTGCTGGTGGTTTCCCATCGCTTCGATTTGTACGATGAGCCTCAGAACGACGGCAAGTGGGTGCAAGCTTTCAAGTTACTGTTTGTGCTCGGCCTGGTGACGCTGACGCTGGGGATTATTCTGAAACTTCGTCCCAGTCTGCTTCCTGGCAGATATTGGGGTTGGAGCGGAATCATCCTGATCTTTACGCTTTTCGGCTGGCGTGCTTCTTTCGGCTGGCTGGCGAAGCACTATTTTCGCGAGCGGGTTTACGTGCTGGGCACGGGTGAGCGGGCGCTGCGGTTGGTAAATGGTCTGCGGCAGCGGACCGGGCTGGGCGTGGATGTGGCGGGGTGGTCGGGAAGTGTGGAGGGCGAACTGACGCGCGACTCAGCCGCGTCGCACCTGCTGAGCGTAGTAGAAGCACAGAAGGTGCACCGGGTCATCGTGGCTATGCCGAACCGGCGCGGGACGCTTCCGGTAGAGGCTCTGCTGGATCTGCGAATTGCTGGCGTGCGAGTGGAGGAAGCGACCAACTGGCTGGAGAAGATGTCGGGAAAGATCGAAGTGTCGGAGTTGTATCCCAGCTGGCTGATTTACGCGGAAGGTTTCCGCTTCAGCGCTCCGTTTCGCTTCGGGCGGCGGCTGTTGAATTTTTCAGTCGCGTTTATTGGATTGCTGCTCTCGTTGCCGCTGCTTCCATTCATCGTGCTCGCGGTCAAACTGGGCTCGCCTGGTCCGGTGCTCTACCGGCAGAAACGTGTTGGCCGGGGAGGGAAGGTTTTCGACTGCTACAAATTCCGCACCATGCGACAGGATGCCGAGGCGGATACCGGTGCGACCTGGGCAACGGACGACGATCCCCGCATCACGCGCGTCGGCAAGTTTCTGCGCATGTCGCGGCTCGACGAGATTCCGCAGCTTTGGTGCGTGCTGAAAGGCGATATGCATTTTGTGGGGCCGCGTCCGGAACGGCCGGAATTTGTGCAGTGGCTGGAAAAGGAAATTCCCTACTACGGCGTGCGTCATATGGTCCGTCCCGGCATAACTGGCTGGGCGCAGGTGAAGTACAAGTACGGAAACACCCTGGACGACGCGCGCGAAAAATTGCAATACGATTTGTTCTATATCAAGAATGCCTCTCCCGCCCTGGACTTGTGGATCATGTTTCAGACCATCAAGATCGTGCTACTGGGCCGGGGCGCGCAGTGAGCTGGTGCGCGCAGTGATAGTGATCATGAAGTGGACATTCTGGACTGCGGTGGTGGTGATCGCCTATGCCTATGCGGGCTATCCCATCTGGTTGTGGCTGCGTGAGCATTTGCGGCCGCGACCGGCGCGGCGCGGGCCGGTTCAGCCCACGGTCTCGGTAGTGATGGTGGTGCGCAATGAAGAAGCTGTTCTGAGGGAGAAGCTGCGCAATCTGCTGGAATTGGAATATCCCGCCGAGCGCTGTCAGATCGTGGTGGTTTCCGATGGGTCGACGGATGGAACTGAAGCCATCTTGCGCGACTACGTGCACAACTCGCGGGTGAATGTGGTGTTCAACCAGTTGGCGTGCGGCAAGGCTTGCGGATTGAATGATGCCATGCAGCTGGCAACGGGAGATGTGATTCTGTTTACCGACGCGCGGCAGAAGATTGAGCGCGATGCGGTGCGCTTGATGATGGAAAATTTTGCCGACGCGGAAGTGGGCGCCGTAAGCGGCGAACTGATGCTGGGCGATCCTGAAAATGGCGAGACCGGCGAAGGCATGGGCCTTTACTGGCGAATCGAAAAGCGGGTGCGCGAACTGGAGTCGGTTTCCGGATCCGTGGTGGGCGCGACTGGTGCGCTCTATGCAGTGAGGCGGGAGCTGGTGGCCGAAGTTCCTGCCGATACGATTCTGGACGATGTATTTATCCCGATGAACGTGGCGCGGGAAGGTTTTCGTGTGCTGTTCGATCCGCGGGCGAAAGCCTGGGACAGCGCCAGCCTGGGCAGGGATCGCGAGTTTCGCAGGAAAGTGCGCACGCTCACGGGCAACTATCAACTCATGCAGCTGGCTCCGTGGCTGTTAACTGGAAGAAATCCGATTCGCTTCGAGTTCGTGAGTCATAAGCTGATGCGGCTGGTGGTTCCATTCGCGCTGATCGCGTTGCTGGTAGCGCCCTGGTTTCTGGCGGGGTCGTTTTATGAGGCCGCATTTTTTGCGCAGGTGGCATTTTATGGCCTCAGCATTCTGGGAGGGAGCGGCTGGAAGCTTGGTCCGGTGTCGCGGCTGGCTGACGCTGCTTTTATTTTCGTTTCTCTGAACACGGCCGCCCTGGTTGCGTTTGCAAACTTCATCACCGGACATACCACGGTCTGGATGCAACCGCCGCTCCGCAAGGAGATGCGGGCGTGAAAATTCTTTGGGTCAAAGCCAATAAGATTCTTCCCGTGCACAGTGGCGGGGACCTGCGGTCGTTCAACATCCTGCGTCAGTTGGCGGTGCGGGATGAAGTGATTTTTTTTTCGTACTACGACGAGGGCGCTGATCCTGATTACGAGAAGAACTTGCAGGAACAACTTCCCGGAGCCGTCTGCGTGAACACGGGACGAAGGCAAGCTTCGCGACTCGCCCGTGGCATGGATTATCTGTTGCGATTGCCCCAATCAGCTCCTTATGCGGTGAGCCGGTTTGGCTCCGGCAAGGTACAACAGCGGTTGAAGCGGTGCCTGACGGAGCAGCGGCCCGACGTGGTGGTGTGCGATTTTCTCGATGCAGCGGTCAATTTTCCGGAGCAGGTGACAATTCCTGCAGTGTTGTTCCAGCACAACGTGGAGAGCGAAATCTGGAGACGCCACGCCACGAACGGATCGGGCCCAGCACGGAAGCTGATTTACGGGCTGGAATTTTCGAAGATGCTGCGCTACGAACAAAAGATGGTGCAGAGGTTCGACCACGTCATTGCGGTTTCGGAGCACGATAAGAAACTGATGAAGGCATGGGTAGACCCGGCGCGAATTACGGTTGTGCCGACAGGTGTAGATACTGGCCAGTTTTGCCCCGGCCCGCAGCCGGAGCAGGAAAAACCTCTTGTGGTGTTTGTGGGCGCCATGGATTGGGAACCGAATATCGATGCCGCAAAATATTTCTGCGCGGAAATCTGGCCGCTGGTGCTGGCCAAGGTTCCAGATGCGAAGTTCAGGATCGTTGGGCGGAATCCGGATCGCCGGGTGCAGGCGCTCGCGGGAAACACGGTGGAAGTGACGGGGCGCGTTCTTTCCGTGGTGGAGCATCTCCGCGCGGCCGCGGTGGTGGTGGTGCCGCTGCGAGTTGGAGGCGGTACGCGGCTGAAGATTTACGAAGCGATGGCGGTGGGGAAAGCCGTGGTTTCTACAAGTGTGGGAGCCGAGGGACTCGACGTGCACCACGGGCGGGACATGATTCTTGCTGATTCGCCGGTTGAATTTGCGGAGTCCGTGATCACGCTGCTTCGCGATCCGGACCTGCGCAGCCGGCAGGGGCGAGCGGCGGCGGAGGTTGCGGCAAACTACGGGTGGCCGCGGATCGCGCGAAAGTTCGGTGAGGTGTTGCAGGGGTTGGCTGGCCAGAGACTCAAATCGGATCCAGCGAGCGTTGAGGTAGGAAAAGATTTGGCTCACAGCGACCGTTGATGCGCATGAGAAATGGCGTCCGGCGCGAAACCGGCGAGTCTGTGCTGGCGGTTGAAACAAGAGGGGAATTCTGATGGCGGTTCTTGAGAAAGCGGTCCCAAAGGATCGGTGGACGCGGAAGCTGGCCGCGCAAAGCGCGCCGCTGAAAGGCGCTTTCTTTTGGCTGAGCGCCTTTTACGTGGTGTATTGCGCCCGGCCGGAGGACTGGATCCCCGGTCTCAAGTATCTGCCGCTGGCGAAGATTTCGGGAGCTTTCGCGTTTCTCGGTCTTGTGTTGAGCGCCGGGAAAACCAAGCGCAGTTTGCGCGATCTGCCGAAAGAAGCGAAATACCTGGGCGCCATGATGGTCTTCCTGATTGCCGCAGCGCTGCTTTCGCCGGTATGGAAAGGCGGGGCGTTCTTCAAGACCCTGGATTTTGCGAAGGTTCTGATTGCGTGGGTGCTGACCTATGTGGTGATCACAAACTTCGAGCGGCTGAAGAAAATCATTTTTATCCAGTCGGGTTCGGTGGTTGTGATTGTTCTGGTCTCTTTGATCAAGGGACGGTCTCATCCCCGACTGGAGGGCGTGATTGGAGGAATCTACTCCAATCCCAACGACCTGGCGTTTGCAATTGTACTTTCACTGCCGTTCTGTCTCGCCTTCATGTTGCGGTCGCGCAGCGTTTTCACAAAATTGATCTGGATATGCTCGATGCTGGCCATGTGCGCGGCATTATTTATGACCGCCTCGCGCGGCGGGTTTGTGACTTTGCTGGTGACGGGTGCGGTTGGGCTGTGGCATTTCGGAGTGAAGGGCAGGCGATTCCATCTGATCGCGGCCGCCTTGCTGGTGGCGCTGGTGGTGGGTTTCGCCGCCGGAGGCCGGCTGAAGGATCGTTTCTTTGCCATATCCGGCGAGGATTTGGGGAACGGGGTCGACGTCAGCGCCCACGGTTCCTACGAGCAGCGCCGCCTTTTGATGATGCTGGCCGTAGAGGGGGTCGGGCACTATCCCTTTGGCATCGGGATGGGAAACTTCGCCAATTATTCGGGCACCTGGCGAGAAGTTCACGTTTCCTATCTTCAGATCGCGGTGGAAGGCGGAATTGGGGCGTTCGTTTGCTACATGTTGTTCTTCGGCCGGGGTTTCGGCAATCTCAAGCGGCTGCGGCAATTGCCCGGCTATGATGAAGAGACCGAGCTCTTTGCCCGAGCCTTGCACAGTTCTCTGGTCGGGTTTGCGGTGGGAGCGTTGTTTGCGCCGGAGGCGTACCAGTTCTTTCCGTACTTTGCGGTCGCATACACTTCTGTGTTGCTGGCCATCGCCAAGGAAAGGGAAAGTGAGCCGAAGGAGTCCGCCGAGCCGCCGATTCGACCTCAGCTGCGCCGGAAAGGATTTAAGAAGGGCGAGTTCACCCCGGTGCGTTAGGGCGAGTGGGCAGCTGCACAGCGAATCCTGCAGAAGTGATGACGAACACGACGCAAAGATCGACAGTGGGCCTGGGGCAGAAACTCTCCTACATGGGGCGCTGGCTTCCCAGTTATGGCTGGCAGCGGCTCACGCGCCAGCGTCCGCGGGGGCGGACCCATCTTGTATTTGCTCTGGCTGATCACTTCGAACCCCCGATCGTGCCGGGGCATGGATCCGAACGTGCTCCGCGCGCGGAACAGGAGCGACGCCTCGAACGCTGGTGCCGGGAGTACCCGCGATTGTTTGAAAACTTCCGCGATGCGGAAGGTCGCCCGTTTGTTCATACGTATTTTTATCCAGCGGAGCAGTACGATCGATCTCTGATAGCCCGGCTGGCTGAGCATTGCCACAGCGGTTGGGGCGAAATTGAAATCCATCTGCATCACGGAGTGGGAGCACCGGATTCGGCTGAGAACACACGGCGCCAGTTGACCGACTTCCGCGACCGGCTGGCACAGGACCACGACTGCCTCTCCTACTGGGATAACTCCTCGCAGCCGCGCTATGCCTTTGTTCACGGTAACTTTGCGCTGGCGAACTCGAACCACGGGATTGGGTGCGGAGTGGACAGCGAGATGCAGATTCTAGCGGAGACTGGTTGCTACGCCGATATGACGTTGCCCTCCGGCGCGTATCACGGGGCGCAGACCAGCAAGATTAATTCGATTTATGAGTGCGGCCTGCCGCTGGAAAAGCGGGCGCCGCACCGCAAAGGGCAGGATCTGGAGCGAGGAAGAGCGGCCCAGATTTTTCCCATCATGGTGCAGGGGCCGCTCCTGCTGGACTTCCGGCCTGGTCCCGGCTCGCGGTGGTTGGGGATTGAAAACTCAGCACTGATCGGGCCCAGCCCGGCAACGCTGAATCGCCTTGCGAATTGGAAACGAGCCGCGATTTCCGTGAAAGGCCGGCCAGACTGGTTGTTTATCAAGCTGCATTGCCACGGTATGGATCCTCGAGATGAAGATGCCATGCTGGGAACTCCCATGCAGGAGTTTCTGCGCAAGCTGGTCGACGGCGCCGAGGAGCGAAACGAAGTTCTGCATTTCGTTTCCGCTCGGGAGATGGTGAATGTGATCCTGGCGGCGTGTGACGGATGCGAAGGGAACCCGGGAGATTACCGGGACTACCGGCTTAAGAGGGCGCGCCCGCGCATGCAGGATTCCGCCCAGGCGGGGACGTCTGAAGTGGTTCTGAAAGGATAGTGCATGTGCGGCATAGCAGGAATTGTCCGGGCGTATCGCGACCAGGCCCATTCTGACGGTGGCATCGACCATGCCGCCATTCACCGCATGTGCGAGGCCATCGTTCATCGGGGGCCCGATGACGAAGGCATCTTTGTGAAAGCTGGGGTGGGACTGGGGATGCGCCGCCTCAGCATCATCGACCTGGCAGGCGGCCATCAACCGGTTTTCAATGAAGACAAGACTGTCTGGATTGTTTTCAACGGCGAAATCTACAACTTTCCCGAGCTGCGCATCGAGCTGGAAAAAAGCGGTCACCGGTTCGCTTCTCACAGCGACACGGAAGTGATCGTGCATCTGTATGAGGAATTTGGCGCGGACTGTGTCGACAAGCTCCGCGGCATGTTTGCTTTCGCGTTGTACGACGAGCGCCGCCGGAAGCTGCTGCTGGCCCGCGATCGCTTCGGCAAGAAGCCGCTGCACTATGCCCTGGTGGGTGATCGACTGCTGTTCGGATCTGAGATCAAGTCGATTCTCGCCGTGGCTCCGGAACTCGCATCGGTAAACAACGAGGCGATTCTGCAATATTTGTATTTCGGGTACGTTCCTGATCCTCTCACTTCGTTTCTTCCCATTCAGAAGCTGCCACCCGGTCACCTGCTGGAATTCGAAGCGGGAAAAATTCAGGTTCGGCAGTATTGGGACCTGCCGCGGTACAGCACGCACTACCCCAACAGCGAAGAAGAATGCCTGGAAGAGATGGAGCGGCGGCTGGCGGAAGCAGTGCGGATCCGGTTGATCTCTGACGTGCCGCTGGGCGCGATGTTGAGCGGGGGCGTGGATTCGTCCACGGTTGTGGCTTTGATGGCGCGCGCGAGTTCACAGCCGGTCAAGACATTCTCGATTGGTTTCCGTCACGACGATTTCAATGAAGCTCACTATGCGCGAATGGTGGCGGAACGTTTCGGCACCGATCACCACGAGCTTATCGTTGAACCTAATGTGCTGGAGACCGTGGAGCAGCTGACGTCTTCGCTGGAGGAGCCGTTTGGCGATTCCTCGATGCTTCCCACTTACTACGTTTCCTGCCTTGCGCGCAAGCATGTGACGGTGGCACTCTCGGGCGACGGGGGCGATGAGATTTTCGCGGGATATGACCGTTACGCAATCCATATGGGGCGGGAAATTTTCCAGCGAATTCCAGCGTGGGCGTGGCGTTTCTACCGCAGCCAGGTTTATCCCAGACTGCCTCGTAACATGCGCGGCCGGAAATTTTCCTACAACATTTCGCTGCCTTTGCGGGAGCGGTATGTGGATGGAATTTCGTTCGTCCCCGCTTTCGAGCGGGAAATGCCGCTTCTATCGAACGAATTCCGCGACGCGGTTCGCGGCTACGCGGATCCACAACTCCTGATGTACCGGTATTTCGATGAGGCGCAGGCCAACGATCCGCTGAGCCGAATGCTCTATACGGATACGAAAACCTACATGGTTGCGGACATCCTCACGAAGGTGGACCGCATGAGCATGTTGACTTCACTGGAAGTTCGCGTGCCGCTTCTCGACCACTTGTTTGTCGAATGGGTGACCGGGCTGCCTGCGGATTTCAAAATGCGCGACGGAAAACAGAAATACATTCTGCGCAAGCTCGCCGAGCGAGTTGGAGTGCCGCGCGAAGTGCTTTACCGTCCGAAGCAAGGTTTTGCGCTGCCCCTGGTGCATTGGATGCGGAATGAATTAAAGGACCTGATTCTGACCGTCCTGCTCGAACCGAAGACATTGCAACGAGGATACTTCAATCCCCAGGCCGTGCAACAATTGCTCGACGAACATTTTCTTGGACGCCGCAACCATTCCGACCGCATCTGGCGCCTGCTGATGCTCGAACTGTGGCACCGGAACTTTCTGGAGTCGTTTCAGACGGCCGACTCGAGCAGCGAACCCTACCGCGTCACCAGCGTTGCTGGACAGATCGGATGAGTTCGCCGCCAGACAACCCATCCCCGATAAAGCCGGATCCACGACACGCGGAACCTACTGCTTCGGAACCCACTTCCTCGGAATCAGCTGCTTCGGAGGCATCCGCTTCAATTTCTTCATTCGATTCTTCCCGCGCGATTTTTCTCATGATCAACAGCCTGGAGACAGGCGGGACGGAGCGCCAGTTCGTGGAAGTGGCGCGGTCATTGAGAAATGGCGGGTTACGAGTGCAGCTTGGTTGTTTGATAAGAAGAGGTTCGTTCCTGGAAGGCTTGGGCGAGGTTTATCATTCGCCGCTCGGTGGGAGCCTCTACGGACTTCGATCGCTGCAAAGCCGCTGGCAGTTGATGCGCTATTTGCGGAAATCGGATGCGGTGGTGGCGCATTCGTTCGATTTCTACGCGAACCTGATGTTGATTCCGGCAGCGAAACTGGCGCGGGTTCCGGTCGTCATCGGCAGCCATCGCCAACTCGGGGATCTGCTGACTCCGAATCAATTTCGCGCGCAGCTCGCGATGTTCCGCTTGTGTGACCGGGTTGTGTGTAACTCGCGCGCGGCGGCAGATCGATTGGCAGAGGCGGGTCTGCCGGAACGCAAGCTCGTCGTGGTCGGCAATGGCTTGCCGGCGAGCGCGTGCGCGGAGACTGCTCCCGCACTGCCGCGTCGTGAGGGAATTCTGCGGGTTGGCATGATTGCCCGGATGAATGCCGCCTACAAAAATCACAGCATATTTCTCCGGGCATGCGCGCGTGTGCGCCGGAAGTTTTCGAATCTGGAGATCGTTCTGGTCGGCGATGGTCCTCTGCGTCAGGAACTGGAGCGCGAGGCCGCGGAACTTGGGCTGCAGGACAGCGTTATTTTTCTCGGTGATCGCCGCGATATCCCCGCGACTCTCGCGTGCATGGACGTCTCGGTGGTCCCTTCGGCGTCAGAGAGTTTATCGAATGTGATGCTGGAGTCGATGGCTGCGGGCATCCCGGTGGTGGCCAGCGCGGTGGGGGGAAACGTCGAACTGGCCGGTGATGGACGCGCCGTGCTTGTGCCTCCCGGCGATAAGGAAGCTCTTGCGGCCGGCTTGGAGAAGTTGCTGGCGGATCAAAGATTGCGGTCTGCGATGGGTGCGAGGGCGCGGCAGTTCGCAGAAGAAAATTTCAGCATGGAGCGAGTGCGGCAGCAGTATGCGAGAGTCTACGCCGACGTGCTTGCGAGCCGAGGCAAGACCGCCATCAAGGGTGCGGCGAATGCCATCAATCAGATCGCCGACTTAGAGCGCAAGGCTGATTCCACGCCGCGCTCAGCTTCGCGCATTCGCGTTGCGCTGGTCGCTCCCACGCTGCGCTATGTGGGAGGCCAGTCGGTGCAGGCAGACTTGTTGATGCGAAACTGGAAGGATGATCCGGACGTAGAAGCCAGGTTCGTGCCGGTGGACCCGAATCCGCCTTATGGGCTCGGCTGGGTTGAGCGCGTGCCGGGACTGCGTACCGTTCTGCGCGAACCGCGGTATATCTTGGAGCTATGGCGAAAGTTGAAAGATGCAGAGGTAGTGCACATATTCTCGGCCTCGTATTCGTCGTTTCTTCTGGCGCCGCTGCCGGCCTGGCTGGTGGCGCGACGACGAGGAAAGAAGACGCTGATCAATTATCGCAGCGGTGAATGCCGGGATCACTTGCAGAAGTCGTCGATCGCGCGCAGCGTGCTGAAGGGGACGGACCGGCTGGTAGTTCCGTCGGGGTATTTAGTGGACGTTCTGAAAGAGTTCGGCCTGACGGCGCAGGCGGTTCCGAACATTGTGGATTTGTCTCAGTTTGTGTTTCGACTCAGGCGGCCTTTGCGTCCTCACCTGGTGTGCACGCGCGGATTTCATCCCTACTACTGCATTGACGTTGTGGTGCGCGCGTTTGCCGAAGTACAAGAGCTCTATCCTGACGCACAGCTCGACCTGGTCGGCGGCGGGCCGGTCGAGTCCGAGATTCGAAATCTTGTCCGGGACATGAAGCTGGTCAGGGTGAATTTTACCGGCGTGGTGGCTCGCGACCAGATCGGCCGCTGCTACGATCAGGCCGACATCTTCATCAACGCTTCCCGGCTGGATAATATGCCGGTCTCCGTTCTCGAAGCGTTTGCTGCGGGAACGCCGGTGGTGAGTACGGAACCCGAGTCGATGCGTTATCTCATTGAAGAAGGGCGCACAGGGCTGCTCTCGCCGCCCGGAGACGCGCACGCGCTGGCGCGGAACGTGATCGAGCTTCTCCAGAACCCTGAACTCGCGGAACGGTTGGCCGAAAACGCGCGTCAGGAGTTCCAGCGTTATTCGTGGCCGATTGTGCGGAAACAATGGTTGGAGGTTTACCGAAGCATGATTTCGAAGGACGCGCTGTCGGCGGGGAAAATAACTCCCGACCGCACGTAACCTCAGCCGACCGCCACTGGCGCCAGCTTGCGCTCTTCTTTCTCGATGCAGACTCGCTGCCACAATTCCAGATTCAGCAGACGCCAGATGCGGTCATAGTTATCGCGATGGCCGGTGCGATGTTCCGCGAATAATCGCTCCACAGCGGAACGCTGGAATAATCCACGCTCCAGGCTACGTGGTTCCAATAACATTTTCTGAATTACGTCCAGCCGTGGGCCTTTGAGCCAGCGGCTCCAGGGCGTGGGGAATCCGAGCTTGGGGCGATACAGAATTTCGTGCGGCAGCAAATCTTCGACGGCTTTTTTCAGGATGCGTTTGCCGGCGAATCCGCCCAACTGCAGAGCTTGCGGGATGTTGGTGGCAAACTCCACCAATACATGGTCGAGGAATGGAACCCGGCTTTCGATGGAAGCTGCCATGCTCATGTTGTCCTGCTTCATCAGCAGCTCCACGAGATAAGTCTTGATGTCGGTGTAGAGCAGCCGCTGCAGCATCTGGCCGCGAGAGTGTTCCCAATAATCGAGCACATGCCGGTAAGGCGCGCCGGGTGCGAACTCGCGCGCAACTTCGTTCGTGAGTAATCCAGCCTGCTCGCTCTCGCTGAAAGCGGAGAAAAAATTATCGAAGTAGAACGACGCCCAGGAATTGCCGTTGCGGGCGAGAAACGTGTGAGACAGTTTGCGGCGAGCGGTTGCGTTAATCCATGAAGAGTCGGTGATCAAACCGCGAATCCAATCGCGAATCGTGGCCGGAGTCATTCTGCGATAAAGACGGTCCCAGGCCGCATTCTTCAGCGTGAAAGCGTAGCGCGTGTAGCCTGCGAGAGTTTCGTCGGCGCCTTCGCCAGTGAGCACGACCTTCACTCGCTCCCGCGCTAAGCGGGCCACGAAATAGAGAGGCACACTTGACGGCCAAACAATCGGCTCGTCTTCCTGCCAGATGAGATGTGGCAGAGCATCGAAGAATTCCTGCTGGCTGACCAGCACTTCGTGATGTACTGAGTGGATGTGCTTGGCGACGATGCGGGCATAAGGCAACTCGCTGTACGCGTCTTCAACGTAGCCCACAGAAAAAGTTTCCACCGGAGTGCCGCGGATTTTTGTCATCAGCGCGGCGACCGCACTCGAATCGACGCCGCCGCTGAGGAAGACGCCGAGGGGCACGTCGCTCATCAGGTGGCTGCTGACAGCCTGTTCCAGAAGCTCGCGATACTTCTGGATGTAATAGCTTTCCGGACGAGCGGGCGCGTCTTGAGTGACAGGCAGATCCCAGTAGCGTTCGATCTTCACCTGTCCGCTTGAATTGATCTGCATCCAGTGGCCGGGCATCAGCTTGCGGATTCCGGCGTAGAACGTCTCTTCGCCCGAAAGATATCCGAACGCGAGGTATTCGGGCAGAGCAGAACGGTGAAACTGCGCGTCCACGCCCGGGTGGGCGAGAATCACTTTGATTTCCGAGCCGAAGATCAGGCGCTCCGCAGTCTTCTGGTAGTAGAGCGGCTTGATGCCCAGGCGATCACGAGCGATGAACAAGCGCCGCGTGCGCGCGTCCCAGATGGCGAAGGCAAACATTCCGCGCAGGTGTTGCACGCACTCGTGACCGTACTCCTCGTAGAGATGTACGATGGTTTCGGTGTCGCTATGAGTGCGGTAAACGTGGCCGCGTGCTTCCAACTGCGGTCGCAGTTCGGCGTGGTTGTAGATTTCGCCATTGAAGACGATCCAGACGGTGCCGTCTTCGTTGCTGAGTGGCTGATGTCCGGTGGCGAGATCGACGATGCTGAGGCGGCGCATGCCGAGCCCGACGCCGCCGGAAGTGTAGACGCCTTCATCGTCGGGGCCGCGGTGCACCATGGCGGCACACATCCGCCGCAAGACGCCGGGTTCTACCGGGGCGTTGCCCGCGAATTGCATGACTCCGGTGATGCCGCACATCGGTTTGCAGGTCCTCGAAGCTATATCTTCCGCTGCGCCCTCCGTTCGCAAGAAACGTGAAGGAGAGCCATCTTTAGATCTGGCGACACTAATCGAGACGATTGAACGATCCGGCTAATGAAGTGGACAACGATTGGTCGCTGCAGGCCACCCTCGGCGTGCCCAGCCGATTCGTCCAATCCAACCATTGTAAAGGGCTGTCGCTTGAAAACAGCGACTTGCCCTGGAACTGGACGAAACTAGCCTCGCAACAAATCACATGACGCACTTGCCGGCCTCGTACGCCGTAGTAGAGAAACTTGGCGTCGCTCGCCCACGGGCCAAAGGTCCAGGCAGAGGAGTTCAATCGACCGAAAATCACGCGGTGCGAATCATCGCCAACAGCGTCGTCATATTCATAGACCGCGTCCGGTTTTTGCGCTGGAGCCGGTTGCTCGTCGACTCTTACGAACCTGCCAGGACTGTGATGCGCGCTTACCGTGTTGACCGAGGGAAGCAGCAGCATGGCGTGTTCCGTGGGAACGGCGATGCGCGCGCTGCAGCGCAGGACTGGAGCAAGGATCATCGCGCCATAGGCGGGGGAGACATGCTCGGAGACAATTTCAGATTTCCACTGCGGATCGGACACCGGAAGGAGCGTCAGGTGACCGAGCGGAACAGCGCTGGAGGGATTTGTCCGCGACATTGAAACTAGAAAAGCGTTCTCCATCTTGGCGATCTCAAAAGTGGACGCAACAAGATCGGGCGCAAAATGCCAGGAAGTTTCCAGGAGATGTGAGCCCTCGCCTTCGGCAACATCCCGCACCAGCCAGAAAGTACCGTCGAGATGGAAGACAAAACGGCGGTGCCGCACGGGTTGGGCGAGTCGCTCGTATCCCGAGTGAGAGCCGGCGAAAAGCGTGAAGCTGGCGCCGGGAATCCAGCATTCGGCGTGAACGACGGGAATCGCGCTCCAGGCAAAGGGACCTTCGGGCTGCGCCTGATCGAGACCGTCGACCGCGAGCGTGTTGTGAGCGCGCGTGCCCCGAAAAATCTGACGCTCGCCTCCGGGAGTGATGTATCCGTAGGTGCCGGCATCCACCAGCCACGGACGGTTGCAGAACGAAAGCTTGATGCTGAGGGCGTCGGCGTGTCCGTGTCCGCTGCGGCCCGTGCCCTGGGGGCCGGCGTCGATCACCATTTGTTGCGTGGGTTTATGGCTCACGGCAATGTAGAGGCCGCCGTCTTTGAAGGAATAAGCCTTCGGGGCGCTGGTAATGTCGCTGGACTGTGCGCTCCACTGTATCGCTCCATCACCAAACAACCAGATGGCTTCCTCCGTCAATGTTGCGTTAGAGCGCGAGCCTTCGCTGTGGAACAACGCGGCTCCGACCGCCAGAGGGTCCGTCATATGCTCGGCGCGGTTACGTCTCGGGTTGAAGACGCGGCCTCCGTCGTCATCACCGAAGCCATCGGGCGGACCGACTTGAGCGAGAGCGCGTACAGCGCCCAGCATTTTTCCGAGAATGTCGTCAAAGCCGGCAGGGCTCTCGACTCCATTGCGCGACGCGAGTAAGCGCGCGTGCAGCAGGAGGTCCAAGGCATAGACGTGGTAATACAGCGATTGCTCGAAATAAACTCCGTCGGGCCGGACCTGGCGCTGCGCTTCCCGCTGAATGATTTTCCAGCCTTGCTCCTTCCATTTTGTCGCAGCTGAAATTTCAGGGCAGAGCGTGCCGATGAAAAACAGAGCGACCGCTTCGCCCAGCAGATGCGTGTTGGGAGAGAAATACGTGGAGAGGTATTGATGGATGTGACGGCCGTTCAACGCCTGCGCGCGCAGAAGATCCTTCCCGAAACTGGCGGAGAGGATCGGGCATGATGCCAGCAAATGCCGTAACCAGAGCCAGGAGAGCGAACGAAACGCAACTTCCAGGCTGCTGGCCCAGTTCACGCCAAGAGGATACGGATTGGCGCGCTGCCAGGAATACCACTGCGCAATCGCCTCGTGGGCATACTTGTCCTGGCGACTCAGAAGCCAGGCTTTGGCCAAAGTCACGAGGTGCTGGTGACGGTTCAATTCCCAGGTAACTTTGTGGTCGCCGGCCTGCGCAAAATCGAGGAAGTCGATCTTGAACCAGGGAATAAGCGGAGTACGCTTCCCGTGGACCGCATCGAGGTGCCAGTCGATTTCAGCGCCGTAGTCCAGATTTTCGAAACCCAGCAGACGAAAACGGTGGCGGCAAATTTCGTCTGCCTCGTTGACCAGAGCATCCGCTTCATAAGGCAGGTGTTTCCGCAACAGGTTGACGCTCGCCGGCAGTTGGTCGCCAGAAAAGAAAAACTTGCCCGGTGGAATTCCTCCGCCGCATAAAATGTCGGCCCCAGGCTGCCTTCCGCCTCTGTAGCGAGCAACGTCAACCCGCTTGCTGACTTCCTGGCGCACACGGGTGCGCAATTCCTCCCAACTCATTCGGGACAATCGGGACCAGGTTTTTCCTCCGGAAGGGGCCACTCAGCCAGTTTATCCTCAGGTTCCGGCTATACTCCAATCCGGGTAGCACCAATAGTAATCACCCGAAAGTGGCATGGAAGAAGCCATGGAGAATCGGGTATCCTAGAGCCCAGAGCAATAACCGGGCCAGGCCAGGGTTGTGTGCCCCCAGGCGGGTGTTTCCCACTGAAAACAAGTAACTTAGGTCGTTTGAGTCTCGAACGATTCTCCCACCAATGCCAGGGAAAATGAAAGCGAAGCTGATCGATCCGAACGACGTCGACTGGGCCAGGCTGGATGACTTCGCGGACCGCACCGTTTTCCAGACGCGCGAATGGCTGCAGTTTGTCCGCGAAACTCAAAAGGCCAGCGTTGTGCTCAGTGAACTGGTTGAGGGTGGGCAGATTGCCGGATATTTCGCCGGGCTGGTGTTCTCGCGCTTCGGCATTCGCATGCTGGGCAGTTCGTTTCCCGGGTGGACCACTCCTTACATGGGGTTCAATCTTGTGCCCGGGGCTTCGCGCCGGGCCGCATTGGCCGCAGTCGAAGAAATAGCCTGGAGCAAACTGAAGTGTTTGCACATGGAGGTCTCCGATCCGTTCTTCACGATCGATGATGGCACGGACCTCGGGTTCACTTGTGAATTTTATCCTTCGTATCGCACCGATCTCACCCAGCCGGAAGACAAGCTATTCAGCAATATGGATAGCGCGTGCCGGCGCTGCATCCGAAAGGCGGAGAAGAGCGGGGTCATCATCGAAGAGGCGCACGACTTAGCATTTGCCGACGAATACTACGAGCAACTGAAAGACGTTTTCTCGAAGCAGGGCCTGGTTCCGACTTATTCCGTCGATCGAGTTCGCGCCCTGGTGAAAAATCTTGAGCCCACTGGGCGAATCCTGCTGGTGCGTGCCCGCGACGCCGAAGGGAAGTGCATTGCCACGGGAATTTTTCCCGGGTTCAACAAGATCGCGGAATTCTGGGGTAACGCCAGTCTGCGGTCGAGCCAGAACCTGCGGCCGAACGAAGCGATTCATTGGTACGCCATGCGCTATTGGAAGGGTCGTGGCGTTGAAGTATACGACTGGGGCGGGGAAGGGAAATACAAAGAAAAGTATGGTTGCGTGGCGCACCGCGTGCCCTGGTTTACCAAGTCCCGCTTCGCAGTGATCTCGAGCCTGCGTGGTCAGGCCAAGAAAATGTTCGAGAAGAAGCAGCGGTTTCAGGGATGGCTGCAGAGCCGGCGCAAACCGCAACCCGAGGCCGACGAGGCAGATTCGGCCCAGGGCCGGGCTTAGCTGGCGCTCGGTGCGAGGAATCTTTCGTAATCAGGCGGGGCGAAAGCTCCGTTGGTAGAATTGATCTGCCGTAGTGGGTGTGGCTGATGAGAACGTCCGCAAAATCCGAGGCAACGGGATGCTGAAACGGGGACTCAAGCACCTTTCGCGCGTCAATGATGTGCTGTTCCGCAAGCTCCGCATCGAGCGGGATATCACAATTTTTCCCGACGACGTTTTTCTCACTTCCTATCCCCGCTCCGGCAATACCTGGACGCGCTTCTTGGTCGGCAATCTGGTCTATCAGAACGAGCCCGTCACTTTTCTGACCGTGGAGCGCCTGGTCCCAGACATGTACAAAAGTTCGGATCGCGTGCTGCGCAACCTCGCGCGGCCGCGCATCTTGAAGAGCCATGAATGCTTCGATCCGCGCTACAAAAAAGTCATCTACATTGTGCGCGACCCGCGCGACGTTGCGGTTTCCAACTATCATTGGGAACTGAAACTGCGGTCGGTGCGGGACGGTTTTCCCATCGAGGATTTCGTGCCGCGTTGGATGGAGCCACAGTTCTGGCCGCGCATCGGATCCTGGGGCGACCACGTGACCAGTTGGTTGAGTACTCGCCAGGGAAATAAAGGTTTTCTCCTGCTGCGCTATGAAGATTTAAAACAGAACCCGCAACGCACGCTGGCGCAGGTAGCAGAGTTCCTGGGAATTGAACCTTCCGTGGATCGGCTGAACCGAGCGGTGGATCTGAGTTCCGCCGAAAACATGCGAAAGCTGGAAAAGCAAGAGAGCGCGCAGTGGGTCGCGACCACGCTTACACGCCAGGACAAACCTTTTGTGCGCAGCGCGACTTCCGGCGGTTGGAAAGCGGTGTTGCCGGAGCAGACCGTCGCCTATATCGAGAAGCACTGGGGACACCTGATGCGCAATCTCGGATACGAGCTCGTCACGGACGGTTCGGGTGTTGCGATGGAGACGTCACACGCCGAGAAATAATCGGCTCTGGAAGGTTGCAGTTAGAAGTTGCGAGGCAGGCCGTCGCCATCGGCGCGCGTGAAGTGCAGCAGAGATTGATTCTTGTCGAACGGCTGCAGCAAGGCAGCCAAACCCTTTGACGCGGCGAAGATAAAGTTCGAATCCGCCTGCAAAAATCCGCACTGTTCGAGAGCGCGGCCCCACTGGTGATGGCTCTGGTTGGAGACGATCAGGTCGTACCCGCTTTGCTCGAGCGCGTCTGCCGCGGCGCGCAACACCGGCAACGCATCTTCTGGCGAAGCCCAGCAATCGACGATTGAGCCCACGCGCATGGCTCCATATTTTTCGTCCTTGCGCCGTTCCCCGACCACGGCCCAGCCAATGTCACTTCCATTTCTGCGGATGCGTAAGCGAGTGAAGTGCTGGTCGCTGGCGGCGTAGAGCGTGCGCAGGGTCGCGCTGTCGCGCACCGCCGTCATGGCGTAAGCCGATCTGGTTTCTTGCCACAGGGGATCTACCCAGGCGGAAAACTCGTCGACCTTCTCCACGGTAAATGGTTTTATCCCAGGCGCGCGAAATCTTCGCCACGCTCGCAGTGTCCTGGTCGCCGCCCAGCCCGTGCCCGAGAGGGCGGCGAAGTCCATTAACAGCCTGCGCCCCGAAGAGCCGCGTAGCGCCTGCATTTCACGCAGAAAACGATAAGGCTGGACGATACTGAAATAAAAAGGGACCAGACAGTGGGCCCAGCCCAGGCGCACCAGCATCTTCGGCAACGGCCGGTCGTAACCGTTCATGCCCAGGCAATAGAGCAGCGGCGAGCGGTTCATGGCATGCTTCAACAAAAGGCTGCCCACCACGGCATAAGCCTTGTTGACGATTCCCTCCGAGAGCGGATGGTGATAGTAAGCAACGCGGCGCATGGAGCCGTCGGCGAATGAAAAATTCTGCTGCTTGAGGGCATAGCCGCCGCGCACCACGCCATCGTCGAGCGCCACGAAAAATTCCTGGTACAAGTCGCTGCCTTCCATCGGTGGCAACCAGCGCGGCTGGGCAGAACGAAAAAATACCAGGTCAGGGTCTGCGCCACCTGCCTTCAGCCGTAAATTAAATTCCTTTACCGCAGCTTCGTGCTCTGCGCGATATGGCTGGATGACGATAGGCATGGAAGCGGTCTGAAGAGGTGATGGCCTTCGCTAGCGCGGGCTGTTCTGCAGTTTGCGCTCGACCAGTTTTACGGTGCTGCCGATGTTCCTCATTTGGTCCATTTCTTCGGGAGAGAACTGGATGTTGAATTTTTCTTCCAGCGCGAGAACAAAATTCAGGTGCTGCGTGGAATCCCATGCCTCGATGGATTCCGTCGAAGACTCGCGAGTGATTTGGTCACCAGGGACGCCGAAAAGATCGGAGGCTATTCTTTGAACTTGCTCGAAGATAGTGGGCGTCAAACGCGTGCTCCTTCGTTGGTTTTCAGTCGAATCCACTCCGGCATGGCGATGGTCTGTTGCCGCAGATCGAGAGTCCAGAAACTGCCTTCCCCATTCTGACTTTGCAGCTGAAAGCCGTGCTGGGCGTAGAAATCGCGCGCCGGGGCATTTTTCTTCGTCGGCAGGAACCACCCGGCGAGTTGCTGACGACCGCGGCTTGCGGCCTCGCTTGCCACATGGGACAACAGCGCGGTTTCAACTGTTCTGCCGATCACGCGGCAACTGAGCAGGAAGGTGTCAATCTCGCAGCTTGCAGAGTCGTCGCGGGTAATGGCAACTCCGACCAGTCCGTGGTCGCCGAAACGGTCCCGCAGCCGGATCGTCAGCACTTGCGAGCCAGCACGAGCTGCCAATTCCGCAATCTGCTGCTCGGTGCGCCGGCGGGTTGTCAGGTTGAACTGGTTGGTCTTTTGCGTGAGTTGTGCCGCACGAGCCAAAGTTGCGGGTTCTAGCGGAGCGATTTCCACCTCGAGTTCCAGGTAGCGAAAGAAATCTTCTTTGCTTTGAAAACTCTGCTGCGCCTGCGAGCGCTCCCGCTGGGCGGCGTAGAGTTCGGTGCGCTGTTGATCTTCGTCGGAAAGCACCAACCGCTGGAATGCTGGAGCATCCCGAACTGTGGCCGCATAATCAAGCGGGTCAGGCGGAAGATCGATGACATTGACTTGAGGAAGCGCCGCGCGCACCTGTTCGCGCTCCATGGGGTTGTCATCGAGGAAGGCGAGCGCGTCCACGCCGACATTCAGTTCAGAGGCGATCTCGCGCAGGTTCAGCGCTTTGTCGTGCCAGTTAATGCGCATGGCAGCGAAGTGACTCGGCCTGACCAGCATGCTCGGGTGATTCTGCAGGGCTTCCAGCGCATCGTCCAGATTGTTCTTGCTGCAAATCGCGAGCAGAATGCCTCGCCGCGCCAAATCCAACAGGGCGCGCTGCAACGCCTGGTAGGCAGCGCCGGGATACTCTGCACCGATTTGGATTCCAGCCATGCCATCTTCGCCGATCACGCCGCCCCACAGAGTGTTGTCGAGATCGACCACCAGCACTTTGGCAGTCTTCCCGGCGAGCGGTACCACGAATCGCAGCCACTCGCGCGACAAATGAATCAATTGGTCGGCGGCGATCGGCATCCGGGCAGTGAGCCATTTGCGCTCGTCATGCCAGCGCAGGCGGCCGTGTCGTGCCACCAGCGCGTCATAGTCCAGCAGGTAAACGCCGCGATGAGCAGCTACGATCTTTCGCAGCTCTTGATTGATCTGCTGAATCGCGCCAGACTGACTGAGTGCAGATTCATTGAAACCAGACTGGGCATCGAGCACTCCCGTGCTGGGGCGCGCCGGCTGTTCCAGGGAATGCACGATCAGGGCGGCCGAACTTCGTTTGCGGAACGCCTTGATCCACTGCTCAAGACTTTTCGAGACTCGCTGCACCGCTTCAGCAACCGCGGCCTGCGCGAGATCGGGATAATGGCTCCATACGTCGGGTGCAAGATCCGCTGTTCGCGTTGCGAGTATCGCACCGTCCGGAGCAAAACGGTAAAGCGAGCTTTCTTCATCGAGAATCTCCTGAGGATAAGCGTTGAAGTCTCCGAACTGCACGGTCAGGTCGATTCCGGACGCAAAAGCCGCCGCACGCAGTAAAGGGATCACCGGTTCTACGGTAAACGATCGCAGAATCGCCAGCCGATAGCGCGCCAGCGGAAGCTTCTCTCGCAACTTCTCGTAACGGGATACGACAAAAGCTGCTGCTCCCGCCCCGCTCTCGTTGCGCCACAACTCGGCGAGACGAAGGGCGGCTAAGTCTGCCGATCCGGAGGCGATCAGTTCGTCCGCTTCTTTGCGGAGGTCCCGAGCTTTAAGCGTTGCGCTCATCGTGCATTGTTCATTTCAGTCGTTTTGGGTTCCGTTCTCAGCGCTCCAAATATTCCAGCAGGAGCTTATTCTTCGTGTAAACCCAGGCGATCCTGCGTCCGCCGAAGGCGACTGCAGGAAGCGGCGGCCGGGCGATGAGTGAGCCCTGGGAACGGCAGAATGCCAACTGCTGTTCCAGATTCTCCACTTCATAACAGAGATGGTGCAACCCACCGCCCTTTTTCAAGAATGGAATCACTGGCGAATTGTCCGCCGCGGGTTCAACCAGCTCCAGCCGCGGGCTGCCGGCGTCTTTGCCGCGCAAGAAAGTCACCCGCACGATCTGGTTTGGATCGTGAAAAATCACTTCATCCCATTCCGCCCGCAGCACGTCGATAAAGCCCTGCACAGAGTCTGAAATGGAGGCGACCACAAAGCCTATGTGGTGGAACGTGCCTTCCGGGGCTGAGGCTACGGGAGGAGCGATTGCGCCCATCGAGGAGTCCATCTATCTCGATTGCCCCACTGCGCTCAAGTTTTGTTTCCCGTGCGTCATTTCAACTCGACCACAAAAACGTCGGTCCGGAATTTGTCGCCCTTCGGCATTTTTCCCAGCTGGTCCTGCCAGTCGGAGCTAAACATGAAGAAGCGTCCATCTTGTGAGACATTGCCTCGTGGGGTTGAATAGAAGCCGTTTCTGGCGCTGCTGTAGGTGTGGGCAAAACGCCAGACCTTGGAAGCCTTGCGGTCAGTTTCCGCGCAGTCGATCTCGTTTTCCCAGGGTCCGTCCACCGACGGTGGTTTCCCCGGTTCATCGGGATTCCGCGGGCTGTAGGTGGAATAACAAACCGGCGCGGAGTCGCTCGGGTCCACATTGTTCCAGGAAAAATGCGAGTCGTACCAGAAATCCCTGGAGGGTTCCAGCCCATCGATCAGCGGAGTCGCATCCTCCAGATGGTTCAACGGTCGGATCCAAACGTCCATGGGATGGCCGATACCGGAGGAGCCGAGAATATGGGTGTACCCCAGCGCGTGGTGTCCCCGGCAGCCTTTCTCGCAGGCGTTAACATTCAGCGTATCGATTTCCCAAACCACCAGATTCTTGCCAACTCCACCACCCTCGCGCCCACCGCCACGCGCCAGGTAGACGAACTTTCCTGATTTCGCCATGCGGGCATTGTGCATAAGAAAACGATCGGGAGCAGAAATGGTTCCTTTCGGTCCCCATTGCCCGCCGACTTCTCCAGTCTGCGTGTTATACCAGCGGCAACCCTGGACGCGGTCGTAAATGTAGACCAGATAATTCTGGTCCTGCTGCGGTCCTAGTGACGCCGCGAAGCGGTTGTCGTCGGCGCTGACCGTAAGCGAATGTCCCGTGTCAGACCCCTGAAGCTTCACGCACTTTGAAGCGTCGTTTACGTCGCTCACTTTGTGCTTGGCCACATCGTACTGCTGAAACACCGGCTCCCGGCGCACCATTCCGTAAAGAATATTGGCCTGGGAGAAGCTGAACTGGGGTTCGGCATTCCACGGCAGATTCGGAGCATCCGCCAATCGCGCCTTCATGGTTGCCGGGTCGAAGCTGTACAGCACGAACGAGCCCCCGGATGTGTTCACATAAAAGATGGTCGAAGTCTTGTTCCACGAGTTTTGTTCCGCGGAAGACGGCGTGAAAAGCGATCGTCCGGCCTGCTTCGGATCCGACAAGGTATCGGTGACACGAAGAATCCGCGATCCGAAAATCGGGTCGGTGATTATAGATCCCGCCGGTCCGATGGCGGGCGGTGTTTCCTTGTAGGGCTCGAGCTTGCGGTCGGTGCGGGCGGAATATTCCGTGGTTCCGGCCGGAGAGAGTGCACCAGCCTCATGCCGCGGCTCCGACTGCGCTTGCGCCGCGCATGTGGCAACGCACACGCACAATGCCACACATAATTGCAGGAAGTATCTCATTGCGCAGATTTTCAATCGATAAAATCCATTTCGATCACATCCAACTACCATTCTAGTCTCTGTCCGCGGCGGTGTCCGAAGCCGGTTGTGAAAGTTCCAACGACGAAACATTGGCAAGGCGTCCAACCGGGGTGTGCAGTTTGAGCCAAAGTTTGGCGGCCAGAAAACGTGGATAGGCCGCCGCGAGCCATCGATTCCGCAGACTTACGCGACGCGATTCCACTGAAGTCGTTAGTGCGTACCCCGATTCTTCCAGGCTGGGGCCGATCAGCGCCTCGAGGTCGGCAATTTCCTGACCGGATAATCGTTCCTTCCAACGGTTCACCGGATTCTCGCGGGTTTGCGCGGCTTCGTCGCGGAACGAGGAATTGGACTCGCGCAGTCGTCCCAGCTTGGTTTTCTGAATTCGCTCGTGGTCCAGATCGTGATCCAAAAATTGCCCCAGGGTCTCCAGAGTGCGCCGCGGATCGCCCACCAGATCTTCATAACGAATCTCGATGTAGTCGGCAGGAATTTTCTGTCCGTGACGGCGTCCGGTTTGCACCATCCAATCCCAGTAGATGGCCGTTTCCAGCAACCCGCGCGCCTTCCTGCTCCACGGGAACGGCCGGAATTCGCCCATCTTCATCAGCGACAGCGCGATGTCGCGGCCGTCGCGAATAATGTGCACGAAGAGCGCATCGGGAAGGTCGGCCTTGATTCTTGGCACATGCAAAACATTGTCAGGATCGTAAACCGCCCAGCGCTGCATGCTCTGTTGCCGCGCCACTTCGTCCATCACGATGCGGATGAAGTCGCCCCCAGTGCGGCACTCTGCCATCAGCTTGCCCGAGAGTTGTGCGGCATCCAACTCCGTGCACGTGAAACCTTTGCTGCGCATGAAAGTACCGACGATTCTTCGCAGGTTCCGGGGATTGCCGGGATCTCCAAAGCGCGGCATCAGAATTTTGTAGATGGGAAGATACCCGCGATAAACGGCAAAGCCGCCCGCCGACAGCAAGGTGTCGTAAAGCAGGTTCGTTCCGGACCGGTGACAGCCCATGACAAAAACCGGGCGGCGGCTCCGTTCCGAGCCTGTGTTCTTCCTCACCTGCTGCCCTGATCCACTGGCTGCCGCGGTTTCGCTCATAAGCTGGTACCCTGTGACCCCTGTGGTTAAGCTCTTCCTCGGATACTCCATCCGAACTTCTCCAGTTTATGTTACCTCGCCCAGCAAACCACGCCTTCACAGCGCCCTTCGACCGCCAAGCAAGAGGTCGCGGACGCGATCGTAGAATGAATTGCCCAGCAGTTGCTTGGCCGCATCGCGAAGCGTGCCCTGAGCGCGCAGACGCCGCAACCCGTCTCCCGAACAGATCGCGGCAAAATCCTTAATCTGCGTCCCGCGAAGAATCGCAACCCGGCCCAGGGAAAACAAATCCGTGCCGGGAGAGTTGGTGTGGATGCGGCTGGTAGCAACGGTCCGGTATCCGGCAGCGCGGGCAATTGTCATCACGCGATGATCGTAGCGGCCTCCCGGGCACGAGAAGTGCTCCACCGGCGTGCCCACAATTTGTTCCAGCTGCGACTTCGCGTCGGTGATCTCCCGCTGCAAGCCGGCTTCATCCAGATCGGTGAGCATGGGGTGGGTCATGGAGTGGCAGCCTATTTCGTAGCCCTGCGCGCTGAGTTCCTTCAGCTGCAATGCTGAAAGATGTCCCGGTTTTCCCAACCATCCTGCCGTGATGTAGAAAGTCGCGCCGAAGCCGGCCTGATGCAGGATGGGCGCGGCAGCCAGCAGATCGGTCTCGGAGCCGTCATCGAAAGTGACGCAGATGTTCGTGCAAGCATTCGTAGAGGGGTTCGGCCCTTCAGGAAAAGCCACCGCCCTGCCCACGCTCAGCCCCCGGTATCCATTGGCTTTCAGGAAGTCAATTTGTTCTCGAAATTCGCGCTCCGGCAAAACATAGCGCTCGTAGCCAGGCTCGGAACTGCACAGACTCCGCCCAGGAATCTCCAGCTCGTGGTACATCAGGTAGATGATCGAGGGAGTGGACATCAACGCGGCCCCTTGATCGGAGGCTGAATGATCGGAGCCTGGGGGATTGGGTCCTCGGGGATCGGAAGCAGGCTAAATACGATTCCCACGCCGTGCGGTTCCAACGCAATTTCCAGTTCGCAAGTCTTGCGTTCAAGGTCGTAGAGCGCAATGTGCGACGGCCTGTGCCGGGAGCCGCCGTGTTTGATCCATGCCACGTTTTCCACGAACTTGGTGGGACGCACCCGCGTAAACCCCACCCAGACGCGGCGTTCGTCCAGAGGCAGCACACCGCGGCACCATCCCAGCACTTGCCCCGTCTGTCCGCTCATCTGGTTGAGGTTAATGGTCTGTTCCACTTTGAGCGTTTTTTGGTCGGCGATGATGACGTGGCCATCGACCGTGGTGAAATAAACCCTGTCGCCAAAAATGTAGCCGTCGTGCGGCCGCGGCACGGTGAGCTCGATGCGCGGTCCCGGCTTGGTCAGGCAAATGGCATCCTGCTGTTGGAAACGGGTCACCCAGATCTCGCCGTTCAGTTCGAACACATGGTTGGGATGCGACCGGTGAGGCTTGGTCGTCGGGACGAGCCGGTAGTCCGTCTGGCGCGAGAATCTCGCCCAAGTGTCTTCGCCAATCACGCTCCATTCGCGCAGAAGTTTTCCTTCCGTCGTGACTTCCACCACCATGTCGAGCCCGGTCACTGCGGCCAGAATCGTTCCATCGTGCGAGGGATACGCGTGATGGAGATCATTGAAACAGGGCAGGGAGACGTAGTGTGCGAGCCGATAACTGGGCAATTCATACACCAGAATCTCGGTGGAGGTGCAGGTGTACAGCCTGTTCTCTTTGATGGTGGCCGATTTGAACAACACCGCGGGCAGGTGAGGCGGACATACCTCGGGCGGAGAAATGTACTCCACGCAACGCCGGGACTCGTTCTTCGCGGGATCAAGGTCGATGACCAGAGCCTGGTCACACGACTGCCACTCCTCCAGCTTACGGAAGGCCGCGCTTCGCAGTCGTCCACCTATTACAAGAATGTTGTCCACGGGGAGAAGTGTGTTTCGGGTGTTTCCAGGCGTTATTAATGATTTTACTAACAGCGTTACCAACAATAATCACCAGTGCATCGAGACGTCGCTACGTTCCTCGGCTGGTCAGCGGCTCGCCGCGCAGAGGCTTCCGGCCTCGAACGCCAACCGGAAATTCTCCAACACTCAACTCTTCCAGCCCACAACTCTCAAACCAGCGGAACACCTGCTCATAGGTATGTTTGGATTGATATTTGGGCGAATACCAATCCAACGTATCCAGAACTCTCACTTCCGGATCGGGATGCCGGTTGACGGGGAAGACGTGGTGCACAAGACCCGCCACCGGTTTCCCGGCCACGGGGATGACACGCAAGCCGCGATCCAGCCAGTAAAGAACAGGAACCGCGAAACTGAAGAAACGATGCAAAACCCGGGGCGACATGCGGTGAGTGATCTTGCGATATTGATCACTGAACCGATACCACTTGTTGTAACCGCTGTATAACCAAACCGCGAGCATGCCACCGGGCTTCAAATACTGTGCCAACGTCTTGACCGCCTTTTCGCAATCGGGAGTGTGATGGAGCACTCCCATGCTGTAAATGCAATCAAACGTCCCCGGCAGGAAGGGAAGGGAGAATACATCGGCTTGAAAAGCCACGAAATCGCGATCAGCCAGGTTTTTGGTAGCGACCTCCACAGCCGCACTCAGGTCGATTCCGACCACGCGGGCGCCCCAACGCGTGGCCACCTCGGCGAAACGGCCCATGCCGCAACCCACGTCGAGAACCAGCTTGCCCTTGAAGTCCTCCGGCCGGACGCGAACCTTTCGGATGAAGTCCTCTTCGGAGAGACTTCTGCCGCCGTGGTCCAATTGCGTGCGCTCAAACCGCCGCCATTGATAGCCAAAGCTATCCGCATAGTTACTCTCGTCGACAAAGCGAACGATGCCGCGCACCTCGGGGAAGCTGCGCCCGCAGGAGGGACAAACGTAGGCATCGCTCCGCCGCGCCAGCGAGACCTGGCAATCTGGACAGTGCAGCAACGCTTCCGCTGAAATCTGTGATGGTTCGGCTACGGGATTCCCAGGCAACAGTCCACTCCCCGCACGCGATCTGGAAGCAGTAGGCGTTTCCTTGGACCGTCCCCATGTTGGGGTGGACGGGAGATGCGCGCGGCCCCTTCTATACTTGCGTGCAAAAAAGTCTAACACTCTTTGCTCCTAATCTGTCAGCGCTCACCATGAACGATCGCGAAATCCAAACGGAAGCTCGTCCACAGGTGCCTCCAGAGTACCAAGCGTTGCGGGGAAGGGCAGTCAGCGTTGTTCGGATTTCACAGTCGCCGACGCCACATGCTGGTGGACGGCCGCCAAAAGCTCTTCCCGCAAATACGGCGCTCCCGCGAGCAAGCCCGAGATCAGTGGGTCGCGGTTGTTGCAGCGCAACGGCGTGTTTTCCAAAGTGCTCACAAACCCTCCGGAGCTCTCCACCAACGCCGCGCCGGCAGCCACGTCCCACTCATTCTTGGGCGTAAGCGTGAATGTAATATCGGCCAGGCCCGCTGAAACCAGCGCCAGCTTGTAAGCCACTGAGCCCATCGCGCGAATCTCAAACGGAGCGTTCTCAAACGGCTTCCACTCGCCGCGCTTCACTTCGCTGCGGCTGGCCAGCACCAGCGCTCCGGCCAGGCTGGTGCGGCTGCTGGGCCGGGACGGCTTGCCGTTGTAGAGCACGCCTGTGTCGATCGATCCCAGGAACGTCTCTTTGGTTGCGGGGTTGTAGATTCCTCCCGCCACGGCTCTTCCGTTCTCCACAAATCCAATCGAAACACAGAACTCAGGCAGTCCCTTGACGAACTCGCGCGTGCCATCCAGAGGATCGACCACCCAGACCCGCGCTTTGTCGAGACGCGAGAAATCGTCGATCGTCTCCTCGGAAAGCCACCCTTCACCCTCGTGCAAGAGATTCTGGCGCAGCACTGCGTCCACTGCGCGGTCGGCGGCCGTAACCGGATCGTGGCCGGCTTTGAACTCCGTTTCCACCTCCCCAGGCGTGAAGCGGTCGAAAACCTTGCGGGCTGCTTCCAGCGCGGCCTCGATGCGGGCGAGAATGTCAGAATAGGCAGAAGTCATTTGATTTTGGCCACGAATACAGGTGCAATCCGCAGGCCTTTGCGAGTGTCAGTGCCGATTGTAAGCCATTTAGAATGATATACATATCGGCGATCGGGGGCTTAGGATCACGGCCCTAGGCCGGCGCAGTGAAAAAGTTTGCGGCGAGGACTCAGATCGTTCCACTGTCGGATGCGCCGCAAAAGGTTCAATTCTCGTCAGTTTGTACGAAATAGCGGGCTATCTTGCCTCGCAACTCGATGCCCACGGATTCCCGCGTGAAGAAGAACCAGAGGACTCCCACGGCATACGTAGCCCCGCCCGCGAGCAGATTGACGACGAGTTGAGGATAACGATGAGCATAAAAAGAGCGCTGCATGAGGAGCAGTACTAACGCCATCGGGATGCAAAAGAGAAGGGGGTAGAAATATGTCTCCGTGATGAACTTCAGAATCGGAACCTCGAGCTTGCGGCATAAATGACGCGGCAGAAAAAAGACTGCGGTACAGAACAGCGGAATGGCCGTACCGATTGTGTCTCCGATGATTCCCAGCGGGCGCACCAAAGCGACACTAAGGATGATATTGGACACACCTTCGATCAGCACGACCATAGCCAGCGCCTTGTGCATGCTCATGCCAAACAGAATCCGGTTAGAGGTGGTCTGAGCGTTATAGAGCGTTGCCGGAATCAGCGCAATGAGCAGAATGATGTAACTGGAGATATATCGCGGCCCTACCCAGGCCTCGATCACCGATTTACCCATCACAATCAAAGCGACGGCTAAGGGAAACATGATGAAAGCGCAAGCCCTGTTTCCGGAAATAAAAATCTTGCGCAGCCCGTCGTAATCTCCGGTCGCATGGAACTGGCTGGACATGGGGGTGAAAATCTGCGCCACGCTGCTTACCGTTTCCCCGGCGTAATCCACCAGGCGCGATCCAATGGAAAACCGCGTGATGGCGGCCGCGGAAAGAAACGTGCCAATGATGACCGCGTCGGACTTGAATCGAAGCCGGGCCGCCACAATGATCATAAAAGTCACTGATCCGTAATTGGCGACCTGCTTGAAAGATTCGCGGTCCACGTATCGCCAGCCGTAAGGAACGGCCACTATGTTCTGCGCAATCACTCCGCGAATCGCTGACATCAGCAGCGGCATCGACATGGTGATGAAGGCGACGGTGAGCAGTCCAAAACCGCGATGCAGGAAGTAGATAATCAGCGCTGCCCGGATCAGTGTGCCTACAATGTTGGTGCTGTTCAATAGATAGAATCGTTGCAGTCCCTCCAGGATTCCGCCTGACATTCCTAACGGAAATCCCACAGCGATGCAGGTTCCGACCATGAAAAAGAGAATTTGCGCATCGTGTAGAAATGCAGTCGGAATGTGGAAGAACCGGTCTACATAGAAGCTGCCCAGTACGGTCGGGACCATCAAAACCAGCCCGAGACAGGTATAAACGAACAGGCTGGTATTGATGAGCCGGGCCAGGTGTTCTTTGTCTCCGGTGGCCTGAAACTTTGAGACATAACGGATGAGCGAAGAGCGGATTCCAAAGTCGAAAATGCCGTAATAGCCGGTTAAAGAGAAAATCAAAATCCACAGGCCGAAGGCGTCATCCCCCAGATGATGCAAGACAAACGGAGACAGAAAAAAGCCGACGGCGATGTTCACCACCAGGCCTCCCCCGCTCGACAGAACATTCGTCAGGGTCCGGGTCTTTAAACTCATTTCGTTGGGGTCCGATCTTGGGGTCCGATCTCTGGCTGAGCGGCGAAAAAACCGGCGGGATCGCTTGTTCGTGTTCGTTTCACAGGCATTTCAGGTTGGCATAAAGTGTAGCCGATGTCCAGATAACCGTCCGCTGCATGCTAGAATCGGGACGCTTTCGTAATACCGGGGGCGCTGGTTCCGCGGCCCGTGATCCCTATGCATGCTCCGTAGATAGGATCCATATGGGGTGACCGGTATTGCGGAGCCCGTCGGATGCTTTTGCCAGTCAGGCCCTCGTTCCGGTTCCCGGTACTTCGGTGGCTGCTTGCCGCCGCAATCGTCTTTGCCCTTTGCTTGATGCGCTTTGGCGGCGGCCTGTTGATCGCCAGCGATCCGGCGCCCGGGCACGTGGATGCAGGAATCGTGCTTCAGGGTTCGATCGCCGCTCAAAAAGTCCGCATCGCCGGAGCTATCAACCTGTTGCAGCGGGGCGTTGCAGATCGAGTCCTGCTGAGCGTTCCCAAGGAATCTTATTGGGGCCAGGCCATTCCTCCGGTGGCCCGCGCCTTTCTCGAACGCACCTACGGCGCCGAATTGGCCGGCCGGGTCGACTTTTGCGAGACCACCGGCGAGGTGAACTCCACCTTGCAGGAAGCACAGGCTCTTCTTGCTTGCATTCACGATCATCACTGGCAGTCCATCGAGATTGTGACCTCGGACTATCACACGCGCCGGGCCGGAATGCTCTGGAGAAAAGTGACCAAGCCGGACCCGCAGATGCACGTATGGGTCGAAGGCGTGCCCGATCCGGAGTTTCAGCAACCCTGGTGGCGACACCGCCAGTCCGCGAAGGTCTGGATCATGGAATCTGCAAAGTTAGTCTGGTCGGTTTTCGGAGGATGATAGGATTTCACTACCCCCCACTTCAGCCGGCTGCACTGCGCGAAAATCTCAATAGTTGTCCGGGTGGTTGGCCGAGCACTCGACAGCAGACACCAGGCAGTCACTATTCAGTTATCAGGAAGATCAGGGAGATGGCTTCGGACCAGAGCTGCACAATCACTGTTTACGACAGTCTGGAGAGTCTGGAGCATTTACGGCCAGAGTGGGATGCCCTGCTGGGCGAATATCCATTCTCGACTGTGTTCTCCACGTATGAGTGGCTTGCTCCCTGGTGGCGCGCCTTCGGGGCCACCGACCGTCTGCAGGTACTCGCCTTTCGCGATGCCTCTTCCGCGCTCGTAGGTCTCGCGCCTCTTGCTTTGACCACCGGAAGAGCGTTTCCCGTCTCGCTGCGCCTGTTGCGCTTGATGGGCGATGGCAGCCACGACTCCGACAACCTCGACCTGCCCGTGCGGCCGGGTTGCGAGAGGTCTATGAGCCAGGGCCTGCTCAACTGGATGCAACAGAACGCCGCGCTCTGGGACGTCTGTGAACTGAATACACTTCCTTCCAGTTCTGCCGCGGGAGCACGGCTGCTCGAAGACCTGGGCGAGCGCAAGTGGAAATATTTTACTTCGACGCAACCGCAAACTGTGGTGGAGTTGGGGGAAACCTGGGAGTCTCACCTGAAAGGGATATCGAGCAAAGAGCGCGGCAAGATTGGTCTGCGAACCCGGCGGCTGGAAAAAAAGTATGAGGTTCGAATCCGCCGCTGCCAGCACGAGAGTGAGATCGACGCTCTTCTGCAGGCGCTCTACGAACTCCACGGCAAGCACTGGCAGTTGCGAGGATTGCCCGGAACCTTGCACTCGCCCGCGCGCCGCCAGTTTTATGGCGAATTGGCGCGGCTTCTGCTGGCGCGCCGCCAGCTGGAATTCTGGGTGCTCGAAGTGCAAGGGAAAGTTGTCGCCGCGCAGTTTGGTTTGCGGTATGGCACTACCGTCTTCTCGCTGCAGGAAGGTTTCGATCCGGACTATGCCGCCGACAGTGTTGGCTACGTTTTGCGCAGCCAGGTGCTCAAACAGGTGATCGCCGACGGCGTTCGCCGCTACGACTTTCTGGGTGGCACCGATGAATCGAAGATGCGCTGGGGCGCCGAGGTGAAAAATTATCTTAACCTGCACTTCGCGCGTCCCTGGTGCCGAGGAAGTCTTCACCTGGCGCTGAGGAACGAAAGTTCGAACGCCAAGCGCTGGTTGCGAGGCCATTTGCCGGCGGGAGCGTGGGCCAGCCTCAAGGGCGCGATTGGGAAAAAAGGTTAATGCCGCGGAGCTCGCCTCTGTGGTTAACCGGAGATTAGTGGCTTAGACCTCAACCATCTGCAAGCTAATAACGCTGAAGGCAGCTGATCGTGAAGTTAACTAACCCCGGCTTCGCCCGCAGTCACCAGTTTGTAGCCCGCTGAGCGCATCACGCCTCCCCACGCTGACTCGATCTGTGCGACAGATTTTTCCGACAGGATGGTTTTCCACCCGCCGGATGCCGCTTTGCGAACGAAGGGCTTATCCTGCCGCGTTTTTTTCGTTTCCTTCCATTGGCGCGACTGTTCTTTCTCGAGCTTGCGCATGCGGTCCGCGGAACTCAGAGCCACCGCGCGCGCGATGCGTTCCGGGCTTGAATCGAGGCCGAGAAACGAAGCGATCTTCGCGCTTTCTTTCTGCGTGTCGGCGAGCATGTCTTCGTAACGCAGCAGCAGAAAGTTCTTCTGGCCGCCGCGCGTGGCGGTCCAGCTGACTACGTGATCTCGCCAGGAGCCGGTCTTGGGCTCGATCTCGGATTCCATGAAGCGGGGGACAAACTCCTCCAGACTTAACTCTTCGGAGATGACCCTGCGTTTGAGTTGAAATTCGTAATACGAGATCAACACGTCGCGGGGATCGCGCACGATGTAGACGATTTTCTTGTAACGCGGGTCAAAGCACTCGTGACTCTTGATGATGCGCGGGCGCGGGAACGCGCGCAAATTCCGGTCGGTGACATCGTAAATTTCGGGGATGCGCGATTCCAGTTGCGCGAAGTTGACCGGATCGTCCGGATTGATCAGATTGCAGACCAGGAAACGCGTCCACGTGTTCCCGGACCTGGGGAAGGAAACCAGAAACGTATCATCCGGGTAAACGGTTAAACCACGGGCCGCGGGCTGGCGCTTGGTGACCACGCGGGCGTAGGCTGCCAGTTGCTTCTTCAGGCTCGGCATTCGATTCGAGACACCTCGAACAGGATCAAATCCAGGGTCAAATAAGTGACCGCGACGATGATATCATCGCGTGGAATGCGTCAATCTGCCGCGGAGACTCCCCTCGAAATGGCCGTCCCGGCCTGCCATTCGGTCGCCCGTTGCCCCATCAGTCGGCAGACTCGCGGCTTCGAGGAGCTGCATGAGTAGGCTCGCGCTCCGTACGCTGCAGAGCCTCGGCGTGTTCTCTCTCTCGCGAGCCCTGTCTGCGCGCATGGCCCGGATTGTGATGTATCACAACTTCTGCGGCCCCAAGGCGACCGCCCCCGACGCGCTCAATGTGGAAGGCATCCGCCGCCAATTCGAGTATCTGCGTCGCCATTTCACGGTTGTACCGCTGTTGGACCTTGCCGACCGGCTGGCCTCCGCGCGGAAGCTGGACCGGAACACGGTGGCGTTGACCATTGATGACGGCCGGCGCAGCTGTTACGAATTTCTGTTTCCGCTGATGAAAGAATTTAAATTTCCGGCGACTTTCTTCGTGGTGAGTTCGTTCATCCGCGGAGAGGACTGGATCTGGACCGACAAGGTCCTCTGGCTGAGTGAGCAGTCCAGGCCTCCCGATGAGCTTGCGCAGGGCAAACTCGACAGCGTTTTTCGATCGCTGAATCGAATAAGGCCGGAAGAGCGCAATGCGCGGATTCAAGCGATGGCCAGAAGCTTGGATAACAGCGCAGGTGTGACGATTCCAACGAGCGCTCCAACCAAATACCGTCCTTGTTCCTGGAGCGAGCTTCGGGAAATGGCGGACTCCGGGTTGATGGAGATCGGTTCCCACACCGTGACCCATCCAATTCTCTCCAGCGTTACAGACGAAGAATCGCTGGATGAGCTCACGCGCTCGCGGGCTCAAATCGAAGAGGGCATCGGGCGAAAGGTCCGCTCGTTTTGCTTTCCGAACGGAATGCCCGGCGATTTCCGCCCGAGCCAGGTTCGGCAAGTCGCGGATGCAGGCTACGATTGCTCGGTCATTGCGCAATTCGGCATGGTCAGCAATTCCAGCGATCGTTATCAGTTGCCGCGCATCGGCATGGCGCGGAAATCCAGCCCCGAGCAGATCGCGAAATATCTGGACGGTTTTGCCTACTACCAGCAACGAATCTGAACGTGTTACACAGCCTTCCGCTGCTGGATGGGCAAGGTGATGACCTTGCGTAAATTAAGTCACCACCTTGCGTTTAACTCCCGCCGGAATCAGCCCAGCAAAATCAGTTCAACTGCAGCACAAAGACGTCCCCACGGCAATTGCTGGCCAGCCTGCAGGTTTGGTCGCCTTCTTCAGAGCCCAGTGTTCCCATCCAGTCGGATGAAAAGAGGAAGAACCTTCCATCCTGAGAAACGCTGCCGATCGCATAACGAGTGCTGAAAACCCCCGATCGGGAACTGATGAAGCTGTGCCCGAATCGCCAAACCTTGCCGCTTCCATCGGACGCTACCCCAATGATCTCGTTGTACCACGCGGCAGGAAAATCTTTGCTGATGGGACTCCATGTGGATGCGAGAAAAGGGACACTATCAGCGGGATCAGCGTTGTTCCACGATTGGTGCTGGTCAAACGGAGCAACGATTCGTTCGGGGAAGGATTGGGTAATGGATCGGGGGTCCGGGTCGGCGAAAGTACGTATCACCTGATCCCCCAGCGGTGTGTTGTTATTGTTCACCCAGTGCGTGTATCCCTCGGTCCAATGCCCGCTACACAATCCGCTGGCTCCGCACGAGGTGACGTTCGTAGTTCCAATCTGCCAGAAGTACGGTCCCTTCGAGCAAGAGGACGATAAGCAGTTCGTGGCAGCGAGGATCAGCCAGTTCCCATCCTTCGACAGCTTGACGTTGTGAATCGTCCAACGATCATTGATGTTCGCAGGACCGCTGGTCCCCCAGTCGCCGGTGATCTGGCCGGTCTGCGTGTTCAGCATCGCGCAGCCGCTGCCCACTTTATAGGCGACTGCATAAATGGCCGAGCCCTGGTTTCCGCGGTTGGAGTAAGCCATCGCGAACACGGTGTCCCCGGCGCTCACGCCCCCTTTCGTCTTCCACGTCACTGAGAATCCGGGCGGAAGGCAGCTTGGCGAACTTGTGAAGTCATAGACCAACTGCGGCGCGGGAGGGTTGGTCCGGTCTGTAAAGTCGTAACTCGTGATGGTCGTGCCGGCGTCGAGATAAAGCAGGTTCGAACTGACGCGGCTCCACGTGCCGCCCCCGGCCAGCTTGAGTCCGTTCGAAGACGGGTAGCTGGAAGGGTAGAGACGCGTAGCATGCAAGTTCGCAGCGTTGAAGGCGTAAGGATACCCGGCCCCGCCGTCGCTTTGAAGAACAAAAAGAGAAGAGTCAACGTTCCAAAGATTTTCGTCCGCACTGCCGCTGCTGGAGGTCACGAACGTGCGAGCAAACGACAACGGAGCGCTCGGGTCCGTGTGGAAGTCGGTGATCCTCACAATCGCATTTCCGAAGGCCGGGTCGGTAACCGTCGTATTCGCGCCCGCCAGGTTCCCAACATTCGGTAACGATGTTGGCAGCTGGGCAATCTCGCGGTCGGAGCGGGAGCAGTTGTAGGCAGGCGGACCGCAAACTAAAGTCGACGATGAAACGTCCATCGTGAGCGATTGCCTGTCACTCCGCGAGGCCGAATCCGTCACCCGGATCTCGAAAGCGAAAGACCCGGTTCTTGTAGCTTTTCCTGTCACTGCTCCAGTCGTCGCAGCAAGCTGCAGGCCGGCTGGCAGCGCACCCGAGACAATGCTCCAACGGTAAGGAGCTTTGCCGCCTCTCGCGACCAGAGTTGCGCTATAAGCGGTGCCATCCACTGCATCTGGAATTCGTGACGTGGAAATCGTAGGTCCAGCTTCGGTGACGGTCACAGCTGTACTGGCCTCAGCCGAGCCCTCCGCCACACTTCTTGCCGTTATGATGATCGCCTTCGACGTATAGTTTTTGGGCGCGGTGAACACACCTTCGGTAGTGATGCTTCCTGCGCTCGCTGACCAGATCACCGCCGTATTGCGCCGGTTGGTCACCGTGGCGGAAAACTGCACCTTCTCACCCTCCTCAATGGTCGGCGTGAGTGGGGAAACTGTTACTTTTACACAGGATTTGCAGGCATCCTCCGCCGGCTGTGAAGCTGCCGGCGCGCCTGCGCCGGAACTGGCCATCAACAGGTTCCCAGTCGCTGCGAGCGAAAAGGCAGATATCAAGGCTAGAGACAGAAACCGCCGCAGTCCAGAATTAGAGACCGCTCGGGTGAAACAAAGCCAGCTTGCTCGTAGCATGTATATCCCTCGGAAACAGAATTGGGGGCCCAAGGGTTCGAGTCCTTAAGAGAACTCTAAGAGAGAGCCGGGCCTGCCAAAAGATACCCGAGGACGCTGACCCTAAAGAACTCAGAAGGGCAGGTGACGTGACCGAATGGACAACACCGGTTGGAAAATGGAGGTTGGAATCAGCGCCAGCAGCAAGAATTCTGATGTGAACTCAAAATCCGCCGCCCCGGCCGAAAACCGAGAACTGAGAACTGAGAACTGAGAACTGCTCCACGCCTTACTTCTGCGGAGCCTTCTGCCCCACCGGCACCAGCAGAAAGCCGGCATTCTGCGTTTCGCCGTGATCGCCCCATCCCACGATTTCGCCGCGATCGTTGATGCTGGTGGCCACTTCCAGAGTCCATCCCGAATTCGCGCCAACCAGTGCGTTCAGGTCGCGCAGACCATGAGCCTTGTCCCAGACAAAGGCATGTTGCCCCTCCGGCTTTGGGCCGAAGGATCCCACCACCACTTCGTCTTTGTTCAGACCGCGGGGCGCGGCCTGCGGAGCGTCGATGGGCTCGAACTTTCCGCCCGTGTATACGAACAGGCCCCCGGGAACCGTCCGCACCACAACCTCTCCGCGCTGGTTGAGCGCAAGCGCCGAACTGTACTCTTCGCCGGCGGTCGAGAGCAGCCGAGATCCAAGTTCCGCATCCCAAAGAAATGCGTGATAGTGTCCCTGCAAATCGTAAGTGTCCCCGATGATCTGGCCGTTTCCGTTGATGCGCCTGGCGGTTCCCGCGCAACAGATTTTCAAATCCAGAAGTGCGTTGTTCTTCCAGCGAACCGGACCCACCGCCTTTTCCGCCGGGGGCCTGGACTGGCCGACAATCTCACCGGCGTCGTTGATGCCCTCGGCGCGCGACTGCTCCCCTGGCAACAGGAAAGTCTTGCCCTGCCGGAATACAAATGCAACGCTGCGGCCGGAATCCGCCGTGAACGCAACCCCCACCGCGTCGCCTTTGGAGTTGATGCTGGTTGCCTCGGACAGAACAAACTCGGAGGGCAGAAAAATATGTTCCAGCCCCGATTGCGAACTCCACCGGGCCGCGGTGTGATCAGCCGTATTGCCTGCTACCCATCCAGTATCGCTGATCGCGAGGGGGCGGAGCGGGAGCTCCATCAGCCGGTAAGCCGGAACAACTTCAGTCTTTGGGCCCGCCGGGGGCTCGGCCTGAGCCTTGGTCTGACCATCGGCCAGAGGAAGAACGAATGTTACCGCGGTCAGGCTCAAGGCGAATACCAACGCCCGGCTCAGCAGAAATCCTTCCCCTCTTGAAGTCCGTGGCGCAACTCCCTCGCTCGCGACAGAATCCCTGCTCAATTTACCGTGACCCGGAACTTTGCCGGTGCGATCCCCGGCGTCGTCGCGGTGAGCGTGTACGTCCCCGTCGTGGCGGGCGTTGTGTAGAACGTGGTGGCCTTACCCAGGCTGTCGGTGGTCGAGGTTGGCGTGGAGAATACTCCCCCTGCTCCTCCATCGCTCCACGTTACAGCCGCTCCCGGAACTCCGTAGCCATACTGATCCAGAACCTGCGCCACTAATGCCGTGGGCAATTGGGTGGAAACCGGTCCGGTCTGGAAATTGCCCGAACTGGTGACCGCGCGCGTCGCCGGACCGTTCACCCCGGTTTCCGAGAAGATCGCACTCGTCATTACGGGGTTGGTGCAGGTGATGGTGATGCTCTTGCCCTTGTGGGGTAATGTGTAGCTGAAACTGGCCTGCCCTTCGGCGTTCGTGACCACGGTCGCGCTGCTGAAGGTCCCACCCACGCCTCCGTCCTTGCAGGTGACGGAAATGTTGGGCAACGGACTTCCCATGTACGCATCGTTCGCGTCTGCCTGAAACGACAGCGTGGTTCCCGCGTAAACAGACTGGTTGTTCCCCGCGGCTGGCGAGAGTATCGGAAGCAGCCCATACACTGTGAGCGCGGTCGTTCCGCCGATATAGACTCTCCCATCCGCGATGGTGGGCGTGGTGAAATGGGCGACGCCTCCCAGCGCATCCCGCGACAACTTCGCCTGTTTGGAATCATAGAGCTCGGTCGCCAGATTCGTCGCGTTAAAGGCAAACAGTGTCGAAGCGTTCCCGCTATGCAGCATGGCCCAGAGAATTCCATTGCCCATTGTGCGATTGGAAGTCACTGACACCGAACCTGAGCCTCCAATGTTGAAAATGTTCGGAGTCTGCGACACAGGCTGCGTCGATAACAGTCCGCTGTTCAGAGAAAATGCTTTGACGTAATCGTCCTCGCCGCCGATGTACACGAATCCGTTCCAATAGGCGGGCACGTTATCCAGTTCTCCCGTGGAAGCGCCAATAATGGATTGGACGATCTGGGTGTCGGCAGTCGGGTTATATCCACCCATGCCAGCCCGATCCACCAGGTAGAGCGTCCCTTCTTTTCCTCCGCCCACCATTTCGTTCTTGTGCGGGCCGCTTTGCGGAGGAAGCAGCGTAACCCCGCCCGAGCCCAGATCCAGGTCTGATTTCTCGAGGGTCAACTGATTGTAGGGAGTGAAATAATCCAGAACCGTCAGGCCGCTGCTGCTGATGCTGGAGGGGCTGAGATGGAGCATACTGTCCCCGTAATCGAGCCCGCCTGAACTTACATCGAACGTACCGTTTCCGGTCGCCAGAAAAATCGTGCCATCCGTATCCACTGCCGCGCCCCCGCCCGCTTGCCAGATCGCGCCGTCGGTCCCGTTCGGCGTAGTGAGGAACGTGCCGACCGGGTCGAAAGTCGATTCATCGTAGGCCAGCAGCCAGCCGTGAAAAGCATAGCTGTCGCATCCGTTGCTGCCAAAACCCACGTAGATCGTGCCATTCGACAGCAACAGCGCCGGGCGCTGCATTTCGATCGCGGGATTGAACTGCAGCGTTCCTTTATTCGTGGTCGCCGACGCGCTGATCACCATCGGCGTAATCACGTCCTGCCCGGTGGTGAGGCTCAAACCGTGCAGCCGGAAAACGAACGCTCCGTTTTCTTCCGTTTTGGCAACCACGTAGATCGTGCCCTTGACCGAATCAATCACGGGCGTGCTCATGATTCCGACTTCGGTGAAATTCGTTCCCGGACAACCGAACGCGCTGATCGGAACACTCGTGATTCCTGCCGCCGGATCGATATAGCTCGTCGTCCACAAAGGAGGCAGATTCTGGTCCGCGTCGAACGCGAAGACGCTGTCGTGTTGCGTGGCCACATAGACCACGTTGTGTGTAGTGCCGTCCGGAAACTGCATTCCTGGCAAGTACAGCGGCTGACCCACGATGTAGCCGTCCACGCCCAGCGTGAACAGCTTCCCAAACGTCGAGAAGTTGACATTCGCCGGTGTCAGCACGCTCTCATTGGTATTCGCTCCGTCGCGGAACCCATCGTTGTGCTCGGTGAGCACCTGAACCTGGCACATCGCCGCAGAAGCCAGAACCGCGCACATTCCAAGTAACAGTGCGCAACCTCGAGCTGCGGCACTTAAGTAGAGACGAACACGACCTGACACGGACCGCATCGAAGGGTTCCTCCGTCGCACGAACGAATAGCTATTTGGGGACTTATTTCCTCATGCCTGGGGGGGCATGGTCCTGGGCCTGACACAAACTTCGCCAACAATGTACCAAGCCAGCAGCTTGAATGCCACAGAGATGCGCAGCAAACTCCTTCATTTCAGCAACAAACCTCGATCACGCAGGAGCGGGCTCCGCCGGAGGATGAAACATATTGCACAGTGTCGATAATCGCTGCGCCAATACTATCCGCCCTAGCAGCGCCCTTCGGGATACACGCGCCGGAAGATTAACCGCCATCGACTAGCGGCAAAAACACACGATGTTAGGATCAACATCAGGATCAAAATGCCCGACCTGACCGTGGAGACGTTGACCGGCGGACCCGAACTCTTCACCCAGCTGGGAGATGAGTGGCGGGAATTCCTCGGCCGCGTCCAGAACGATTCTCCCTATTGGCGTCCGGAATGGATTCTGGCAGCCCTGCGCGCCTATTCGCCACACGCGAAGGTGGTCGTGGTCACTGTGCGCCGGCGCGGATGTCTTTGCGCGATTCTGCCCCTGCTCGAGGAACGTGGAAAATTCGCCGGCCTCCCGGCACGCAAGCTCCGCGCACCCCTCACCACTGTCGGCGTCGGCATCGATATCCCCTGCGCAATGTCCGAATCGAACCTGCCCGCCGACCGGGAGGAGGCCATCGCGCTGATCTGGAATGCCCTCAAAGCGCGTAAACATTGGGATGTTCTGGAACTGCCCTCGGTCCTTGAAGGTGCCGCCGTCGAACGACTCTCCGCCCTCGCTGAAAAAGACGGTCATCCATCCGGGAACTGGACTATCCCTCTGATCGCGTTCTTTGCGATTCCGCAGGGCCCGACTGCCAAAAAAGATCTGGAGAAGTATCCCCGCCATCCCAAGTTGCGCTCCAAGGTTCGTCAACGCGAGACCAAACTTGCGGCCCTGGGCTCGGTGCGTTTGTTGCGCACCGAGAAAAACGGCGCGAACGATTTGCAGCGCTTCTACGACATGGAAGCCAGCGGATGGAAGGGCAAAGAAAAAAGCGCGATTATTTCCGATCCTCGCAGCCACCAGTTTTTCGATGAGGTCACCCGCGAGGCCGAGAAGTCAGGACACCTTTGCCTGTACACGCTGGAACTCGACGGCAAGGCCATCGCCGCCCACATCGGTTTCAACTACCGCGGCCGGTACTGGGCGGCAAAAAGCACTTACGACGAAAACTACCGCGATTATGCCCCCGGACATCTCATTGTCAAAGCCATCCTGCAGGACTGTTCCGAGCGCGGGGTTTCCGAATATGTGATGGGAATCCGCGAAGACTGGAAAATGGAATGGACCCAGGACGTGCGGAAGCGAACCTACCTGTGCATCTTCAACCGCGGCGTTTGGCCTCGCGCGCTGCACTCCCTCCGATTCTCGCTGCGCCCCAAACTGAAAGCCCTGCGCACGGCGGGCAAGAATCTGATCGCCGGGCGGCCCAAAAGTGAAGGGCCGCCACCGGAATCGAAACTCTCCCAGTAACAGCCCTTCAAATTTGTATCGTCCCGATCGTTTCGTTCCGACCTCTGCCCCGCTTTCCTTTAGTTGTTCGGAACCAGCGCGACATCATCCACAGCCTTCACCTTCACCATCTTCGTGATGGTGTTGGTCGGAATGTTGTATTCGTAGACCTTCACCAGATTTACGCCGATGTACAGGTTGCCCTGGCCGTCCGAAATAATTCCATCAGGCGTCGGGATGTTCCCCACCTGATACAGAGTGTAGGTCGACAAGTTCGTGGGGATTTCCACCAGGCAATTCGCGCCCACTCCCACATCCGCCGCCCACAGCTCGCCCGTGTAAGAGTCGTAGGTCAACCCGTCGAAACCATACCAGCTGATGTTGTGAGGCGTAGGCAACTCGATGGAGTTGAGAATCGCGCCCGTCTCCGGATTGAGTTGGACAATTTGGGTATGCTTATTGACCACCGCAAAAAGTTCGCCCGCGGGGTCGTACGCCAGGCCGTCGACCGTGAACTGCTTCGTCAGCAGCGGGGTCACCGTTCCGGTTACCAAATTCACGCGGTCAATGGCGCCAATCCCGAAGTTGGAGATCAGGAGAGTAGTCCCTCCGGGATCGAGAATCAGGTCGCGCGGGTAGCTGAATCCGGTCGCAATCACGGTGTTCAATCCAGTCTTCGGATTGTACATAGAAAGCGTTCCGTTCTTCTGGGTCGTGTAAATGATCCGTCCCTGAGAATCGACGATCAGGCTGTCGGGATTGGATCCGATGTTGTACAAAATAGTAACCACCCCGGTGGCCATGTTCACCTCTACCAGTTGGTCCAGCGTTTCGCTTGTAGCGTAAAGGTTCTGCGACCAGGACCGGGGAGCAAAGAAAAAGACCAGAGCAGCACAACAAGCCGCAAAACGAAGAAGGGTTCGCATCATCAGTCTCCTGGGAAGTGATTTCAATCGTCGATACATTAGCGATGCGCCGGGAGAGCGCGCTTACCAGCCAACGTCCGGGGAAAGACCCTGCGAGCCAGCTTCCGTGGACTTGGCAAGGGGGTGGAACACGCCAAATCCGGCTTCCCGCACGGGTTTCGCAACCACAACAAACTGCCGTGGATTCTCTCAGACTCCCCGAACCGTGTCAACCGGGAAGAGCCTTCGGTGGCGGCTGAATTTCTTCGCGTACTTTGCGGCTTTCCTTTGCGAACTTTGCGGTTAAAGGGTCTTGTTCTTGTCGCGAATCAAAAGACTCTGACCGCTAAGTGCGCGAAGAAAGGCCGCAAAGTATGCGAAGAAATCAAATGAAGCCACTACCAGGCCTTCGCCCATCCTGGCCAAAGAAACTGCTATCAAAGCCGAATCAGAAAGCCGGCCAAAGCATCCTCGCTCCGGTCAACAGCAACAGAGTGCAAAGGATGCGCCGCAGCCACGGCATCGGCACTCGCGTGCTGAGGTGTGAGCCCAGAAGCCCACCCGGAATGGATCCGATCAGCAGCGAACCCACCAGCCCCCAGTTCACATTCCCCAGGCGCCAATGCAGCAATCCCGTCACTCCCGTCAGCACCACCGCGTGTACCACGTCCGTGCCAACATTCACCTTGGGAGAAAAGCTGTAGAAAAGCAGCAACAGCATCATGATGATGCTGCCTGAACCCACCGACGTCATGCCCACCAGAAAGCCCGCCACCAGGCCAATCACGCTCATGCCCATAAACGACTTCAGCGTGGGAGGGCGATGCGCTACGCTTTCCTCGATGCGCTTCTGAAACAGTAGCAGCGAAGGAATGGCGATCAACAGTATCCCGATGGCGATCTTGATAAAGTCGTTGACGCCGTTGCCATAGAGCGTGCGGATGTGTGTAAGCAGCGCCACTCCGCAGATCGACCCAGGAACACTGCCGATCGCGAGAGCGACAACTACTTTGCGCCGGACCGTTCCCTTGCTGAGGTGCAACAGTCCAGCGGGAATTTTGGTGAAGAAGTTAAACACCGCGTCCGAGCCCACGGCCACAATCGCCGGAACTCCCAGGCCGTAAATGAGCACCGGCAGCAGCAACACTCCGCCCCCGACGCCAGTCATGCCAATCATGACTCCGACCACAAAGCCCACCAGGATTTTGGCCGCGATTATCGGCATGCTGAAATCTTCCTAGGCTCCGGTTCCGTTCACGCCAATAAATCCCTCGCGCTCCAGGTGCAGCACGATTTCCTGCGCTGCTTCTTCGGGAGAAAGGTCGCCAGTGTTGATGGTGACCTCGGCGTCGGCCGGAACTTCATACGGATCCGAGATGCCGGTGAACTCCTTCAAAATGCCTGCTCGCGCTTTGGCATAAAGTCCCTTGCGGTCGCGCTGCTCGCAGACCTCCACCGAAGTTGCCACATGCACCAGGATGAATCCGCCGTAGGGCTCGATCATCAGGCGCACGGCCTTGCGCGTGGCGTCATAAGGCGCGATGGGCGCGCAGATCGCGATGCCGCCGTTCTTCGTGATTTCCGAAGCCACGTAGCCGATGCGGCGAATGTTGATGTCGCGATGCTCTTTCGAGAATCCCAACTCCGACGAGAGATTCTTGCGCACCAGGTCGCCATCGAGAATCGTGACCGGGCGTCCGCCCACCTCCAGAAACTTGGTCAGCAGAACATTCGCGATCGTTGACTTACCTGAACCCGAAAGTCCGGTAAAGAAAATCGTGACGCCCTGCTTGCCCCGAGGCGGAAAGCTGCGCCGCAGCTCCTTCACCACTTCGGGATAGGTAAACCACGCCGGAATGTCGCGCCCTTCGTTAAGGCGGTCGCGCAGTTCGGTGCCCGAGATATTCAGAACCTTGTCGCCGTTCTTCACTTCATCATCCGGCACATAGCGATCCTGTTCTTCCAGGTAGACCATCATGTTGAAAGGCACCATGGTCACGCCGATGTCGGCTTCGTGTTTCTTGAATACTTCCTGCGCTTCGTAAGGGCCGTAGAAAGGCTTCTTGGTCTCAGGGTCGGAACCCGGGCCGGCGTGGTCGCGCCCCACAATGAAGTGAGTGCAGCCATGATTCTTGCGGATCAGCGCATGCCAGATAGCCTCGCGCGGACCGCCCATGCGCATGGCCAACGGCAGCAACGAAAGTTTCTGCGAGCCTTGCGGATATTTCGAGCTGAGCAACTGGTAGCACCGCACCCGCGTGTAGTAATCCACGTCGCCGGGCTTGGTCATGCCCACCACAGGATGGATCAGCAGATTGGCTTCGACCTGCTTGGCCGCGCGGAACGTAAGCTCCACGTGCGCGCGGTGCATGGGATTCCGCGTCTGAAACGCCACCACGCGGCGCCAGCCCAGCCTCGCGAATTCCGCCCGTAACTCAGCAGGCGTAAAGCGCAGGCTGCGGAAGTCGTAATGCGATGGCTCCTGCAACCCCTCGACGCTTCCCCCCACATACCAGGGGTTCGATAGATTCATGGCGTAGTTCGCGCCAGGATGCGCCTTGCTCGTGCTGTTGAATACCGCTTTGGCCTCGGCCGCGCGGTCCGGCTGCCACACTTCTTCCACGTTCAACACCGCCAGCATCACTCCCTCGGGATCGCGCAGCGCAATCTTGCTGCTGCCCGGCGTGAGCTTCTTGGCGAATTCTTCCGTGACGTCGAGCGTGATCGGCATGGGCCATAAAATTCCGCTGGCCAGCCGCATGTTCTGGCAGACGCCTTCATAGTCGGCGCGCGTCATAAATCCGCGCAGCGGCGAAAACCCCCCGCTCATCAGCAGCTCCAGATCGCACAGTTGCCGTGCGCTCAGGTCCCACGATGGCCACTCTTTCGAGTGCGCTTTGAGCTCTGCAGCTCGCTCCGGTTGAACAGTGAGTTCCGCAAGTTGTCCGCCGTGCGGCGGAATAATGTGGCCCGTGGAAACAGTCAAGCTTTCAGCCTCCTGAACTTCATGTCTTCTTCGTCTACTGCCTTTATCGCCATTGCCTGGATTCTAATATGCTTCGGCAGGCTTTTAAGATTCAACAATGCAGGAAATCAATACTTGGCGGGGTCGTAGGTCCCTGATGCTAACTCTGCTTCGAGCTTACCACCGCCGCCGAGGATCACCAAGTCTGCGAAGGCACCCGCACCCTGACTTGCGTACTCGCAATTCAGGGACCGTACGGATCGGCGAATACATCTGTAAGAGTATGAAACCAAATCGCTTATCTTGATATCATTCGTTCCACAGGCGGCTCTCTCAGCCGCGATGAAAAAGTTTGCGGCAAAAGGTGCGGTTACCGGTCCCATCGCCCATTCAATTCCGGTCCCGCCTGGTTGCGGCCCCAAGCTTCGTCTGCAGTAAATTGCCCCGTCAATGTCGTCTTAACGACAGACGGGATGGGGTTGCACGTGCACTCTAACGTTCGAACCCAGGAATACATCGGGAAGACCGTGTAATTTGTGCAGCGATCCCGTGTAACCAGGGAGAATTTGCCCCTAGGGTATTCACCCTAGATCGCCGCAGATAACCCGAATTTGTCAGTCGCGGGCCGGGTTTCGGAGTCATCTGATAACTTTTTCAGGACATCCCCGAGTAGGGAAGCCGGGATGCCCGACTGCCCCCTGCAACGGGCACGGGAAGGTTTGTTCGCAACCACCGCTTCGTCGAAATCGCCGCGGTTTTACAGGTGTTTTTCACTGCGCCGAGCCTGTCCGCGAACCCGGATTGTAGCCCGTTCTCGCCCGTTTTTCCGTGCGTCCTCCAGCCCACATTCCCATTTCCGTGCCCCTGTGGAAATGAATGTTCTCCTGTCACAGCCAAAATTGTCTCAAAGTGGCATGGTGGATGCTACTGGGTATGGAAACATCATCTGGAACTACGACCTGGAAGCAGCTACGATCCGGCGAAATTTTTGCATCTTGAAACACTTGGCGCCCTCAGCTCGGCGCGGGGAAGCCATTACGGGGGAAAGCGATGAAAGAACAGCCCGTTCGCTTGGGGCCGCGCGAACAGCAAATCGTTGAGTTGCTCTTGCAAGGCTGTGACAACGCCGAAATTGCGAGTCAGCTGAAAATGGCACGAAGAACGGTGAAAGCTCACTTCAACCGGTTATTCCTGCGCTTTGGGATCACCGATGGCATCAAACGGGTCAAACTCGCGACACTCTTATACCGGAGACAATCATGCACGCAATTGAGCGCTATGGAAATCGTACCCCAAGTGAACGGGAACAGCAGGTCATCCAGCTTGTCGCACAAGGCCTGAAAAACAAGGAAGTGGCCGACAAGATCGGCACCACCGAACATGTAGTGAAAAACTACCTGCGCGTCATCTACGACAAGCTCGGCCTCTGGAATCGCGTGGAGCTAGCCCTGTGGTACGAATCGCGCCGCACCGGCCCCACCCTCTTAAGCCAATACAACTAGCGTGTGTGCGAGGTTCGGTAGGGCGGGCACTCTTGCCCGCCACTGCCGCGCCAGCGGTCGGCCCTTGACTTTCGTCTTGGCCTGACATCAGCGACACGAAAGATATTTCAGATTGCTGATTATTGAAAACCAAAATCACGTGGTTTGAGTTCTCAATCAACAATCAACAATCAGAAATTGCCCTAAGCCTCCTCCTACTCGCATCCCATATTCGGCAGGTCGCGAATCCGTTCCCCAGCCCCCGGAACACCCTTGCGCGCGGCCGCGTCCAGCAACAGGCGGGCCTGATCGCAATTCCGCGGAACCCCGTCTCCGGTCACATAAAGATCAGACAGCAACAGAGCCGCCACCGCGTTCTGCTTGCCCACCGCCTTCCACAACCACTGCGCGGCCTCGTTGCTATCGCGAGCCTTGCCCTGCGTCGCGCTGAGAAAGCCTTCCGCAATCGCCAGTTCTTCAGCCCCGTGGCCTCCACGGTCGGTGAGAGCATGGTCGGCGAGAGCACGATCGTCGAGCGGGTTCAGCCTGACGTCCGCCGCATTCGTGGGCACCATCGATTTTTGGGAGGACGCGGCAGTTCCGGAACCATTATTTTCCGCAGGATTCTTCTTATCATTCTCATTCGGTTTGTCATTCGGTCGCGCGGCAGAGTATCCCGCCGCCGCAGGCGACGACGCGTGAACGACGACCGCCGGAGTCACATCGTCCCGTTTCGTTGTCTGAGCGGGCAGCGGCGATTCGCCTGAGGACGAGCGGCCGTCCGCCGGGTCAACTTTCGCAGCCGCGTTGCGCTCCACATCGTGAGCGCGCAGCCATGCCGTGGTTCCTCGCGCACCCACATAAAACAAAGTCGCCACCAGAATCGCCAGGGCTGCGCCCATCAACCCGCGAGAGCGCCGCTGCCGAGCCCGCTGCTGGTCCAGAAAAAGTCTGGGAACGTCGTCGGTAATCGGTTTCACGCCCTGCGCCCAGATGAGCTGCCGGTCGTGGAGCACAGCCTCCACCGGAGTCGGGAGCTGGCCTATCTCCCGATCGTCCTTCTGATCGCTGTTCCGATCGCCGTTCTGCCCGGCAAACGTCTCTTCGCGGATTTTTCCTTCTTCTTCAAATCTCTCGGATTCAAACTTCTCGTTCACCAAGCTCTCCGCCTGAGCCGCCAGGTCCAGCCCCGGCTCCGGGGTTGCCGAAACCTGCGCGCCGGCCCCATTCCCCGGCCCCGTAACCGGCACACTCCCTCGTACCGGCAATGCAGACCCGCAGGCTCCGCAGAATTTTTGCTCCACCAGCGCCAGTTGACCGCACGACTGGCACTGGATGAACTCCTCCCGCAGCGGCGCCGCCAGACCGGGAGACGTTTCGGAATAGTTTCTGGAAGCCTCTGCGGAGGCTTCGGAGTCCATCTCGGCGGAAGCGGCGGAGAAATCTTCGCCGGAATCCGCAGAGAAATTCGCAGGAAAATTCTCGGAAAAAAATGTGCGGCCTTCTTCCACTACGTTGCCTGGGTCGCCCGGACCAGCCGTTGCCTGCGCGGATGTTTCCCCGGCGGAGGAGTCGCGCTCCAGTTCCCGCAACAACTCCTGCACCGCCTGCTCCCGTTTTTCCGGCGGACTGGTGAAGTACACCTCAGCCCAGCGGCCCATGTTTCTGCCTAAGACTGGGTTGGTGAGAGGATTCAGTTCCGGCGACGGCAGCGTATTGGGACGATCCTGATTGTCGTCGAAATTCGACACGCGCAGCTTCTCCGGGGGGTGGGCTGAGACTGCACTACGATTCCACTCTGGCCCCACCCAGATTGTCAAACCCAGATGGCCAACCCCCAGCCGATCGACCCCAGAGTTGTTAAACCCGGCGGTTCCGCAAACGTTGTCAGGAGAAAGATGGGTCAGAGTAAAGTCAGAAGTCAAAATGCAGAAGTAAGAAGTCAAAATGCAGAAGTAATACCCGGTTTTACTTCTACATTCTGACTTCTGACTTCTGCATTCAGTTGCACGGCTTGCGATAGGCCGGCTCGAACTGGCCGAGCTGCGCATCCCGCTGATTGGTGTATTTGCCTTGCCGGGTCTTGCCGTAGAGATCGGCTCCCGGGCAGTAGTAAAGAGCCGAGTGTAAATCCACCCACACCTGGGTGTCGGGATTTCCCTTGTCTTCCACCGGATCGGGCGGGTCCGCCACGCCGAGGCTGATCAACAGTTTATCGAACGTGGAAAGATCGGCGTCGGGAGCCGGCTGGCGATGGCTGATCTTCGCCGCGCTGGCGTTCGCTCCGAACGAATGCTCCGACCAGATACTCCAACGAACCACGGCAGCCACCAGCACGACCGCGACCGCCAGGTAAACGTCGCCGCGGCGCGCATTCCAGAAGCGCACGAATGAGTTCTGGTTTCTGGAAGCCGCGAGCCGCTCGAATGCTTCCTTCGCTTTGGCCGCGGAAGTCCAGGCCAGGGGTTGCGCGGTCGCGAGCGCAGTGGTACCGGCCCCGCTCGCGCCAGTTTTTACCGCGTCTTCATCCGAATCCTCATCCGCTTCGAGTTCCGCTTCCGCATCGGCTTCAAACGAATCTGGCTGGAACGCATCCGCTTCGAGCGAATCTGGCTGGAACAAATCTGGTTCGGACAATTCCCGCTCCACCGCTTCGCGGTCGATTGATTTTGCGTCGACTGATTTTCCGCCGACTGATATCTCTTTCATCGATTCTGCGTGCACGGATTTCTGTTCGACGGGCACGTCCAGGCCGGCGGCAAATTTTTTCGCCGCGGCGGAAATCTCAATCACTTCCTTCCGCAGCGGCGCGCCCGGTTGCGTTCTCAACGCCGGGTTCCAATCCCCTTCCAGTTCCTGCGCCGCTTCCGGCTCGGCTTCCCCGAACGGGTCCTCCAACTCCGACAAGACCGCTTCCCAAGGCTGTATTTCCGCCGGAACACCCGGATTGATTTTCCGCTCCGCCGGCCGCACGCTGGCATTCGTCGCGGCGGGCGCAGCATTCTGCTTGCTCGCCTGTTGCATCTGCCAGAGCGAAGCCACTTTGCTTTGCATGGTCGGCGCCTGATATTCGCTGCTCCGCGGCGAACCACATTTTCCGCAGAACATTTCCTCGCCTACCAGTTCGTGGCCACACTTCCGGCAGAAAAACGCCGGCGCCGCCGCCTTCTTCGGCACGACTGCCCCGGGCACGTTCGCAGAAAGACTGGCCGCAGAAAGATTCGCTGCAGAAGGTTTCGCTGCAGAAACACTCGCAGGAAGACTCGCCGCCGAAGCGCTTGCCGCGGCCGGCGTCAACATGGGAACGACTGCAATCGGCGCGGTTGCCGCGGGCGCCGCGCTCCGGGCAATCGATTCTTTCAGCGCAGGACTCTCCATCAAGGCCGCCAGGTTGGGCCGCAGTTTTTCCAGAGCTTCCAGCATGGTGGCGCGCTCCGCCGCCAGCGACTTGCGCGAAGAGACGCCGGCATCGCGGGCCAGCGCTTCCGTCACCAGGCCAGCCATCAACTGGCCGCTGTGCACGTCCTGCTCGCTGAAGGCATTGGCGCTGGCGAAATAAAGTTCCAGCGCGCCCGCAATTCCGCTGTCGCGATAGATCGGCACCGCGATCAGCGACCCGATCCCGCGCCGCCGGCACTCTTCCGCGTCAAGCAGAAAATCCGAATTCACATCCGCGCCCCGAATCACTTCACCCGAGCGCAGGCAGTTAAAGCAAAGCGCTTTTTCCATCGCCACTTCGCTGCCGCGCGCCAGGGTCAGCAGCCCACTCACCGCCCGGTATTGCAACTTCTTCCCGTCGAACTTCTTCGTGTCAGTCCTGTTCCCGTCAATCTGGGCCTCGACAATTCCAATGGCCGAACCCGCGGCCCGGGTGATCTCAGCTGCGCGCTGTGCCACCAGCGCCATGGCATTTTCCAGTTCGAGACGGCGCGTCAGAATCTGCTGCTGGGTTTCGACAATCTGCGCCAGCGTCAGAGTGTAGGCGTCTTTGCTGATGCTAGCCGGGCCCACGCTAGGCGAGCCGACGGGTTCCGCAGATACGCCTGCCGCAGCGGGAAATTTTTCGACGGCAAGTTTCTCAGAGGCGGATTTTTTCGAGACGGTTTTCTCGGGGGCAGTTTTCTCAGCAGCCGAACTCACTGCAATCGCTGCGGGAAGTTTATTTGTCGAGAGCTGATTTCCCATGCCTGGATTCTGCTTCTGCAGATCGCGTTGCTCTTGAATCACGAAAGCCGCTTCCAGCAGCTTGTCCAGCGTCTGCTCGTCGAGCACCGGCTTGTTTTGCTGGGACACGGTTCTTTTTGCCTTCGCCAACCACGCTCGGATGCGCGGACACAGAAGCTGCCAAACCCGAGGATATGGCTATTTTAATGCAACTTCCATACCAAATCTTTAGGGGAACAAGCCGTTGCGCCCGGCGCGCAACCGTCGCGGCTGCAGCCAGACGCATTGCCAGGGCTCCGGGGACGACGCAACAAACCCATTTCTTTCAAGACATTGCACCTTCGATGTGTGCCAGGCGGATCTCAGTGCAGAAAGGCTCTGCCGGCCCGCCATTCGCGTTTACGGAGATGACCGAAGGTGACCAAGGTAATCCGCAAGAAAGTGCACACAAGAGGACCGCCGTGGGGCTCGATTCTGGCAGGTTCCCGGAGCGCGGCAGGTTTATTTTTTCCGCGTATTGTAAGGAATCCATCCGCAGCGAAGACTACCTGAATGGAGGCGAAATACGGTCACGGTTTCTCGACTCAGCCAGGACGAGATGTATGCAGAGGCAAGTTCGCTGCATGGCTATGAGGCCGATCCTGATAAGCAAAAAGATCTGCTTCAGGAGATACACATGGAGTTATGGAAAAGCCTCGGATCATTTGATGGTCGCTGCAGTTTGCGAACCTGGGTTTATCGCGTTGCGCACAACGTCGGAGCTTCGCACGTGCTACGCAGTCGCCGGTTGAGTTCCCGGTTAACCGACCTGGAAAAGCTGGAAACGGAAATGCGCGGGAGCGACGAGATCCAGGTCGATCGCCAATTTTCGACCGCAAGAATATTCGATCTTATTCGCCGGCTCAGGCCCATGGACCGTCAAATTATCATGCTGTACCTCGAAGGAGAGGAAGCGGGACCGATCGCAGAGGTGACCGGGCTCTCTCCGGCCAACGTCGCCACCAAGATACATCGAATCAAGAAAACACTTAAGCAGAATTACCTGGAAGGAGCAGCAGATGCGAGACCCTGAGCCGGAATCTGAAATGCCGCAAACTATCTGGAAAAAGCAGGCAGAAGAAGAGGAGCTGCGGAATATGCAGGTTCTATTAACGCCCGACCAATTGTGTGCCATGGCCCGGTCGCGAGAAAGATTGAGTACCCGTGTACGTTCAGCCAGTCTGGTTGTGATTGCGGCCATTGCCACGGGCCTGCTCTACGACCTGTACAGAGTTGACCAGCCATGGATCAGGATTGGAGTGGGATGGACGTTGTGCATCGTTGTTTACCTGTTCGGGCCCGCATTCGAAAACCCTGCATTCGAAAACAAAGCACGAGGGGTTGACGCCAGCGAGCCCTGCATTCGTTTTCTGGAACGCGAACATGAGGAGAGAGGGCGTCATTATCTTCGGATCCGAAATCGCTTGTTCTTGTTCGTTCCGGGCATACTGGCGTGCTGGTTTGGCCGCACGCTCACGATAACCAAAGGCTCGCCTGCCTCTTATTCCGCTCCGCCGTGGCTATTTCTCATGACCGCAATCGCTCTGGTTCTAGTGTGGTTTGCTTTCGGAAAAGCGGCCCAAAAAGCGGCTCGCGACCGCGACGAAATTCGCCGCAGCGCGGGCTATTAAATTCCCTTCGTGAGACTTCGTGCCCTTCGTGGTGATCGGTTTCTCTACCCGGATGCACGCAGATTCGAGTGGCACCGTTGTCAAACGTGAGCGCGTCATGCTCGGGCACTTCGTTCACGTCAATCTCACTTGTAAGATTTCGGCGGCAGCAGAATTTGAATGCCGAAATAGCCGACGAAATAAGCCTGGTTGCTGCGCGCGGGTTCCAGGCTGCGTCCGGCCATGAGCAGAAAAATGATGGGGCTGTGGATTTTGTAGCGCGCGCCGAAGTCGATGGTCGGCTGGTGGCCAGCCGGATGAAACGTGCCCTGGTCATAAAACTCGATGTCCCCTTCGAGTTTTGGAGTGAAATCGTGACCCACGACTAAACCGGTGATCCAGCCGTCTGGTCCTTTGTGGGCCGCCTGATAGCCGATTTCGTAATCCACATCCACCGGCCCAAATTTCTTCGAAAATTCGAATGGCAGGAGAAAACTCTGGCTTGCCGGGGTGATGCCGCGGCGTTCCGCATCGTTGGGATTGTTGAGAAAGAACTGCGGAAACACCGAAACCGAAAGGCCGTCTTCCCCGGAGTCGTAGAAACGCCACTTCACGCCCGGATTCGATTGACCGAGCCCGAACTGCGTCCTGCCAAATTGCGCCGCGGTAGCCGGGTTCTGGACCCGCAGCCAGGCATTTTCATAAGTAAGCTGAATACGATCGCCAATGCCGAAATTGATGTCGACGTCAGGCGTATGGGAGACCGACTGATCGCTGTAGAAAAAAGGCATATAACCGATGTTGATTTCCCAGTTGAATGGGCCGGGCGTGCCGGGGTCGTTGGTGTAATAGGGTGGTCCGCCCTGGGCGAACGCAGAGGTCGATGACAAGAGAAGAAAGAACAAGAGAAGAAAGAAAAAGAGAAGAAAGAAAAAGACGAGGCGAGCGACGACGGAGCCGGAGACGATCCGCTGCCTCCGCCTCACGAGGCGGCCCAGGATGGCGGGCGTTGCGTTGCCACAAACACTGCCGCCGATCGTCTTGGCTGTCATCTGCCGTGCGCCTGTGCAAAACCGGAGGTTCCGCCGCACGCGAATACCGAAAAGAAACTGTAACCCGCCCGTCGCATACCAATTTGGGAATCGCCCATTCCCCAACTCATTCGAATCTCTCCCCAGACACTCGTGGTCAACTCCATATCGAAAGCCCCGCAGAAATCTTCGCGCACCCGAAACCATAGGACAGGAAAGGCACTTGCGAGTGTTCGGGTCAGCGTTCGAGCCCCGAATCCAGGGCCGAATCAGACCAAAAAAACCTCAGCGGAAGGTCGAGTCACGGGGTTTCCCGGCATCGACCGGCCTCCCAAAAAGCCCTCGTTCAGCGCTGAATTTCAAGTCATCGGTCGAGTGGTCGGACCATTATGGAACTCGGCTAGCCTAGCACAGGCTTCCTGAAGCTCCCCTGAAAACGCGAGTCAGCCCCCCTAAGTGCCTATTACTACAGGTCTTAGCAGTTGGCGGCGCCACACGCGAAGAATTGGCGAAGGCCGTGCATTAGAGAAAGCGGCTGCCAGCTTGGAGCCTGGAGGTTCAAAACGTGATCGATCTCGCCGACGTCAAAGTGACCCCTCGCGACCAGCAAGTATTGCAATTGCTGGTGCAGGGCTGCAGCAACAAAGAAATTGCGGGCCAGTTGAACATCAGCCCACGCACGGTGAAGCAACACCTGCGCACGCTCTTCCTGCGTGCCGGAATTCGCGATGGCCGCAAGCGTGTGAAGCTGGCCATCGCCATGTTCGCCAAGGAAGAGGCCCGTTCATGACCCCCCAGGAACATCTCACCCCCCGGGAAATTCAGGTTGCGGTGCTGGTCTGGGAAGGTCTCACCAACCGCGAAATCGGCCGGATCATCGGCACCAGCGAGCAGGTCATCAAGAACCACCTGCGCAGCACTTTCGACAAGCTGGGCGTCTGGAGCCGCCTGGAACTGGCCATGTACGTGGCCAGCCACGGCGGAAAGAGCTGGAATGCCAAACCCGCCGCGCCCTCGGTCGGCTTCTCCTCGGCCGCATCGGCAGGCTAGGGGCTTTTTACCACGGAGACACCCCTGAGCGATGCCGAAGGGTGTCTCCCGTGGTGAAATGACATTAGCGCCCCTTTCTGCAGGTTTACGTGCAAACTGCTGCAAAAGCTTTCACGACAGGCTCGCTGCCGCCTGGTTTCGTGAAGCTAACTCTTTGCTGCTCAAAGGATTGCCAGAAAGCCACGGCGGTCTCAAAATTGCACGGATGCACCTGGTACTCGATGCACCCGATGCTCGGTGCACGCGATACGCGAAGCACGCGATACTTGATTCGCCCTTCGTCGATTCACTCGATAACCGATTCACCGATACTCGATTCACCGATACTCGAGAGTTGGCTCGCAGTTGCAAGAGCTGGTCTCGCGTCCCTCAGCGAGGCAGGGGAATGAACTACCAGGAAACGTTTTGGATGGCTTGCGACTCCACCGAGCAGTTGCGGGCCGAGTATGGCCCATTTCACACCCGCGCCGAGGCTGAAATCGAGGCCCGCCGGCTTGGATTCGGCTATCTTCTGCGTTATGAGCACCTGCTCGGTGAAAACGAAGAGATTCAGGAAGTGCGCTGCATTTTCATCGAGTTACCGGGAGCGGTGCCGTTAACTTCCGAGCCCGTTCGAACCACTCTGCACACCCGGTGCGCCACCTGCGGAGAATCTGCCGTCCACGACAAGGGCTGGGAAGCGGAAGTCTGGGCAGACATCCATGAATTCGAGCATTCCCGCCATAAGGTACGCCTGTTCAAACACGCCCGCGGCACCGGGCTGAAGGAAATCAGCGGCTGGCGTGGGTAGGAAGCTTTCAGCCGTCAGCTCTCAGCTCTCAGCTAGCTCAAAATACTTCGCGGTGGCCCAATCAAGCCCGATTTTGGCTTGAGTGGGGCAGTTCTATTACCGTTCGCTTTTTCGCGCCGTCCATTCTGACTCGATCTGCACACTTCCGACGCAAGCATTAAACAGCAGGTCCCTCCACTCCACAAATCCTCGCTTTGAGATGATCTGTTCCGGTCGGGATGACAGGGTGAGAAGATTTGAACATTCCCACTCAAGCCAAAACCGGGCTTGAGTGGGCCACCCGTCTCAGGCCTGGGACCTCACCCCGTTGCAGTCGAGAGTTCGCTGGCGGCGGCCTTGTCCAGAAACCAGATTAGTTTTCCGTCGGTGAGGCGGACTAGCTTTGCCGGGTAGCGTTCGGCGGGCGCCGACTCGTCCTCCAGAACTGCATGCAGCGCCGGGGCTTTGTCGGTGCCGCTTACCAGGAAGGCTACGCTGCGGGCGGCGTTCAACAGCGGCGCTGTGAAGGTGATGCGGTTGGTCTTGAATTTTTCCACCCAGTTGGCGACTACCAGGCGGGATTTTTCCTGAAGGGCGGCGGTTTCCGGGAATAGCGAGGCGGTGTGGCCGTCGGGGCCGAGACCGAGCAGGATCAGGTCGAAGCGCGGGAACTCCCCCGGTTTCGACTGGAAGAATTTCTGTAACGTCTGATCGTAGGCTTGCGCGGCGGCGGCGGCGTCCGGATTTTCTGCCGGGACGCGAAAAATGTTGGCTGCGGCTACGGGAATCTTCGACAGCATGGCTTCGTCGGCCATGCGGTAATTGCTGTCCGGGTCGGTGGGGGGTACGTGGCGTTCGTCGCTCCAGAAGAAGAACATCTTGTCCCACGGCAGGGAAGCACGGGCATTTGTCGCCAGCAGGTTGAAGAGGCTCTTGGGAGTGGAACCGCCTGAGAGCGCGATGGTGAAGCGGCCGCGCTGAGCTACGGCTTCCTTGGCCGCGCGGACTACTTCTTCGGCGGCCGCGGCGAATAGTTCCTGCGGGGTGGTGAGGGTTCGGATTTCGGTGGAGGAGGTCACGGAAATGGTTCTGTTCCTTATTTTTAGTTCTTTAGCAAGTAATCTTTTAGCCGGCAACGGGGGCTGAAGCCCCATTTATTCTGCTCGCTTTACGCGGCGCTGGAAGCGCCGCTCTTCCACGGTGAGGGAGGCGCCGGTGGTGCACGATACGGGGTGCACGATACGGTGGTGCATTCGCCGTTAGTGCAGTGGTTCACGATCCTTTCAACAAATCGTCGGAGCCGCGGCTTTCAAAGGCGCGATCTCATGCTAATGCGCCATCCGAAGCCTTTCCGCTGCCGCGAAAGTCAAAATCCCCACGCCCGTCTTCGCTGACGCATCAAAATCAGCTCTTGCCTCTAGCGGCGGCGCAACGCGCGGCGCCCAGCAGTCCCGCTTTGTCGTTGGTGATCACTTGCACGGGAATCGCCTCGACCAGCGACCGGAGGCGGCCTTTTTCGAGGAAGGCTTGCATGAAAATCGGGCCGGTCAGCTTGGCCAGAACTTTTGGTGAAATCCCGCCGCCGAGGAAGATGCCGCCGGTGGCCATGGTTTTGAGCGCGAGATTTCCGGCTTCGGCGCCGTAGACGGCGACCCAGATGTCCAGAGCTTTTTCGGCGAGGACATTTTTGCCGAAGAGCGCGGCACGGGAAATGGCGGCTGCGCCGTCCTCGCGAGTCATTTCCGCGGCGAGTGCGGGATCTTCTTTCGCGCATCCGCTTTCTTTCAGAAACTCGTAGACGTTGACCAGGCCGGGGCCGGAGAGAATACGCTCGTTACTCACGTGTCCGAAACGGCGATGCAGAAAGCGCAGCAACTCGATTTGCAAATCACCCTGCGGAGCAAAATCCGTGTGCCCGCCCTCACAGGCGAAGACGTGGTGGCGGGTGCCGTCCCAGAACAAGCCGGCTTCGCCGAGTCCGGTTCCGGGGGCGATGACGGCTTGATTGCCGACGGCGCGTCCGGTTACACGGTTCAAGGCAACGAGATCGCCGGCAGTGAGTCCGCCCACTCCCCACGCGCTGGCTTCGAGATCGTTGATGAGCCACGTCGAGGGCAGGTGAATCTGTTTTGCGAGGTGCGATTGCTCGATGATCCACGGCAGGTTGGAAGTTTCGACGCGGCCGTTGCGCACCGGGCCGGCGATTCCGAAGCAGGCTGAATCCGGGCGGGTGGAGGAACCTTCCAGAAATTGTTCGACGATTTCGCCGAACTCATGATGCTCGCGGCTGGGAAATACGCGCTCGGAAACCAGGCGAAGATGCCCGTTCTGAGGTTGAAAATAAGCGAGCCTAGCGTTGGTTCCCCCGATGTCGCCGGCCAGAATCATTTCTCGAAATTCCTCCAGCGGCGGCCGTCGCGTTCGAGCAGTTCGTCGGCGTCTTTCGGTCCCCAGGTGCCTGAGGCGTAGTTGGGGAAATTGCGGGGCGGAAGCGCTTTCCAGATATCGAGCACCGGGTTGACGATAGACCAGCCGGCTTCGACCATGTCGGCGCGCTGAAACAAAGTTTGATCGCCGATCATGCAATCGTGCAGCAGACGCTCGTAGCCGGTGCTGGGCTGCTTGCCGAAATATTCCTGATACTCGAAATTCATGTCGACCGTGCCGAGGCGCATGACCGGGCCGGGAACTTTCGCGGCGAACTGCAGCGAGATTCCTTCTTCGGGTTGGATGTGAAGCACGAGCTGGTTGGGCATGAGATGGTCGACGGGTGTGTCGCGAAACAGCACGAACGGCGCCCGTCGAAACTGTATCACGATCTGGGTGCTGCGGGCCGTCATGCGCTTGCCGGTGCGCAGGTAGAAGGGAACGTCGGCCCAGCGCCAGTTGTCGATGAGCAGCTTCATGGCGACGAACGTTTCGGTGCGCGAATCGGGAGGGACGTCGGGTTCGGAACGATAGGCGGTAACCCGCGCTCCTGATTCGGTGCCGTCACCATACTGGCCGCGAACGCTGCGGCTGAGCACGTCTTCGTCGCTGATGGGCTGAATGGCGTGAAGAATTTTTGCCTGCTCGTCGCGCACCGCGTTGGCGTCGAAAGAAATGGGAGGCTCCATGGCGGTGAGGCTGATGAGTTGCATGATGTGGTTGGGCACCATGTCGCGCAGGGAGCCGGCGTGATCGAAATAAGTTCCGCGGCCCTCGACACCCACGGTTTCGGAAACGGAAATCTGCACGTGGTCGATGTAACGGCGGTTCCAGACCGGCTCGAAGATTCCGTTGGCGAAACGGAAGGCCATGATGTTCTGGACGGTTTCTTTGCCGAGATAGTGATCGATGCGGTAAATCTGTTTTTCGTCGGCGACTTTCAGCAGTTGCTGGTTGAGGGTTTTGGCCGACTCCAGATCGTGACCGAAAGGCTTTTCGATGATCACGCGACGCCAGTGGTCGGCGGTTTGTTCCATCAAGCCGGTAGCGGCGAGTTTTTCGACGATGGGACCGAAGAAGCTGGGCGCGGTGGCGAGGTAGTAGAAAACATTTTGACGAGTGGAGTGATCGCGGTCGATCTGGGTGAGGCGATCTTTGATTTGCGCGTAGAGCTTGTCGTCGCTGAAATCGCCGGCGAAATAATAGAAGCGTTTTGAAAACGAGTCCCAGGTGGCGGGGTCGATGCAGTCGCCGCAATATTGTTTTACGTCGTCGTAGATGCGCTTGCGGAAATCCTCGTCGGTCATGTGGGCGCGGGCCACACCGAGAACAGCGAATTCTTTCGAGAGCAAGTCGGCGCGGGCCAGGTTGTGCAGCGCGGGGATCAGCATGCGCGCGGTGAGATCGCCGGCTGCGCCGAAGATCGTCATGATGCAGGGATCGCTTTGCTTGCCGATGCGCGGCGCCGTTGCTGCGGGCTGTTCCACTGCTTGAGCCATGAATCGAGTCCTCGGGAATTCGGTGTGCGTGGGGAACGAACTGCTGGTTCCTACGCTGTTTTCTTGGGCTTGGCGGCGCCGGCTTCGATGTGTCCGCCGAATTTCTGGCGCATGGCGGAGAGCATTTTTTCCGCGAACGTGTGTTGCTGGCGCGAACGGAAACGGACATAGAGCGCGGCGGTCAACACATCCGCGGGGACGGCCTCTTCGAGCGCGGCCTGAATCGTCCAGCGTCCTTCGCCGGAATCCTGCACGTAGCCTTCGTATTCCGAGAGCGTGGGATTTTCCGTGAGCGCCATCGCGGTCAGGTCGAGCAGCCACGAACTCACGACGCTTCCGCGGCGCCAGACTTCGGCGATGTCGGGCAGGTTCAGGTCGTAGCGGAGGTCTTCCTGCAATTCTTTGCTGGTGGCATTTTTGAAAATGTCGAAACCTTCGGCGTAGGCCTGCATGATTCCGTACTCGATGCCGTTGTGCACCATCTTCACGAAATGGCCCGAGCCGGAGGGGCCGCAATGGATGTAACCTTCTTCGGCCGTGCCGGGAAGTTTTTCGCGGCCGGGAGTGCGCGGGATATCGCCTTTGCCGGGCGCAAGCGTTTTGAAAATTGGATCGAGGCGCTGCACGGCTTCGTCGGGGCCGCCGATCATCATGCAGTAGCCGCGGTCGAGTCCCCAGACGCCGCCGCTCGTGCCGACATCGATGTAGTGAATGCCCTTGTCTTTGAATTGCTTGGCGCGGCGCACGTCGTCTTTGTAGTAGGAGTTGCCGCCATCGATGATGGCGTCCCCGGCCTGCATGTGCTGCGCGAGCTTCTGCGCGGTTTGTTCGGTGGGACCGCCGGCGGGAACCATGACCCAGGCGGCTCGCGGCGGTTTCAGTTTGCTGACGAAATCTTCGAGAGACGTCGACCCGCCAGCGCCTTCGCCGGCGAGCTCTTTGACTGTGTCGGCGCTGAGATCGGAAACCACCAGCTGATGTCCGGCGCGCATCAGGCGGCGCGTCATGTTCGCGCCCATGCGGCCCAGACCTACCATTCCCAATTGCATGCTTCACTCCTTGCTGTGCAAATCGAGTTACAACTTATGCCTTGCGTTGCGTGTTCTTCGCGACCGCGGCCAGCAGCTTGTCGAAAGCGTCGGCGAATAATTTGACGCCGTCGTCGGTCAGCTTGTCGGTGACTTCATTGATGGAGATGCCCGCCTTGGCTAGATCGTCCATGGTTTTCTGAGCGGCCGGGACATCTTCGGTGAGGCTGTTGCGCACGCGGCCGTGATCGCGGAAAGCGTCAATCGTGGCCGGAGGCATGGTGTCGACAGTGTCGGGACCGATGAGTTCTTCGGCGTAGAGCACATCGCGATAGGCGGGATTCTTGGTGCTGGTGCTGGCCCACAGGACGCGCTGGGTCTGGGCTCCCTTGGCCGCGAGCGCCTGCCAGCGCGGGCCGCTGAAAATTTTCTGGTAACGCTGGTAGGTGAGTTTGCCGTTGGCGATGGCAACTTTCCCGAGCAGACTTTTCAGCAACGCTTGCAGTTGAGAGTCGGTCGTGGCTTTCAATTTCGCGTCGATCATGCCGTCGACCAGCGAGTCGATGCGGCTGATGAAGAAGCTGGCCACACCTGCTTCTTTCTTCAGATTGCCGCCGCGCGCGGCCAGGTCTTCCAATCCGGCGATGTAAGCCTCGGCCACTTTCACATAAACTTCCTGCGCGAACAGCAGGGTCACGTTGATGTTGATGCCTTCGCCAATCGCGGTGCGGATTGCAGGCAGACCTTCCGCGGTGCCGGGAATCTTGATCATCACGTTTTCGCGATTCACGGCTTTCCATAGACGGCGGGCTTCGACGATGGTCTCCTGCGTCTTGCGCGCGAGATAGGGAGAAACTTCCAGGCTGACGTAGCCGTCGCGAAACTGCGAGCTGTCGTACACCGGGCGCAGCGTGTCGGCGGCGTCCTGAATGTCGCGGATAGCGATCTGTTCGAAGCGGGCGGTGGTGTCGAGATCGGCGCGCGAGGACAACGACTTCAACATGTCGTCGTAAAGCGAACTCTCGCCGATCGCCTTCTCGAAGATCGCGGGGTTCGAGGTCATGCCGCGCAGGCCGTCGTCGGCGATCATTTGCTTCAGCTTTCCTGTGGTGAACAAATCGCGGCGGATGTAGTCGAGCCACATCGACTGGCCGTAGTTGAGCAATTCTTTCAGCGGATTGGCTTTCGCGGTTTCGAGAATTCCGGTGGGTTGCATAGGTAATCTCCAAATCTCACTTCGTATCTCAGACTCGTGTTGTCATTTTCCGGCTATGGCTGCTCGGGCTTCTGCCACGACTGCATCCACGGTGAAGCCGAACTTTTTCAGCAGATCTTTCAGCGGGGCGGAGGCTCCGAAGCGGTGCATGCCGATCATTCGTCCCTTCAGACCGACATAGCGCTCCCAACCGAAGGTTGCGGCCATCTCGACGGAAACTCGCGCCGTGATCGCTGCGGGCAGCACGCTCTCTTTGTAAGCCGCGTCCTGCTCCGCAAAGATTTCCCACGACGGCATGCTCACGACGCGGGCGTTAATGCCTTCGGTCTTGAGGTTTTCGTAGGCATCCACGCACAACGACAACTCGCTGCCGGTGCCCATCAAAATCACGTCCGGCTTGCCGCCCGGGGCGTCGGCGAGAACGTAGGCGCCCTTCGCCGCGCCGGATGCAGGCGCATATTTTGTGCGGTCGAACGTAGGTATCGGCTGCCGCGTCAGGACCAGTGTCGAGGGCCGGTGTGTCTGCTGGATCGCGATCTTCCAGACTTCCACCACTTCGTTGGCGTCTCCGGGACGCAGCACCAGCATGTTGGGCATGGCGCGCAACGATGCGATCTGTTCGATGGGCTCATGCGTGGGCCCATCTTCGCCAACGCCGATGGAATCGTGAGTCATGACGTAGAGCGCGGGAATTTCCATCAGCGCGGCCAGACGCATGGCCGGGCGCATGTAATCGGTAAAGTTGAAAAATGTCGCGCCGAAAGCACGCAGCGTGGACAGGACCATCCCAGTCACGGCCGCACCCATCGCATGTTCGCGCACGCCAAAGTGCAGGTTGCGTCCGGCATAGTTGAACGACTGGAAATCACCGGCGCCTTCAAACGTGAGGTTCACTTTGTTGGACTTGGCGAGATCGGCCGAGCCGCCGATGAGCCACGGAATATTCTGCGCAAGTACATTCAGCACTTTGCCGCCACTCTCGCGAGTGGCGATGCCTTTGGCGTCCGCAGGGAAAGTTGGAAGGTTTTTGTCCCAGCCGCTGGGCAGTTCTCGATGCTGCATCTGGTCGAGTCTCTGCGCGAGGTCGGGATATTGCTTGGCATAGTCCGCAAAGTTTTTATCCCACTGCGTGCGCAAATCGCGTCCGCGCTTGCCAATGCCTTCCTGAAAGTGCTCGTAGACGCCTTCGGGAACCAGAAATTTCGCATCCTCGGGCCAGCCGTAGAATTTTTTCACCAGCCGGACTTCCGCCTCGCCCAGCGGTTCGCCGTGCGCTTCGAAGGTGTCCTGCTTATGCGGAGAGCCGTACCCGATGTGGCTGTCGACGATGATGAGCGTGGGCCGGGTTTTTGTATTGAGGAAGGTGCCGTAGGCCTTCGCCAGCGCGTCGAGATCGTTGGCGTCGCCCACATGAGTAATGTTCCAACCGTAGCCGAGGAAGCGCGAAGCCACGTCTTCGCTGAACGACCAGTCCGCGGGGCCGTCGAGGGTGACGCGGTTGTTGTCGTAGATCCAGCACAGATTCGAAAGCTTGAGATGTCCCGCGAGAGAGGCCGCTTCACTGGCTACGCCTTCCATGAAATCGCCGTCTCCGCAGACGGCGTAGACGTTGAAGTTGAACAGATCGAATCCGGGGCGGTTAAAGTGCGCAGCCAGCCATCTGCTGGCGATGGCCATACCAACGCTGTTGCCCGCGCCCTGGCCCAGCGGTCCGGTGGTAGTTTCAACGCCGGTGGTAATGTGCGACTCGGGATGGCCCGGGGTGCGGCTGTCGAGCTGGCGGAAACGCTTGATTTCATCCAGGGAGACGGTTGGGTCTTTCAAAACTTCGCCCTGCGCGTTCGCCGCACGCACGCCAGTTAAATGAAGGAGGGCGTACAACAACATGGACGCGTGTCCCGCCGAGAGCACGAAGCGATCGCGATTCGGCCACAGAGGATCCTGCGGGTCGTAGCGCAGAAAATCCTGCCACAGCGAGTAACCGACCGCGGCCAGACCCATGGGCGCGCCAGGATGGCCGGAGTTGGCCTGCTGCACGGCATCAATCGCCAGAGTTCGAATCGTGTTGATGCACAGCGTATCCAGTTGCTTTCCCGTCACCAACGTCTGTTCACTGACTGCCATGCGAGTTGGCTCCTCTCGCCGAACCGTTCGCCGATGTAGGATGGCGCCCGCCGGCCCAGGGTATGATTGATTAGAGTTCCCGGCTGGG